>MKWU01004016.1_pt1 | contig 18080 bp, 13 predicted proteins | sample 809101 | NCBI WGS metagenome assembly MKWU01 (sample SAMN05860141, study PRJNA318959) | sponge metagenome | host: Aplysina aerophoba | place: Slovenia: Piran, Adriatic Sea, Gulf of Piran | collected 2013-05-07
ACCTCGTCTTGAAGTGCCTCAATGGTCTCTGATCGGATCTTCAGAGTGGTTGGATGTTCCTGAATAACTGGCCTAATGACCCTGATTATTTTACGATTTTCTGGTAGGTAGTCCCTGATTATTCACACATATAGAGCCATTCTGCGGTAAATCGGTCTTCTTCGGTGATGCCACCTTCCAGGTCAGGGTGAGAAACCAGTTCTGAGAATGCATTCCGGTCGCGATTAAGCAGGTCAAACAGCATTTCCAGGGTTCCGGCGTCTTCCCTGTCAATATTTGCCAGGAAGGGCATTTGGATAATCTGGGAAGTTTCCCGGGGGTATCTTGACGTCATGTCGCGAAGCCTGTAAAAGGCCTCAAAACCCTCCCGAGTGAACTCTCCTTTTAGCCACGGACCGCTAACCAGGGCAAGAAACATGGGCCTGTTCCTTTTTGACAGATCTATCAGGCTTTGCACGGTACTTCCCTCGAATTTGTTGACCGGGTGTCGAATGTTGCTGACTTTGCTGGAATCGAGGTAGTAAATTCCGTCTTTCACCCATTGCAACTCCCGTATTAGTTTCGCTGCCTCTGGGTCGGTCAGTTCCAGGTATAGCAACGAAACCTCCACTGCCTGCTCGTCGCTTATTCCCTGTCCGAAAGATGCCTGGGAAAGTAATTCCTCAAGTCCTCCTGGGTTTGTCTTTGAGAGGTTAGCCATCAACCTTATCGCGTCGCCATCAGGTACTTCGATCGTTTCCATAAAGGGCATGTCGATTACTGTCAAAGCTGCAGGCTCTGCTGTTTCTGCAATGGAGATCAGGCGCCTGATTGTGGATTCGTCTATACTGGTTTGCGCCGGTATCCATTCCCTTTCGGTGTCCAGCACGGCCCGGAACAGGTTTGGGGACTTCAGTGCCATCTGCTGCAGCAAGGTCACCGTTTCGTTCTCGTAATAATCCAGTCCATCCTGAACCCAGTCCATGCTTGAAATCTCTTCGGCAGCCGCAGCGTTCTTTAATTCCAGGTAAAGAACGGAAATATGCCGCCCCTCCGCGCTTCTTGGCTCTTCATAAATGGCTGGATGGGCGAGCAATTCTTGCAGTCCTTCCGGATCTGAGCCCAGAAGGCCCAACAGGAACTCGACATTGTCACTGTCTCCCCACTCGACGGTGTCCAGGAAAGGCAATTCTGCCACCCTCAGAGCTGCAGATTCGTCCCTGTTGGCCATGTGAATCAGGTAGCGGACGACCAGTATCTGCACGCCGTGTGGGTCATCCTTGTTCTCCCTGACCCAAGTTTTGTTGATGAGATCTTCAAAGAGTTTAGGACTTGTTCTCGCGAGAACGTGTAGTTGTCTGAACATGCGCTCGTCGAAAGAGCTGACTCCCCCCTCAACCCAGGGCAGCGCTTCTAATATTATTTCTTGGGCCGGACTAATAGTGGCCGGGGGGACTGCTGTAGCCGTTGGGGTGGGAGTGGGCTTTGGTGTCGGCGGTGGAGTGGCAGTCGGCGTGGGTGCCCTGGTCGGCGTGGGCGCAATAGTAGGGGTAGGGGTGGGTTGCGGCGTAGCAGTTTGTGTGGGAATCGGTATGGCGGTAGGCATTGCTGCCGGCGAGGGGATTGCCGCGGGAAGCAAAGTGGGCGTCGGCGCCATAATTGGTGCAGGAGCGAGATCCCGAGTTGGATGGATAATGGGCGTCGCAACCGGTCTTGGTTCGGGTGAGGGCACAAACGTAAGCCTGGAAATAGTCGGTCCAGGGGAGGTCGAAGTTAATTCAGAAACCTCTGTCGGCCCCGGTAAGGCTTCGGGCTGGGAGACAGGGGGAGTAACTCCGCTGTTCCTGGCGTCCGTTACCGCTTCAGGAATAGCCTCTGGCGTGTTCGGTACACTGCAAGCCAGGAGCAGCCCAACCAAAACCGGGTAAACCAGTATAGCCAGGCTGCCTTGGCGAAAATCGGTTTTCCTCAACCTGCCCCCTCCTGCCACCCCCTACGGCGCCCTGTGCGCGTAAACGCTGTTGTTGGGCCCCGCGGAGTAAACCACGCCGTCCTTGACGGTGTAACCCCGAACGTCCGAGAAGCCGCCCTTTTCAAAGCCCCACACGGGAATTCCGTTCCCGGCGTCTGCGGCGATAAGCTGGCCATCGTTCAGCTCGCCGTATAGCGTGCCGTCCGCCACCGTCAGGGCGTTGATGGTGGAATCTCCCGTGGTCTCCGCCCACAACTCCTCGCCGGTAGCAACATCCAGGGCAAAGATTTGCCCCGCATCTTCCGAAGCTCCATAAAGCACGCCAGCGGCCACTACCGGAGCCGTGGACAGCATGGACGATTCGTAGCTCCACAACTCGCTACCGGTGGCAGCCTCCAGGGCGTACACCTTGTTGCTGGGGGCCAGGTAGTACACGCCGTCCACAACCAGGGCCGGGAAGTCCCGCGCCGGAAATTCCTCGGTGTTGAAGCTCCAAATGATTTCTCCTGTCGCTTCGTTCAAGGCATAGGCCTGGTTTATCACGGTTAAGTACACCACCCCGTCAATAACGGTGGGCGCCGACTCCACGTAACCGCCCACCTCCGCCCTCCACAGCGTTTCACCCGTGGCGGCGTTCAGAGCGAAGAACTGCCCGTACTCCGAACCCGGGGCATACACTTTGCCGCCTGTGGCTGCCGGAGTCTGCTGGGTCCCCGTCGGGAAGGGATGCTCCCCCGTCCACACCATCTCGCCGGTGGCCGCGTTCAGGCCGTGGACCTTCCGGTCACCGCCCGAAGGCGCTGCCAGGTACACCATCCCGTTGCTTACCGTAGGCGAATACTGCACCCATTCCCCCGTGTCGTACCGCCATTGCTCCGCGCCCGTGGCGGCATCCAGGGCATAAAGGTGATTATCGTTGGAACCAAAGAACACCTTTCCATCAGCGACAGTGGGCGTGGAGCGGATAACGTCTCCCGTGACAAAGGTCCAATGCATATCCCCGGTTTCTGCCGACAGTGCGTACAGGGCCCCGTCGTCGGAACCGGCGTAAACCACCCCATCAGCCACCGCCGGCGCTGTTACAACCCACCCGCCAGTCTGAAAGCTCCAGAGCCGCGACGGGTCCTCAGGGAAGGCGCCTCCGGTGCCGCCGTCTCCACCTCCCTGCGTGGCCCCGGCGAAGGCCTCATCCGCCAGTCTGGGTAGGCAGCCCAGCAGCCCCAGTGCATAGGACATTTTGAGCATGGCGGCTTCCTGAGTGGGTTCACCCGTTTCGGCCTTGGTAAGTTCAGAAATTGGAATTTCCTCGTAGAGTCCCTCCAGGCAGGCAGCTTCCTCTTCAGTTATGCCTCCAAGCTGGCGGGAGGTTTCAGCCAGCGATATCTGGACGGCGGATTCCTCCGAAATACAGTCCACCACCGTATGTGCGGCCAGCGGAGTCATGGCCTCCAGATTGAAAGGCGTCTCCAGGATGGGTTCAATCGGAACGCCGCCAAACTGGCTCCGTATGCACTCTTGTTCCTCGTCGGAAAAACTGTTGTACACATCGCCCCAGGTGGTATCCGGTCCAATGTCCTTGTAGGAAAGCGCCGCGGCAGTCGGAGGCGAGTCCGTTCCCGTTGTTTGTCCCGCCGCCTCCGGGGCCACTGGTTGCTCCGCCGCGGCAACCACCGGCGCCGGCTCACCCTGTGCTGGCGCCACCACTACCCGCGTAGCCGTGGGCCCGGCAGGGGCCGAGTCAAAGATTTCTGTGGGCTGCTCTAAGTCGAGGATATCGGTCTTCGCCTGCGGCGCGGCCACGGCCGGAGCATCTGTGCTCGGCGCTTCCACTGGCGCTTCGGAGACTACCTCTGCCGGTTCCGGTTCCGAACCGCAGCCGGCCACGGCCGCCACGGCCACCAACCCGGCCAGCATCAAGCAAAAAACACGGAAAAAACTGCGGGAAATAACGTAAGAGAAGGCCATCACCGTCCCCACCTCCTGAAAAATCCTGCCCTCATCTCCACGCTACCATACCTTCCCGTTACTTTCTACCTCGTTCACCTGGGTATTGGCCGCAACTGCTAGGGCAATCCCGTACAAAATCAGACTATAGGAGGCAGGTATCCGCAAGGCCCAAGTCACGTCGCCCCGAGCGCCAACCACGTCACCCCGAGCTTGCCGAAGGGCCTGAAATCCCTCCCAACCGACTGTCCGGTTGGCGGGCCAGATACCTGCTCTGCCGGATGCGGCCTCAACCCCCCGTAGGGGCAGACCTGCGTGTCTGCCCTGGCTGCCGCCCATTCAACCCACCTGATTCGCGACAATTCGTGCCCCTTCGTGGACACCTCTCCCCCACGTCTCCTCGAGCGCAGCCGAAGGGCCCCAAAAGCCTGCCTGTCCGGCTGCAAACCCGAGAGCCGGATTGCGGGATGTGGCACACTTCTAGAAGGCTCAAGTCATGTCGCCCTGAGCGCAGCCGAAGGGCCTGAAATCGCCGCCACATTACAAGTCAGGGGCAACTCAATCATCGCCATCGGTAGTCTCTCTGCAATGACATCATGTCGCCCCGAGCTTGCGGAAGGGCCCAAAAACCTGCCTGAAGTCCGGTTGCGGGCCCCAAAGCAGGTCTGCGGGACGGTGTTTGCAATTCCAACCTTCCCGAAACCACAATTCCCCAAAACCGCCATTGCCCTGAACCTCGTCCCTCCCGAACCCTCAATTGACACCCATCTAACTCAGCATTACGCTTTGTAACCGCATCGGTATTACTGGCGCCCCGGCGAATTGCCGCCAGGCGCCGCCACCCCTGCTTTGTCCCCAACCCCCCACCCAGACTGAATAAGGACGGACCCACACTATGACCACCACTCCCAGCAGCAAGAAAATAGCCGTTGTTGGTACCGGCGGCACCGGCAGCGTTATCGGCGGCATGCTCACCGTCGCCGGCCACGACGTCGTAATGATCGACCAGTGGGGCGCCCACGTTGACGCCATGAAGGCCAGCGGCCTCCACATGTCCATCGCCGGCGAGGAGTTCACCTCCCCCGTCCGCGCCCTCCATCTCTACGAGGTCTGCACCCTCGAAGACTCCTTCGACATCGTCTTCCTGGCCTGCAAGTCCTACGACACCCTCTGGCTAACCCAGCTCATCCTTCCCTACCTCAAGGACGACGGCGTGCTGGTTTCCACCCAGAACAGCCTCAACGACGAGTGGATTGCCCCCGTCGTCGGCCCCACCCGCGACATCGGTTGCGTCCTTACCATGTCCTCCGAGGTCTTCGAGCCGGGCCACCTCAAGCGCAACACCGCCATGGACCGCACTACCTTCGTACTTGGCGAACTCCACGGCCGCGTCACTCCCCGCCTCCAGGAGTTGCAGTCCATCCTCAGCGCCGCCGGCAAAACCGAATTGACCACCAACCTGTGGGGCACCCGCTGGTCCAAGCTGGTTTTCAACTGCATCGTCGCCCCGGTTTGCGCCCTGGCCGGCGTTGGCCCTGCCCACCTTACCGACGCCCCCGAGCGCATCCGCGTCTGCCTGGAACTGGGCCGGGAAGCCCTGCTGGTCGGAAAAGCCCAGGGCTACAGCATGGAACCAGTCTTCGGCCTTTCCATGGAAGAGGCCGCCGAGTCCCCTGAGGCCCTGGTGGACAACCTGGTCAGGGCCTCCCAGGCCGAGGGACGCGAGGCCCGTTCCTTCTTCCACCAGGACATCCTCAAGGGCCGTAAAACCGAGGTGGACTACATCAACGGCCTGGTAACCCGCAAGGGCAGGGAAAGCGGCGTGGACACTCCCATGAACGTCGCCGCAGTCACTATGGTCAAGCGCCTGGAACGCGGCCAAATGGGCCCTGCCCCCGTAAACATCGGCAAAATGGAACGCGTGGCCAGGGGCCTCGAGTAAATCCCCATATCAAAACCGATTGGTTAGCTTGGTGTAACCTTAAAGTACACTGAATCTAAAGCAACTCTCTCAGGACCTTCGGGGCCAGCCCACTACTACTGTGGGCTGGCCTTATTAATTTTTATTCACAATACTTTACATCGGCGTTCAGGATGTAATAATATTAATATATCGAGAATAGCTTATACATAAATCAACTGAATATTCTCGAGCCAATCGTCAACCTTAACGAGGGGAGCAAAAGTCAATGGAATGGGCGATTACCAAGTCAGACCTGTCGCACGACGACAAAAGCGGAGTGGTCCGCTTCGTTGAAAGAATGGAACGCGAACTGAGGAACGGCGGCACCCCCATCGAAGGCTTCCAGTTCCTCAATTCCCCCCTGGAAATGCTGCGCTTCAGCCGCGAAATCGAAGAGGAAATCCTGGCCAACCCCGACGGCGCCGACCTGTACGTTGGCTTCCAGAACAGCGACAAGCTGGCCGGCGAGCGGATCAGGTACCGCCAGATAGTTGATGCCGGCGTACGGCTGACCGGTTTCGGTGTGGGAGCGGCCCCCGACTTCCTGCAAGGCGCCCACGCTCGCTGGGCATCCCTCAAACCCGACCGCCGCCTGCTGGTAAACCAGTGGTTCCTGGTCTCCAGCAACCCGGTCCCCATCGCCTTCGTGGGTTGGGAAACCTCCCCCGAAGACCGCTTTGGCAAGGGCGGTATTACCGGAGAAGGCAAGGGTTTCGAGGGATTCGTCACTGCAGACCCCCGGGTCATCACCGCCCTGGTCGAATACCTGGACCACGTCTTCGAGGGCGCCAACAAGCCCGGAGACGATGTGGCCGACCCGCCCTGCGAACTTCCCGAATGCCTGCTCACCGAGGTTGAAGACGATGCGGTGCCGGTAATGATGGGACGGGACCATTCCTCCCTCGTCCTCGATGCTCCCGTCCGCCGCATCCTGGCCATTACCGACCTGCACGGCTCGCCGGAATTCAACGGCCTTCGCGGCTGGGCCACCGAACTGGCCATCGCCAACGCCAGCCAGCTGGTCCTCTACGAAATGTCCGCCGCCTCCTACCTGGTGTCTCCCTACCCGGAGGACCACCGGAAACAGTGGCAGCGCATCCTTTCCTGGCGGGATCTCCTGCCCCTGGGGAGAGCGCCCCTGGCTCGTCAACTGGCCCGTATCCAGGCGCGAGGCGTTGACACGGGAGCAATCCTGCCCTCCACCCACGGGTTCCGGCACCTGGCCGACTGGGCAAACCGTGAGGACATCGACCTCATACTGCTGCCCGTTTCCCTCGTGCGCCCGGGCCTGCTGGCACGGCTGAGGGGTTACAGCCTGGATTCCTTGCTCCAACACACCAACCGCCGGGTGATGGTGGTCACAGATAGCGGGATGATGTGCGCCGCCAACGGCAAGGAACCCTCGGTCGTGCCGGACTCGAGCGTCACCATCGCAGACGGGCGGGCCGCCTGGGCAGCGGGCTTCTAGCTGCCAGATCGAGGGGGGTGGACCGGCATGTGCCCTCGGTGTCGGGCCACCTCCCACCCTCCCCTTCCCAACCCCCATGCCCTAGTAGGGGCGGGTTTCAAACCCGCCCTGCCGCCAACCCACAGGTCATGTCGCCCTGAGCCCAGCCGAAGGGCCTGAAAACCCTCCCCTTAGCCAGTTGTTGGTGCCACGTAACTGCTGCCATCGAGGACTTCAGACTCTTCGACAAGCTCAAGGTGCCATTGCTTGTCTTGGGGAGTGTCGTCAAAAGTCGATTCTCGTCATTCTGGCGAAAGCCCGAATCCAGAAACGTCTTAATTACGGGTAATAACTTCTGAGATGTAACAAGGCTTTGTATTGCAGCGTATTTGCACCCGCTACCCAACCCGCAGGAAGGACTGATTTGACGACACCCCCTGATACCCTCTCGAACAAACGCGATAGCCCTGACCTTCCCCGCTCGCCCCCACCAGCCACCACCCGCCCCTGTGTTACAATTTCTCCAGCTATGTCCACCCAAGCCCGCTCTCCCGTCAACACCGATTCAAAGGCCGGCCCGCCCCCCGGACAGTACCTGGGAGTGGACGCCGTCTCCCCCCTGTTGGCGCGCATTGCGCCACCGTCCCCGGAATCAGACGCCGCCGACAGCGCGTCCCTCTACCTCGCTCCCGAATCCCTGGCCCGCTGGCCCCAATCCAGGGATGCATCCCTCCGTGACTGGTACCGCTTTGTATCCCCCGCCCTTAACGGCCCCGGCGGGGACGCGTTGCTCAAGTCCGACACCGGCCTCGTGGTATTGCGGCACGGCGAAAAGGGTGTTGCCCTGGTCCCGCCCTTTCCCGTAAATCAGGAACTTGTCAGCGAAAAATGGGACGAAGCGCCCCTGAACGGGTTGCTGACCACCGATTACACCGTGGGAGTAGTCCTCCTCCGCCTGGGCCGCTACCTGGTGGCGGTGTTCCGTGGTACCGAACCCCTCGTAACTAAGACCGACACTCGTTACGTCAAGGGCAAGCACCACGCCGGCGGCACCTCCCAGCTTCGGTTCAAGCGCATCCGCGAAGGCCAGATGCGCAAGCTCTTCGACGAGGCTTGTGGCGTCGTAGGCAGCAGGTTTGCGCCCCACGAAAGAGAGTTGGACTACATCCTGTTAGGCGGCGAAAAGCTGACCCTCAGCGGTTTCCTCAAGGTCTGCCCCTACCTGCAGCGCCGCCAGGATATAATCCTGGACCGCCGCCTGAACATCCGCGACCCCAAGCACGACACCCTCGAAACCGTATCCGGCCTGCTCCGCCAATCCCGGGTCTGGCCCATTGGCCCCTGATCCTGAAATTTTCAGCTTCCAGGAAAAAACCTGCAGGACAAATACAGCCTGAATAGAAGAACATCTAAAATCCTGTCCATCCAGTCCATCCATGTGAATACAACCTGGTGACACTTGACTAGCCATTCTGAAACTGCCCGCCTCTCCCCCCTCGGCGGCTTCCATCGTTCCCTGCACCTGCTGGAATTCGACCAGATCCGCCAGCGGCTGGCCGGCTACGCCCGCACCGCCCTCGGCAGCGAGCGCTGTCTGTCCCTGGAACCCGTGGGCGATTCCCTGGAAATTGCTTCCCGTCTCCAGGAGACCGACGAGGCTCGCCAGTTCCTGGACAACGGCGACGGCCTGGAGTTTGGTCCCGACGCCGACCTGGGCGACTACGTCCAGCGGGCCATGCTGGGCGGCGTCCTGCGCGGAGAAGAACTGCACCACGTCCGCCAGTTGGCCGAAGCTTCCGGTTTCAGCCGCGACGCCCTGCGCCACCGCGAAGACCTTCCCCTCCTGTCCGGCATTGCCGCCAACATCCCCGACCTGGAGGGCCTGGCCCAGTCCATCCGCCGGGCCATCAGCCCCGCCGGTGAGGTCCTCGACGACGCCAGCCCGGAGCTTCGCCACCTCCGCCGCGACTCCCGTTCCGCCTACCAGCAGCTTAACGACGTCATGCAGCGCAGTCTCCGCCGCTATCAGCAGCGCGCCGTCGTTCAGGAACCCATCATCACCCAGCGCAACGGCCGCCTCGTCCTCCTCATCAAGGCCGAGAACAAGTCCCAGATCCCCGGCATCGTCCACGACGTCTCCGACAGCGGCGCCACCGTCTTTATTGAACCCCTGCCCGCCATCGAGACCGGCAATCGCTGGCGCGAGACCCGCCTTGCCGAAGAGCGCGAGGAAGAACGGGTCCTGCGCTCCCTGGCCGCCCGGGTTGGCGACGCCGGTGATGACCTGCAGCTAGCCCTTGACCTTCTCGCCCGTCTCGACCTGGCTGTAGCCAAGGGCCGTTACTCCGCCGACCGCCGCGCCGTAACCCCCTCAATAATTCCCCCGCCACCTTCCCTCGACCGGGACGAAGAAACAACCAGCAACAACGCTCTTCTCCCCTCTCCCTCAGGGAGAGGGGCCGGGGATGAGGGCGTCCCCCACCTCCGCATCACCGCCGCCCGCCATCCTCTCCTTACCGATCGGGTGGTGCCCATAAACCTCGAAATGGGAGGCGCCGACCGGGTACTGGTTATCACCGGCCCCAACGCCGGTGGCAAGACTGTGGCCCTCAAGACCTTGGGCCTCCTGGCCCTTATGGCCCATGCCGGCCTTCACGTCCCCGCCGAGGTTGCCGAATTTCCCTTGCTCGACGGCATCTACGCCGACATCGGCGACCAGCAGAGCATTGAAGAGTCCCTGTCCACCTTCAGTTCCCACATCCAGAACCTCCGTGGCATCCTGGAACGGGTGACACCCCGCTCCCTGGTGCTCATCGACGAACTGGGCACCAGCACCGATCCCGAGGAAGGCGCCGCCCTGGCTCAGGCCATCCTTGGCCACCTCCGCAACCGGGACGTTATGACCATTGCCACCACTCACCACCGTGGCGTGGCCCGTTTTGTCCAGGAACAACCCGGGATGCTCAACGCCAGCGTGGACCTGGAACCCGGCACCCTCGACCCCACTTACCGCATAACCCTGGGCCTGCCCGGCCGTAGTTATGCTCTCACCATCGCCGACCGAATGGGTCTGTCCCCTGAAATCCTCGACGAGGCCCGTTCTCTCATTTCCCCGTCCCAGCGCGCCACCGACGGCCTCGTTCAGGAATTGCAGGAGGAACGGGCGGTGGTGGCCCGGCTGCGCCAGGAGTCCGAAGAACTGCTGGCCCGGGCCCGCGCCCAGCAGGCCGAGACCGAGGCCCGCTTGGCCACCGTGGAAGCCTCCCGCCTGGAACTGGTGGAGGAGGCCCGGCAGGACCTTCAGGCTCGAATCGGCGGCTTGCTGGCCCAGCTTCAGCAGGCCGAACGCGCCGCCGAGAATGCCGAGGCCGAGCAGGCCGCCCGCCGTCTTATGCGCCCGACTCCCGGCGCTCCTGCCCGCCGCCCCGATTCCTCCGCCCAGCGCTTCCGGGCCTACCAGGAAGACCTGTCCCAGCTTCAGAAGGAACTCACCTCCACCCAGTGGGAGCCCATCGAAGTCGAGCGCACCCCCTGGCAAGAGGCCCTGCGCAGCGGCGACCGGGTTTACATTCGCGGAATCCCCCGTCCCGTCGAGGTCATTACTCCCCAGGACGACGACGAGCACATCGAGGTCTTGCTGGGTACCATGCGCGCCCGGATTCCCGTTTACCAGTTGGAACGCCCCGCCGAATCCGGCCTCGAACCTGGTGCCGATCCTGCGGGTGGCGCCGACCGCCAGCCCGCGCCCACCGGAACCGGCGCCGCGCCTGCCACCCCCGGGAGTATTGACCCCAACACCCCCGGCGTGCGCTTTCGCCACAACCGCGATGCCGGCGTCTATTACCGCCGACCCTCGCCCCGCCAGGTCAAAACCGACCTCGACCTTCGTGGCCAGCGGGTGGACGAGGCCCTCGACAAGGTCGAAACCCTGCTGAACGAAGCCGCTCTCAGCGGCGTTCCCGAAATCCGCATCATCCACGGTCGGGGCACGGGCGCCCTGCGCAGCGCCATCCGCGAATACCTGCGTGGCCATCCATTGACCGCCTCCTCTGGCCCGGCCGAAGAGGGCGCCAACGACGGCGTGACCGTCGTGGAGCTGAAATAGTCCAGGGGTAGAAATAAAGGGTAGAAGTAAAGGGGGCATTTTGCCGGAAGAACCGCAACTTACGCCATTGCAGCGCCGTGACCGCGCCCTGGTCCGACTCCAGGAGGGTCGCCGCGCCCTCCGCCAGGCCCTGGAGGGCATCGACCCCGAGGACGCCTTCCTCGGCTCCCGCTGGTCGGTCTGGGAGGTATTGAAGCACTTGGACGCCGAGAACTTTGTCGACGCCCTGGAAAAGATCTCTACCGGCGCAATGGAAATGCTGCCGCCCTTCAGCAGCCGCGAAGACCACCTTCGCAAAGACATTGAACACCTGGAGGCTACCTACGACCGGCTGCAGGCGGTTATCGAGGGCCTTTCTGAGGAACAACTGGCCCTGCCGGTGACGCCGCCCAATCCCGTCCACTCCTTCCCCGGCCTGACCATGCTGGAACTGGTCGAGCGTTCCGCCGGTCATGCCGGTACCCACGCCCGCCAGGTGGAATTGACCCGCAAATACGTCGCCGAATTTAACGCCCGCGACAGGACCGTAACCATCCTGGCCCTGGGCAATGACGGCGCGGGTTCAGTCCCCGCCAAGGTCCAGGAGCTTGTCCCCTTCGCCGATTACACCGCCGGCGACGCCGCCTCTCTGGAACTGGTGCGCCCCTGGATTCGCGGCCTGGAAGCCGAAATCCGCACCGATAACATCGAGGAAATCGTCTCCCGCATGGCCCGCGAAGCCCGCGCCGGACTCTGGACCGTCATCTGCGTCCCCGGCTCCAACCCCGAAACCGACCACCCCACCCTGCTGAACCTCGCCCGCCAACACTGCGAAAAAGTAGTCATAGTCACCTAACTCCCCAACCAAAATCCCTTCCCCCTCGAAGGGGGAAGGCTAGGATGGGGGTGACGCCTCGCCACATTCAACATTGCTGCAACCACCACAAACCCCGCCACCCCGCCAACCCCTGTCGCCCTGAGCGCAGCCGAAGGGCCTAAACTCCCCAGCGGAAAAGCCGCCACAACGGGCAAACCAAAAAATCCCTTCCCCCTCGAAAGGGGAAGGTTAGGATGGGGGTGACGCCTCCCCACCTCAACATTGCCGCAGCCACCGGCAAACCCCGCCACCCGCCAAACCATGTCGCCCTGAGCGCAGCCGAAGGGCCTAAACCCCCCAGCGGAAAAGCCGCCACAAAGGGCCAGCCAAGAAACTCCCTTCCCCCTCTCCACGGGCCAACAGCGGCATGGGCCTACCAAAAAAATCCCTTCCCCCTCGAAGGGGGAAGGTTAGGATGGGGGGGAACCCCCGCCACCTTCAACATTGCTACAACAACCCCAAAACCCGCCGTGTGGGGGGGGGGGGGGGGGAGGGTGGGGGGGCCCACCCCCCCCCCGCCACATTCAACATTGCTACAACCACCACAAACCCCGTCACCCGCCAAACCATGTCGCCCTGAGCGCAGCCGAAGGGCCCAAACTCCCCAGTGGGAAAGCCGCCACAACGGGCCAGCCAAAAAATCCCTTCCCCCTCGACGGGGGAAGGCCAGGAAGGGGGTGCCACCCCCCCAAACCTCTAAATCTGACTGAACCCCGTCCCCGGCGTCGTTACCCCTCTCCCCCGCGCCTCGGTAATCCACCCAAACTCCTGCAGAATCTGCTGGCTGTACGTCACCCTCCCCGTCACCGCGTCCAGTGGCTCCGTGGCCAGCAGCAGCGCCGCATCCGCCATCAAGGCCGGCGGCTCCCCCTGCGGGTCGTCCATTCCCGTAACCAGGTTGTGATAGACCGTGCCCGGTGTGGGCACCACCAGCGACGGCGACAGGCACGTTACCGAAATCCCGAACTCGTAAACCTCGCTGGCCAGCCCCTGGGTAAACCGTTCCAGCGCCGCCTTCTCCGCCCCGTAGCAGGTGCCCCCGGCCAGGCCCGCGCTGTCGGCGTAGGGCCCGCGCCCGGGCCCCACTGCGGCCCCCGACGATATATTGACGATGCTCCCCGAACCGCGAGTCGTCATCTGCCCCAGCGCCGCCTTGCTCAAAATGAAGGGTGCGTGGAAGTTCACCTCCCACGACCGGATCCACCGGCTGGTGGGAAAGTCCTTAACCGGAATGAAGTAGGTAAGCGCGGCATTATTGACCAGCACATCCACCGGACCGTAAATCCCCTGCGCATCGTCAATCAAGCGTTCGCACTCTTCGGCCTGTGCCAGGTTCACCGCCACCGCCGTTGCCTCTCCCCCGGCCTCCCTGATGTCGGCCACCGTCTTTTCCAGCGAACCCTCCAGCGGATGGTCCCCTTCCCGCAGGGTACGGGCGGCGCACACAATACGTCCCCCTTCCGCCGCAAACCTGGCCGAAATCTCCGCTCCGATGCCCCGGCTGGCGCCCGTTACCACCACCACTTTGCCATCCAGTTTTCCCATTTTCCCGCTACCTTCCCTCTATCTGGCTTGAGTTTTCGTATAATAGCATAGTGACTTCCTCTCACCGCCTGTACACCGACCTTGCCCACCTCTGGCCCGCCTTCAGTCCCCCCGAGGACTACGCTGACGACGCGGACCACTGGCGCCAGGCCCTGCGCCAGCGCCTCGGCCCCGGCCGCCACTCCGTGCTGGAACTGGGCTCCGGCGGTGGCCACACCCTCAGCCACCTGACCTCCGACTTCGAGATGACCGCCGTTGACCTTTCGCCCCAAATGCTGTCCCTCTCCCGCGACCTCAACCCTGGAATCCCCCACCACCAGGGGGACATGCGCACCGTACGCCTTCACCAAACCTTCGACGCCGTGGCCATCCACGACGCCGTCTGCTACCTCCTCACCGAGCAAGACCTGCGTAACACCTTCGCCACCGCCCGCGCGCACCTCAAGCCCGGCGGCGTCCTCCTGCTTACCCCCGATTACCTCCAGGAGTCCTTCTCCGGCCCCCGTGTGCTCCACTGGGTCTGCGACCGCGCCACTCCACCCTTTACCGTCATCGAGTACTGCTTCGACCCCGACCCCACCGACACAACCATAGAGTCCATTTTCTTCTTCATCATCCACGACAAAGACGGCTTGAAGATTGAGGAAGACCGTCACACCTCCGGCCTGTTCCCCTCAACCACCTGGCTCCGGCTGATGCAGGAATCGGGCTTCGACGCGGAACTGGTTTCCCTCCCCGGGTTCGAAGGCGGCTACGGCGGCCACCTCTTCGTCGGCTCCCTCCGCTAGTCCCCGACTACGGCTCCATTCCGCTTCAGGTGCTCTGCACCCCACAAAAAGTAGGGGCAGACCTATGTGTCTGCCCCGTTCGAACAGCCAAACCCCCTGAAGTGAAACCCTGCCCTGGCATCGAATCAGGGTCTTTCGATTATTGTGGTAGAGTCTCCTCCACCGTTCGCCCTGAGCCCGTCGAAGGGCCGCCCGGAATGGTTCTCCAAGCTCACCACGAACGGACTCGAGGAGTTGGCACCTACAATCGAAAGACCCTGGCATCGAAAACAGTCTCTTGAAAACAGCACCCCCGCCCCTACCGCCCCGCCTTCAACCTGCACCGCCTGCTTATGCGGTAGCGGTTAGCCGCCACCCACTCATACGCCCGTTCCCCCACTCTGTTAACCCCCGGCAGCCACATCAGCGGCGCCAGCGGAAACAGCGGCGGCAGCCGCAGCGTCAGCATCCTGAACGCGTAAAATCCCCGGTAAAGCCGGATTGTGGAACCGCCTTCATCGCCAATGGTCTCACCCTTCCGCGCCTCCAGGTAAGCGGCGGCATCCAGGTCCTCCCACGTCAGCCCCTCCGGCGGGTCCGACAAGTCCTGGTACGGTACCCACGCAACCAGGCGAAAAAAGTCCCCCGCCTTCAATACCCGTACGCACAGCGTGCAGAACCCGCACTCCCCGTCGTAGTACATCACCCACCGTTTAACTTCAGCCTCTGCCATGCCTCAACCGGGAACTGCCTCTCCCGCCTCCGCGTAGTGTCGGGCGTCCTCCTCGTCGGCGGCCCGCGCCCCTGCCGCCGCGTCCACCCACTTCAGCATCACGCCACCGGCAATTATCAGGACCAAAAGCGACAGCACCGCCACCCTGGTATCCACCACCCCGGTCACCACCACGTACAGCAGCGGCCCGAATACGGTAGAAACCCGTCCCATAAACCCGAAAAAGGAAAAGAACTCGCCGCTCCTGGTGTGGGGAACAATCTGGGCAAAAAGACTTCTCGCCAGGGCCTGGCTGCCCCCCATTACCAGTCCCACACTCACTCCCAGCAGCAGCCATTGGTAGGGGGCGTCCAGCCCCAGGGGTCTCCAGACCCGTTGCCGGACTTCCCTCGGCCACCAGTCAATTCGACCCTTTCCCAGGTTCGAGTTGTGCCGCGCCCCCACGCCCGTCTCGCCGTCCAGTTCCCCGCCTTCCACCGAAATCCCGTACAGCGACCGGTCCGACTTCCTGACCGTTGCCAGCAATGATTCCGCCTCCCCGGGGGAAAGGGTGTCGCCTGCCTTCAGGGCCCCGCCGGCATTAACTGCCAGCCCGGCTGCTCCCAGTTCCTCCCGCCACACCCGGTCCGACACCGACTCTTCCTCCTCGGGGGCCGCCTCCACCAGGTATCGCCCTTCCTCTCCCTGGTACGCCAGCCGATAGTCAAAGTCCTTGTGGTCCACCGGCGCCAGCGGGGCCACCGCCACCCCGAACAGCACCGCCACCGACCAGCCCACCAGCGTCACGCTCAGCGCCCCCTTGGTGCCGATTCGCCCTGCCAGCCAGGAAAATGCCATCGCCCCGAACGCGGCCACGAACTGGATTATCAATATAGTCGCCATATTGAACACCAGGGGAATTCCGATGGTATCGGCCCCGTATGCCCCTGCCACGTTCAGCACCGTTTGAAGGCCGTCGTTGAACAGCAGGTAGGAAATCAGGTAAATGACAATCACCCGGAATCCCCGGATCTCCCGGAAAGTGTGCGCCAGCTCCCGGCACGCCAGCGCCATCGCCCGACCTGGCCCAAGACCGTGTATTGGGTTCGGAATGTGGGGCTCCGGCACCAGTTTGAAGGTCCACAGCGCCCAGCCAAACCACCACAGTCCGATCGAGGAAATAGCGATGCGGGTAACCAGGTCCGCCCACTGCGTGTCCCGGGTCGCCAGTATCATCGCCAAGTGCACTGCCAGCAGCAGACCTCCGCCCACGTACCCGTAGGCAAATCCCCGGCTGCTCACGTCATCCAGCAGTTCTCTCGGCGCAATGTGGGGCAGAAATGTGTTGTAGAAAACCAGGCACCCGGCAAACCCGATGTTGGCGATGATGAACATTGCCAAAAACCACAGCCACGGCTGTCCCGTGTAGGCCGAAAAGAACATCAGGCAGGTGGCCGACGCCCCGACAATGGTGTAGATCCACAGCAGGGCTTTCTTGATGGCAACCCGGTCCGCGATAACGCCCAGTACCGGGCTCGAAATGGCCACCAGGGCGGTGGCAAAGGCAATCGCCAGGCTCCACGTGGAGCTTCCGGTAAAGTCGATTCCCAGAATGGACACCGACTCGCCCAGGGCGTCCTTGAACAGGAAGACAAAATAGACGGGAAAGATGGCTGCCCCGCCGGCGGTGGCGTATCCCGAATTGGCCCAGTCGTACATGCACCAGGCCCGGATAACTCTCCGCTGTTGCGCCGAAAGGTCCTTCAGCTTGCCGGAAACCAACGGGACTCCTTTACCTTGCCGGGGATGTAAGACAATGGGGCAAGCTAAGACCGGTTAATCAGGCCTCGGGATCACCACCAGAAAAACCTGATAGGCAGGTGCGATCCCCGGTTGTCTCGGCGGCGGGCGTCCCGCCAGAATACCCTTCTGGGATCATGGGCAATAAAGAAGACCACCACAATCAGTCCAACCAGGAACAGTAATCCCGCGATCATCTCCTCATCATCACAAAACAGCTACTTTCCTCAAGTATATACCATCCCCCTCTCCACCCAACCCCCCGCTCGCCCGGAGCCTGCCGAAGGACGTCCCCCTCCCCCAACCCCCGTTCGTCCTGAGCTTGTCGAAGGATGGCCCCCTTCTTGCCCTAACCTCCTCCGTTCGCCCTGAGCCTGTCGAAGGGCCTCAAAACCCTTCTGCCCTTCCGTTGCGGGTCCGAATGCAGGTTTGCGGAACGCGGCAACCCCCCAACCCACAAATCATGTCGCCCTGAGCCTGCCGAAGGGCCTCAAATCGCCGCCACACTACAAGACGAGGGCAACTCCATTACCGCCTTCGCCAGTCTCTTCGCAATGGAATCATGTCGCCCCGAGCCCAGCCGAAGGGCCCCAACCCCCCGTAGGGGCAGACACGCAGGTCTGCCCTGTGTCCCACCCCTGTGCCCCACCCCTGTGTCCCACCCCTTCAACCAATCCCCCATTCGTGAAAATTTGCCCCCCTTCGTGGACTAACTCCCCCCGTTCGTCCTGAGCCTGCCGAAGGGCGTCCCCCTTCATGGAAAAACTCCCCCGCCCCACTGACACCACCCCCTTCCCACCCTGGCTAACCCACCCCTACTATCAAAAGACAATACCAAACATCCCCCCTCTCCCCATGGGAGAGGGGCCGGGGGTGAGGGCCCCCCACCAAACCATGTCATCCTGAGCGAAGCCGAAGGATCTAAAATCCATGCCACAACCCATGCCCAGCCAACCGCAACCAACATCAAACCCGAAGTTCCCCCCTCTC
>MKWU01004017.1_pt1 | contig 18071 bp, 10 predicted proteins | sample 809101 | NCBI WGS metagenome assembly MKWU01 (sample SAMN05860141, study PRJNA318959) | sponge metagenome | host: Aplysina aerophoba | place: Slovenia: Piran, Adriatic Sea, Gulf of Piran | collected 2013-05-07
GGCTTGCGTCCCCTCGCTCCAATGTTGCGAGAAGAGTCTGTGCCTTTTCTTGGGTTTCGACCAGTACCTCTATCAGATCAAACTGGTCGGATTTGCGAAACAAATCCTCGTGCGACTGATAGAACTTTTTAGCCTCCTCTTCGCTGACTGCGGCCTTGTCCTCCACTTCTTCCTTGCGGACTTGCCGAACCATGAACTCCCAGCGCGTTTGCTCTAGCCAATTTTGTTCTGCTGGTCGCTCGGGAATGCCCTCCCTCTTTGCCGCCGCCAGCAGAATGGCTGATTCCATGACTGTGGATTCAGCGGCTGCAACCACTGCGGCGCTGTCCTTCATCCCCCAGCCAGCGCGCGCCCGTCCAGCATCTTCCCACAGCGCATCCACGTATTCTCCCACGGTCACCTGACCGCCTTGGTAGGTGAAGAGGGACTGGATCGCCTCCCTAGGCGAAAAATGCTGGCGATGCACCGCAGGGTACGCAGCCGCTTTTTTCAGAAGCAGGTCTAACCCTGCGGATTCGATCTTCCAGCCAAACTCTCGGGCCTGAGAACGGATCTGTTCTCTTTTGGCCTCTTTGAGCTTGCCTGCATGGAGTACGGAATGAATGCGGGATCGGTGTTCATCTAGGCTTCCGGGCCGGTCTTGGAGAAAACGCATTACCAAGTAGCGTTTATTGATAGGGAGGATATCGGACACGACACCCACCGGCAGTTCGCGGAATACCTCATCTGGAATTTTTAAGCGGCGAGCTTGCTGCCGCGAGATGTATCCCCATACCCCACCCTGGGCGGCCGACCCTTTGTGAACGGAATATTGTCTGGCCAAATCCGCGAAACTTTCGCCAGCGGCGAGCTTTGCCAGCACCTCTTGGGCCTGGGATTCTTCTTCGACCAGAATGCCAGCCAGTTGGCGCTGACGCCCTAGATCGTTTTCCTCGAAATACCTGCGGATCTCTGCCTCGTCAACTTCTACTTGGATGGGTGGCTGCTCGTTGCGGTAGACCTCAATGAGGTGCTGGTGCCAGTTCGCTTCAACTCGCTTCTGGACCTCCATCGATTCCTGCAATTCCCAAACTTGGGCCTCTAGGTAGAGCAGGTGCTTGACCAGCAAACTGCGCAGATAGTCCTCTCGTGCGGCCGCTCCCTCCTGCTTGGAACGCAGGGTCTGAGGGGTGGAGATGGCGAAGTCGCGCAGTTCGCTGGCTTGGAGGATCGTATCTCCAAGCCGCGCCACCACACCGGGTTCGGCTTGAGGAGGCTCCTCAGATGTTGTGGTACACGCAGCGAGTAGACTAATAATAAAAAGACGAGAAAACAGACCCCACCCACTTCCCGTACTGAGTCTTCGCATTTTTAATATGCGACCGCTAGGGTTCCTACGTACACGTTGCTTCCCTGGTCGGCATCGGCGACTAGTTGGTAAACGTACAGGCCCGGAGGTACCACTTGTCCGGTGTCGTCAAGGCCCTGCCAGGATACAGCGTATTGCCCGTTGGCCTGCTCTGCGGACCGGTGCCAAATCCGCTGGCCGGAAAGATCAAAGATCTCAACAGATACCTGAATGGAGCGGATGACCTGCAGCAGACGGTAGGATATTTCTACCGAATCATTAACGCCATCGCCATTGGGTGTCAGATGGCGCAGCGAAATATCCACGGATGCAAGCAGGGATCTGTCCAGATCCCATTTCACCAGCAGGTCATCTGTATCAATGTCCGGCGTGGCATCTCCCGGCACGATGATCTGCGGTATATCTCCCTCTCTCTCGGTATCGAACACCCTGCCGGTGAAGCGCGTGCCGTACACCAGTACTTCGGTTGCAAAGTCCACTTCAAGCAAGGTTGCGTGTTCAGTTATCCGGTTCTCTGGAAACGAGACCGCAAAACCATCTGCCCCCACGTCCTCGGAGTATGCGACTGGATTGCCATTGATCCTGACTTCCTTGACTTCCGCTGGCAAAGGCGTAGCTACTTGCAGACCGTCAATGCCGCCATCCTCGGGTTCCAAGAGTGCGCGCACCGCATAGGTGAAGGCCGTCTTTTTTCCGGGAGCGACTTGTTGGGGCGTCAACTCGGCGATGAATTCCCGGCCGAATAAAGGCGTGGAAAATTCCACTGATAGAGAATCAATCCGGCTCCTAAACAGCGGAGAGAAGGATTGAAAATCAATTCTGAACTGAACGTACTGTGCCGGAGCCAAAGCGATGAAGGGCTCCTTCCCGGTGGAAGGGTAGGGAGCCGACCAGCCACTCCAATTCTCGGTATCGGGCTGAATGGATCCCTTTTCCGTCGGCCTGAGTTTTTTGTACTGGGCTTGCGTTACTCGTTCTTCTCCTTCCAGCCCCAGGCCAGTCAGACGATGGTACACAAAGGGATCTTCTGTTTGCCCGGTGCGCGTGCGGATCAGCAGAGCACTGCCCGAATCACTCAGAGCCGACCACGTCAAGTTTCCGAGACTGGCCCGGTCGCCCAGATCGATCACGTCTGACTCATAGTGGCCCACGAGGGCGTAGCCATTGCCCCAGACCTCGAGTTCGTCAATCTCCCACAAGGTGGGATCGGGCAAACTGATTGTGTCTGAGATGGCCACGTAGCGCACCACTTGCAAGGGGAGCTTTATACGGGCGAAGGGGTTGTCCGTCTGGGCCTTTTCCGCTATTAGCTTCCAGTCTTTTACGACACTAAACCAGTGTCCTCGCAGGGGTAGTTTGAGTTCATCGAGACCGACCCCATCGTGAACCCAGACCTGATATCCCCTCATAAAGGCCTGTTCTAACCCTTCCCGGGGATAGAAGCTGAGGCTGTCCACGCCGAAAGGCCCACCTAGGTCCAAGATCAGGGTTACGGGGAGATCTGCTTTGTTCACTCGGCGCTCCACGTTCCTGTCGGAAAGATCTGGGAATGCCGCACTGTGGTCGCCGTTGATGATCTTGGGCAACAATTCCACCCCTATGCGGAAATCGGAGTTTATCCACCCTCCCCTGTCCGTGGAACTGAGGGACAAATTTTGGTTCGACACGAAGATGGGTTGCAGCCAACCCTCCTCTGCGGTGTCGTCCAGCCCCTCAAAACTACCTGCAGCCCTCCACGGACGGTCCGCGGTTCCAACCGTCCATTTAGCCGCTCCGAGAGCTGATTCTGCAAAGAGCAGTAAGGCACAGCCCAGCGGTAGCAACAGGCTATATTTTCGCCTGTTCACGTTCATCTCTTGCGCCTAACTGGAGCCGAGCCCGGCAAACACCACAATGAAAGCACTGGTGATGGTTTCTGGAGAATCTCTGTTTTCAAACTTCCTTCTCTCCCACTGGTGCCCGATGTTCATGATGACCTCATAGCCGAGGTAGTTGTTATTGATAGAAACCTGCGACGTGACGACGCTGCCGAAAAAGTCTCCTGTGCTACCCAGTGCTTCCTCGAGGTCGTAGAACTGGGCCAACTCGGTACCTACTTCGATCCAGAGCTTTGGCATGGGTTGGGTCCTGACCGTCAAGATACCCATTTCAGTTAGATTGTGGACGTCTGCGTCGCCTTTGATGAAGGCCGTACTGCGGCGGTACAAGCTCCTAAATTTGGGGTGAATTTTGAAATCGCCGATCCAGAAGGCATAGTCGCATTTATTGACAATCCCGAGGAAGTAGGAATCCTTCAACTCCTCGAGCACGCCTCCGGTTCTGAGCGGCCTGGCGAAGCTCTCGCCCTGCTGATTGTAAATTTCGTACTTGACCTTATTGATTACGTTGAAATTGGGCAGCCCCTTGTAGTCGAAGCGCAGAAAGGCCGTGTTGATCACTACATCCTGCGCCACTAGGCGATCCTGAAAGGTTTGTATTCCCCCGAACGTACCGGGCGGATGCGTCCAGATGAGCTGGTCGTCGATGAGATTGTCTTTGACGATTCGCAGGTTGTCGAATATCTGCAACCGGCCTAGCTTGGCATAATCTTTGTCAAAGGTCACCAAGCCATAAAGATCGTTGCTTTCCCTTTCATCGGACCACAACCATTCCTTGGCATATCCGATCAGGACTTTTGCTTCGGGGATGAGACGCCGCCCCACATAGCCATTGTATCCACGGTGGTCCCGCTGGTAGGGATAATCCGGCTCGTCATCGTCTTCAAAGCGATCAATAATGGTGTTGTGATCTAGGTCCATCCCAAATAGAAACTCCGGGGGATCTACCTCATAGCGCCAAAAGGGTTCGTCGTAGTCGGGTCGCAGATTGTTGTTCTGGTTGAAATCCGAGATAAAATCGTTGTTTTCGTCCAGTCCGGGAAAGATGCCTCCGGCAGGGGGCCCGCCCCGAGCCAAGCCCTCGCCTTCGAGCGGCTGGTTGGCCCGCTGCCAGTCCGGCCACCGGTCTTGGTCGTCGTTGTCATCGACGAACTCGTAGCGATTGCGTTCCGCATTTGAATAGTCAATCTCTCCGGTCCGGTCCAAGATGAACATAGAGGTGGAGTATCCTTCGTCGATACTGAATACTTCGCCAAAGCCGAACCAGGGATAGGCGACCTTGCGCGCGGCCAGAAAAAAAGCCTCCGAACGAATAGCAGCGTGAGCGTGACGCTCAAAGTTGATATTGGGGAACCGCCGCCAGCGGTTGTTGATATCGAATTCGCCCCACACGGTGAATCCCATCAGGTCGTGCACTTCTAGGGTAAATCCTATGATTTCGTTTCCGGTGGGTAGGCCGTAATCGAACTTGACTACTCGTTGGTTCGAGCCGTCGTCGACATTCCCAGCCGCCCGTACAACCGGCAAAAAGACTGGCTCGCCGAGGGCATTAGTCTGCAAGTTCGACGTGGCCTCGACGCGGTAATCGTTGGCCAACACCAGTTCAAATCCTATTTTTCTTTTTAACTCGGGATCGGGAATCACATAGGTTAGGGTGATGGCTTCGACCCCATCCGCAGCCAAAGCTCCTCTCACCGGCAATCCCCCCTCTATGCGGGGTTCAATGGCCGCGGGTTCCATTTCATTGCCCCTATTGATGAATATCTGTTCGGAGAACAGTACTCCGCCTCCCTCTCCGTCTTCGGGCGAATCATCGGTGATGCGGATGGCGATCCAGCGGATGACATCTTGGTTTTGTATCGAAGTGAGCTGACCTTCTTGAAAGCCGCTGAGCGGCAGGTCTGTAGAGGTGCGGCTGAAATGGGAGTTCACGTAGGTGGCCCCTAGGTTTACGAAATCGCCGACTTGGACTGTGCCCCTGAAGCCGAAGAGGTTGTTAAAGTCCGTCATCCGGGTCTCGGGAACATCTACATTTTGTCCCCGCGTCGGAAAATTAACTCTGGAACTCAGGAAGGTGAGCGCGTATTTGTCGGAGCGGAAATCCGCTTGGATACCGTTGAAAGCTGGTTTCGAAAACGTCATGGGCGTCAGGGTCGTTCTGATCTCATCGCCTAGCGTGACCGCCAAGTTGTACTGTCCTTGGGAAGTGCGTCCAATCACGACATTGTTGAACCAATTGGCGTACCTACCACTCTTAAAAATATTGCTGCCGAACGAGGTGGGGACTTCTTGGGTCCATTCGTAGATCTTCCAGCCCTTGGTGAGGTATTTCCCGTACAGATCGTACCACCTAGTACCCTCTAAGCCCACATCTACGTAACGCTTGTACGGCTCTCTGGCGTAATTGCTGTACTTCCACCACGACCATCTATACTGATAGTAAAGTTCTTGGCGCTGGTACCATTTCATCAAGGTCGGATCCAGCGCTTCGACTACTGGCTCCGGACTAGAGGGGACCGACCGCTGAGCGTCTCCCGTGGATGTGCTCAGACAAGTGAAGAGGAGGACCAAGCCCCACACATCTCTGCATCGAATAGTCATCGTGAACTCCCTGCCAAGACTTCAGATAGGCAGATTATCGATATGTATGTCAAAAGGCGACCCCGACGGTCTGGACAATGGCCGCGGCGTCTTGGCTAGCTTCTACCTCGACCCGACATATGTAGAGACCGGGTGGAACAAGGACTCCGGCTTCATCCGTGCCATCCCAGACGGCCCGGTGTGCGCCGCTGATACCGCGCTGGGCCATCACTTCCCTGACAATTCTGCCAGACAGATCGTGCATTTTTACTGTGATGGGCTGAGCGCGGTCGATCTGGAATATCAAAAAGTCAATGTTCATCTGATCGTTTAGACCATCCCCATTGGGAGTGATAATCGCCGGAGCAATCTGCACGTCGCCAACTAGCCGGTCTTGGACCGGTACGGTCACGACTAGAACATTGCTCATGGCCTCTGAGGCGGCGTCCCCGGGATCTACGGTCTGCCACAGCTTTTTGGAAGAATTACCGACCAATCCCTCGAATACTGTGTTGTTCAAAAAGACTTGGCTTTTGAACTCGACCTCTACCAGCCGCGGAGACTTGATCGTCGAGGGAAGCTGGATTAGCAGAGAATCTGCCGTCGAATAGACGGACAGGTCCTCCAGCGCCAGCGGGTCAGAGGCGACGTTTACCCCTATCAATTCAGCTTGGGCAGGAGTCCTGATGAGCACCTGATCAAAACCGAGGTCGCCGGCCGCGAACGAAGGGCGGATGAAGTATTTGAATTCTTGGGGCTTTGCCGCGATAGCTGTATCCGGCCAGACCTCGGCGGTCAGGGTTCTGGCCAGTGGGTCATCGAAAGAAAGCACTATCCGGTCCAAGCTAACGGCCTGATCCGGTAGCGTGCTCAAAAGTCTGGCCCGTATCTCTAGGTACTGGCGCGGACTAGGAGAGGCAAAGGGGTCACCAGAATGGACATAGGGTTTGCTCCACGGGCTCCAGGTTTGGGGGTCGGGAACTAACTCCACTACGGGATCGGCTTCTTTGCGGAAATTGGGCAGACTCTCCCACTTTTCTTTGGTAAGTTCATTTCCCTTTTTATCGAAGTAGTGCAATTTCTCGCCCAATTGATCGCCCGTTCGGGTGCTGATCTCCAGCTTAGTCCCCTGCGGGATATCCGCTTCCCAAGCGATAGACAACATGTTTTTGGAGCGACCGAGGTTGAGCAAGCCCGAAGTCATGGATACGCCTGGAATATACCCTTCGCCATAGGCTTGGATCTCCAGGGTTTTGAAGCGTCCATAGGTGCCCGTGTCCCTGACGTTGTTTCTGTGCGAAAAGAAGATGTGTTGTACTGGGCGGGGAAAAAAAGTATCTTCAAACGTGAGAAATCCCACGGAGTTATCATCGAGAGATCCCACCTCTTCCCACACAAAACTCCCCATGACGTTTTCCGTGCCGAGTTGGGCCGTTGGCCCTAGGGTGCCGTCGGAGATGAATAGCTTGTAGCCAAACAGCGGGTCTACTCTGGAACCTTGGTGTACTCGGGCCGATACAATCCGAATGGTGTCCACCCAGAACAGCGCCCCCAGATTCATGTTGACCCAGCCTTTCTCGGTCCAGTCGAGAAATCCGGCACTTGAGTTCCAGTAGGTGTCAAAGCGCCCGTCCAGAACCTCGTTATTGGTCAATATGCGGCGGTCGCCGCCGGGGCTCGCCTGAATGGCCAGACCGCCGCGCTCCACCGTGCCCAGTACCACGTTGTCGCCGAGGGTGTGGACTTCAACCTCGCCCAGACGCGCATCGCCGAACGGGGCTGTGACTTGGATCAGGACAAAGCCGACCAGTTGTCTAGGGTCTTCTGCCGTGCTGAGAGCCGTGCCAAGCTGGCCCAAGGGATATTCCAGTTCGTAGGCAAAGTTCGGCTGGGTGGTCTGTCCGACGATCAAGTACTCTTTTTTGCCCGACCCAGAGTAGAGTGCCTCCTCGCCGGTGGAGGTATAGACCTTGAACATCCTGAACGGCTCACCCTGAGGTGAAAATTTCAACACGATCTTGGTAGCAGAAACCAATCGACCCAAGTCGAGTTCAACCCACCAGGTATCCATATCGTCGTCTGGATCGGGTGCCCACCAAGTGTCCACCTCGCCGTCAAAGATGTTGGCCGCTCGGGCGGGATTGGAGCCGACACCAGATATTCCCCCCCATTTGGTCGGTTTATTTCCCTCGCGCTCAACGACGAACTCACCGGCATTGAGACTTGCATTGATATTCTTTTGGATGAATTTGGGCTTTACGAGGCCGTCGTCCGACAGTTCTAGCGTCCCGACGGGAAAAACCCACTTCTCCCAGTCGGCTTTGGACCCGAATGCTATAGTGTCGGCTTGGGCCATGCCGGTCGAAAGGCCGACAATTGCCACGAGACTCGCCCATATATGCGATCGCATCATATCGCTCACCTCAATCGGTTAGGCGATCAGTAGATCACCGCTATGAGTGCAACCATGTCTCCTTCGCCCCTATCGGCGTCGACTGATATGCGGCTGATGTACAATCCCGGAGCTACCAATTGCCCACTATTATCCAGCCCATTCCAATCCAAGGCATAAATTCCGCTCACCTCCGTGCCCGAGTACAAATCGCGGACCAGCCGGCCCGAAAGATCGTAGATTGACACGGTGACCGGGACCTCCTTGGTCAACTTGAGAATCTGGTAGTGGATGGAGGCCAGATCGTTTACGCCGTCGCCGTTGGGGGTGAACGGATTGGGGACAACGCGCCCGCCCGCGACAATGGTCTTTCCGAGCGATACGGCCACTGCCAAGTCGTTGTTGGGCAAATCCGGGGACGTATCCCCGGCGGTAATGGGTTGCGGCAATTCTGCTGTCTGGGTATCGAAGACCTTGCCGGTAAAACGCGTCCCGTATACCAGAACCGCCCCTTTAAAACTCAACTCCACCGGAGTGGTATCCACGACCCGATGATTGGGGAAGCGGATCACCATGCGGTCGTCTGCGATTTCTTGGGTGAAATCCGCTACCGATGTGCCACCGATTTTCAGTTCCTCAATTGTGGCCCGAGAAGGAGTAGCAATCTCCAAGGCGTCAAATCCCGTATCGCCTTCCTCGATTTTGGCTCGCACTACATAGGTAAACAGGGTGGGTTCTCCGGCGTTGACTTCCAGCGGCCCGACTTCGCCCCAAACGAAACGCGCTACCGGAGGGGTGGAAAATTCGAACGCCAGCGAGTCGAGCCGCGCTCCCTGAGTAAAAAAATCACTGGCAAACTCACATTTGAACTGGAAGTAGCGCCGAGGTTCGGCGAAGACCACCTGTTCTCCAGATGCACGGGTGTACACCGGAGACCAGGGACTCCAGTTCTCCGCGTCTGGAGCTTTTTCCCGCTCGGCTTCTTTCAGGCTATTGTAATCATCTGCGGCCACCTCGATCCGTTCGGTCGCGAGTCCTTTTTCTTGTGTTTGGTAGTATTTAAGGGGATCGGGCGTGGCTCCGGTGCGGGTAAAGATCTGCACCGAGGCTCGAGGTTGCTGTTCTGCGGCCCACTTCAACTGGCCAAAATTGGCCAGTTCACCCAAGTCTATCACCTGTGAAGTGTAGTTCGCTCGGGGGACAAAGCCACGGCTGTACACCTCTAGCTCGGCAATTTCCCAGGGCAACGGCGTGGTAAACACAATTCGGACGTGGCGCACGTACTGGGACGGAATTCTCACCTGTACGGTGCTGTCGGTGTTTTTCTCGACCTTTTCCACCAAGGCCCACTGCAGCACCCCGCCAACCTGCATTTCCGCGCTACCATCGTTGATGTACACCTCGTATCCCTTCAGGAACTTGTCGCTGAAGGTCGGGCTGGGGTAGAAGCGAATTCTCTCGACTCCGCCGAAAATCGAGCCCAGATCCAGGTCCATCCTGCCTCCCACTTGCCGGGCCCTACTCCCGTCAAAAACCGTGTTTGCATCCCCGTCTATCATGTTGTTCAGGTTGCCAGCTTGGCGCACAGATGGCTGGGGCGTGGACATACCGCCCCCTCTCCCTTGGGCACCAAGGCTCAGATTTTCCGTGGCTTCGGTGCGTCGGGGCTGAATCCACCCTGGATCCGTGGTGATATCAATGCTCTCCATGGTACCCATAGCTTCCCAAGGGGTTTGCTCGTTGCCGATGACCAAAACTTCCACGCCCGAGGTGCTTTTGGCAGAGATCAGGGCCAGCAAAACCCAAGTGGATACCAGCAGGACTTTTCGCCCAATCGGCTCCATGCTTCGCATTCCCGCTGGGCGGAGAATCCGCCCGCGTAGCTTATTCTTCAACCTCTACGGTGAAGAAGCCACCGTGCCAGGGATTGGTGAGGATGAGGAGGGACTGCCCCTTTGAAACGGAGCCAGCCCAATTGGCGTCTTCTCTATCTGTTCGAACGATGCCGACGTCAAAGCTTACCGCACCATCTGTCGGATTGCATTCGATGGTCCGTTCGCGCCCAGCGTCCAAGACGAAATCCTGAAAGCACGCACCAATGGTAATCTGGAGATCGAAATTCGATTTGTTGTCGAATTTGACTAGTTCAGTCCTGCCAGTGGATCCCGAAGGTCCGGTAGAAAGATCGACCTCTTCGCAGGCGACTAAAGCGCAGATGCTCGTCAACGCCGCAATGGCAAGTGCGTAGATATTCACTGCTGTTCTCCCATTGGCTAGATTGAAGGGATGAGAAAAATCCCACCCCTTCAATCTAGCTGAAGACTAGTCTAAAAAGCTCCAGGTCTTTAGCGGAAAGAGGCTTTGATCCTCCCCCAGGTTTCGCCCTCTACGCTCGTGGTGACTTCGATGGGAACCTTCACCATTACCCAGTCGGGGGCAGCGGACCCGTCCCGGGTGGCGTGGGTTTCATCGTTCAGGCCCCACTGCGAATCCCAGTCATCGCCGTTTTCGTCGTGATCCTGATAGTGGATGTTCAGGTGGATGATCTGCTCCTCTTCGAATACGTGGGGAATACTGGTGTCGGGGCCGTCGTAATCCAGATGATCGAACAGGGACCAAGCTATCTCGTAGAACAAGGTGACGTTGGTATCCCCTTCATTAACCGGCACGGCCTCGGGGGGACCTACGCCGAGATGGCCCCACGGCGGATGGCCAAACCACATCGCGTCCCACTCGCGGGTCTCAATCTTCTCAAAGAAGTTCTCACCGAAATTGAAAACCCACATAGTCGCTGGTCCTTGCGCGGGCGGATGGACTACCCACTGTTGCCCCTGGGTACCCATCACGTTCTGCTCCAAATCTCCGGCGTGGAAGAAACCACCGCTGTGATCGGGATCGGTGCTGATGGTCCAGCCATCTTCTGTGTATATATCCACCTGATTCTCTGAATCGCGATGAATAAAATCGTCGAAGGCTTCGAGGCCGAGGTAGAGTTTCTGGGTGGTCTCGTTCCAAGCGACCATCATGCTCACATCGACGTCCGCGATGTCCCTCGGGTCATTGCCAGCACGCGACAGCAGCATATCGTGGGTAATGACCAGATCCGACGGGAACCAGTTCGTCCAGTCGGCGGAATTTCCGTCTATCTCCGGGATCAATTCATCCGGAATATGGGGCGCGAAGAACTCTACGCCCTCGGGCTTATGGCCCCAAGAACCGCTCGACAGCATGGCTACTAGGGCCAGCGCCATGAAAGGCATTGCTAATTTTTTCATTGAATCGACTCCTCAATTCGGAATGACGATATGGAAACAAAATTGCAAAACCAGCAGGATCTAGCGATTCCCGCTGTAGAATCGAAAACAAGCAATCTTCCCGTCCACACTTGCCCGGGAAAACTCACCTCATTGAACCACCTCCTTTCTCGCAAAAAACGCCTGCCTACTACCTAACACATCGGTCTTCCGTTACAAGCCGATTATCCCGAAGACATTCTCGTCGTCCCATCGGGATAAATCCGGCCGATTTCCCGAAAAAAAAGATACTCGAGGTCGAGCACCTCTATCGGGTCGCCCCGAAAGTCGAATCTGATCGCCACATCCTCGAGCTTGAGGCGCAGTTCCTGCACATCTGGGTGTAGGGAGGGAAAGACCAGAAACCCCTGGACTTCTTGACCGCTGAATACGGGTTCGGATGCATATCTAGAAGAGGCGAATAGGTCCTTGCGCTCTTCGTAGCGGTCGTACAGATTCCCGGAATAAGCAATGGCATACGGGCGATAGTACTCGTCGAATTCGAACGGATCCAGAGCCGGGTATTCGCGGCCGTTCGAAGCGATGAGCGAAACCTTCAAAGGGTCGATTTGTACTTTGGGATATCTGTAATTTTTAACCTTTAAAAGGAAGATCGTGAAGCGCTGCGGCGTCGAGCCGGTTTCGGGATCTTTCCAGTCGCCGTAGGTGTAGGGATTTATAGACTCCATGCCGCCCTTGGAGTAAGCAGGATATAACCGGTTTAGTTCTGCGTCCGTCTGGGGACGCACTCCGACTTCAAATCGCTCCTGAACGAACAGCACCGTCCCGTCATCGCTAACCTGCATGCCGGTGTGTTGCTGGGCATCGGGGAGAGGTTGCAGGGGGCCGGCGTAGTACCGGTACCCGCACGCAGAGCAAAGACCGGCCAGTAAAAGACCTGCGGCTAGGACGGATAAACGCCGTGATTTCCCTCCCGTCACAAGCTGAAAAGAGGCTTTCATGTTCAATAGTTCGGACACTTTTTGCGATTTTGCCCTTTCGGGAACAGCTACTTTCCTAACTTACTGAGGATCAATAAGTTATGTGTTTCTGATTTTGTAACTCTCGCAAGTTGCGATATAATAAATAAGATCAGAGATGTCAAGTTTTTCTGTTCGCTTCTGGTGCCGAACGCTTATGGCTCCATCCGCGACTTCACTCACAACCACATCAGTTGATTGTCCGTCATGCCAGTAAAGTGATCCACAATCAGCCAGACTCCTGCAACAGTAAAGTGACCTAGGATCAAGCCTAGAAAAAACGGTCGGCTAGCTTGGTACAACCGCGCCCCTCCGTAGCGCAGGACCAAGAGTTTTACAAGCCAAGCCAGAAATACATTGAACCAGACGAACTGCGCCATCCACGTGGTGCTGATCAAGAACCCGAGTGGATGAAACGGCCACCAGAGTAATTTTTGTCGGATGACGATCAATATATTCATGATCCCTCCCCCTACGCCCGTCCACAACCAGCCGCTTAGATTGGCCTCGACAGGTGTGGTCAAATACGGAACCACGAAATTAAAGGGACTTGAGGCCCCGCCGACGAAAAACCACTGGTCCAGATTGATGCCCCCATACTTATAGCACATGGCGAGTATGATCCAGGTCGAACCCACCAGACTGACCACTACGGCCAGCATCATGGCCCAGAACAGCGGTCTTTTCCGCTGCCCCGCGCCGACTTCGTCGCTCAGCTTCATCCCGTTGGCAGCAGAGGCCAGCACAAAAGTCCTGAAGTTGACTGCCCAAGAAAAGCTGAGTCCCAAGAAGACCAGACCGGCTGGACCGATGGCCGATGAACCGACTCCAGAGATCAGAAATGAGACGGGGGTTAGGGGAGCCCGCACCGCGGCCAAGCCGGCCTCGGCAACCACTCGGGTCAGCGCGATAAAGAGGACGAAAACGGCAAAGAGAAATATAGGTATCAGCCAAGCGGCTAGGCCGCCTTTGTACAGCCAGACCCCCATGAATCCCAAGCCGGCGATCAAGCCGAACACCGCGGTGCGGTACGACAGCAACTCTTGGGAATCATCGACGGTCGAATTCCGCCCGAACGCCTTGTTAAATACATCCTTCAGATGCCTTCGAGCTCCCCACAGGCTCGCCAGCACCAAGACGATGAAGGCTCCCATGCCTTGATGCGCAATAATGGGCGAAGCCGTAGCGAATATGTCTAGCTTCTCCGTACTGGCGATCCCCAAGATGTTAAATATCCCCTGCTGTAGTGTGCCTAGCAGGTAGAACAACCAGATTCCGAAGGCGATATCCAGACTGATGAGATACGAAAACCCAACCATGGAAAAGCTCAGGTGAATGGGTATTGACATTGTTTCGCGGAAGACGCTGAAAGTGGTGGCTAGTTCAATTGTGGGGAGGGTTTCATAATAGTTGTGAAAACCATTTACGCTGGTGATGAAGAAAGGAATGGCAAACCCCACCCACATCACCGCGTTCTTAAAAAAGGGATTCACTAGGGACCCTTTTGGTCCTTCTTTGATCATGTCCAAGGGGACTTGGATCAAGGGGTAGACTAGTCGCTCGTTGTTGGCCCATTGCCGATGTAGAATGACCGATATGCAGATCATCACAAAGCAGAGGACTAGGAAAAACAGGCTCCAGTGAAAAAGAGGTTCGAGCCAGACCCCCCAGGGGATTCCCATGCCTTCGGGAAGCCCCTCAAAAAAATACTTGATCATCTCCGGGTCGCGGGGCGTCAGCCAGTCTTTGATATGCGGATGGGCTAGCGTGGCCCAATCGTTCTCGGGCGTAGCGTAGTAGTAAGGACCCGTGATCTTGGGCAGCCAGGCTTCGGTAAAGCCCTTTGTAGGGACTGTAGCGGCGATGATCATCATGATGTAGATCAGCACCAGTTCGGCCGGCCGCAGCACCCAGCTCACCCGCAGCAGGCGCAGTGCCACATTTACGCCTCCTACCAGTACGAAGAAGATGAAAAAGGCGATAGGGGTGCTGATATTCAGCGCCATGTACGATCCGCGGATGATCATATTGCCGTACGGAGCTGCCACACCAATAAAAAACGCGAGCGCGGTTCCGATAATAAATGCTCTGATCGTAAAACCGGAGGATTCGCGAGGAGCGGATTTGGGAGCTAAGTAATGTTCGGGAATAGATATGGGCATGGGTCGTTTGGGTGCAATCAGTGGGGAGATTTTTGCAATACCAATAAACCTAACGCCGAGCCGTACGGCAACGTAAATTCAGTGTCGCGTATGGAGGTGCTAACCTTATTGCGAATCGACCTTTTCCTCGATGACTAGCACTTCATTTACCGAGACCTGTTCCAATCGCTGTACCAGACCACTGGGCCATCGCACCTCTACTAGATCGACCTTTGTCCTAGAGCCCAGACCAAAGTGGAGCCGTGGATCGCTCGCCGTTAGGTAACTGGAGCCGCTCCGCACTTGACGGATCTGTTCCAGCCCTTCCGCCACCACCCGCACTTTAGCTCCTATACCGTCCCGGTTGCTCTGGGTTCCCACGGTCTGCACCATTAGCCAATTCTCTTGATTGCCGCCGTCGTTGCGGACCAGTTTGGCTTCCCCACCGCAATTGTTGACTAAGATATCCACATCCCCGTCCTCGTCGTAATCTCCGAAGGCAGCACCACGGCTGATCTGCTTGTGCAAAAACCACTCACCCGAGATCGAAGATGCCTCGGTATAACTCCCACCGTTGTCATTGCGGAAGAGTTGGTGTTCCTGCATGTACTCGACCCCCGATTGGAACAGGGCGATTTTGTCCAGTACGTGCCCGTTAGCTACGTACAGATCTAGGTCGCCGTCGTTGTCGTAGTCGAGGAAGTTCGTCCCAAAGCCGAGGAAGCGGTGGCTCGGATCGGCCAGCCCAGCCACCGCCGTCACGTCCTTGAAGAAAACCCCTTCATTGCGGTAGAGGGTATTGGTCTCGTAGGAAAAATTGGTGACAAATAGATCAAAATCGCCGTCGTTGTCGTAATCCCCGAAATCCACTCCCATGCCAGCCTCTGACTCGCCGGTCCCGTTGAGGGCTACACCTTTTGCTAAAGCCGCGTTGCCAAACTTTCCATTCCCTAAGTTCTGGTAGAGAAAGTTCGGCGTCCCATCGTTGGCGACGAACAAATCCTGATCCCCGTCGCTATCGTAGTCCAAGGCGATCACGCCCAATCCCTTGCCGGATGGATCATTGATCCCGGCCGCGACCGAGACATCGGCAAAGGTCCTATCCCCGTTGTTGTGATACAATACATCCGGCACTCCTCCGTACTCCAGCGGCGCGCAATACGAACGGGTAGCCTCGACGATGGCCCGGTGGCCTTGGGAATTCGTCCTCACATATCCGCCGCATACCTTGTTGGTCTCGACGGTGAAATCCACGTAGTTAGTCACGTAGAAATCGAGTTCCCCGTCATTGTCGTAGTCTAGGAAAGCGACGCTTGTACTCCACTGGGATGCCCCCACAGCCGCTTGCTCCGTAGCATTGGCAAAGGTGCCGTCGCCATTGTTCTGGTACAGCACATTCGGCCCGTAGTTAGTCACGTAGAGATCCTGATCGCCGTCGTTGTCGTAGTCGGCGACCGCGCATCCCATGCCATAGCCCGTATCACCCGTCTTGGACTCTTGGCCGGTATCGGCAAAGGTGCCGTCGCCATTGTTCTGGTACAGCACATTGCGGGGCGGGACGGCGGTGGAGTCGGGCCAAGGCGAGAGGGCGACTGCGTAATGTGCCGCGTCCCTCGAACGCGCCTCCTCATCTTGGTTCGGCTCCCTTACCCAGTAGTGATCGCCCTGTTGGTACACGAGGTTGATGGGAACCGAGCGGATTCCTTGCAGAGCGAATCCATCGACCAAGTAAAGATCCAAGTCGCCGTCGTTGTCGTAGTCGAAGAAGGCCCCGCCTGCTCCGGTCGTTTCTATCAGAAAGTACTCCCCGGCAGCGCCATTGGTATGAGTAAAGGAAATCCCGGATTGTGCCGTGACATCCACGAATTGCACTGCCTTAGAGCCTAAATCGCAGGCCGACAGGCTCCAGGCCATATAAAAAATGAAGACTATTTTTTGAAGCATCGGTTGCAAGAAAGCCAAAGGCGGGCTGTGCCTTCGGATGAGGAAGATCATTTGTCCTTAGTCAGCGCCGAGTGCTAACTGAGCCGCAGCTTCTAAAGCCCCAAGTACAGATCTCGTCCTTCGGCCAGTGCCGCAATTTTGCGGTCGGCGATGGAGCGTTTGAGCATCCAAAAGCCGCAGTCTGGGTGGATGAAGCGGATGCGGTCGGGGCCGGCAGCGGCAGCAGCGGCTTCTATGCGACGAGCGATCTCTTCGGCCGTTTCGATGTGGTTGACCTTGATGTCGATTACGCCGAGGCCGAGGCCGATGCGCGAGTCGATTTGTTGCAAGGCGCTCAAGTCGCTCGCCGGGCGGTGGGCGAGTTCGAGCACCAAGTGATCGGCGCGCAGTTCGTTGAGAAAGTCGATCAGGGCGCGCCACTCGCCCTGCTGGATGGTCTGGCCACCGTAGTTGCCAAAGCAGAAGTGGACGGCCTTTTGGGTGCCTGTGTCGATGCTGTCGAGTACGGCGTTGATGGCGGGGGCCGCGAGGGGGCCGTCGGCTGGGTTGCCGGGGATGTTGGCCTCGTCGATTTGGACGCAGGCGCAGGGTAGGCCGCGGACTTGGTCGGCGAGGACGTGGGCAACGGCCATCAAGAGCGCGGCAAAGTCGCCGTAGTGATGATCGAGCAGGGTGCGGGCCAGCATGTAGGGGCTGGTCAGGGTGAACTTGAAGGGGCCACCGGCCACGGCTGCGGCGCGGGCGCAGTCGGCGAGTAGGTCGAGGCTGCCCGCGCCGAGTTCGGTTTCTACCACGGCCGCGGGTTTGGCCCGGAAGCCCATGCTTTGTTTGGCGGCGAACTCCTCGGCCTCGCGGCGGCCAAATTCTGTGCGGGTGCCGCCCATGGGCCGGACGAAGTACTCGATCATGCCGTTGGTGTCTGGGTGGTTAATGTCGAAGCGGTATAGCTCGCCGTCGGTGGGTAGGTCAATGCCGGCTTGGCGCTGGGTGTCGAATACCACGCGGGTGGCATCGACGAGGGCCTGCTCGGAGGGCAGGGCTTGGAGCCAGTCCGGGATGGGATAGGAGCCGACGGTTGTGGTTTGGATAGTAGGTGTGTTGGACATGGTTGGCTACGATAAGGGCTTAGAGGCGGTAGCGCAACGGGTACTGATAATCCGCAGATGGACGCAGATGGACGCAGAATAGTAGGAACAAGACGATCCGAACGATATTCACATACGTTCCACTTCAAAAGCCGCCAAGGTGCGGGTCTCCCGACTGAACTCCACTCCAATCAGGTAAATCGGCTCGCCGCGACCGCGATACTTGGCCGCGTAGTCCCTCTCCTTTAGCTGCCTGATCGCTGCCCCCGCCGACACTCGTTCCACTACCTTGAACTCGAACAGGTACACGTTCCCATTGAACATGACTGCCATGTCGAGGCGACCCGCTTGGCTGCTGTCCTCTACTGTGATCGCCAGCCCCAGCGACGCGAAGTACGAGTAAAACACGCTGGCGTAGTAGCCCTCGTAGT
>MKWU01004019.1_pt1 | contig 18065 bp, 14 predicted proteins | sample 809101 | NCBI WGS metagenome assembly MKWU01 (sample SAMN05860141, study PRJNA318959) | sponge metagenome | host: Aplysina aerophoba | place: Slovenia: Piran, Adriatic Sea, Gulf of Piran | collected 2013-05-07
CGTTATCGACCGGAGCTGGAATCACCGAGCCCGGATATCGACCGGAGCTTCGCCGCTATCGACCGGAGCTGGGAATCGCCGACCCTCGATATCGACCGGAGCTCCGCTGTTATCGACCGGAGCTGGAATCACCGACCCCGGATATCGACCGGAGCTCGGCCGTTATCGACCGGAGCTGGGAATCGCCGACCCTCGATATCGACCGGAGCTCGGCCGTCATCGACCGGAGTTGGGAATCACCGACCCTCGATATCGACCGGAGCTCGGCCGTTATCGACCGGAGCTGGAATCACCGATCCCGGATATCGACCGGAGCTCCCACCGCCGATCCCGGATATCGACCGGAGCTTCCGACGCCGACCCCGAATATCGACCGGACCTTCCGACGCCGATCCCGGATATCGACCGGAGCCTCCGTCACCGATCCTCGATATCGACCGGAGCTGCCGCCGCTGACCCTCGATATCGACCGGAGCTTCCACCGCCGAACTGTGGGTGCCGCTCACGGCAGGAGGCGTCCGAAAGGCCCACGGCTGGCTGCGGGCGAACGCCGGCCCGGCGCTCCGCCGCACCGCCCGGGCGCTACGCGAGGCGGCAGCAGTCGCCGACGCGATGCGCCGGGCCGCGAACCGGTTGAGAGCGCAAATGGAGTCGGCGTTCCCACCGGGGAGCCGGGGCCGCGAGGTGGCCGCGCACCTGGCCGACGGCAGCCGTCTCCTCCTCCGCTCCGTGCTCTTGCTCGTGGGCCTCGGGCGCGAAGCGGAGCGCCTCCCCAGCGTGTTCGAGGGTGGGCGTGCGCCCCGCCAAAACCCGCCCGAACGCGAGCACCTACCGCGCGAACGCCCACCCGAACCCGAGCGGCCGCCCGCGGGAGCGGCGCCGGAGCCCGCCCCCGGAGCAGCGCCGGAGCCTGCCCCCGGAACACCGGATCGCGCGGTGTTGGACGAACCGGGTACATCCACCGGCGCGGGTCCGGCCGGCCAGGACGACGATCGTGCTGCTTCCCCCGGCCCGGCGGAGAGCCACGATCCTGCTGCTCCCCCCGCCCCGGCGCAATCGCCGACAAACGAGGTCTCCCAACCGGCGCCGTCCCCACCAGGGCCGTCTCCCCCGGAACCATCCGAATCGGAACCGGCCCCATCGGAAACGGTCCCCGAGGATCCTCCGGACCCAGGCGCCGCGGAACCCGCGCCGGACGATCCCTCCCCCGTCTTCGGCGTCCCCCCGGGGCCGCGCGCCGACGCCCTCGCGAAGCTGTCGAAGAACCTGCGCGCCGATATCCTCCTGCTGGGCAAGCGTCCCCGCAAAGCCACGCTGCGATACACCATCTGGCAGATCCTCAGCCAGTCCGGCGCGTGGACCTCCGAGGAGTTGGGGTTGCTGCTGGAGATCGATCCCGCGAACCTCGCGAAGCGCCATCTCAGCCCGCTCGTCGAACAGGGAGTCCTCGAACGCACGATTCCCGACCGGATCAACCACCCGGACCAGGCGTACCGGGCCACCGGCCGGCCGCCGGGGGCTGACGGGTTGCCGCCGGTCGGCGAGTAACCCTCCCCGGCCGCGGGCCGCCGCCCTCCCCGTCGGCGCTGCCGGAATCGCCGGCGAGGGCCGGCAACCCGGCCCGGAGCGGCACGGGTTCATTTCGTAACGACGTCCGGCGGCCGTGAGGCACAGCCGGATACCGGGGGAGCGTTCCCGAGAGTCACGTTCCGGAGCCCTGTTGCCGGCCCGCTGGCCCTCGGATACGCCGCCATTTCGGCCTTGGCCTCTTCGCGCCCGAGGACGAGGACAGCGCGTAGAAGAGGGAGAGGCTGGAGTTCATGAAGCTGCCCAATGCCGACCGCGCTATCGTCGCAAAGTCGAAGTGGTCAGGTACCTGCTGTTGGCGGACCATCCCGATGGGAGCAAGGGGACGTTCTTCGCGGACTTCGGATTCCGCGCGCAACAGTGGGGCGCGTTCGCCAAGGCTCCCATCGATCAGGGAAGCGCGGGCGACGTGACCGCAGTCGCGAAATCCGGCTACGGAACGAGGTACAGCGTGGACGGCCCCATCAAGACCCCCGACGGGCGCAACCCCCGAATACGCACCGTCTGGATCGCCGACTCCGAACACGCCGCTCCGCGCCTCATCACCGCGCACCGATGAGGAAACACCATGTTTGAAGAGCACGACCGCATCGTTCTCACCGAGGACATTGCCTCAGCCGGCCTGAAAGCGGGCGACGTCGGCACGATCGTGCATGTTCATCGCGGCGGCGAGGCCTTCGAAGTGGAGTTTCTCGCTCCGGATGGCAACACGGCGGCAATCGCCACGGCGCCGGCCGCCATGCTCCGTCCCGTGGCGGCGACCGACCTGACCCATGCGCGCGTACTCGACAGCGCGGACCAGCAGCGGTCCCGTGACGGCGGGCGCGCCGGTATGTCCTGAGACTTGGCGCACTACGGAGGACGACGCGGGTTTCGGTCGGACGTCCCGGATTCCCACCCTGGCCCCCGGCCGTTGTTCTCCTGTGCCGGAATCGCCGGCGAGGGCCGGCAACCCGGCCGGGAGCGGCACGGATTCATTTCGTAACGACGGGGTGTCACGTTCTGTCATGCGGACCGGCGATACTGCCCCCGTGCCCCTGATCGCACGCCTTCTCGCCCCGCCCGCCCCGGCCCCGGTACCGGACGCCTTCCAACGGATGACGCCGCGATGACTCCGCGAAACGATCGGTACTTCGCCCACAGCGCTCCCCCCGACACCGCGGTTCCGTGGCACGGGCTGGCTGATCATCTCCAGGGGACCGGGGATCGCGCCGCCCGCTTCCTGAAGCGCGTGGCCCTCGCCGACCTCGGTCGTACGGCCGGACTCCTGCACGATCTCGGCAAGTACACCCCGGAATTCCAGGACCGGCTCCGCGGCAACCCGGCGCCCGTGAACCACTCCACCGCCGGGGCCAAGGTGGCGTGCGAGCGGTATCCGGGCCCGCTGGGCAAGTTGATCGCGTTCTGTGTCGCGGGCCATCACGCGGGGCTCGCGAACGGAGTGAACGGAGACGGAATCACGGCGCTCGCCGACCGGCTGCGGCAGCAGGTCCCCGAGCTGGACCCCGTTTGGCGCGAGGAAATCGCCCTGCCGCCGCTGACCAACCCCTCCGTCCAAACACGCGGTCGAGACTCCGCCGGCTTCACGGCCTCCTTTCTGATCCGTCTGGTGTTCTCCGCGCTCGTGGATGCCGACTACCTCGATACCGAGCTCTATTACGATCGCGCGCGCGGCACGGAATCGCCTCGTGGCAACTACCCGTCGCTTGAAGTTCTCCGCCACCGCCTGGACAGCCACCTTGCGACGTTGAGCGCGGAGGCTGCGCCGACCGCGGTCAACGACCTCCGCGCGGAGGTCCTGGCCCACGCTCGGCAACGCGCCGAAGAACGTCCGGGCCTCTTCACCCTGACCGTGCCCACGGGTGGTGGCAAGACGCTCACGTCGCTGGCGTTCGCTCTCGACCACGGGGTCCGTCACGGTCTGGACCGCGTCATCTACGTCATCCCGTACACGAACATCATCGAGCAGACGGCGGACGTGTTCCGCCACGCGCTCGCCGCAACGCCGGATGCGGCGGATTTCGTGATCGAGCATCACAGCGCCTTCGAGGACGACGGGATCAGGGAGCGCTCCGGCCGCCAGAAGCTCGGTCTCGCGATGGAGAACTGGGACGCTCCCATCGTCGTCACCACGGCGGTGCAGTTCTTCGAGAGCCTCTTTGCCAACCGCACGTCGCGGTGCCGCAAGCTGCACAACATTGCGGGCAGTGTCGTGGTTCTGGACGAGACGCAGACGCTGCCCCTCGGGTTCTTGCGGCCATGCGTTACGGCGATCGACGAGCTGGCCCGCAACTGGCGCGCCAGCGTGGTGCTCTCAAGCGCGACGCAGCCGGCCCTCAGAGAGGACAGCGGGTTTGTAGGGGGGCTGCGCGATGTGCGCGAACTCGCGCCGGAGCCCGCCCGCCTCCAGAAGCGGCTGCAACGCACCCGCCTTCGCCCGCTGGACAGCGTGACGGAAGACGAACTCGCCGACCGGCTGGGCGAGACGGCGCAGGTCCTCTGCATCGTCAACACCCGCCGCCGGGCTCGGGCGGTGTACGAGGCGCTCCGGGGTCACGAGGGCGCGACCCACCTGACGACCTCCATGTGCGCTCGGCACCGTCGGCACGCGCTGGGGGAGGGCCGGGCACGGCTGGGGGCGGGGGGGGCCGGGCGGGGGGGGGGGGCGGGGGAGCCGATCCGGCTGGTCGCCACGTCCCTGGTCGAGGCCGGCGTGGATCTCGACTTCCCCGCCGTGTGGCGGGAGGAGGCAGGCCTCGAGTCCATCATCCAGGCGGCCGGACGGTGCAATCGGGAGGGCCGCGCGATGTCCGGCGAGGTCTTCGTGTTTGGGTTCCCGACTGAGGACGGACGCACTGTTCCGGAGATCGCCAGAGCGGCAGGCGCCGCCCGCGGCGTCCTGCGGACGCACGATGACCCTACGTCCCTCGAGGCCATTCAGGACTATTTCCAGGCGCTCTACTGGGCCATTGGTGAAAAACCCCTGGACCAGAAGGGAATCCTCCCCCTGCTGTCCGAACGAACGACCAGTCTCGACTTTCCGTTCGAGACTATCGCCCGGGAGTTCCGCCTGATCGAGACCCCGATGGTCCCCGTGATCGTGCCCTACCGGGGACCGGACGGCGTGGACCGCACCGCGGACGGGTTGATCCGGCAACTCGACTTTGCCGAGCGTCCCGGCGGACTCGCGCGTCGGTTACAGCCCTACACGGTGCCGGTTCCGCCTCGGGCGCGGGCGGCGCTGTTGGGTGCCGGGTCCGCCCGGATCGTTCAGGAGGCCAAGTTCGGGGCGCAGTTCGTTGTCCTCCAGAACGAAGACATCTATCGGGAGGACGTGGGCCTCACTTGGGACGATCCTACGTTTCGCCGGGTCGAAGGGATGGTGATCTGAATGTTCCTTTCGATCCAGGCGAAGCCCCCCGAGCGACTCGGCCGGGCTGGGAACGATTGAGAGATTTCTAGACTGGCTATTCACATAAAGGGGAATATGTGCTATCCTCGGTGGCATGTCGCCGGATATCCAGTCCATGCGGGGATCGAAACATGTGCATAGCGAGTCTCTCGCGCACCGGGAGTCGCCCCCGCTGCATCCGGGGGCGCGGATCGGTGCGCGAAGCCATGGCGGGCGGGAGAGTGACGATGACGGAAGACCACGGTAACGGTCAGGGACGTCACCCAGGCCGGGGTTTGCTGCTCCAGGAGGCTCCCTGATGGCGTACGGAGTGAAGCTTCACGTTTGGGGTGACTACGCGTGCTTCACCCGCCCCGAAATGAAAGTGGAGCGTGTGTCCTACGACGTCATGACCCCTTCCGCTGCGCGCGGAATTCTGGAGGCGATCCACTGGAAGCCGGCGATCCGCTGGGTCATCGATCGAATTGAGGTCCTGAAGCCCATCCGGTTCGACACGGTTCGCCGCAACGAACTCGGCGGCCGGGTCCCGGCGAAGAAGGTCCGGGAGGCGATGGGGCGTGGCGACACGGTCGGGCTTCCCACCACGATCGAGGACGATCGGCAGCAGCGCGCCGCTACCGTTCTGCGGGATGTCGGCTACGTCATCGAGGCGCGTTTCGTGCTCACGTCGGCTGCGAAGCCCGATGACACGCCCGCCAAACACGCGGCGATGTTCAACCGCCGCGCCGGTCGCGGTCAGTGTTTCCAGCGGCCGTATCTGGGAACGCGGGAGTTTCCGGCCCACTTCGCTCCGGCCCGGGATGGACTCTCGTCAGCGCTGCCGTCCGGCCAGCGGAACCGGGATCTGGGCTGGATGCTCCACGACATCGACTACGCGAACGGCTCGTCTCCGCGATTCTTCCGCGCGGCGCTGCGGGACGGCGTCGTCCACGTTCCCTCGCCGGATTCGGAAGAGGTCAAGGGGTGAGCATCCTCCAGGCCCTGAACGGGTATTACGAGCGCCAGGCCGGCCGCGGGAAAGCGTCCGCCTATGGATTCTCGAAGCAGGGGATCTCCTTCGCGGTCGTGTTGGATTTGGATGGTCGCGTTCTCGACGTGAGGGACGTGCGAGACACGAGCGGCAAGAAACCGCGTCCCGGCCTTCGGGAAGTTCCGGGCCCGGTCGTTCGCTCGGTGAACGTACGCCCCAACTTCCTGTGGGACAGCACCACCTATGTCCTCGGCGTTCGCAGGGATCCGCGAACGGGCGACGCGAGCCCGGCGAAACGGGGTGAGCACGAGGCCTTTGCGTCGCTTCATCGGGAACTCCTTGCGGATACTGATGACGAGGGCCTGAGGGCGCTCTTGACCTTCTTGGAGAACTGGTCGAGCGAGCGCTATGGGGCTCTTCCTCACAGTGGGGAAATGCTCGGCGAAAACGTTGCGTTTTGCCTTGAGAGCCTTGGGGGTCCCCCTGTTTTCCTTCACGAGAGCGAGGCCGGACGGGAAATTTGGACGGCGTCGCTCGAAGGCGACAATGCCGATCGGGAGTTCTGTCTCGTGACCGGGAGGCGTCTCCCGACCGCGCGTCTCCATCCGAAGATCAAGGGAGTGCTGGGCGCCCAGACTTCCGGTGCGTCCATCGTGTCCTTCAACAACGACGCCTTCACCTCGTTCGGCAAGAAACAGGGCGCCAACGCCCCCGTCTCGGAACGCGCGGCGTTCGCTTACACCAGCGCTCTCAATGCCCTGCTTGCGCGAGACAGCCACAACCGGATTCGGATCGGCGACACCACCACCGTTTTCTGGGCAGAGGCGGACGGCGATCCCGAAAGCGCGGACGCGGCAGAGGATCTCTTCTCGGTGCTCGTGGCGCCGCCGACCGACGAGGAGGAGAGTGTCGCAATCGGCGACACCATCAAGGCCGTCGCCGATGGTCGCCCGCTCGAAGTTGTCGAGCCTCGGATCAAGGATCCGCGGCGTACCCGTTTCTTCGTCCTCGGCCTCGCGCCCAACGCGGCCCGCCTTTCGGTTCGCTTCTGGCTCGAAGACACGATCGGCGGCATCGGTCGCCGGCTCGGAGAGCACTGGAAGGATCTGCACATCGAACCCGAGCCGTGGCGTACGCCGCCGGCGGTCTGGCGACTGCTGCTCGAGACCGCGGTGCAGGGCAAATCGGAGAACGTCTCTCCGGTCTTGGGTGGTTCGCTCATGGAAGCGATCCTGCGAGGGAGCCGCTATCCCAGGTCGCTGCTGACCGGCGTCCTGATGCGGATGCGGTCCGACGGAAATATCAGCGGGTTGCGTGCAGCGATCTGCAAGGCATGTCTGGCGCGCGACCGCCGCCTCGGCCACGAAAAGGAGGATGTCCCCGTGAGCCTGAATCAGGACGAGAAGAACCCCGCCTACCGGCTGGGGCGATTGTTTGCCATCTACGAAAAGCTCCAGGGCGATGCGATCCAAAAGTCGAACGTGACGATCAAGGACCAGTTCTACGGGTCCGCGTCCGCCACGCCCGCGTCCGTCTTTCCCTTGCTCGACCGGAAGGCGACCCACCACCTGGCGACCCTGCGCAAGGACCCAGCCAGGGTTGGATGGGCGGTTCGCCACGAGCAGCGTCTCGCCGAGGTCTTCGAGGGTTTCGAGACCGGCTTCCCGCCGACCCTCGGGTTGGAACAGCAAGGGCGTTTCGTCATCGGCTACTACCACCAGCGGGCCAAGCTCTTCGAGGGCAAATCCGCCGCGAACCGCGTGCAGACGCAGGAGGACTGAACGCTATGTCAGCAGTCGAGAATCGGTACGACTTTGTGTACCTCTTCGATGTCACCAACGGCAATCCCAACGGCGATCCCGACGCTGGGAACCTTCCGAGACTTGACCCACAGACGAACCAGGGGCTGGTAACGGACGTTTGCCTCAAGCGCAAGGTGCGGAACTTCGTCACCCTGGCGAAGGGGGGTGAGCCGCCCTACGAAATCTACGTGGCCGAGCGCGCCGTCTTGGAAAGGCAGCAGCGCCGGGCCTGGGACGCCGTCGATTCGGACGCCAGCGACGACGATCGCAAGAAGCTCCCGAAGGACGAGGCGAAAGCCCGCAAGCTGACGCGCTGGATGTGCGACAACTTCTTCGACGTGCGCACGTTCGGGGCGGTCATGTCCACTACCGGCGCCAACTGCGGTCAGGTGCGCGGGCCGCTCCAGTTCTCGTTCGGCCGGTCGGTCGAGCCGATCGTGCCGCTCGAAGTCTCGATCACCCGAATGGCGGCGACGACGCAGAAGGACGCGGATTCGAAGGGCGACATCCGCACGATGGGGCGGAAGTACATCGTGCCGTACGGCCTGTACCGCGCCCACGGGTTCGTGTCGGCGTGTCTCGCCGGCAACGGCGCCGGTGGAACCGGTTTCTCGGAAGCCGACCTCGAACTCGTCTGGGCCGCGCTCGAACAGATGTTCGACCATGACCGGTCTGCCGCTCGCGGCGAAATGACCGCCCGCCGCCTCATCGTGTTCCGCCACGAGAGCGCTCTCGGGAACGCGCCCGCTCACAAGCTCTTCGGACGCGTCTCTGTCGCGCGGGTCCACGAGGGCAACGAGGCGCCGCTCGGAAGTCCGGCATCGCGCAACCTTCCTCCGGCCCGGTCGTACGACGACTACTCCGTCCAAGTGGACACCGAGGACCTACCGGACGGGGTCACTCTCATCGACCGGATCTGATGGGCGGGCCCGACCCGGAATCCACGCCTCCTGTTTCAGAGACGGATTTCGTTCCGATTTCCGCCCTCCAGCATTTCCTCTACTGCCCCCGCCAGTGTGCGCTGATTCATGTCGAGCGCGTCTGGATGGAGAACCAGCTCACCGCAGAGGGACGCATTCTTCATGGCAGGGTCGAACAGGCGGTGACGGATCGGCGTTTCGGCGTCAGGACGGAGCGCAGCGTTCCCGTGCGCTCCCGCCGCTTTGGCCTTTCCGGGGTTGTGGACGTCGTCGAGGTCCATCAGGGTGGACGGGTCTTCCCGGTGGAGTACAAGCGGGGCCGTCCCAAGCGCCATCGCGCCGATGAGGTCCAGCTCTGCGCGCAGGCCATTTGCCTGGAAGAGATGCTGGAACAGTCGATTCCCGAAGGTGCCCTGTTCTATGGGCGCAGCCGTCGGCGAACCTCCGTGGTGTTCGATACGGAACTCCGGGATCTCACCACGCAAACGGCCCGCGAGGTGCGCGGACTGATCGAAGGCGGGACGACACCTACCCCCGTGTACGAACGCTGGAAGTGCGACTCCTGTTCGCTGAAGGAGGCGTGCAAACCCGAGAGACTGCAACGCCCGCCGGCCGTGGGACAGTGGCTGGCCGACGTACTGGCTGACTGACTGCCGCCGTGCGCCGTCACCTGAACACCCTGTACGTCACGACCGAAACGGCCATGCTCCACAAGGATGGCGAGAACATCGTGGTTCGGGTCAAGGGATCGGAAAAGGGCCGGACTCCCATCCACCTCCTCGACGGGGTCGTCTGCTTCGGCGCCATCGGAATCACGCCGGCCTTGGTCGCACACTGCGCCAGATCGGGGGTGACGCTGTCGCTGCTGAGCCGGACGGGCCGTTTCTCGGCCCGGATCGAGGGGCCGGTGTCAGGGAACGTGCTACTTCGGCGGGCGCAGTACCGAGCGGCTGACGACCCGGCTCAGACGGCCGGTCTGGCGGGCAGCCTCGTGATCGGGAAAATCGTCAATCAGCGGGCGGTGGTGCGGCGAATGCTCCGGGATCATCGGGCGAAGCTTGCGGCGATGCTGGCGGAACGACTGGAGAACTGCGAACGCCGGCTCACGCAGGCGCTCCGGCACGCATCGAAGTGCTGTGATGTCGACTCGCTGAGGGGAATCGAGGGTGAGGCAGCGCGCGCTTACTACGGAGTGTTCGGATCCCTGATTCTGTCCGACCGCTCGTCGTTGACGTTCACGCGTCGTTCGCGGCGTCCGCCCACTGATCCGGTGAACGCGCTGCTCTCATTTCTGTACACGTTGCTCGTTCACGACTGCCGTTCTGCGCTCGAATCCGTCGGTCTCGATCCCGCGGTCGGGTATCTGCACCGCGACCGTCCGGGCCGCCCAAGCCTCGCGCTCGACCTCATCGAGGAACTGCGTCCGGTACTGGCCGACCGTCTCGCGCTGTCGCTGATCAACCGGCGCCAGCTCGACGCGGATGACTTTGAGACCGCCGTCAGCGGAGCGGTGAATCTGACCGAGCGCGCTCGCAAGGCACTGCTCGTGGCCTATCAGGAGCGGAAACGGGACGAGTTGACACACCCGTTCCTCAAGGAGAAGACGACCGTTGGGCTGGTGCCGTTTCTGCAGGCGACCATGCTGGCGCGGTGTCTGCGCGGGGATCTGGATGGGTATCCCCCGTTCGTCTGGAAGTAGGTGGAGCCGTGTTGATGCTCGTCACGTACGACGTCGCCACTCAAGACTCGGCGGGTCGGCGGCGGCTGCGCAGGATTGCGCGCCTTTGCCAAAACTATGGGCAGCGTGTGCAGTACTCGGTCTTCGAGTGTCAGGTAGATCCGGCGCAGTGGGCTGTACTCCGGGCAGAACTCCTTGATGAGATGGATGCCGATCAGGACAGTCTTCGCTTCTACCGGCTGGGGTCCAACTGGCGTCCGAGGATCGAACATGTGGGCGTGAAGGAAAGTTACGACCCCGACGGCCCGCTCGTTATCTGACCGGTGCGAACCCGTAGTTGTCGGGCCGCGGCCCGAGGGTTCGCACCGGTCACAAGTCGCTCTCTTACAACGAAATAGGTTGGCCGGGCGCCACCAGGCTGGTCACGGCTCCGAGCCTGCTGCGTGGGTTCGCGCAAACCGATCGGTTCCGCCGACAGCCACCGGCGCATATTCTCCTGCCGTCGCCCCCCGCACGGGGGGCGCGGATTGAAACCGTCTTTCGGCCTCACGATGGATAACCAGCTTTACGGTCGCCCCCCGCACGGGGGGCGCGGATTGAAACCCGAATTTGTAGTCCGCGACGAGGGCGGTGGAGCGTCGCGTGTCGCCCCCCGCACGGGGGGCGCGGATTGAAACCCTTTCCGCCTTCGCCCTGTTGCGCCCTCCCCCGGTCGTCGCCCCCCGCACGGGGGGCGCGGATTGAAACCACATCGAAGGCGATGAAGAACGGGTGGTCGGCAAGCACGTCGCCCCCCGCACGGGGGGCGCGGATTGAAACGGCGTGGGCCAAGCGGCTACCGTGGTCGGTGGCGGGGGGGTCGCCCCCCGCACGGGGGGCGCGGATTGAAACTCTCCCTCAATGAGGTGCGCGACGAATACGGCGCGGAGGTCGCCCCCCGCACGGGGGGCGCGGATTGAAACAACCATTTGGGAGTGTGATTCGTGCGGGTATACCGAGTCGCCCCCCGCACGGGGGGCGCGGATTGAAACTCCCCCGAGAGCGGAGAGACCCGCGAGGTCAAGGTCGCCCCCCGCACGGGGGGCGCGGATTGAAACTGCTGCCTCCTGACACCCGCCTCCAGCAGGAACTCGTCGCCCCCCGCACGGGGGGCGCGGATTGAAACACCCGCCGCCGGCCGGTCCCGTCGCCGGGGTGACCGTCGCCCCCCGCACGGGGGGCGCGGATTGAAACGCTATCAGCATCGCAAGGTGGAGATCGGAATTCGCGTCGCCCCCCGCACGGGGGGCGCGGATTGAAACATGAGCACGGTGCGGCTCCCCTCGCGCGGAAGCGCGGGGCGCCCCCCGCACGGGGGGCGCGGATTGAAACTCGCATCCGAAACGCCGGGACCGCACCACCAAGGGGTCGCCCCCCGCACGGGGGGCGCGGATTGAAACGGTCCAACGCGCAGGATGGTGGAACCGACGAGGCCGCGTCGCCCCCCGCACGGGGGGCGCGGATTGAAACTTCCCACCCATAGCAGCAAATCACAACCCGCACAAGTCGCCCCCCGCACGGGGGGCGCGGATTGAAACATGCATCATCCGCGCGGATGGCTTCAAGGCCGCCGGATGTCGCCCCCCGCACGGGGGGCGCGGATTGAAACGGGTGATCGTGCAATGCTCGGTCACCATCGGGGCCGATGGTCGCCCCCCGCACGGGGGGCGCGGATTGAAACAGTCCACGATCACGCGCCGACGTACCGCCATGAATACGTCGCCCCCCGCACGGGGGGCGCGGATTGAAACTTCGACGCCGTCAGCGAGATCCCGGAGCCTTTGCGCCGGTCGCCCCCCGCACGGGGGGCGCGGATTGAAACCTCCGCCGCGCTGCGGGCCGCCGCCGACGCCGGCGCGTCGCCCCCCGCACGGGGGGCGCGGATTGAAACCGGCCATGCTCGGCGACGAACTTTGCGAGCGGCTGCGTCGCCCCCCGCACGGGGGGCGCGGATTGAAACTCTCAACCCTTTTCGGCGTGCGGAACGTGTGGCCGGAGGTCGCCCCCCGCACGGGGGGCGCGGATTGAAACAGCGTCTCGAACGCTTTCCACAGCAGCACCACGCCAGCCAGTCGCCCCCCGCACGGGGGGCGCGGATTGAAACGACAAGTTCGTCCGCGACGTGGTAGGGCCCGCCGCGGGTCGCCCCCCGCACGGGGGGCGCGGATTGAAACTCCGCAGCGCGCACAGCGGCCACGTAAGTCACCGAGGTCGCCCCCCGCACGGGGGGCGCGGATTGAAACTCCGTCGCCGTGTCGTACGCGCCCGACGCTACGACGCCGGTCGCCCCCCGCACGGGGGGCGCGGATTGAAACTCGAAGGTCTCGATATCGGAGGTCGGGGCTTCTCCCCGTCGCCCCCCGCACGGGGGGCGCGGATTGAAACGCTGGACAGCCATCTAGGCCTCCTTCCGAAACCGCCGGTGTCGCCCCCCGCACGGGGGGCGCGGATTGAAACAGTCCCATGCTGGACGCCCCGCCGCCACCCGCTCGTCGCCCCCCGCACGGGGGGCGCGGATTGAAACACTCCCGTTGCTGATGCGCTTGCGCTCCAGCGTGAGAGAGTCGCCCCCCGCACGGGGGGCGCGGATTGAAACCCTCTTGAGGACGCGGGAGCAGATATCCACCCGGTGGGTCGCCCCCCGCACGGGGGGCGCGGATTGAAACACGTCATCGGTGACGTGGCCACCGCGCTGCCCGATGGGGTGTCGCCCCCCGCACGGGGGGCGCGGATTGAAACCACTGTCCCACGAGCCCGAATGTGGGACTGGAGTGGACAAGTCGCCCCCCGCACGGGGGGCGCGGATTGAAACACGAACCAGAGAACCACCCCGAAGATCAGGCCGCGTCGCCCCCCGCACGGGGGGCGCGGATTGAAACAGTTGGGTTACCGCCCGGCGCAGTTGCTCGGCGCGGGTCGCCCCCCGCACGGGGGGCGCGGATTGAAACATCGTCCGGCAACAGGCGGCGCTCGGGGCCTCGGGTCGCCCCCCGCACGGGGGGCGCGGATTGAAACCGGCGCCGAACAGGCCCACGGTTCGCGCCGCCGCGATCACGTCGCCCCCCGCACGGGGGGCGCGGATTGAAACGCCTCGGCCGCGGGTGCGCCCCCGGCGTTGGTGCGGGGTCGCCCCCCGCACGGGGGGCGCGGATTGAAACGTGGGCTCGGTGCTGACGCAAACCGTCGGCTACGGTCGTCGCCCCCCGCACGGGGGGCGCGGATTGAAACTTTCTGGAGCTGGCGATGTCCTGCTCCAACACCACGTCGCCCCCCGCACGGGGGGCGCGGATTGAAACGCTCGGCTGGGTCATCGCCTAGTACCCCGCACCCTTGTCGCCCCCCGCACGGGGGGCGCGGATTGAAACGCCGTCTGTAATCCCCTGCAAAACCATGAATTCGTGTCGCCCCCCGCACGGGGGGCGCGGATTGAAACGGACCACGTCATTGACCACCTCCGGCTTGCGCGACACGGTCGCCCCCCGCACGGGGGGCGCGGATTGAAACCTCCTGTCGCCTCTCAGCGACCCGCGAATAGTAGTCGCCCCCCGCACGGGGGGCGCGGATTGAAACGTCAGGCGGCTCGCCTTCTGGATGGCCGTCATGATCGTCGCCCCCCGCACGGGGGGCGCGGATTGAAACATGAGCGAGGTCTACGACTGTCCCCTGGGTGAGGTCGCCCCCCGCACGGGGGGCGCGGATTGAAACACGGACAACCGTTTCCGAGTGCCCGGATGCCGGTGTCGCCCCCCGCACGGGGGGCGCGGATTGAAACAGTCCCTCGCCGGCCTGCTCGCCAGCCGCTCGCCGCCGTCGCCCCCCGCACGGGGGGCGCGGATTGAAACCCGGGCGAGGTAGGGGAAGACACCCGTCCGGGTGTCGCCCCCCGCACGGGGGGCGCGGATTGAAACAACTGCCCCCGGTGCTCGAAGCGCCAGGGTCGGGTCGCCCCCCGCACGGGGGGCGCGGATTGAAACCCACACCGGGCTCCGCGGCAGCGGAAAGAAGGGGCGGGTCGCCCCCCGCACGGGGGGCGCGGATTGAAACTTTCGATGGGATCCGAAGACCGGCGAGGGGGTCCAGTCGCCCCCCGCACGGGGGGCGCGGATTGAAACGGGCTAAAGGTGGATACCCGGTATAACCTCGCGCGTCGCCCCCCGCACGGGGGGCGCGGATTGAAACTTCGCCATTGGGGGAGCCTCCTATGGACTCATGAGATGTCGCCCCCCGCACGGGGGGCGCGGATTGAAACCCGGTGATCTTCGGGAACTTCGGCTACATGCTGTTCCGTCGCCCCCCGCACGGGGGGCGCGGATTGAAACCCTCCACCCCCTCGTCGTTCAGGTCCGGACCGTCGTCGCCCCCCGCACGGGGGGCGCGGATTGAAACCCGCACTCGACGAAACACCTCCTCGGGGTGTTAGGTCGCCCCCCGCACGGGGGGCGCGGATTGAAACAAGAGGCTCAATGGGTGCGCACGTTCGCCGCCACCCCGTCGCCCCCCGCACGGGGGGCGCGGATTGAAACTCGGTGGCCAGGTCCCGCAGCACGCTGGCCACGGTCGCCCCCCGCACGGGGGGCGCGGATTGAAACATCCGGGCGAAGAGCTCGTTCCGGACGTTCGGCGGGGGTCGCCCCCCGCACGGGGGGCGCGGATTGAAACCAGTGACTGACGGGATCGTGCTCGGCAGCGCTCGGTCGCCCCCCGCACGGGGGGCGCGGATTGAAACTGCTGTCCGCCGGAGACTGACGGAAAGACCCGGAGGGGTCGCCCCCCGCACGGGGGGCGCGGATTGAAACACGGGCGCGGGGTCGATGAATTGGTCTGATATCCGGATGTCGCCCCCCGCACGGGGGGCGCGGATTGAAACATCGAGTGCCTGTTGGCGCTCGCGACACAACCCGGCTGGTCGCCCCCCGCACGGGGGGCGCGGATTGAAACTTCGACTCGGGTGCCGAGGTCGCCAGAACGACCACGGTCGCCCCCCGCACGGGGGGCGCGGATTGAAACCACCACGCGACGTTGCCGGCCTCGCCTCCGCCGAGTCGCCCCCCGCACGGGGGGCGCGGATTGAAACGCGACCAGGTGGTCCGCGTCGGCGATGACCTCGCGTCGCCCCCCGCACGGGGGGCGCGGATTGAAACGGTCCTCCGCCGCTTGATATGTGCGCCGCAGGCGCAGTCGCCCCCCGCACGGGGGGCGCGGATTGAAACCATCATCGCTGCCCAGGCATCGCTCAACTGCCGGTCGCCCCCCGCACGGGGGGCGCGGATTGAAACACGACCGACGCCGGCGCCTGGCCGATCCGCAAGGGTCGCCCCCCGCACGGGGGGCGCGGATTGAAACGCCAGCGAGGATCAGCACGTCACGGTCGGGTGGTCCGGTCGCCCCCCGCACGGGGGGCGCGGATTGAAACCAGAATCTGGCCGGGACGGTAGCGGGTGCAGACAGTCGCCCCCCGCACGGGGGGCGCGGATTGAAACATTTTCATACCTCTCGGAGTGCGGCCAGGGCGGCCGCGAGTCGCCCCCCGCACGGGGGGCGCGGATTGAAACCAGGTCACTCGAGTTCCCTCCTCATGCGCCGGCCGGGTCGCCCCCCGCACGGGGGGCGCGGATTGAAACTGTAGTCAGGGGGGCAACGGCTCCCCGGCCTTGAGGCGTCGCCCCCCGCACGGGGGGCGCGGATTGAAACTTCTCCACCACGTAACGCCCACCGGGGAGCGGGATGGTCGCCCCCCGCACGGGGGGCGCGGATTGAAACAGTTCCCTCCTCATGCGCCGGACGGCGGCGCGGGGGGGCGCGGCCTGAAACGCGTTAGCGACGGCCTCGACGTCAGTGAGTTCCCTGGTCGCCCCCCGCACGGGGGGCGCGGATTGAAACAGCTCCACCACCTCGAGGCCGTGGGTGACTCGGACGTCGCCCCCCGCACGGGGGGCGCGGATTGAAACACGCGTTGATCCGATTTCGTGGACCGCCCGGGCAGCTCGTCGCCCCCCGCACGGGGGGCGCGGATTGAAACCACGTAGGACAGGGGCAGCGGCACTGCCGGTGCTTGGTCGCCCCCCGCACGGGGGGCGCGGATTGAAACCTCGACGCGGCGACGGCCTGGCTCACCTTCGACCGTCGCCCCCCGCACGGGGGGCGCGGATTGAAACTCGTGTTCGGGCAGCTCAACACCGGGAACGCCGACCAGTCGCCCCCCGCACGGGGGGCGCGGATTGAAACATCATTCGCGCCGCCGACCACGACACGGATGCGATGACGTCGCCCCCCGCACGGGGGGCGCGGATTGAAACGTCAGGAACTTGGCTTTGCCGTGCACGTCCAGGATGGTCGCCCCCCGCACGGGGGGCGCGGATTGAAACCGTCATATCAGCCAGCCCCCAATTGGGGCTCGCGTCGCCCCCCGCACGGGGGGCGCGGATTGAAACCACCCGAACAGGGAGCCGACCACGAACCGCTCCCAGGGGTCGCCCCCCGCACGGGGGGCGCGGATTGAAACTCTGCGTGGTCCGGAAGGAGACCGCGAACGGCAGTCGCCCCCCGCACGGGGGGCGCGGATTGAAACCGTCTACCCAACTTAAAAGACTGCACAAGGGCCGGGTCGCCCCCCGCACGGGGGGCGCGGATTGAAACGAACCTGCACATTGACCATGTGCTAGCGGTGACCATGGGCGTCGCCCCCCGCACGGGGGGCGCGGATTGAAACATCTGGCCGGTGAGAGCGCGGACGATGTCGTGCTGACCCGTCGCCCCCCGCACGGGGGGCGCGGATTGAAACCTCGCGCCGACCCGGACGCTGCGGATCAAGGGCCACGTCGCCCCCCGCACGGGGGGCGCGGATTGAAACTCGCTGACCCGCCCGACCTGCACGCCCGCGCCGGTGGGGGTCGCCCCCCGCACGGGGGGCGCGGATTGAAACCCATCCACATCAGCCGACTGAACCAGGCTGCCGAAGGGTCGCCCCCCGCACGGGGGGCGCGGATTGAAACGACGGACCCCGGCGCTACGTAACCGCGCCGGGTTACCGTCGCCCCCCGCACGGGGGGCGCGGATTGAAACCTCCGAACCCCGCGCTAGCAGGCCGATCAACCCCCCGAGGTCGCCCCCCGCACGGGGGGCGCGGATTGAAACCTGGTCGCCCACCCGACCGCGGTCGCGCGCGCCGTCAAGTCGCCCCCCGCACGGGGGGCGCGGATTGAAACGGAGCCCTCACGAGCATGTTCAGCGCAACCCGCTGGTACGTCGCCCCCCGCACGGGGGGCGCGGATTGAAACCGAGCGTATCGTGACCGAAGGGAACCCGGATCGTGACGGTCGCCCCCCGCACGGGGGGCGCGGATTGAAACCACCGGAAATCCGGGTGAAGGTAAGCACCTTGGAGGGGTCGCCCCCCGCACGGGGGGCGCGGATTGAAACAACAGGCAATGGTTTGCAGGTCGTATCACACCCGAGTCGCCCCCCGCACGGGGGGCGCGGATTGAAACCGGCAGGTGCTCCGCCAGGAGGTCCTCCGCTTCAACGGTCGCCCCCCGCACGGGGGGCGCGGATTGAAACAATGAGGCCGGGGCATGATGCCCCGGAAGAGGGACGGGTCGCCCCCCGCACGGGGGGCGCGGATTGAAGACAGCCCCGTTTCCTCACGGACATGGGCGGGG
>MKWU01004020.1_pt1 | contig 18064 bp, 15 predicted proteins | sample 809101 | NCBI WGS metagenome assembly MKWU01 (sample SAMN05860141, study PRJNA318959) | sponge metagenome | host: Aplysina aerophoba | place: Slovenia: Piran, Adriatic Sea, Gulf of Piran | collected 2013-05-07
GCCGCGATATTGAGGTGCCCTCTGACGCCTTGGGTCCACTCAGTGACCTCGGCCATGGCGTGCTGGTATTCCAGGTTCATCAGTTTGGCGCGGCGCGCCAGAATCTTGCCGGCCGGCGTCAGGATGATGCCGCTGGGCGTTCTTTCGACGAGCTCGACTTCGAGCAGCTCTTCGAGCTGCTTGAGGCTGCGGGTCAATGCCGGTTGCGTGACACTCAGCTGTTCGGCCGCGCCCGTAATGGAACCGGCGTTGGCAATCGCCAGGAAATGATAGAGCCTGCGCGCGTGAAGCAAGGGTTCGTCCTGGTAAGGCGGGGTACTAGTCTCGCCGCGTTCGTATACGCCAGACGATCAACAGCAGGGCGACTATCGGCATAGCTGCGAATGCGAGGTCCGGGTGCGCGTGCACGACTCCATCGAGTTCGTGGCTTGCGGCCGTCACCGGCAAAGCGAGGAAGGTGGCGATACCCGCCACCTGCTCAAGGTGTCTCATCATTGGATTGGGACTTATATCCATTCGTTGACAGAGGTTCCAGCCAGCTTCTGGATATGTAGCGAAGCTCTACCCCGAGCATTGCGGCAATGATAGCGCACAGAGCGGGCCTCGGGGGACAAGACGATGCTCGGGGTAGAACTTCACCATATTGACGGTTCCTCGGAGTGGCCAGCGCCAACGCTCCTCGCCGTCCAGCCGCGCCTGTCGCCGACGCCGGGACACGGCTCGAGTGTGTCCACCGCACCCTGAAAGACGCCTGGGTTCAAAATCCCGAACGGTTCGTCCACGGACCCCCGAAACCCCAGACCCTGCCTGACAAGGTCTGGATCAACCCGCCGCACGAGAAAGAAACTACCCAGGTGCTCACTAAATCATGAACAACGGTGTCTCAATGTCCTTGACAGGTTCCGGGTTCCGCCTGGAAGTGTAAGCTACTGTTTTCCGGGTCTTCTTTTGTAGACTTTTATCTTGCTCCGGTATGGTGTTTAGCAGAAATAAAATCACTGCGACGTTCCATTAAAAAAATTATGCCTCCCTTGTCGTTGCTGTAATTGCGCTGATTTTCATGCGACGATTGTCTGCTTACTGACTGGCTATCCGGGAGGATCCGGCATGAACAGGAGATTTCGCAATTCCGGACTCATACTGACCGGGTTTGCTGTTGTCGCTTTCGCCACGCTGGCACAGGCACACCACAGTTCCGCTCCCTATAACCTGGACGAAGAGGTAGTCGTCGCCGGAGAGATAATCGAATACACGTGGGCCGCTCCCCATGTCTATATCGGAATTCGCGATGAGACCGGTCAGAACTGGATCATTGAAGGTAACCCGCCCAATGTTCTTGCGCGAAATGGCTGGAGCCGCGATTCCCTGACAATGGGAGAGATCATTTCTGCACGTGCGAATCCTTCCCGCGACTCGCAGAGATCTGAAGTGCGCCTGATCTCGCTGATTGCAGAGGGAGGAGCGAGCCTGCAGGGTCTGCCAGGCAATCAGCTCATACGTGATGCAGATGAAAACGCGACCACTGATACTTTGGATGGCGTCTGGCGCGGGAACCCAGGCGATGCATTCGGAAATACCGGGTGGAACGACGTGCCACTCACGCCCAAAGGTCAGGCGGCAAAAGACTCTTACGTCGAGGAAATAGAAGATCCAACCCTCGAGTGCGTTGCATACAACACGCCGCGTACTCTGCGGCTAAACGCATTTTACCTGTCTGAATTTGAAGTAATGGAAGAGCGGATTTTGCTGCGTAATGAGTTTGGCAATATCGAACGCACAATCTATATGGACGGCAGGACACATCCTGAGAATGGAGAAAGGACTAACCAGGGCTATTCCGTGGGTCACTGGGAAGACGATGTGCTGGTAGTTGATACCCGACTGTTTTCGTCTAATAGAGACCCAGGCACCAAGGGAATCCCGTCAGGGCATCAGAAGCGTGTAATTGAGCGGTTTGAAATAGCAGATAGCGGCAGGCAACTCACAGTACATGTCTCTGCTACGGACCCTGAGTTCCTGCAGGCCCCGTTCGTTGCCAGCTATGACTGGTTTTATTCCCCACACCTGCAACTGGATGGCTTCGACTGCGACACAGAAACTGCAGGTCGCTACGTGCACTAGCTGGAGTGTGATTCAGTACTCAGCCTCCAAAAACCAGCGCACTCAGCGGATATGTCAATGCTGCCAATACCAGGCAGCTAATCATCGTTACCACAATGCCATTGCGGAATGTCACTCCGCCACCACCCCACGGTGATGCGTATGAAAGGCCGATCAGCACAAATTACGGCGGAATCGTAAAGGCGAGGTTTGAACCGACTGACAATCGCTTTCACGCACATTTATACAGTCTATTGCATTGATCAATCGGAGCAAGGCAGTGAAAATCATCAGACATTTCTTAGTGCTCACTCTTTCGTTTTTCTGTTTGGTTGCACTTGCGCATCACGGGCCCGTCAACAATGCGTTTCTTTATCACTCCGATGAACTGATCGAACTTGAAGGCGAACTGACTGACATTCTCTGGCGAAATCCGCACACACGAGCAAAAGTTCAGGTTTCCGGTGATGACGGCGAACAAATCGAATGGGAACTGGATTTCGGTCCTGCGCCCGATCGCTTCCGCTATATGGGCCTCGACAAGGAAGACTTTCTCGGCCCCGTCAAAGTCGCCGGATACCTGGCCAGACGACGCGAACGTACCCTGGGCATTGTCAATATTCTGTTTCCCGATGGACGCGAGTATGTCCAGGTCCTTCCGTCTGCTCCAGATCCGGGCTTGCGCTGGTCAAACATACGCTTGTCGCACCGCGCTCCTGTTTTCACACCAGAGCAGGTTGCTGCGGCCGAAGCAGCCGCTAACGGCATTTTCAGAATGTGGGACGTGCCGGTCGGGCGGCGCCTCGATGCGATCCTTGACGAAGCAGAATTCACCGAAACCGGCGCGTCGCTCAGCGCATCCTATGACCATATTACCGATAACCCGCTGCTTAAATGCGAGCAAGGCATGCCGGAAACTATGAATGATCCGCGGCCGATTCAGATCAGCGACCTCGGTGACCGTATTCGCATGGAGGTAGCGCAGTTTAACGTCGTGCGCGTGATTCACCTTGACCTCGAGGAGCCCCCGTCAAATGTGGAACCGTCGAATGTAGGCTTTTCAATCGGCCAGTGGGAAACGCCGAGCAGACTCGTCGTGGAAACCAGCCACGTCGACTGGCCGTGGTATTCCGCGCTAGGGACACCCCAGTCAGATCAGGTGCGCTACTACGAAACGTTTACGCTCGAGGATACTGAAGCTGGCCCGCGCCTTCACCAGACTATGACGATTACTGACCCGCTGATTTTTCAATATCCGATCTCATATGAATACACCCGAGTGCCGATTCCAGGGTATGAGATCGAGCCTTATGACTGTGTCAGCGAATGGGCAAGGGCGGAGAATGAGTGAAGCGCATTGATTCGTCAGAAAATCGAGCCGAATACGGGTGTTATGACGAGTTCGAATTGCAAACTCGTATAAAATACGGTTTGATAATTCTGTTGGACCGCGACTCGATTCTGCTGACTGGTGTCTACAGGAGGTAGCGATGCGTTTACTGCAGTATCTCGCTGTTTTTTCTGTAATTTCCGCTCTGTGTGCGTGCGCGACCTCAGAACCGGTTCCTATGATCAGCCCGGCACCCGCCGTCGCAGAAACTACCGCCGAGACAAACAATTCCGAGAGTACGGAACCTCTGGAACCCGTCGTGGTACATGTTCGGCCAGCGCCCGCGACAGCCGATACCGTCGTCTGTCGTCGCGTGGCTAGCACCGGCACACACATCAAGCGACAAAGGTGTGTTTCGGAGCGGCAACTCAGACGAGAGCGCGCGGCATCACAGGAGTGGATGCAGACGGACGGGAGATCTGGCTCGACCGTCACCATTGCGCGCTAGTATGTGCGCCTGATTTATCGTTTTGTTGCAACTATTAATTTTTCCAATCTCGATACGCACAGTAACCTAATAGGTTTTTGACTAGCCCGCCCGATTCCATAACTATTCATAAGAGCGTTGGGAAAACACATCATTAACGATGTGGACACTCGTTCAATGGATACACTCAGGGGGTTAGCTGTGAAAATTTTGCCTTATCCGAAATTGGCGGTTCTTGCCACATCACTATCAGTGGCATTGCCTCTGACTGCGCAGGAAACGACAGATCAGGCGATGGAGCTCGTTGTCGTAACCGGTTCCTACATTCAGCGAGCGGAGGACAGACCGCAACCGATTCAGGTCACTTCCGGCGTTGAAATCCAGCGGGATCAGAAGTACTCGCTTGGAGAAATCTTCAGAGACATGAGCATCACGCAGGGAAGCCTCGGTGGAACTGCCGGTTCCACAGATGGCCAGCGAGCACGAGTGAACCTGCGTGGTCTTGGCACCCAGGCGACACTGACCCTGCTTAACGGCAGGCGGACAACAGGCGATCTCAATAGTCTGACACCCTCGATCATGATCGATCGCGTCGAGGTACTCACAGACGGCGCCTCTGCGCTGTACGGATCCGACGCAGTCGCCGGCGTCGTCAATGTGCTGACGCGGAACGACTTCGAAGGAGTGGAGCTGCAGCTAAACTCAATGGAGATTGACCGCTCCGGTGACCAGAATGATGGTTTCCAGGTGATGTTTGGTTCCCAGGGCGAGCGCACGAGCATCATCGCAGCGATGGAGTACACAACCCGGGATCAGATTCTCGCTGAAGAAGTCTATCCCGTTGAGCGACTCTACGCCGCACGCGCATTTCCGTTTGCAATGCCACCGAGCCTGCAGGAAGGCGCGGGCGGCCGTGCAGCACGCTTCGCCGATCCACTTTGTGGTGACCCGCGCCTTGGCGGCGAACCGTTTGGTGGCACGATAGGAACGTCGGTTGGCGGCGGCTGCGGATACCTGTTGTCGCTGGCTCGCGAGATGCAGTCCGAAAACAAACGCACGACTGCGATGACCTCGATTACTCACGAGTTTGAAGGCGGCATTCGAGCGAACGTTGAGCTTGGCGCCAGCAGGTCAACAAATAATATGATTCTTAACACCCAGCCGATTAACAATCAGCCACGTCCGGTTGCGCCGACCGGCAACCCTGGGCTTGCAGAATACATCAGCCAGGGCGCGCTTAACCCGGTCCCGCACAGAGTCTGGATGCGGTTCCGCATGCCGACGCCGCTTGACGATCGATTCGATCCGGAGGCTGAAACTAAAGCAACCACGCTCAGATTCGCCGCCACTCTCGATGGCGACCTCAATGACAACTGGGCCTGGTCAGCAACACACTCGACTTCTAACGACATTTTCTTCACGAAGGACAAAGACACGCTACGCCAGCGCTTTGATGATGCGCTTTATGGCTATGGCGGAGCGGGCTGCAACATGTCAAGTGGTGGCGCATCCGGATTCGGGCCGGACGGTACGCCAGGGACCGCAGACGATGGCGTGGCCGATCCGAGTTGTCAGTGGTACAACCCGTTCGGCAACCAGTTCATCGCCTCGCCGGGTGATCCAACGTACAACTCAACGGAGATCCTCAACTACATGTACAACATTCGCACTGAGGAAGAAGACACTTCTTTGCGTGTGATGGAGTTCGTACTGAGCGGCAACCCGACCGACTGGGTCGGAATCGCGGTTGGCGCTCAACGCCGAACGCAGAACCAGTCCGTAGACTATGACCCGATCAGCAACGCCGGCGGTTTTGCCTTCGTTGACGAGGTGCTTCCCGACTTCTCCGGCCAGATTGAGGCTGATGCCATATTTGCAGAGGCAGCTTTTTTCCCGACCGACAATCTTGAGATTCAACTGGCAGCCAGGGTTGAGGACTACGACACTGGCGCATCGTCGACGGACCCGAAACTCGGACTGCTATGGAATATCTCGGACAGTTTTGCGCTGCGTGCGAGCTACGGAACCTCATTTAGCGTTGGCAGTACGGCCGAGCTCTTTGGTATCGGAAGGGGCTTTGGGACGAATGCCGTCGTCAATGGCGATGGGCCGGCGTCCGGCGCAATCATTCTGGGCAACCAGAACCTGGAACCAGAAGAGTCCGACGCGTATTCGGTTGGCTTTACCTGGGATGCGACGGATAACCTGACCTTTACACTTAACTACTGGTCATTTGATTTCACCAACCTGATCATTCAGGAAGGACCTGATATCGTATTTGCCCAGGACGCAGCGGACGGAATCATTGGAAATGACGGCCGCGTTACGCTTGCCGACACAGTCACCGATGCATCGATCGTAACGATTGGACCCAACGAATACACCGCGCCCGGCTTTTCCGCACAGGATATTCTTGGATTTAATCTTTCCTATCTCAACTCCGCCTTTCTCGAAACTTCCGGTGTGGACTTCGCTGTTGACTTCGGCGCCAATGTTGGCGAAGGCCGACTCGGGTTCCGCTTCGATGGTACCCAGACCTTCGACTACGATATTCCGGGTGTGTTCGGTGGCGTAGTAGATGGAGTGGGCAATCACAACAATTCAAATGACGGATCTCCGATCGTCGAAACGAAGGCCAACGCTCGCATTAGCTACGCGTGGCGCGATCATTACATTCAGTTCACGACTCGCTATCTAAGTGGGCTTGAGCAGGATATCCCTGATCTGGGCACCGTGCCGTCGGAAAACAAGACGTTCACGACGTTTGACCTGCTCTACACGTATTCATTTGATATGCCAGGTGGACCGCTCGATCTGAATTTTGGTGCGATCAATCTGACCGATGAATTCGATCCGGTAAACGGAGATAATCTCTCCACCGCACAGGGCATCGTCTACGATACTCGCGGACGCGTGTATCGCGTTGCTTTAACCAAGACCTTTTAGGGCATCAGACTAACGGGGTCTTCGAATCCCATTACAGCCGGCAGGAACCGCAAAGTTCCTGCCGGTTTTTTTTTGGGGTTATGTTCTGGGGTTATGTTCGCTGCCGGTCCGGTCGTCAGCGAAGAGGATGACGGGCCGAGCGGCCGCGGGCTAATCATTATCCGAGCAGGATCGTTCGAGGAGGCGCGAGCAATCGCTGATGCAGACCCGTTTCATGCAAACGGCCTGAGGCAATACGATATTCAGCGCTGGAGCCTGAACGAAGGCAGCCTTCGCCTTAATATCAGCTTTTCAACAAAGTCTGTGGAGGTTCAGTGAACGCCGATTGACGGCCTAGCGGAATTCATCGAAGAAACGCTGCGCCGCTTCTCTATCGCATTCGAGATTCTCGAGCGTAAGTTCCGGCCGATAGTCGAATCGATTCAACCAGGACACCTCGCCGACCAGAAACGCGGGATCTTCCATCACAAAACTGTAGTCCATGGATGTTCCATCATCTGACAATTCAAATCTTTCCGCGAGCCTTTTTTGATTGCTGTTCGCAATCCCGTTATGGATGATCTCGGCAAAATTTGTCGTTTCGATCACGAGTGAGCTGCCCTCCCAACGTCCAACCGAATGCCCCAGTGGAAATGTCATTGCGACGGGCGGATGCTCACGTCCGTCCATAAATATGGTTCGTTGCGCACGCATCCAATCGCTTCTAAACACGATTCGATCACCCTCATCCCGAAATTCAGACGCTGTGCTGTAGACCATGAGCCACGGCGGGCTGGTTGGCGTGCACTGCGCGTGTGGCGACATGATCGGCGTGTAATCTGCCATCCTCTCCTGCCCTGCTGCAGTTAGCTGCCACTGTCTGCTGGCGCGAGCCAGCGGTGGCGGACCTCCGCGCGCAACCCATGTACCGAATATTGATGACGCTGACTCGCCGGAAGTTACCGGTGTCCGAGCTGCTTCAGCCGCAGCGGCGGCTGCATCTCCGAGCCTGGATATATTCGTAATGACCGGAACGATCGTCCCATCCTCTTTAGTTAACTGCACGCCCTGCCCGGCACTATCAGGGAATCGCCTGCTTGGGCTCACGAACGCCGTGACCCGATCCCCTGGTTCGAACGTGTCCGCTGCGACACCGCCGAGCCTCAATGTGCTCGGTGAACCACCTTCAAGATTAAGCGTTATCGGTTGACCAGATTCCGACTCTGTTTCAAGGACGATGCGAATGTGTGGGTTTGCCCAGATGAAGTCACTTACAACGCCTTCGTATTCAATAACGACCGTGGTATCAAATTCGGATGCGGCATGATGCCCGACAGCCGGGCCCGCGCAGATGCCGAACAGAACAGCTGATGAAACAGTGACTAACCGAATTCTCATTGAGGCCCCCAATTTGCGAGCTGGTGTTTTCCTAAAGTCCGATCATTGAACTGATTCCGACACTCGCTCCGGCCAGGCCAAGCTTCATCGCCTCGCGGCGACTCGTCGCGATATCGGCCTTCTCGCTCATCTCATGCGCCCGGCAATCTGCCTCAGCATTAAATATGACGCAGATTCGCTTCGCAATCATCTCATTAAAAAAAACAATACCCGATATTCGATGGTCCTGCCCACGCGCGGGTGGCCGATTCTGCTATCGTAATTGGTGCTCCTGACTGCAATGGTGGCGCAATGAGACGATTCGCAAGACAGGTTGATCGACGGCGTTTCATGGCGAGTTCAGCAGGCGCGATGGGTGCCGCATTCTTCTCGCGGTTTCCACTCGAAGCAATGGCCCAATCGAGCGCACCCGGCAGCGATAACTGGGATCGCGGTGCGGTTCGCCATCTTCTGCCAACCGTCAGCGATTCGCGCATACTGCTGAAGGTATCGTTTGATCAGCCGTTATCCGAGGCTCCGGTGTTGCGCATTGACGGCCGGTCCTATGCAGGCCGGATGAGCGATACGGCAGGTGAGTTCTGGCAATTTTTTGCTGCCGATCTCGCTTCGGAACAGCAGCACACACTCAGTCTGTACGAGGCTGGCGGCACCTCGCTCTGCGAACCCTGGCCGTTATCAACGTTTCCATCACCTGATTCGCGTCCGGAACAATTCCGAATGCTGTTCTATACCTGTGCCGGCGGTGTCGCTGGTGAGTGGGAAGGACCAGGTCAATGGGAGAATTATCTGCCGACAGCTATTCGCAATCGGCTGCTTCGGCGCGCACTCTCATTTGCGCCCGATGCAGTTGTTGCAAACGGTGACCACATCTATTGGGATCTGCATTATTCACGCGGCGCAAATGCAGGAAAGTTGACCGAATATGCTCGGCAGTCTGATTTCGACTATGCCGCAAACGTGCTCGCCACAAAAAACGAACTCGGCGTGAAAAAAGCAGCAGGGCCGCAGATCATGCCCGTATACGGCGTTGATTTTCGCTCAACGCCGATGTTCTTTCTGCAGGATGATCACGACCACTGGGAAAATGACGGTGTTTCGGATGAGATTGCAACTTATCCGATTGCATGGTTTCAGCTTCAGCTTGCACGCGCCACCCAGCGACTCTATTACCCAGAGTTTCTTCCGGATGCACGGCGTCCGGCCGGGCTGCCATGGTCAGGCGCCGATGATCGCGGCGATGTGTCGGAAAGTTTTGGCACAGTCCGCTACGGCGATCTTGCTGAAGTATTGCTTTATGACGTGCGCCGCACGATGAATCTTGCCGGACCCAATGCAATCTTCGTCGACGCCCAGGTCGAGAAGTGGCTGATCGACCGCAGCCGCGCGTACGATACGCGCCATCTCGTTCATGCGCCTTCGAATCCGTTCGGCTGGAGTGCCGGCAAATGGGGTGAGTGGTATCCGGACATACTCGATCGCGATGCGGGCGAGCTCACTACGCGAATTGAAAAGCCTTATTGGCAGGAAGGCTGGCTGCGACAACACGACCGCCTCGCGGCGGCAATGGCCAGCCGCATCGAGCGAGCGCCACTGACCATTAGCGGCGATCTGCACACGATGTGTGCGGGACAGATTCATCGAGCGGGCACGATTGATCTGGGCCACAACCCGATCAACGCGGTCGTCAGCGGGCCGATTGGCACTCGAAGGCAGGGATTTATTTCGATGTCACGCGGGATCGGGGCTACGCCCCCGCAGCATCTGGATGTGGACAACGCATTTACGCCGCGTGAAGACCATGGTTTCACACTGATCGATTTTCTGCGCGACAAAATTGTTTTGCGACAGTTCGCCTGGGACGCAGATCGCGAACCACCTGAGGCGATCGATCATCTGCAACCGTTCCATACGGCGGAGCTTGAACCGCCCGCGTAACCACGCAGAACAGCTCGTATCTCGTGAAGGTCGCATGACATGCAACTAATCAAATCCTGGATCGTAGTCGTCGGACTCAGCCTGCTCGCAGGCCTGTCCGTTGTCTCGCGTGTCGAGGCGCAAGCCGCCGACAGCTCAGCCGATCGCCCCAATATTCTCCTGATCGTTGCCGATGACCTGGGCTACACCGACATCGGCGCATTCGGGAGCGAGATCCGTACGCCTAATCTTGATCAGCTCGCCTTCAGCGGCGTTCGCCTGACGAATTTTCACGCGGGACCCGGCTGCCTGGAGACGCGCGCAATGCTAATGGCCAGTAGCGGCGACTTTCTGGCCATTGAGCCTGGGGAACCCTCGGACATCGGTGTTCGGTCGATGCGGCTTAAGCTCAATTGGGCGAGTCTGCCCGAACTCCTGCAGGATGCCGGTTACGAGACCTACATGACGGGCAAGTGGGATCTGGGATGGGATGAGGGCTACACGCCGGCGTCGCGCGGATTCGATCGCTCCTTTGTTCAGCTCGCCGCACTGGCAAGCCACTTTGCCGAACCCCTGTTCGGCGATTCGAGCTTGTACGAGCTCGACGGCGTGCGTGTGCCCTACGAAGCGCTGCCCGAGGACTTTTACTCCAGCAGCTACTACACCGACACGATGATAGAGTTCCTGGAGGACAATGGCGGTCGCGCGCCGTGGTTCGCGTATATGCCCTACACCGCGCCTCATCTGCCTCTGCAGGTTCCGGAGGATTGGCACGGTCGCTACGCGGGACGCTACGACACGGGTTACGATGCGCTCCGCGCATCGCGGGTGGCACGTGCGACCGAACTCGGCGTCATACGGGAGGGCGCTACGTTGGCTGACTTCGAGCCAATCGCCCGGCCCTGGTCGGAGCTGACCGAAGAAGAGCAGCGCAGATACGCCCGTGCGCACGAGCTCTATGCGGCGATGGTGGAGAACCTGGACCTGCACGTCGGGAGGCTGATCGACTACCTGGAAGCGAGTGGCCAGCTCGATGACACGGTGATCATGTTTATGTCTGATCACGGGGCGTCACCGGGCGAGTACGGACACCGCGAGCCGTTTTTCGGCGAAGGCGGGCCTCAATTCATACCCGATATCGTCGACAATCGATTCGAGAACTGGGGCCACCCGAATTCGATGGTAGACCGCGGCCGCGGCTTCGCTGAGGCGGCGACCGCGCCGCTGACCGGGTACAAGAGCAGTCTCCACGAGGGCGGGCTGCTCGGGGTCGCGTTCGTCACCTATCCGGAAACTGTCGCGCAGGGCGCAATTGACGATACCTTCGTGACGGCGATGGACATACTACCCACTTTTCTTGATATCGCGGGCTTCGTGCACCCCGGCGCGAGCGATTATCGGGGCAGACAAATTAACGACATGCGGGGCCGCTCGTTCTGGCCGTATCTCACGGGCGTCAGCGACACCGTGCATCTGGAATCCGATACCGCAGGTTGGTCGCGTAACGACGGTGGCGCTGTGATCCGCGACGGCTTCAAGGTGATCAAGGGCCGGCGGCCGGGCGCTACGGAGCCAACGCAATGGCAACTCTACAACCTCGCCGAAGATCCCGGCGAGCGCAACGATCTCGCGGAAGTTATGCCTGACCTTACCGCCGAACTCGTCGCCGAATGGGAGACGAACTGGCGCTAAACGATGGCGCAACAAATAATTTTTCAGACACTCCGGAACAACACGCTATGCAGACAAGAATTTCCTGGCCTTGCCTACTTGCAGGCCTCCTCGTCGTTGGGGCGGCGGCAGCCCAACAGGACTCGGAACTCGTTGCCCCCGGCGCGTCCGTCACGAAACTTGCCGATGGATTTCTTTTCACCGAAGGGCCCGCGGTGGACCCGGAGGGAAATGTGTTTTTCACGGACACTCGCGGCAACACAATATACAAGTGGACGATCGGTGAAGGACTGAGTGTTTTTCGGGAGAACTCCGGGAGCGCAAACGGACTATTCTTCGATTCCGAGGGTTACCTGATTGCCTGTGAGCAAACAAACCGGCGCGTGACACGGATCTCTATGGACGGCGCCGTAACTATCGTTGCCGACAGCTTCGACGGCAACGCGCTAAATAGTCCCAATGATCTCTGGCTCGACGCAACGGGTGGGATTTACTTCAGCGATCCGCGCTTCGGCTCTCAGGAGGGCGTCGAGCAGGATGGCAACTACGTTTTCTACGTCCCGCCTGACGGCGCACCGGTGCGCCGGGTCGTGGACGACCTCGTCGCACCCAACGGCGTCCTCGGTACGGCGGATGGCACGCGACTTTACGTTGCCGATCACGGGCCCCGAACAGGCTCCGACAACACGTATGCGTTCGACGTTCGACCGGACGGGTCTCTCGTGAATCGCAGAATGATCGCGCCGGAGGCAACGGATGGCATGACGCTGGACGAACACGGCAACCTTTACCTGGCCGCCGGCGGTGTCCAAGTCTATTCGCCGGAGGGCGAGAAGATTGCTTCAATCACCGTACCCGAGAACCCGAGCAATGTCGTCTTCGGGGGACCGGATCGCCGCACGCTGTTCATAACCGCGAGAACGGGATTCTATTCGCTGCAGATGGCGGTTCGCGGTCCGTAGTTATGTAGTCCGACCCCGATCGGCTATTGCTCGTTCGTCTACTCGTCGCCTTCGAGCATCCGCAGGATTTCCTCGATATCCGGAGCCTCATTGTTGGGCCCGAAGTCAGCACACGTCCATTCGCGGACCTGCTCGTCCGGGGCCCAGATCCATTCGCGCCCCATCGTGAAGGCTTCCGTGTAGTTCGCAGAGTCGTGGATGTCGAGGTCATGCTGAAGATCGAGCTCCCCGGGCTCTCGCCAGTATCGCTCGACCACACGGGCATTGGAGCTCATGGGCAGGCTGCCGCCGCTGATGACCCCGTCCAGCATGTGCGTTGTCTCGATGGTCAATACATCACCATCCCACCAGCCGGTCGAGAAACCGAGATGACTGTTTGGCTCGCCCTCGGGAGGAGAGGAGCCATCCATCGCAATCGTTCTCACGACGTTGCCGCGCTCATAATGAATGACCAGCTGGCCGTCCTGCTCGTAGATCTGGATCGGATTCCCAGTCCAGACGATTCTGGGCATGGTCTCCGGTGCGCAGTTGTCACGGACTCTGGGGTTGTCCCGTTCCGAGTCGTAGTTCGCGACGGCTTCCCGTCCCGCAGCCGTGTACGGAATGACATCTGGCTGCCGGCGCGGCGGGCCTCCGCCATCGTAAATGGGGGGACCGTAGATACCTAGAAAATCGACTCCGGCTGCCGAGACTGTTTGTGCGGAGGCGCCGGACGTACTCAATAAAAGCAAACCGGCAGCGATTATCGAATGTACGATCGTTCTCATCACACTTCTCCTGAAATCTTTCCTCGCCGCAGTCCGATCACGGCATCACATATCCCATCGGACCCGGGAATTCTTCGTTCAGCGCTGCAGCAACCTCATCGTCCATGAGAAAGCATTCTGTACGCTGCAGGCTCGAGTCTATATTTCCGCAAGTCGGGAGACGATCTTTGAGACGCTGCATGACCGGTGTATCTCCCCGGATACCATAGGAAACGAGCAGCTGATCTGCGCCGTGCTCGCCCTTGCCGTGTATCAGCAATGCGCGCAGGCGCGCACGACCGGACGTCGTGGAAGGCAATATGGCAACCGTCACCCTGTCGCCGTTCGCTACAGTGTCGTCGGACCATCCCTCGCGTGCCAGTTGCGCTGCGGGACTGAGCTCGATCAACCAATCGAGCGTTACTGCCTCATCATCCAGTGAGCTGATGATCAACGCACCGTGCGGGTTAAGAACTCGAAATGCTCTCACCGTACCCTCAAGCACGAAGATAGCTTCTTCGCCTTCCGGCGTCCGCAGCGCAGTAAAGGAATGGTGTGCGCTCAGCAACTGTGGCCAGAGCATGGCTGCGCTCAGGCACACGATAGCCGACCGGGAAAGACTGACAGTACGTTGCTGAGTACGCATGACTCACCCCTTTTCGAATTCGCCAACATATTCTACGTCTACGAGACATACCTATTGTCGCGATATTGATAACATTAATGAGGGCTATACAGTGTCGGTATTTCTGTGACCATTGTGGTACGACTAAACTCAGTAGTCGATCTGCCGGGTCTGGATTGGCAGATCGCCAATTTAGAATTTGTCTACGCACGCGTATCGTAATGGCTCCAGGTTGCAAAAACGGTTAATCGACAGTGAAGACAAACACATTGGTCCTCCTAATCGGGTGGTCTTTGGCTGTCGGCAACGCGTCGGCACATCATTCGTTCGTCGCAACTTATGATCGGGATCGGCCAGTAGAGTTACCGGGTGTCGTTGTCGACTTCGTCCTGAAGAGTCCGCACTCGCTGCTGCTTCTCGACGTCACACAGGACGACGGCGGTGTCGAGCACTACGAGGTGGAAATGGCCTCTCTCGCGATGCTGAGACGGCTCGGCTTCGACCAGGAGACGTTCCTGCCGGGCGACGAGATCACCGTGACGGCATGGCCGCATCGGCGCTCGATGCCGATCGTCTGGGCGCGGGCGTTCGCGCTGGCTGACGGCAGGACGCTTAGGGCCGACGCGGGGGGAATCGAGCTGACCACTGAGACGGAGTCGCGATCACGGACCGCCGGTCTGGAAGAACTCCAGGGGCGCTGGTCTCCCGTGTCGCGCCGTGACGTCAATCCTTTACCCCTCACACCGGCGGGCCCGGCTGCCCCGGGTACGTACGAAACCTCACAGGTGCCGGGCGCAGGCTGCGAGCCGAGACAACGCCCCGCCCACTCTCCCGCGGGTTTACGCTCCTCAGCAGTCGCCGGCCGCAGCCTGCGAGCCGAACAACGTCCCGGCCATCCTCCATGCGTTTTACCTGTTCGACATTCGGATGACCGACACCGACGTTGTTCTCCGGCACGAAGCCTACAACGTCACCCGCACGGTGCCGTTTGGTTCCCAGCCGCGGCTGGCGGAACCGACCGGGCTTTTCGGAACGGTCTCCGGGCGCATCGACGGGGAAGAGCTCGTCATTGAGAGCCGAGACTATCCCGAGTCGGACTGGGGCCTGACCGTTCGCAATGGGCAGGACGTGCCATCCAGCGGGCAAAAGCGGGTGACGGAACGGTATGCGGCAGCCGAAGATGGTAATTCGCTCACGATCGGTTACACGATGGAAGATCCTGTGTATCTCACCGAGCCTTACACTGGCGTAGCACGTTTCGTGCGGGTCGCGGATGACGAGCCAATGTACGATTACACGTGCGAGCCAGACAGCGCATCCAGATTTTCTCGCGACCAGTGATGAGGGCAGCCTGGCAGTGAATACAAGAAGCGCAAAAGCGGCGCATCCGGTCGTGGCGGGACTCGTTGCGATAATCCTCGTAGCCCCGCTGACAGGCCATGGCCAGGTAAGGGTCAACCCGGAGTTGCGCCGCACCGATCCGAATCTTGTGCCGGTCTGGTCGATCGAGCATCTCAACGGCACCATATACAGGGCAATGTCGAACAACGCCGGCACCGTGTTTATGGTGACCGACGATGGCATCGTTCTCGCAGACCCGATCAATCCGGAGTTCGCGGCCTGGCTCAAAGAAGAGTTTGCTCGCCGCTTCGCAGTGCCGGTCAGGTACGTAATTTATAGCCATTACCACTGGGACCATGCTTCCGGCGGCGGCGTCTTCGCGGATACGGCTCATTTCGTGAGTCACGTCAATACGCTCAAGTATCTGGAGATGCCGCCCGATTCGACGACGCTGGACGACGTCGTCGGTCAGTACGAGCCCGTGGCGGCGCTGGACGCGAACGGGGACGGTGTGGTCCAGCTCAGCGAGACGCCCGTGGATATGCAGCGTTTCCCGGGCTCGAGGCTGAACATCTTTTATGGATTCGACGCGAACAGGGATGACGTGCTGACCGGCGCGGAGATCAGACGCACGCCGATTAGTTTCGTCCACCCACCGGACATCACGTTTACAGACGAAATCGAACTCTCGCTGGGTGGACACCGAGTGCATATGTCGTGGCTGGGCGAGATGAATCACACAAACGATTCAAGCCTGATCACATTCCCGGACGATGATGTGATGCTCGCGGTCGACTACGTCTCGTTCCGGTTCCCGAACAGAGAAATGGACTACGAGCTCGGCGGGTACGAGCAGTGGATGGCTGCGATCCGGAGAACGGAGGAACTCGCTAAAGATTACGCGCACGTCGCAACCGGCCACGGCCGCGCCGGCACGTCGGTAGACGTCACGCTATGGCGACAATATCTTGAAGACCTGCAATCAGCCGTTGAGGCTGGCATTGCTGCCGGGCTGACGCTGGAGGGGATGCAGGAGAGTATTACTATGGAAGAGTACCGGGATGTCGGATGGGACCGGTATGACTGGGTCGACGAGAACGTCGAGGGTATGTATCACTTTCTAATTGATTGATGACCTGCAGGCAGCAGTCCTGGTATCAGATACCGGGGGATAACTACAACATCGTGCGCACGGCGAGCGATGAGAAAAACAGCAGCACGACGATCAGTGCGCCCGCCCCCCAGGGTCGTGCCCTGACCTTCAATTTCAATCGTGCTGCCGATAATAACCATCGCCATTCCGAACAGCGCCGTCATGATGTGAACAACATCAGATACGGAAGGAATACCCAGATAAAAGCCGGGCCGCCCTTTTCATAGATACCCTCGATGAATGTATCGCCGGTGGCGAGCTGCCAGCGCGCGAGACCCTCCGTGATCACGCACTTCATTGCTGAGCCCACGATTACCGCCCACAGCAGGCCGGTTCCAAGGAGACTGCCGACGAAGGTTCCAGTTGCAAGGTCGCCGCCGCCAACACCAGTTGCGGCCAGCAACAGGCCGGGGCCGATAACGGCCAGCATTGGCACTTTTTTTCACGGACTCACGTATGAAGTCTTGGTCGTCGTATAAAACTCAACAGCGGAGCGGCCCTGCTCTCGCGAACCAAAACTGGAAGACCCGCGCCCTCCAAAAGGAACGTGATAATCGACGCCGGCCGTCGGCAAACTTCAACCCAGCTGCCGGCAATGAGATTAGTATTCATCCGTTTATTGTGCCCGTTCGATCTTATTTGTTCGCCGCCAATTGCGCGTCGGCCGCCGCTCGAATCTCGCTCAGTGACTGAACCGGTGTCAGCGCCTCCGGGTCCACGCGTAACTCGAGTATTGCAGGTTTACCGCTGTCGCAGGCGCGTTCAAAGGCTTCGGCAAAATCTTCGGTACGTTCAACGGCCTCTCCGTAACCGCCGAAGGCCTGCGCATAACCCGCAAAATCCGGATTCTTTAGTTCGGTATTACTGACCCGACCGGGGTAATTCCGCTCCTGATGCATGCGGATCGTGCCATACATCCCATTGTTAACAACCATGCAGACAACGTTCACACCATATTGAACGGCGGTGGCAAATTCCTGTCCGTTCATCAGGAAACAGCCGTCGCCGGCGAATGCAACGACCTGCATTTGCGGATAGCGAATCTTTGCGGCGATTGCGGCCGGTACCCCGTAGCCCATCGATCCGGCAACCGGCGCGAGCTGAGTGCCGTAATCCCGATATCGGTAGAACCGGTGTACCCAGAGCGTATAGTTGCCCGCGCCGTTGGTCACAATGGCATCGGCCGGAAGCGTCTCGTTGAGGTGCGCGATAATTTCGCCCAACTGCAGCGCACCTGGTGTCGTTGTCGGCGTGCTGTGCGCTTCGTAGTCGGCGCGCGCCGAAGTGGTCCATTCTGTCCAGCGGCTGCCGTCAATCGCAGGCAGTTGTCGAAGGGCTGCGGACATCGAACTCGCGTCGGCATTGATTCGCAGCGTTGGCTGATAGACGCGCCCGAGCTCGCTGGCGTCCGC
>MKWU01004021.1_pt1 | contig 18062 bp, 13 predicted proteins | sample 809101 | NCBI WGS metagenome assembly MKWU01 (sample SAMN05860141, study PRJNA318959) | sponge metagenome | host: Aplysina aerophoba | place: Slovenia: Piran, Adriatic Sea, Gulf of Piran | collected 2013-05-07
TTAGCTTTATTCAAGCCTGTAATAACACTTTGCTGACTCTTTTCAGTCATGAAAAATTCTACCATGCTTATGAGACTTGTTTCTTTCACACAAGCATCATACAGCACGTGAGCGCTGTCGAACGGGCCAAAGGGTATGGTCCTTCAGACAGTTCTCATCTTCGTAATGCTGTATCAGTCCCTTCCATGTGTCTTGATCCATTCGTAACAGCTTGTCGTTACCTGTATACATATATACACACAAGATCAGACATTAAAATGACATCTTTTGCTGTGAAGAATACTCTCCACAACTTCCCTCCACCCCCTCAAAGCTGGAGTGTAAAAATAGTAGCCAGTAGCAATCTCCACTATAGATTTAATACTAATTAGAAGGCAACATTACTGCACTTTTTGAGTTGCTATATAAATTCATTGACACTGAATGTTGTGCAACAGTTCTGCTTTTGATGCTTAGCTGCTATACAACTCAGTTACTATATTAAACTATTATATACGTAAATATACAGATTTCTGTATGCATGTATATATATGGTATACAGTAGGTATCTGTCCTATATAGGGATCCACACGCAAGTAATACATGTACAGTCACGGTTGCTATTAGCACAGAACAGGATCAGAACTCACCCACAATTATGAGACCAAACTTGGCACGTGTGATCCCAACACAAATCTGATGGGGATTTGTGACAAACCCAAGGTGTTCCCTGAGCCACCTTCTGTCTGCCATGCTCTCGTCATAGTCACCATCAGGCAGAGAGCGTACAGTGGACAGAAAGACAATGTCAAACTCATCACCTGTAAGACAATTGGCAAGTACATAGCAGGTAATGTATGGTACCCAGTGTGAGCATGATATTTTACTGTCCATTTTTCACCTTGGCTCTCGCTAACTGTCCTTATCTGTAAGCTTTGATTTTGATCCAGTCCTTTAGACAGACGTTTCAGCTGAGGAAATTTATCTTCCATTTCCTTCCACAGTTTCTCTAGCTGCCTCTTCTGTCCTTTATAAAAGGTCAGGACAGCTATCTTAGCTTTTACTCCAAGCTTAATAAGTAGGTGCTTCACAATAAACATCTGTAGCAATAAGGGAGGTACTGTGAAGTAATCAATGTTGTATACAACATGTTCCATGCATGGACAATCAATGCATAGAGATATTTACATACATACCACGTGGCTTGCTTCAATCTTGTTTGTCTTAGACTGCAAAGCCACCTTTTCATCTCCTTCTTTCCATGAATCTTCTTCTCCAACTATTCGGCAAAACATGATTGGCTTGTTGTGTTCCCAAAACGTGTGACGTAGGGTGGAGTTTACTTTCATGAATTCATCATACTTGACATCAACTGAGAAGTGTGTGGTTAAGTGTCCGTCATAAAAGCGTTGAGAAGGCAACTCGCATATTGCCTGATGCTAAACAGAAGGTTGAAAGATTGTACATTGATGAAGTCAATCTGAATCACTGACATTCACGGTCTGTATCTATGTATCTGTCTATCAATCTATCTATCTATCTATCCATCTATCTATCCATCTATCTATCCATCTATCTATATAAATATTTAAGGCTTACCATGCGGTACTGTTCTGTGAGCATAGTGAAGTACTCTTTGTGTTCTTCATTCTTATCAGTATAATACCGCTGAAATAGTGATACAGATAGACCATTCTCACGGGCCCCTCTGAATTAAGAGAATAATACATAAATGCCCAGATAGAGTATACCTTAATTGTATTTTGTTAATTATAAAGATCAGAGAACTAACCTGCACATAATTACTGGCTGCAACTGCTTGTGGTCTCCTATCAGCACAACGTGGTCAGACAGGTTGATAGGAATCATGCTCTCTGGCTCGGTTGCCATTGCAGCTTCATCAATGATACACTGTGCTGGTCGAATTGTCTCTATGACTCGATGACTAGCAGCTTCATTACACGTGCACATGACAATGTCATAGCCAAAGCCAGTCTTTTTTGCTTCTTGTGCCTTTTGTTTGGCCATGGGTTCAGCACTTTTGCCTCGTAGTGTATGCAATTCAGTATTGTACAACAATGTCCTATGCTTAGCCACAAGCTTAGGTCCTGGTGTCAATCCTCTGGAATGCATGACCTTAAACTTTGCTTCTAACGTGCATAACTCTGTTTCTTGGGGCTGCCGAATGATGTGGTGAAGGGCGTAGCTGTTGTACTTCGAAGGGCATTCCTGATCAGTGTCTTCTTTTAGAAACACTTTCTTGTCGGCAAAAGGCCCGGGATAAGATTTGTGCTCCACTGCCTTGCTGTACAGTCTCAGAATACAAAGTGGTCTCTTGAGATATTTTGACTCCACTAGTACATGCAAGATGTCTATGGAACAGGAGTATACAAGCATACAGGCAGTTGCAATAACATTATTCTGGATCAATATAATGAGGATTGCAGAAATGACTCTTAATAGCAGCAAGAGAATGACATCTCACCTAATACCCTGTCCACAGCTTTGTTGGATGGAGCACAGTACATGACAGGACGGCTGGCAGAAGTAGCCTTCTGTTTTCCTGGCAATGGTTTAGCACCGGGTGGGTGCTCATCATTATACAGAACAAAGGCCAAAGCAAGATGTGCTCCAGTCACGCTCTTGCCGGTACCTTTCAAGAGAAGTATATAGCACAACCATGATGAACGGCTTTCCATATCTGTGAATTGTACTATTGCAACATGCTTTAACTCACCAGGAGGACCTTGAATGAGTGTGAACCTGTGGCGCATTGCATTCTGAACTGCCAACCATTGTTGTTCGTTCAACTGCTCAGACATCAAACCGCGCTTAGCCCACAAGCAGTATGAAGCTGGTTTTCCTCCTTCAATCCAAAATTTGGAGGACTTGTCAGTTTGTTTCTTCTTTTTGCCAACAATTGCAAGTATGGTTGGCTCTGCGATTGGCTTTCCTACGTGGCAGTGAAGAGCAGTACACATTACTTACAATCAAGGTACAGTTAGTGCAAAAATAAACTAGTAACCTAACTGCTATTTGCACAATCTTATCCCAGGCCTTTTGTCAAAATGCATGAAAATGATATAGCTGAACATGCTTTAGGGAAGAAAAGGAGGATGCGTGTCGTAGGTAGAGGGCTGAGAGCCTCTTGGAAAATGTTAGTACTTTATTTAGCCACTTCTAGCTTGATTCTGCAATCTGAAAGGACTATCTGCACCATTTCTGGGTATGGTGTCACCTACCACACACCTATATGCTACAAAATTAAAGATGCTGGCCGAGTGTTTAGGGGCAAGAGGAAACTTTGACCATTGGAAACTGATTATCTAATCACTCTATCCTCACTTTCTTGCTTGATATATTGTGCACAGTGACACCTTTGATATAACGTAAATCAATGTTAAGCAGTAGAAAGATGTTTATTGAATGACATTGAAATGGTACCTTGCATATAATTCTTCCAACCATATACGTATAGTAACCCAGCCATGCATGCTTAGGCACACTACGGATATTGGGCCTGTATGTGTATGCTTCTTACCCTTGTTTGCAGCAGTTATGTCACCACAGGCAATATTCATAGCGAGCTCATTTGTGGATCCTTTGACATCATTTTTCAAGCTGAGAAGAACTCTGTACATTCGCCTGAAACAAGAGAACCAATGCAAGATTGCAAAGTGACAATTTAATGTCTTGCCTGTCTAATGAATAATGGAGTCACTGTAGGGGCATACTCCATGTCTAAAATTGTAGTACAGTAGCTCCAAGTATTATGTATGCATAATAATGTATGCGTACATACCTCATAGGGGTGGGACAAGGAATGAGTTGCATTGTACATGTGTGCTGCCCTCCCTGAAGTTCTTCTTTGATTTGGCTGGGAAACATAGAGTTTCGTTCGCCTACAAACTTGAAAGTCACTTTCTTTGGTTTAAGACCAACAGCATCCTTGGGAGCAGTCAGAACAGCACATGCAGTAGGGTGCTGTGGGAAGTGTGCCCTTGGACTTTCTTGAAGAGGACATGCTCCTGCATCTTCTACATCCTCCACTGCTTTAATCACCATGTGAAAAATTGCTCTTAAAGGAGAGCTGCTTGCACTAGAAAGTTTTTTGTCTCTAGTGTGTGCGTGCACTTCATAGCGAGCACACACAAAATTTCCAACATGAAAGGGGAAAAATAGAGCAGAATGCTCAACAAATTCTGATCCTAAAGTAAGGGTAATATCTGCATCTTTCTTGTACACAAAATGAGGCTCTTCCAATGCAGTGCATGGCTGGAAAAAAGCATCCCTGCAAAATTTCAGTGCAACATCTTTCAGAAACAGCAGGTCATGTTCTTTATTGGTGATTGTTGCTGCTTCAGCCAAGAGCAACGGTTCCCAGTGATCAACATACTCACTTATACCATGATACTTTGTCTGTGAAGCACAGGTCAGTACAGGATCAGAGAAACACTCTTCTGGCCACTGACCATGCTGAACACATAGGTCCAGTCCCGGGACAGGTTGCACAAGTTGAATACATGGAGAGATTATCCTACTGCGGACAGATGTACCTACCCAGACATGCAATGGATCAGCGGGGCCAATGCTCCTTGCTACTTCAAAAACTTGAAATGCAACAGAACCAGAAAGACTTTGAGTCTTTTGCTGATTTGTGGTAGGTATAAGCGAAGATTCATCATCACTTGTGGATCCCAAAACTCTGTTACAACTAGAACCTTCATGATGTCTCTGTGCTTTCCCCAAAGGCAACTTTCTTGCATTATATTGGTCATCCATTTTCGTTGACAGAAAACCACCAGCACGAGAAGGACTATCCTGATCGGAACTAGATACAGAATCGCCATCAATTGTGGATTTCAAGTCTGAATTACAACTTGAAACATCAGCATGTCTGCACTCATCATTATGCGGCATTTTTGCCTTGAGATCGTCCACATTAGTGGAGGAATGTATGCTTCCTGTTTGAATCAGCTGTGAACCCTTAGTGCTAGCATACAATTGATCACATGCACTCATAGACTGAGCTTGGGCATGCTCCTTTGATTCTAGCAGCTTTTCTGCACATGACTGCCATGTTTGTTCATTGTTTGGCTGTCTGATGATATCCCTCATTGGTAGCCACTGAGAATTATTAAGATGAACTGAAGGCAATGACTGTGCAACAATGGAACAGCTGCGTTTGAAGTACTCCTGAGCTTCTCCATTAGTCATATGACTTTCCACAGTGTAAGAGTGTACCACAGAGACATCCTCCACCAAAGATATTGGAGAACAGCCTGCAGGTAATTGCAATTGGTATTCTTCTACTGGTGAGAGAGTAGAGTTCAGACAGCATACCTTGTACTTCCATGTTGCATGTACAAGGGTTGCATCATTGTCTTCTTTTCTTTTGACACGTTGGGGAGTATATTTCAGAGCATCAAGCGAAACATGGCAAGAATCGCGGTTCAAATCCTTCAAAGCAGGGTCAGAAAAGGCTACAGTAAGGAAGTGACCTTGCTGACTTTCAACATAGCATGAACATGCAAAGCTACTCTGAAAATACTTGATGGCCAGTTCAACCTGTTGTGCTTCTCTCTCAAAGAAAGTAGCTTTTCGCACTTTGACATTACAAATATGTGCTACACTTCGTGCCTCCGGTACAGACAGTGCAAATTCTTTCTCACCGAGCTTATTCAAAATTGCCATTTGCACCAGTATGTCAAAACAGCGCCGCAGTGGAGATGAGAAATGTGTGTAAATACAATTAAGTGAGAAATGTAGATGTTGCTCAATCTTTTGCTCATCCTCCACAATGCAATACTCAGCTCGTCTTTGATTAGAATGCCATTTGCCCAGGGCCACCGTCAATTGTGGGTGGTTCTGCTGAGCCATAATGATCCTCTTCTCATCACTGTGCCCACTCTCATCTGGACGCTCCAGACAGCTGAGAAGCTGCTTTATAGTGGACAGTAAAAATATCATGCCCTCTTCAGGGAGAATGGCGCGCTGCTCATTGTATGGTTGCAGTGCTCGACGAACTTGTGGTTCAATCTCATGCAGCTGATCTGCTGATGGTGCTGGCTGATATCTGAGTGGAACATAGGAGCATACATCTCTGGAGAGAAATGCAGCAACTTTCCAATTAGCCCATATCATGAATTGCTCAACCATTGCAGAAGCTTGAGGATAGTCCTTGCTGTCCTGATCCTGGCGTTCTGGAAGTTTGTGGCAATCAGAGAAGAAACAACTGTCTTTCAGCCGCATTGCCTTAAGATGCTGGCTTATCAAGTAGAGAGTTCGCAGTTTTTCATTCAGTGGAAGGTGTTCAGTGTATTGCATTGAGGCAGGGTTATCATCAGCTCTTCCGTCAAGAACTTTCTCGACGTCATTGTAGAAGAGTCTTGCTGTAGAGCACACAGTTGTTAATCGGGGCATAAAAGTTTCACAGTGACCACTTACAGATAAGCCATCAGAAGTAATTTCTGCGTTACCTACAACTGTGATACACTTCTGTACACATCCAACATCTAGACTCATGCTTTGGGCTTCTTCCTGAGGCAGCATAGAGTACCTTTTAGTTCTTCCTTTGTATGGTTGGTACACAGTACAACCTTTCTCCTTTGCTGTTTCTAGCAACTCCAAGGCTTTTTCATTTGAAGCCACTGATGTAATGTGCACCGCAAACTCAAACACTTCCCTATCGTCACCGGTACTAATCCTCTTCAAACTGAGGGCATCATCCAGAGTCACACTTCCAGGCTTGTCTATTGTAAAAGCAAAGGGAAAATCTGATTCGGGGAACACTGACTCAGCACATGCATGTGGTTTGTACTCCATCATCTCTTTGTCACAGCTTTGGGGAATATCATACTGTGCCTTTAGTATCCTCTGTGCATGAAAGAGAGAATGTCCAGCAGGAAAAACATCTACCACTGCACCAAGAGGAAAGTAAAACTTTGTTCCCCATCGAATGAACATAACAAGAAACAGCATATTCTTGGCATCTTGGAAAGGAATGACATCACGAATGCGAGGATTGTCTTGCTCTTGGGTAAGACTGTCTTTGTCAAAGCAAACAACAGGCTTGAATTCATGCTTGCCTGTTCTAGGTTGCTTAGCACCTTTTCTCTGCTCTTTCTCCTCATTCATCATGACACGTGAGATATGGGGAAGATTATACAGCTTAGGATCTTTGGGGTTGAGTGGAATCATAAGATTGCTGTTGAAAGGATCCACACGACACATAAATGTATCTAAGGGACCTTGTTGAACAACCTGTACCACCTTACCAAGTCTTCTTCTTGGTTCCTGCTGCTGTGCAGTGCTACCCATACTAAGTGGGAGCTCTTCAACTTTCACCAGAGCTTCATCTAAAGCTCCTTGTCGATTCTTCAATCCAACAATGCGGTACGGAACTTCAGAGGAATGCAAGGGCTCTGCTTTGGCTTCTCCAGGTTTGGTGCACAATAAAATATGAGTTGCTGCCTTTTCATTCTTATGTCGCTCCCTATCTGAGCTGTGCTGGTTTGAACATCCATGTGGTCCTAATATCCAATTTCCTCGATACAGCTGCACTCCACTCTGCGTCAACCATTTCATCACTTTCTCTCGCATATCTTTCTTGGACTTCTCTAAAATACTGTCCATCTTCTTCTCAGTGTGCACAGTAGCTACTGAAGGTTCAGCAAAGACCCTCTCTAGCATTTCTGTACGCTGGTCTGGTGAACACGCCTCAGGATAAACAATTGACTTGTTGTTAATACAAGTCTTAATGAACTCTCTCCAGCACAATGCAGTTTGATTACCTGCTACTGCCAGATTCTCCTCGGCATCTAGCAGGTAGAAAGGGTTCCCAACTGCTACAAAAAGAGACTTGGTTCTTGTGATCATAGTGTTGAACACTCGGTGATTTACAACAGTTCCACCCATGTCCAAACAAGGTAGAAGTTTTCCACTTTCATCATATTCTCTTGGCTCATGGGTACTGAGAAAAACTACTCTGAATTCCAGTCCTATAATAGAAAAAGTTGAATACTAAACAGACTACTGTTATAAACAGTGACAGTTATGTAATCTACATTAGTACCAACAACTGTATGGACACCAAGTACTGCTAAATATGGTACTTCTTTACTTCCCGTACATATACACATATGCTGTAGTCCGGTATGTATGTACTGTAGTCGAGCACCTTCCAAAGGAAAATGTGTTGCAAATTTTGTGACAGTCAGATGACTTACTCACTGTTAGCATTGTTATGCGTTGAAGTTTTACGTATGCACAGGGTACAAATAGAGTCCTTGGAAAGCTAAACTCACCTAATTAATCTTATAAAATCATGTTAGAAAATAACATTAGTAATGGCCTAAAATATGCTGCCAGGCTGAGGTTAGGGATGTGTACGTCCCTAGGATTTCGTAATGTGTACTGGATAAATACCTTGGATAGCAAAGGTAACCCTGACTTGGCTTTCCCTCAAGTGTCCCTGTCGAGGAGCTAGCTTTGTCTGCTTGATGAAACCTCTAATGACATTTTGCTGCAGTGGAAGGAAGGCAGTTACTGCTGGAGTTACAGAGTATCTCGTTGTGCACTAGTAATTGGAAGAAGAGCACTCTAAGCACTGTTGTACACTGGTGACTGTACAATTACAAATATGGCAAAATCTTTGGTATCACACTAGCTGCGCTGGAGTTGGATACACGGATTTTGTCAATAGACCAAATGTTTTGATCCCAATCCAGGGGTCTTCATCAGTGGTGCTGATCTGTATACCAAGCAAGCACTTTATTGACAAAATCCAACTGTCCAACTTCAGCCCGGCTAGTGTGGTACCCAAGATTTTACCATGTCGATACCTAGCCCAACAGAAATCTGCAAAAGTTACAAATATACCATCAGTAAGCATACAAGTGTCAATAATGAGCTTTACATTTCAATATAACTATGCACCATGAAAAAGAGGAAGGAATACATCTAAGACTATTTGCGGCATTAGTTTGTGCAACATGTCTAATGTTGCTGTAAAACAAGAAGTGCCATAATTTGGTACTTGTGCTTTCTGAATAAAAACAGCACCCCAGACAGAGATGAAGCATGGATCACACAGTCATTCAAAGTGTGTGGAATATCAAATAACCTGGATGGTTCTGAGAATGCATTGATTTGCTGGGTGAAGGAACTCCCTGCCTTCATCATACCGTATGGAAATACCGACAGTGACGAGGACATCTTCGTTTCAGATTTTGACAGCAGTAGTGACACAGATGACGCAGAAGATGAGGAAGACTTAAATTTATGCATTAGCACATGTACTCTTCTAACTATGTATTCGTGTATACTCTAACTGTATTCATGCTGCAATGACCAATGTTATAATAGTTATATCATACCTTGCTTGTAGTTTGTAAGTTTGAGTTAGTTAATGATCAATGCATGAAAACCGGCGACTATCAACGAACCTCTTTAGTTTAGTGATATGTTTTCACTTTCTAGTAAATGTTAACTTGCACGGAATCTCCATTCCTCCTCTTTCGCGACGGTATCATCTTCTTCCTGTGACCCTACCAGTAATTGCCACCATGGTCCCAGAAGAGGAATGCAACGTGTGAAAATTCCCATGGAAGCTGCCCAAGTACCCATCTCCATCTCTGTACACAGCTACAGCTTGAGTGTCATGTCGTGTTCATTGGAAGTTCTTGGCTGCAAACAAACTCTTTGCCGATTGTCGGCATCCAGGTGTCTTTGTAGACGTGTTGCCTCGAACGGCTCTTCGAACGGTGAGTCCGAAAGTTGCCATTGTATTAGGACACTCTCCTTACAAATGGCTTCCTAACATTTGCCATCCATTCTAATGTTTTGTCAATATAATCTAAATGTTCGTAACCCTTGGCCATTTTGTTTATTTATTCCAACTCTAATGATTACAAAATGATGAAATCTTCCAGACATCTTCCGTGATGAATGTTTTAGAGAGAATATTGTAGTAGAGATGCATGCATTTACGTCTCTAGTCTCAGTCTGCGAAGATCACTGGTTACATTATATACAATTCAATAATGAACTCACCTGCTGATGCGTACGGGCCAAGATGCAGACTTGATCTGCATAAAATTTGCCCCAAAAATCTGGCCACTGACAAAGATAACGATTGGCACTTTCGACAACTCGTCTTGCCTCATCAGGGTCAGAAGCTTTCATGTTTGTTTGAGACTTGTCCATTGAGGAACAAATAAACATTACTGGGTAAGGCGCTTTAGGGTGAGGTATGCTGTCTTTGGCTCTTGGGAGCAAAGAACACTCATACAGCAGGATGGATGGCAGACGGAGGATTGCTGTGGATAAAAATGATGGAAGTAATGATGATGACTGTTAAACAGGTCTCTCATGTAACATGCAACATGTTGAATGTAAACTGGAATATGGTTGACACTACACTGCAGCTGATTGGGTTAATGTGTCTATATATATAATATAGTGCAGACTTTGACTGAAACCTTGAATGCAATGATGTGCACATGTTCACATTGTACAAGATAAATGACACTCCACTCCCAGATGTAAGCATATGTAAGTAACCCAAAGCTTACTTTAAAATGAGTTTGTGTACCTTTGAAAAGTAAATTTGGCATTATGCATCACTTTGTACCCGTGCACCCACTGCCACAGTAATGGAAAGAACTTCACAAGAGTATACTCTAAGTGCTGACAGCTTAATATACCTTTAGTGCAGAAAGATGATGAACTCAAACAAATACTACACAGCAACGGTGCATGTAGGTATGTTCATTGACAATACGTACATGCATGTGCTGCACAGTAAACATGGATAAGTTATGGTAATTCTTGGTTTGGAGCAACTATAATTTATATATTAACACCGGCTTACTTATGCTATACAAACCTCTCTAATGCCAATTGGAATTAATCATTCCACTACATGTGCATAAGGTGTATCATATATATATCGATGCATGATTAATGTGTATATATTTTACCTGCATCACATCGGTAATTGGTAGAGAGACTTGCTGTACAATCGCACAGAGATTTTCCTTCATGCACATAAATGGTGTGCAGCCTTTCAAGTAAACTTGTATATAATCCTTTGTTGCCAGCTTCAGGGTCACGTACTGTGTCTCGAGGACCACACTGTAGAGATACATCAAACACGTTATATACACTGCTAGCTGCAATGTGCAATGGTAATGTGAAGTAAAACACGTAATCAATTACACAAATGCTACAAGAACTTTGGATATCATGATGGATTCATAGATATGAAGTGCATGCCCTTAAATACAGACTTTTAAAATAGGCACTAAAGTTATAAACCCTCAGCCCAATAGCCTGGTTGAGATCAACGTCCAGTGATTAAGATACACACGTGCATTATATTGCGAGACGCAAGACATTGGCATTGCAGGCAACTAAATTCCTGGTACTTCATGTACCAGGATACGTTTCACTGTCATTATGTATGTTTCATTAGTGCATTTGTATGGCTATAGTGTTAATGGTCATTTTAGTAATAGTGTTAGGGTTAGTGTTAGGGTTTGGTATTATTGTATATTTTGTGATCGGTACATGAAGTATGTACTTGTGTGCTAGCGAAGGCAAACAAAATGGCTGACAACTGCGCTAGTAATTTCGGTACTGAAACTTCCACTATTGCTAATGACTGCAATAATTTTCAAGGAATAAAGAAAAGTAAGAGAGATACGAAGGATAATCAGATTATTAGTATATGCATTAGTGTCTGTTAACACATAAGCTCTATATAGTTAGGACTTAGCAGAGTCACTGTACAAGTATAAGGCTGTGGGTTTGAATACTTCATATCCCTATCTTTCTGTAAAATGTTTGCTTGTCCCATGAGCACATACAAAAGATTATACCGATCAATTAAAGGAAATACTACAGCAAGTCAAGTCATTTGATATAATACGTATATCTGATATATTTTTTGGGGAATTTCTGATTTCATTCTATAATTATATAATATATTTGTCTTAGATGCAATCTGCACTGATAGTAATGTACTGACAAGTATGTACAATGACATGCTCTTCATGGCAATTCTACATGTTTAATTTGTCTGTAAAAATACTGATGGTACGTACATCAGGGCACCACAGGGTTAGCAAAGCTTCCTTAGAGCTTTCTTAATTAAGAGAATGCCAACAGTGCATATACTGTTTGTGCACTTTTGGACCACTAGAACACTGACGTACGTGTTATATATATAAAGGAGGCTCTATAATATATATTATATATTATTGTACAAATACAGACATGCGACTGTAAAGGAAAATAATAACTCACCTGCAAGTGGTCTCCAGCAAGCACAATGCAAGTCTCAGGACCAGCCATGCTTAGTGGCATCACCGCCTCTGGTTCAATAGGCTGTGCCGCTTCATCAACAAATATGTGTGAAAACATTCCCACATGACGTACTCTTGCTAACATGCCAGCAACAGTGCATGTAGTGATAACAACACGGATGTATTGTACATTAGGATCATTGTATGTGCGGTACAGACAGGAAAATCTTGAATTGGGAATTCTTTTGTCTGTAGATACCACTCGGGCAACAGCATTGAAGAGTGGATTTTCATGTGATAATGCCATCTGTCCAAAGTAGTCATCAATGTAAGTGGTTGCTGTCTGATTGTGATGAACGCTGATCAACACCCGTGCATGTGGTGCAGCAAGCAACACTTCATAGGTAGCACGAACAATGACACGTGTCTTGCCGGTACCAAAGGGACCAGTGAGAAGGAATGGAGCTGAGGGAGGACACTTCAGAATGGCTCTAAGTGCAGGCATTTGATATTCTTCATCAAGCTTGAGATTCTTCAACGAACATTGGGAGGGTTGTACTTTCTGCCTAGAAGGCCGAATTTTGGATTTGCTTGGGAAAAGTTTTGCAATAACATTTGGCTTCAGTGCTTCTAGGCTTTTGTGGCAGATCTCATATGAACGCTTCACACAGAAATTTGCTGCCATCGTCCATACCTTGTCAGATGTTGAATCGTACTTCAGAGGTCCAAGGAGTACTGCTTCAGGAGAAAGATTAACAGCTAACAAATGTTTGTCATCCCTTTGACACAAGGAAATATCAGTACCCATGATCACCTCTTGGCTTGGTAATGTCAACAGTACTTGGTCACTACATTCAGAAGCATACTCGAGGTTCTCGACATATAGTGCAGTAGTCTGACATGGCTCGAGATACCCAGTGTATGTCCAGCGGTCTAGTTTATCCAGAGAGTGGGTGACAGTCATTACATAATAACCATTGCACCTACAGAAAGAGAGAACAACATCGTATTATGTAGAGCATGTTACTCGAGTTGTCTCATACTGTACAAGAGTGGCTGGGGTTCAAACAGAAGCCGGGGGACAGGGGGACTATTTTTTATATCAGTCGGGGTCTAAAATAGAAGCCAGGGGACAGGGGAAATATTCTTTAATAGTGGTTGAGTCTCAAATACTCGTTTGATCTCAAATAGTGGTTGGGGTTACCGGAATTGATATGTATAGGAAGACATCGACCCATTCATTTCTGCTGATTGGCAACTGTGTAAGTCGATTCTTGCACTTCACTGTTGACAAGAAGTGCAAACTTGCAAGAGTGACCAGTTTACGTATGCACGAGAAGAATAGGAAAGTTGTCAGGGTCCAGTCTGCCTTATAAAGGTGAGATACTCTAACGAAGCTCTGTTTCATGACAAAAAGAGGCATGAGGCTGTGGGACTGGCAGTCTTTCTTTACAGGTTTGCATCAAGACAATCGTATATAATGAAAACAAGGTGTCTAACAAAAATATTAGAGACTGGGCTTGAATAGACGCCGAGGAAAACTCTCTCGAAACAAATGCTTATGGTAGCTATATAGAAATATACCATGGTGATTGCACAACCATAGGAACTTAAGTATTGTGAAGTGGTCGCATATATTCGATATCTTTTTTGGGCAAAAATGGCGTCATTTCGCGAAGGTATTTTTAGGCAAAAGGTTCGTCTGTTGCGCACTCACCATAGTATATAGTATATATAATACGGTAGGTTGGTCCATAGCCTCTATATATGGCCTTGGCGGCATATTTATCTCGGTGCTTCGCACCTTGGTAAATATGTCGCCTCGGGTTGAAAATATCGGCTATGGAGCTCCCTACCGTACTATATATATAATATACAACCCCACTGCAAATGACACTAAGTCTTAATGTTAGTATTAGAATTATAGTATTCATTATAGCTTGCTATGACCTCAGCTTGTCCATCATGTGTCTTTTGTGAAACTAAAGTACATATATACGGTGCAAGGTGAAAAATATACCATGGCAATGTAATGTTAAAAATAATAATGTAATGTAAGCTATAGTTAAATGCCAACCAATTATAGACCATAAAACTCGAAGGCACAAAGTGCCTGAGTACCGAGTGGTCTAAATCCTGTAGACACCGATTGATTGGCATTTAATTACTATAGTTTTCAAACCATTCTCCAGTCACCTTACATTGTACGTCTTCTTGATGGCGTCCAATTCTGTAGTAACATGCTTATCCTACTGAAATTTGGGGTAATGGTGTAAAAACTGTCAATGCAAAATCTGTCCCACGTATACATGGGACAGTCACATTTAAGTGGAACAGGCACACTTATTAAGTGGAACAGTCACAGACTTAGCATGGACAGTTTTGACCCAAATGGCACCCCAAACTAGAATGACCTGCATGAAGTGCTTCTGCATCGGCAAAGAGCAGTCTGGCGTTGACCAATGGCACTCCGATGACACATTTCCTCAAGATTCAGTGTGAGCAAGAGCCAGAGTAGCCCGAATATCCGAAAAAAGACCTTGAAGCATTACTGAGTGACTTCTGATATTATTATCTAGTTTGTTCGTTATCTATGACTAGGTCATGTATAAATGTATGCATGTATACACATGTAGAGTTGCTGCTTCAGATTTAGATCACGAATGGGAATGCTGCGCGTCACTGTAACCCACTGGGGTTATTCTACAAACCACTGGGTCACGCTATAAACCACCAAGCGCAAACACCATGCGTCACAGTTAGATCATGGCGCAAAGTCTGGCTGAGTATCTTTGGGAATCCAGCATGTTAGAGCACTCTGGCTACCGTGAGGGATTAACGAAGTGCATGTAATTAGAAGGCAATGTGTTGTTTGATGTCACAACTCATAACGAAATCATGACATTTCATCAATACGTCTATAATGTCATGATATGATCTGCCCCTAAAGAAATTTACACGGTACATCGTGACGTCATTAGTTGAGATATAGAGATGCATCCACCACAAAAACAGTCACACACGGACCGCCCATGCAGGTTAGCTAGAATACAGTGGAGACACACCACAGACGTCGCATTCTAAAAAGATGCCCGGATCAAATGACTTCTAGTGGCTACAACGAGGAAGACATCCATATAGTAGTACTTGCGAAGTCACTGCCACTCAAGATACTAAGCAGATCAGCTCTGATTTCTGAAGAGTCCTATTCTTGCCCACGTGCTGGCTGGAATCAGTATGCAACAAGTAGGCACTTATAAATGGAAATGCACAAACAACTACAGCCACTAGTCTGCATTGCCAGACACTGCTTGTAAAAGTGGATGGGCGTGCGTAGTCTGGCAACGCGTGACTTTACGACCACCACTACGCACAAACATCAGGATTACCACATAGTACATGTTTCACCACAGAACATTAAAATCCCCCAATCATTTACTACAACAAACACAGAGCGCTGACTACTATCATATGTAGACCACCGAAACAGTGTTGGTGCACACACAAATGAACACGCACGCACACACACCACACAGACACACACAAACACAGACAAACAAATAATATACACACAAGCACTACCATACAGTGCAAGTTGCAGGTAATAACCACTATAAATGTGAGTTGCATTTGCGCTGGTTGATGATTGAAAAAATTGCAGGGGATCAAGATCATCGTGGGCATTGGTAGGAACAGGATGCTGCAACCAATTGCAGCTTTTACAAGGACACAAACTCCAACCAGAACTTGCCTATATACCTGCTTTTGGTTGCTGCATCCTGCTCCTACTAGTGTCCACAATGGTCTTGACCCTCTGCAACCTGCACTGGTGGTATGTTTTCCAGTCACCAACTAGTGCAAATATGTAACTTGCACTCATAGTGGTCATCACCTGCAACTTGCAATGGTGGTATTTTTTATGCCAACTAGCCCATTTACTGATGTGCACAGACACATGTGTGTGCATTGCAACTTGCACTGAGTGGTGGTAGTTGTGTGCATGTGTGTATGCGTGCGACCGTGCGTGCATGTGTGCATGTGTACTGACATGGGCAACTAGGTTATTGAGACATATCCATATGTGTGTGCATGGAGAGGTGGCAAAGTGGTTGTCACAAATAGGACTGGAGCTCCTGGTCATGGGATCAACCTTATTGACATAGTCAGTTAATGTACTTCTAGTACCATCATTGGTCACTTCATATGTTGTTGCAAACAGAGCATCTCCTTTAATTTATTATTGTATTTGAGCGGTTTTGGTCTTTCATTAAAATAATGACAATGACAATGTTTTACAGTATAGCTATTTACGCATTGGAAAACATGACTTTATCAGTCTGAAATTATAACAGCAAACTTACTTATCTTGGAGTATTGTCTGTCTTCTGTTTTCTTCCAAGTACAGCAGAGTGCGAAAGCGGTTCTTGTAGCACTCAGGAGAGAGTTCACATTCCAGTAGCTCCTTACAGAGATCCTTTATGGGCACCAGGGTGTACTTAGGACCATAGCAGCTAACATGTTGACAGGAAACTGGGGGATCAGTCTGCTATTAGTAGAAGTGCAGAAGTGTAGAAGTGCAGAAAAACATGCATAAATGAATACATGCTGGTATATATACCAATGGGCATTAATATACTAGCCCTAATGTGTAGTCTAACGGCCATAAATTAAAATACATTGCGGAATTTTATGGCTTTTCATAATCGGGTCTCCTATCAAATTCTTGCAAGGTAGTTATGTGTTTAATAGTCAGTCATTAAGAAGCTACTTAGGGTCCGTGATTTTATACTGGTATACAAGAATTTATCAAGTTCACTTGGTCACTATCTGAGGTAAATAATTAATCACCCTGTCATACTTGGACATACTTAGCTCTTTAATGCTATTATAGAGGAGGGTGAAAAATAATGGTGAAGGCAGTGGAGTGCATGCACATTCTTACCTTACAATTTATAGCATTATCAATGGCATTATATATGCAACACTTATGCTTTTGCTGCTGTGGGTAAACCCTAATCCGCAATTGCAATTGCATGTCCAAAATTTACTGAAGTTAATAAGCAGATTGCAAGATAACATCTTGCTCACCTCACAGATCACAGCTGTCCTGTCCGCCAGCTTCAGCTCTGGCAACGTTTCAGTGAAATAAAGCTGTAGATTCCACACTTCTTCTTCCACCTTACTGTGTGGGAAGACACAGGTTCTACCATAGTGGCAATCACTCTCCGAATGTTTGTACATGTATTTCATTGATTTGGACTTCATCTTGTGTTTATTTCTAGGAAGCTTTCGAAGTGCTTCAAAGCTTGCACTACTCCTGTTGTGATAAAGCAATATTGTGTTCGACTCTTTGGGGTGCAAAGAATCAAGGCATCTTTTCTTGAAGAGATTTGCTTCACTGCACGTAAGGCATTTCCTCTCCATTTTGACTTTACCTTGAAGGGTTAAGAGAACAGAAATACACTTGCATTATTTGATGCTAACCATATATTTATTGTAGCTGCTGCAAGTTAAACAATCAGCCGCAAATAGTGAAATTGTTATTCATAGTCATCTAGAATTTATGTCAATTAAGGTACTAGATGTCAACAACCCTATCTAGCAAGGATAGTCAATAGTCAGTTCTCCATCAGAGCATGAATTGGGCTTCATTCTTAGTCACCATTGACTACATGTATACATGTATAATTATGTGATATTGTAGAGACTCATAGTTGGGTTGACTGATACCAACATATAGTGAATTGATGAACAACAACACAACTGCTATATATT
>MKWU01004022.1_pt1 | contig 18051 bp, 11 predicted proteins | sample 809101 | NCBI WGS metagenome assembly MKWU01 (sample SAMN05860141, study PRJNA318959) | sponge metagenome | host: Aplysina aerophoba | place: Slovenia: Piran, Adriatic Sea, Gulf of Piran | collected 2013-05-07
CGCCCAGAGCGAATAACCCGGGTCACCCCTGCCCATCAGCTCTGAGAACCGCTGTTTAAACGCATAATCAACTCCGTTGGACGGCTTATGTCCGACAGACTGTTAGGGTTGGAAGAGCCCCGTCCATGCCAGTCCTAACCTCACATTGGTTCCTGAGAGTTCTGAGAGGGAGCCCCCCACCTGCAGCGCGAGGTCTCCCCCCTGAAAGGGCAGGCGGATCTCCCCCAGCACCCTGTAGGGGTCTACGTCGCTCCGGTACGGCTCGGCGGCCAACCCGAGGGAGAGGAGCCCCCCACTAGGGAGGGGTTCACTCCCCTCGACCTGCACCCCAAGGCCTAAGCCGCCAGAACCGGTTCCCACCGAGAGGCCAAACCTCCAGCTCGGCTCGCGCCTCCGGTTCAGAACGTAGGTCGCCCCGAGGGCAAAGTAACTGTTGTCAGCCGCGGGGTCGAAGGCTGCGGTCGCAAAGAGTTCTCCATCGTCATCGCCCCTGAGTCTGCGGCGTCTAAGGGTTGCACTGCTAGTGCCGCCGAGGCGACGGTCGGTGAGGAAGATGGCAGGATTTACCTCAAAGAGCAAATAGCGCGACGCCCGGAGGCTTAGACCCGCTGCCAGGCGATACCAGGTCGCCCCGGGAGTTCCCGGTGTGGAGGGGATGACCGCCCGGTAGCGGTCGAAGGCTCTGAAGAGGAAGGGGGATGCGTTTCCGCTGGCTAGGCTCGCCCTTGCAGCCACGGTTCCGAATACACCTTGGGCGGTGAGATCGAGGAGGTAGCGGGCATCGGTGCGGAGGGTAAAGTCCCCCTTGAGGAGCAGGTTGCCGACCGGTCCGAAGCTCAGCGCCTCCCGAAGGTCGAAGTGTAGCGTACTCGCGGCACCGACACTCCCCCCGAGACCCACCCTGGCCCCCTCAACCTGAATGTTCTGGAAGTGAACCGAAGTCTCCGGTCGGTCCGTTCCCGCTGAGAGTTCGAGGGTCACGGTCTGGGCGAACGAGAGACCGACGAAAAGGAGGGGGACAAGTAGCCGCATGTCTTTCCATTGTTACCTGTTCCTAGCCCTTCATGAGCCGCCCACCGATAGTCGGCGGTGACATGCACCACTTCTCCGTCCGGCGGCGGGGGTAGGGTAGACTGTTTTCTAGTGGGGTGTGCCCCGTGGCGGAGTTGAGTATGCATATTCACGGTAGATTCACCGTACTGCCGAACCTTCCGCAGGCCCTAGAGCGCCTGCGGGAGTTGGCCGATAACCTCTATTGGACCTGGGATCCCAGAGCTCGCGACCTCTTTCGCCGGCTCGATCCTGAGTTGTGGGAACGGACTAGGTGGAGTCCCGTGGCTCTCCTGAGGGAGGTGTCCCAGCGGAGGCTTGATGCCGCAGCCGAGGACGAGGCCTTTCTCGACGATTATGCCCGGGTCCTTACCGCCTTCGACACCTACATGGCGGCCCCAAACTGGTTTGCTCGGACCCTCGGTGCAGAGGGGGCCGGGCACCTGTATGCCTACTTCTGCGCAGAGTACGGCTGGCACGAGTCTGTGCCCATCTATTCTGGGGGACTCGGTATTCTTGCAGGTGACCACACCAAGGTGGCCAGCGATCTAGGCGTGCCCCTAGTCGCTGTCGGTCTCTGGTATCCGGAGGGGTATTTTCATCAGAGGGTGGATCGGGAGGGTCGACAGGAGGTGGTGTACCAGCGCCTCAGTCCCTTCGACCTACCTATGAGGCCCGCACTCGACGGCAACGGTAACGAGGTCAGGACCAGCGTTACGGCCTTCGGCCGCGAGATTTCGATCCGGGCCCTCGAGCTGAACGTCGGACGCGTCCGAGTCTTCCTCCTGGATGTGGATCTTCCTGAGAACCACGAGCCTGACCGGTCTCTGCTCGCGAGGCTCTACGGGGGGGATCAACAGACCCGGATTGCCCAAGAGATCGTCCTCGGCGTCGGCGGCGTAAGGATGCTCCGGTCCCTAGGTGTCCAGCCCACAAGTTGGCATATGAATGAGGGCCATAGCGCCTTCATGGTTCTGGAACGCTGCCGGGAGTACGTCTCTGAAGGCATGACCTTAGAGCAGGCCAAGGAGGCGGTCGTGGCCAATACCGTATTCACTATCCACACCCCCGTCGCTGCTGGTAACGATGCCTTCTCCTTCGAGTTGATCGATCGGGGCTTCGACGGTTACTGGGGAGGCTTGGGGCTGGGGCAACAGGAGTTCCACAGACTCGGAAGCGCGGACCACGGTTGGGGGCCGGTGTTCAGCATGCCCGCCCTTGCCCTCCGATTCACATCAGGACGCAACGGTGTGGCACGGCTTCACGGGGCCACGAGCAGGGCGATTTGGAACGACCTCTGGCCCGAGGTTCCTACCGAAGAGGTGCCGATCGGCCACGTGACCAACGGCGTGCACGTCGCGACCTGGGTGGCGTCCGAGATTCAGGAGTTGTTCAACAAGGCCCTTCCCGACGACTGGCGGGAAAGACTCGACGACCTAGACCTCTGGTCTCAGGTCGAGCAGATCGACGAAGCCGAACTCTGGGGTGTCCGGAAGGCCATCAAGGCGCGGAGCATCCGTTTTCTGCGCCGGAAGGTTGTCAGGCAGCTGACCCGGCAGGAGGCCAGTCCCACCGCGATCCACAGGACATCAGGGTTGTTCGATCCCGAGGCCCTCACTATCGGCTTTGCCCGGCGCTTCACGTCCTACAAGCGAGCGACCCTCATCTTCACAGATATGCAGCGCTTGGATCGGATTTTGAACGATTCGGATCGACCCGTCCAACTCGTGTTCGCTGGCAAGGCACACCCTGCTGACCTGCTTGGCCAGGACCTCATCAGCCGGATCCATAATCTGTCCCGTGACCCGGCCTACGCCGGCAAGATTCTCTTCGTTGAGGACTACGACATGGCTGTCGGCCGTGCCCTTACCAGGGGAGTCGACGTGTGGCTCAACAATCCGAGGCGACCCCTAGAGGCCTCGGGAACCAGCGGACAGAAGGCGGCGATGAACGGAGTCCTTAACCTCTCTATTCTCGACGGCTGGTGGCCCGAGGGGTATGATGGAGAGAACGGTTGGGCGATCGGGAGCGGGCGGACCTACGGCGATGAGGAGCGAACCGACGCTGCGGATGCGGACGCCCTCTACCACCTCCTCGAGCGGGAGGTGGTGCCCCTGTACTACGACCGGAATCCCGACGGTATTCCTGAGGCCTGGATGGTGCGGGCGAAGCGTGCCATCGCTACAATCGTCCCGAGATTCAACGCCAAGCGGATGGTGCAGGACTACGTGCGTGCCTACTACGCGCCGGCCTCGGTCCGAGGCAGCCGCATGGCGGGCTCAAACTTCGAGGCGGCAGTGCAACTCGCCCGCTGGCGGCGAGTCGTCGATGAGGTGTGGACGGATATCTACCTCAGCGCCGATCAGGTGGAGGATGCCACAGTCCAACTTGGAGACGCCATCGTCATTGAGGCCGAACTTCACCCGAACGGTCTCGGCGACATAGAGGTTCGGGTCGAGGTGGTGTACAGCCTTGAGAGTGATGAACTTAAGCGGCGCCTGTACACCGTTCCCATGAAGGAGACTGCCCCTCTTGCCGATGGGCGCAGGACTTTCAAGGCCTCTTTCTCCCCTAGGATTAGCGGTCGGATCATCTACGGCGTCCGGGCCTACCCGGTCCACCCGGACCTGGTCAACCCCTTCGATGCGTTGGCTATCCGCTGGGCACGAGGAGCTGACAAGGGGCCTCCAGAGCTTTAAGCCTGAGCAGGGCGTCGGCGGTTGTGCGATGGCGAGAGCTACCCCCGGGCATGCCTCTGGCGTCCGGGCTTCGCTGCACACGGAGCGCCTGCCGAAGCCGGTCTTGACCTAGCCTGAGCGGGAGTTAAGAGCCACCGCGTCTCCGCTCGATCATGGATCTTCCCGGGAGCGGATTCGAACGGCGCAGCGGTAGGGCGATTCGGTCTGACGGTATACGGTAGATCTGCTGGGAAGCGGGTATAACTTGGTGGTAACGATATAAGGGAGGCGAAACATGTACCGATCCGCGCTCCTTTCCATCCTCCTCGTGCTGATATTGTCTCCTCTGTTGGGGCTGGCTCCGGCCCAGTCCGAACGTCGCTTCGGCGGCACCATCCCCGCTCCAGAGTTTCCGCCTGGGCTCGATTGGCTCAACGTCTCGGCACCGCTCTCGTTTGCGCAGCTACGTGGCAAGATCGTCCTGCTCGACTTCTGGACCTATGGTTGCATCAACTGCCTACATGTGATCCCCGAGTTGAAGCTCCTCGAGGAGAAGTATGCGGACGAGTTGGTGGTGATAGGGGTGCACTCGGGCAAGTTCGACACCGAGCGCAACACGGACAATATCCGGAGTATCATCGAGCGCTACGAACTGGAACATCCGGTCGTCAACGATAGCGAGTTTGCGATATGGTGGAGCTATCGGGTGAGGGCGTGGCCGTCCTTCGTACTGATCGACCCCGAAGGCCTGGTGATCGGTGTGCACTCGGGCGAGGGGATCTACGAGCTTTTCGATCAGGTGATCGGCGGGGCCGTGGCTGAGTTTGACGCGCTCGGCCTTATCGACCGCACTAGAGTCCGATTCGATCTCGTCCAAAGTGCCGACACGCCGCTACGGTTTCCGGGCAAGGTGCTTGCCGACCCAGAGGGGGACAGGCTGTTCATCGCCGACTCGAACCACAATCGCCTAGTGGTTGCCAGCCTCAATGGGAGGGTGCTCGATGTGATCGGCTCTGGGGTTCAGGGATTAGAGGACGGTCCGTTCGAAACGGCGCAGTTCTTCAGGCCCCAGGGGATGTCCCTTGTGGGGGGCGATACCCTTTATGTTGCAGATACCGAAAACCACGCGATCCGCAGGGTGAACCTTGCCGCTCGAACGGTGGAGACCGTCGCGGGAACCGGCAAGCAGGTCTACCAGATTCGCCCCTTCGGTCCCGGATTGACGACGGGGCTGAACTCCCCGTGGGATGTCGTGTATCTCGGCGGGACCCTCTATATCGCCATGGCGGGGCAGCACCAACTGTGGGCCTTCGAGCCGGACACCGGAACGGTGAGGAGGTACGCCGGTAGCGGCAGGGAAGAGTTGGTGGACGGTCCCATCGGGACTGCAGGTATGAACCAGCCGAGCGGCCTTGCCACGGATGGGGTGCAACTCTTCGTGGCCGACAGCGAGGCGAGCGCTATTCGGGTGGCCGGGACCGAAGGGGTGGCGCGACTTGACACCATCGTGGGCACGGGGCTATTCGACTTCGGCGACATTGATGGTCAGGGCGACGCGGTAAGGCTCCAGCACCCGCTGGGAATCGAGTTCGTCGGCGGCCTGCTCTATGTCGCCGATACCTACAACAACAAGATCAAGGGGATCGACCCAGCTACCCGTGAGAGCCGGACCCTGTTTGGAACTGGGGAGTCGGGTTGGCAGGATGGGCGGGCTTTCGAAGCCCGCTTTGACGAGCCTGGGGGCCTCTCTTTCGCGGACGACCGACTCTATATTGCCGACACCAACAATCATGTGATCCGGGTGGCGAGTCTTGCGACAGGGGAGGTTACAACCTTCCCCATCGACGATCCCGCTGGCCTCTTGGTCGGCCGGGCCGAGGCCGCCTTCGCCGACCGTGTGGTGCGCCTCGAGCCGGTCGTGGTGGGTGCGGGGGAGGGGACCCTCGCACTAACGATCACCCTGCCCGAGAATCACCGATTCAACGACCTGGCTCCCTTCTCGATAAGCTGGTCAGGCGAGGCGGTCGAATTCGCCGAACCGGAGGTCTCTATCGTCGAGCCGACCTTCCCCCTGGAGGTGCCGGTACGCATTTCGGCGGCCGCGGAGGTTGTTCGCGGCGACCTGGTGATCTACTACTGCAGTTACGACGCCGTCAAGCTCTGCCTCATCGATCAGGTGACCCTAGAAGTCCCCCTCGAGGTCGTCCCGGAGGGTGGAGCAGCTGGGGAGATCGAGTACCGGGTGGTTATGCCAGAGGGGTTGTGATCTCCGCCTCGACCTGAGAACTAGAAGCGCTCCGTGACGGTCTTCGCCTCCATAAAGAGCCGCAGATACTCCGGGCCGCCGGCCTTGGAGTTGGAGCCAGACATGTCGAGGCCGCCGAACGGTTGCACGCCGACGAGGGAGCCCGTGATCTTGCGGTTGAGGTAGAGGTTGCCGACCCGGAACTCCCTACGGGCCCGTTCGAGACGTTCCCGGTCGCGACTCATCACGCCACCGGTGAGCCCGAACGGGGTGCCGTTGGCGATCTCGAGTGCGTGGTCGAAGTCGCGCGCCTTCAGAACCGAGACGACGGGGCCGAAGATCTCTTCGCTGGCGATGCTGGCCGTAGGGTCGACATCTGCGAAGATCGTCGGTCGAATGTAGTAGCCATTGCCCTCGGCTCGGCCCCCGCCTGTAACGAGCCTCGCCTCACGACTGCCCTCTTGGAGATAGCCGACGATCTTGTCGCACTGACGTCTGTTGATGACGGCCGTGATGTCGAAATTCTCCTCGGCCGGCCCCATGCGCAGCTCCTCGACTCGGGCTTTGAGGCGCTCGAGTAGCCCGTCGTGAACTTGGGCGGTCACGATGAGGCGGCTCATAGCGGAGCATTTCTGGCCCTGGAAGCCGTAGCCCGAGGTGGTAGCGACTGCGGCTGCTTCGTCGAGGTCGACTGTCTCGTCGACGATCAGCGCATCCTTTCCCCCCATCTCGGTGTAGACGCGCTTAAGGAAGGTCTGGCCCGGCTGCGCCCGCGCAGCCCGCTCGTTGATGTGCAGGCCGGTGGCGACCGATCCCGTGAAGTTGATGAAGCGGGTGCGAGGGTGGTCGACGAGGGCGTCGCCGAGGTCGGCGTCCTCGCCTGTAAGCAGGTTGAACACCCCCGGTGGTACCCCCGCCTCCTCCACGCACTCCATGAACTTCGCGGCGATGACAGGGGTGGATGGCGAGGGCTTGATCACCACGGTGTTGCCGACGACGGCGGGGCCTACGGCGCTCCCCACCAGGATGGCCAGGGGGAAGTTCCACGGGGGAATGATCACCCCGACGCCCATCGGTATTCGGGAGGTGCTATTCTCCTCACCCGGATAGGCGTATGTCGGTGCGGGAGCGGACCACCTCAGCGCATCACGGGCATAGTACTCGCAGAAGTCGATGGCTTCGGCGACGTCACCCTCAGCCTCCGCGTAGTTCTTCGCAGCCTCGAATGTCTCCCAGGCGGCAAGCTCGAACTTGTGGCGCCGTAGGGTGGCGGCCAGCCGGACGAGGGTTTGGGCTCTCGCCTCCATGGTCCACTGCGACCAGATCTCGAAGGCCGCTTCCGCGGCGTCCATGGCACGTTCCAACTCCGCCGGGCCTCCTGCGGCGCTCCGGCCCACCACCCGGTCGAGGTTGCAGGGGTCGATCGAGGTGATGAAGCGGTCGGTGAATACCCTCTCCCCACCGATTACCAGGGGATGGTCACCGCCTAGTTGGCCCCGGACCTGTTCTAGAGCTCCCCGGTAAGCGGCCAGGGGGCCGGGATTGCGGAAGTCGGAATAGGGTTCTGGGCGATACGGTTCGAACATGCTGCCTCCTCTAGCTGACCGAACGGGCCCCGGGCGTTCAACCGAACAGGCCCCGTATGACAAACATCAGGTTAGCAGGTCGCTCCGCTAGCCGGCGGCTGAAGTAGCCGTACCAGTCCTTTCCGTAGGGTACGTAGATGCGGACCGGATGGCCGTCACGGACGAACGCCTCCTGCAACTTGGGCTTGACGCCATACAGGAGTTGAAACTCGTAGCGGTCGTGGGGGATCCCTGCCCCACGGACGAAGGCTGCTACTTCGGACAGGAGTCGCTCGTCGTGCGTTGCGACGTTGATGGTGGCGCCCCGCTCCAACCCCCGGAAGCTTCGGGCCCCCCGATTCTTGTCCCGGTAAACGATCTCTGGATCCTCCTTGTAGGCACCCTTGACGATCCTGAGCACAGGTTTCGGGTCGAGGTCGAGAAGATCATCAAGGTCTGCGAGGGACCCCTTGATGTAACTCTGAAGAACGGTCGATACCCTGTTGCCATGGACCTTGTGAAGCCGCCGGTAGAGGTCTAGGGTGGGGGCGAGATAGGGGTAGCTCTCCATATCGAGGCAGATGTGGGCGCCGACTGCTCGGCCCCGGTCGAGGATGCGCTGTGCATTCTCCCAGGCCAGGTCCGCATCGACCGCAAGACCGATCTGGGTAGGTTTGATACTCAGGTAGGGTGCGATCCCACTCCTCGACAAGACCTCGAGTGTTAGCAGGATCTCCTGAGTCATGGCCTCTACGCTCTCGGCGGTGGTGACGAATTCCCCTAAGAGGTCGAGGATGCTCAGCAAGGATCTCGATTCGAGTTTGCGGATAGCTTCAGTAGCGTCCTCGAGGCGTTCGCCTGCGACGAAGCGGTTCACTCCAAAGCGCCAACCGTGGCGCTTCAAAAAGGAGCGCAGTGGTGAGAAGTCGGTCGCGCTCAGGAGTCCGCGTCGGTAGATTGTGTTAAACATACCGATCAGCCACGGTGCCGGCAGGGTCTAGGAGCTTGCAACACCTCGCATTCTACCAGTGCTGGCATGAGAAGAATCACTCCCACCGAAGGGACAAGTAAGACTTCGAACACCTCTCGCAGAAAACCGGTTGGTAGGCTCTGGCTAGGTCTTGGGGTTGGCCACCCGGTGCAGTTGCAGACAGAGAGGCTTGCGCAATTAGTATTGGGCCGACTCCTCGAAGGGCACTGCGGTGAAGATCCTTTTCGTCCGTCACGGAGAGCCAGACTACGGTCTGGTGCAGTCGCGTGGGATCCGCGGCTGGGCGACAAGTTTTGCCCCACTCACCCCACACGGGCGCCTTCAGATCGACACCGTCTCAAGGGACTACCGCCTTCAGGAGGCGGAGGCGATCCTGTGCAGCAGCTTCGCCCGCGCACTGGAGTCTGGGGCTCGGTTGAGCAGGGCCCTGAACACCCAACTCTTTGTCGAATATGATCTTCACGAGTGGCTCCCTCAGAAAGATCCGTTGGGAGATATCGATGCCGGTCTGCTCGACCGAGCGAGTCAAGACTTCCGCGCGGGTGGACCCGTCGGTCCCAGCGGGGTGCCGTGGGAGACACTTGATGAGGTGCGTTCCCGCGTACTTGGGGTGCTAAGGCGGTATCGACGGTTCACCTCACTCATCATTGTCACCCACGCCGTGGTTATCGGGAGCCTCGTGGGCATGGATAGACTGGTCGGATACGCAGGGATCGTTCCGTGCGATCTTGACCTCGGCGCCGAGTGATTCTCGTCGCTCTCGCGCTTGCGCATCGGTAGCCCGCCACGACCTGTCCTGCTTACTCCTGATGGATCCGTACAAGGTCGCAGCCCGCCAAGATCGAATTAGTTCCCCTTCAGCCCCATCTCGACATCCTTCTCCTCGAGCGTCTATTGTCCGCAACGGCAGCGCCGGGGTGGTGGGTCAGGTTCGGTCCCACTACGCTGTGCCATGGTTGGCCGGTTGGAGTCGTCGTTCGCGGGACCGCCGGGGAGGTATGAGGGTTTCACTCTCGCCCCCTCATGATCTGGGGTTCTACTCCTCCGAACTGCGGAGGTTGGAATTGTGCAGAGCACGATCTTTCCGGTGGTATGTTGAAAGGGCGGGAGCTCCAGAGGGCTTGGGCCGCTTCCAGGGGGCAGTTATAGTGAAGCTGATAGAGATAGAGTTGTAGAGGCGTGTTCCCGGTCTTAATGTGCAGAAACCTTCGCCGGAGCTTCCCTGGCCCCTGGGGCTCCCTGGATGTGCTCAGGGGTGTCGACCTTAGCGTTGAGGCCGGCGAAGTCGTGGCGATCCTCGGGCCATCTGGTTCGGGGAAGAGTACCCTCCTTCACCTCCTAGCGGGCTTGGATAGCTCCCCTGCGGGTGAGATATACTGGCAAGATTTTGCGGTTCATACCGTCCACCCGAGAGAGCTCTCGGTCGAGAGGGCCCGCCGGATAGGTCTGATCTTCCAGCATCACTATCTGCTTGAGGAGTTGAGTGCCCTCGAGAACGTTCTCCTGCCGGGCATGATCCAGGGACAGGTCGACCGGTCGCGGGCCGAGGCACTGGTGCATGAGGTCGGCCTCGACCTGCAGGCGCAGGCACTGCCGAGGACGCTCTCCGGGGGCGAGCGCCAGCGTGTGGCGGTCGCGCGCTCTCTCTACTCCAGACCTACACTCCTCCTTGCCGACGAACCGACAGGAAGCCTCGACTCGATAAGCGCCCGGGCGGTATTCGACCTCATCGTGGCACTTGTGCGGCGCCATGGGATGGCGGTCGTTTTGGTGACTCACGACAGCGGCCTAGTCCAGGGGGTGGATCGGCGCTTCGAGCTCTCCGCTGGGAGCCTGATTCCTGCCTGAGGGGTGTGCTGCCGGCTATTCGGATAGAGTGGGCAGAAGATGGTCGAGGCACTTAGGTCGCTTCTGGGTAGGGACAAGATTACGGTCGCCGCAGCCGCGCTGGAGCAGCACTCTCGGGGCGAGTCATACGATCTGGCGGTGCTGCCAGAGGTGGTGGTATTCCCCGAGGATGTGGAGGATGTGGTGGGGGTGGTTCGCCTCGCGGCGGAGCGCAGGATACCCGTTACCCCTGTTGCGGTGAACTCCAGCCTGGAGGGGCAGACCGTTCCGCTCCGTGGGGGGATCTCGCTTGACCTCACCCGCATGAACCGCGTACTCGACTTCCGCCCTGACGATCTGCAGGTCACGGTCCAGCCGGGGGTCACCTACCCGCAGGTGAATGACCATATCCGCCGCCGGGGACTGTTTTTCCCCATCGACCCAGGGGCTCACGCCTCGATTGGGGGGATGGTCTCGACCAACGCCTCGGGGACCATGGCGGTCCGCTACGGGGTCACGGCCGACTATGTCCTCGCCCTCGAGGTTGTCACCGCCACGGGCGAGGTAATCCGGACAGGTAGTCGGTCCACGAAAAGCTCCAGCGGTTATGAGCTTACCCGCCTATTCTGCGGCGCGGAGGGGACCCTGGGCGTGCTCACCGAGGTCACGCTGAGGCTCGTCGGCCTGCCCGAGGTGGCGCTCGCTGCCCGCGTGCCGTTTCCTAGTCTGTCAGGGGCTACGCGCTTTGTCACGGCGCTGATCCAGGCGGGAGTTCCGGTTGCGCGCTGTGAACTGGTGGACGAGGGTTGCATCCGGATGGTCAACGATTACCAGAGCGCGGGCTTCCCGGAGGAACCGACCGTGTTCCTGGAGTTCCACGGTAACCAGGCGGGATTAGCGGCCGACGCCGTGCTCGCCGAGGAGTTGGCCCAGGAGGGGGGGGCGACGGCGTTCGAGGGGAGCCCTAGGGCGGAGGATAGGGGCCGTCTGTGGGAGGCTCGGCACAATCTATTTTACGCCATGCTCGCCGCACACCCTGGGAAACGCAACATCACCACCGATGTCGCTGTACCTATCTCGAAACTGCCTGAGGCGGTCGAGAATGCTCAGTTGGTCTGCCGCCGGGCCGGATTGCCGGGCTACGTGGTAGGGCATGTAGGGGACGGAAACTTCCACGTCATCATCTTTTACGAGGACAAGGAGAGTGCCCGGGTCGAGGAGGTGAGTCACCTGATGGTCGAGCACGCCCTTATGGTCGGCGGGACCTGCACCGGGGAGCACGGTGTAGGGCTGAGGAAACTGAAGTACCTTGAGGCCGAACATGGCCCGTCCCTCGCACTGATGCGCGCGATCAAGCGGGCCTTCGATCCGGACGGGATCCTGAACCCGGGCAAGAAGCTGCCGCTCGGCCTGTGAGAGCCGTCTCTACGGGGGAGGTATCCGTCCGTTTATGCGGATGAGCCAGGACTGGATCCTGGGCTGGAGTCGGTTTAAGCCGTAGAGGATAGGGAGTGTGAGGAGCAGTGCGACCCACATCACGCTGTCTGAGACGAGGATCACATCCCCAAACCAAGCGCTGGCCACGAGCCAGGGAGATCGGGCGATCATGGCGGCCAACCATAGCTTTCGCAGCGGCAGGGTGGTGAGACCCGATAGGAGAACTGCGAAGTCGAGATTGAGTAGGAGGAAGAGCAGGCCCCAGACTGCGACCGACTGGATCCCGAGAAGCTTCTCCCATCGGGCCCTGGTCTTGGGCCTCACCAACCGATTGATGAGGGGTCTCCCAATCCTGCGTGCGAGGTTAAGGGAGATGAACGCCCCCAAGCCTAGCCCGAAGATGCCGTAGGCCGCAGCGGGGAAGAGACCGAAAGCCTTCCCCCCTAAAGCCCCTACAAGGGGTGTGGGGACGATAGGGAGGAGCGCCGTGATCACGAACGACCCTACATAGTAGAGCGGGGCCAGCCAGCCGGCGCTGCTGATGAATTGGGTTAGCGCTTCGGTCATCTAGCGGCGATGTTCCTCAGTGTGCCTGGTGGGTCTCCGGTGTGACAGGCCCGGGTCTCGAGGGGTTTCCCGGCGTGCAAAACTTGGGTCGGAGGTGCCGATGCAGGACCTACTCTACCCCATGCAACTCTCAAGGACCCTGAGTCCCCGGCTGTGGGGTGGGGGCAGGTTGCTCCCTTTCTTGGGGTTGCCGGATCCTGGGGGGGCCGAGCCGGTCGGGGAGTCCTGGCAGGTGTTCGGGGGTAACGAGGTCCAGAACGGTCGCTGGGCCGGTCGGACCTTGGCTGAGGTCGCCGAAGTGCTTGAGGCCGACCTGTTAGGGGAAAAGAGCATCTCCAGCTACGGGAGCAGGGTGCCGCTCCTCGCGAAGTTCATCGACGCCGGATCGCAACTGTCGATCCAGGTGCACCCGGACGACGCCTTTGCGGCAAAGCGAGAGGCTGCCAGCGGCCACCTCGGCAAGGAGGAGGCGTGGCTCGTTCTGGAGGCTGTGCCTGGAGCCCGAATCGTCTGGGGTTTCGACCGCAAGGTCGGGCCCGACGAGGTGCGCAAGGCGATTCGGTGCGGAACCCTGGAGGGACTCGTGCGGGAGTTCGAGGTGGCCCCGGGAGATGTGATCCTCAATCCTCCGGGAACGGTTCACGCTGTCGGGGCCGGAATCTTCCTGTTCGAGATCCAACAGTCGAGCGACCTCACCTACCGCCTGTACGATTTCGGTCGCCGCGACGCCTGTGGCCGCCTGCGCGAGTTGCACCTCGATAGGGCCCTCGAGGTGGCGACGCTCGAACCCGCCGGGCGGCCCAGGGTCGAGACCCGGCCCCGGCCTGACGGGTGGACCGAACTTGTCCAGACACCGAGATTGGTCCTGCTGATGCGGAGGGTCGTGGGGACGGTGGAGGTCTCCACCCGACCGGAGAGTCTAGAGTTGCTCACGGTCACTTCCGGGGAGCTCCGGCTCGAGGCCGGCCCCCACACGTTAGCGATCGTCCGGGGGGGCTCGGTCGTCCTCCCGGCGCGACTAGGACCGTATCGGCTCTCGGGAGCGGGGACCGTCCTGCGGGCGGGGGTGGTGCTGTAACCGCAACGAGGTAGGGTCCCTCCCTGGCATAACCGGAAAGGGTTCCCGCTGGGTTACTTTACAGCTTTGGCGCTCGGGCTTGGGCTGACGGCCGTTCGCCAGGAGGGTGCTCTCCTTGTGGGGGGACGAAGTCGGCCTCGGGGTCAGGGTCCCGGTCGAGGAGCATCAGCTCGAGGACCTCCTCAAACTCGCTGACGGCGGTGATCTTAAGGTCGTTCAGAATGGCCTCGGGTACCTCCTCAAGATTGGCCTCGTTCGATTTGGGGATGATGACCTGCTCAATGCCCGCCTGATGGGCAGCCAGAAGCTTCTCTTTGATCCCGCCGATGGGCAGGACCCGACCACGCAGGGTGATCTCGCCGGTCATGGCGACATCTCCGCGGACGGGGCGGTCGGTCAGGGCGCTGACGACGGCGGTCGCCATCGCGATGCCTGCACTCGGACCATCTTTGGGGGTGGCCCCCTCGAGAACGTGGATGTGGAGGTCGCGAGTCTCATGGAAGTCCACGGGGAGGTTGTAGGTGCTGGTGCGGTTACGGAGATAGGCGATGCCGGCTTGAGCGCTCTCCTTCATGACATCGCCGAGTTGGCCGGTGAGCGTCACCTTGCCCTTGCCAGCCACCGACACCACTTCGATGTCGAGGGAGACGCCCCCGATCGAGGTCCAGGCCAGACCGTGAGTGAGCCCGATCTGAGGCTGTTTCTCGGCTTTGTCGTCGCGGAAGAGTGGGACTCCGAGTAATTCACGGACCTCCCTCGCGCCGAGGGTTCGCGTCTCCTCCCAAGCCTCGGTGAGGTAAGCCTTGGCCGCCTTGCGGGCGACCTTGGCGATGAGCCGGTCCATGTTTCTGACCCCGGCTTCCCAGGTGTACTCGGTGATGATCCGGCGCAGGGCACCATCGTCGAACTCGATCTTCCCTTCGAGTCCATGGTCCTTGAGCTGCCGCGGTACCCGGTAACGCTTGGCGATCTCGACCTTTTCGTCGAGGGTATAGCCTGGGATCCGGATGACCTCCATGCGGTCGAGTAGTGGCTGCGGGATAGGCCCTGGGCTGTTGGCGGTGGTAATGAACATAACCTTGGAGAGGTCGTACGGGATCTCCAGATAGTGGTCGGTGAAGGTGTGGTTCTGCTCGGGGTCGAGGACCTCAAGCAGGGCAGCAGAGGGGTCACCCCGGAAGTCGGCGGTCATCTTGTCGACCTCGTCGAGGAGGAAGATGGGATTGACCTTCCCAGCGGTCTTCATCCCCTGAATGATGCGACCCGGCAGGGAGCCGATGTAGGTGCGCCGGTGCCCACGGATCTCCGCCTCATCTCGAACTCCACCGAGGCTCATGCGGACGAACTCGCGGTTTAGGCTCCTGGCGATCGACTTACCGAGGCTGGTCTTGCCCACACCAGGGGGCCCAACTAGGCAGAGGAGGGGGGCCTTGTAGTCGCTGTCTTCCAGCCCCTTGGTCAGTTGACGCACTGCGAGGGATTCGAGGATGCGATCCTTCGGCTCATCGAGGGCATAATGGTCCTCGTCGAGAATGACCTCAGTATGGCCGATATCGAGGTGCTCCTCATCCGCCTCTGACCAGGGGAGGTCGAGCAGGGTGTCGAGATAGGTCCGCACCACCGTCGCCTCAGGCGAGCCACTGGACATCTTCTCGAGCCGGTCGATCTCCTTAAGGGCGCGCTCCTTAGCGTGCTCGGGGAGGTCCTTCTCCTCGACCTTAGTGCGGAGTTCCTCCACCTCGGAGACCTCGTCGTTGCCCAGCTCTCGCTGGATCGCCTTCATCTGCTCCCGGAGGTAGTACTCACGCTGATTCGAATCCATCTGCTGCTTGACCCGGGCACTGATCTGTTTTTCGGTGTCGAAACGATCGAGGTCACGGGACAGAAAGCCGAGTACCAGCTCGAGTCGGGCGGCGACGTTGGGCTCTTCTAGCACCTGCTGCTTGTCGGCCACCTCCCAGGTGGCGTACTTGGTGATGACATCGGCGAGCGGCCCCGGCTCCTTGAGCCCCTTGAGGTTCTCGAGATGAAACGAGTCGAGCCTCAGGTTCTTGTTCTGCTGAGCATAGTCGGAGAAGACCGATTTGGTCTGGTCGATGAGGGGCTGGACGTCACCCCCTTCTCGGTCGGTTCCGGTCTCGGCGATAGTACTAATCCTGGCCCTGAGAGCGGGGCCGGGAATGTATCCGGTGATCTGAGCGCGCTCGCGCCCCTCTACCAGGACCTGAAGGGTGTCGTCTGGAAGGCGGATCACCTGCTTGATAACGCAGAGGGTTCCGACCTCGAGTAGGTCCTTGCCGGTAGGGGTGTCATTTCTGGACTCGCGCTGAAGCACGAGCAGAACGCGATTGTCGGAGGCCTGTGCCTCCTCGAGTGCCCGTTTGGATTGCGGCCGGCCTACATCGACATTTTCGAGCGTCCGGGGGAGCACGACGAGGCTACGCAGCGCGATTACGGGGAGCTCCCAGTCCATGGACTTAAGTAAATCCTGAGTAGCGGATACTTACCGTAAGGTAGCTGACGCTCCTTGGTGGATGTCCCTTTGGAAGGCTGTTGATTGAAAGTGCGTGGGGGTTTCCGGCAGGAGACGTTGGGTGAAGTCTTTCGGAGAAGAGCGGGATGGTCGTTTCGTAACTCTGGCAGGCGTTGTCATGCACCGCTTGGTACTCCAGAGACAGTTGGCGAAAGCTGTCATCGCCTTCACTTCGCCGTGGACTAAAGATCATGTGCGTCGGGCCGGTACCCCCTTAGCCAAGCGAGCAGACCGTCGCGACCGGTGTGAACTGAACGCTGTCGGCGCCGTCCGCAAGGTGGCGACCGAGCGACTCCTCAGTTCGCGAACGGGCCTAGCCCACGTGATCAGGTGCCTGTGGATCAGCAACGCAGTGTCGAATTCGCTAGGGGAGAACGGAAACTGCTCCTGGTTCAGGATCTGGAGCCAGCTTGGGCCCTGGAGGGGGCCGCAGTCGACGAGCAGTTTGGCACCCCATAGGCTGAACTGATGGCAGTTCCCCGTGATGGTCTGGTTTGCGCTGGCGCTGATCAGTTGTGTGCTATTTTTGGGGATGTCTTCACTAAGGGGTATCACCTGCGCTGGAATCCAAACACCCTGTCTGGGATAATCTCGACGGACCCTCCGAGCGGGGGTGGTCAAGATAAGCCACTACGGTGCAGAGATTGAGAGCCGAAGAGCTAATGTTCACCTCACTACCACCGATCATGATTATGATGCCGCAAGGCGTTCCCCACTAGCGCGCAGTCGCTGGCCTCGAGACGACTCGATCAGTGCAGTGATCTATGATGCCGCAAGGCGTTCCCCACGCTCCTTATCAGCGAATCGGATCACCTTGTCCTCGATCGGTGCAGTGATCTATGATGCCGCAAGGCGTTCCCCACAGCGGCAGCGCGTCGGTCAGCAGCTCGAAGCGCTCGGTGCAGTGATCTATGATGCCGCAAGGCGTTCCCCACCGCTGGTAGAGTTGGCTCAGGGCAGCAAGTAACTAGTGCAGTGATCTATGATGCCGCAAGGCGTTCCCCACTGTCTAACTCGTGTCATCTGTCTCCTTCCTGGACTGTGCAGTGATCTATGATGCCGCAAGGCGTTCCCCACTACAGACTGCGTGCCCACGTCCTGAGCGCCGCTTCCGTGCAGTGATCTATGATGCCGCAAGGCGTTCCCCACTCATGATTTAACTCACGGGTGCGATTATGACACAGTGCAGTGATCTATGATGCCGCAAGGCGTTCCCCACCCGAGGCCGTAGACGTGATATTTGTCGGCGCGTTGTGCAGTGATCTATGATGCCGCAAGGCGTTCCCCACTCAGCAGCGCTACCCACGAAGATGCCACCGACACGAGTGCAGTGATCTATGATGCCGCAAGGCGTTCCCCACATCGTCGATGAGTGTCACTACCTGAAGAACCCCCAGGTGCAGTGATCTATGATGCCGCAAGGCGTTCCCCACGCTGAGAGCCGCTCCCTGGCCTCGTCCTCATCGACAGTGCAGTGATCTATGATGCCGCAAGGCGTTCCCCACCTCCTGGATGAGCCGGCACAGTGGCCACCCTCCACGGGTGCAGTGATCTATGATGCCGCAAGGCGTTCCCCACCGGCTCGGGATCGACCTCCCCAGCCGCAAGACGCAGGTGCAGTGATCTATGATGCCGCAAGGCGTTCCCCACCAGAGGAGGTCAGCATATTCACCAGGATGAGTGACGGTGCAGTGATCTATGATGCCGCAAGGCGTTCCCCACGGGATGCTCACCTCCTGGGAGAGGTGGGAGATGGCGGTGCAGTGATCTATGATGCCGCAAGGCGTTCCCCACCTATCAAAACCAGTTGATAATTCCTCCGGTATGACGGTGCAGTGATCTATGATGCCGCAAGGCGTTCCCCACTTGGCCGACAGCTCCCCGATTCGCACCCGGCCGATGGTGCAGTGATCTATGATGCCGCAAGGCGTTCCCCACTTTAGGGCAATCCCCTGGGTGGGATAGGACAGTGAGGTGGCATGCTCACCGGAACGCAAGGGGGCTGTGCTCGAGCGCATGCTTCCGCCGAACAATCTGCCTCTTCGACAATTGTCGCGGGAGGAGGGGATCTCTGAGGCGA
>MKWU01004023.1_pt1 | contig 18048 bp, 12 predicted proteins | sample 809101 | NCBI WGS metagenome assembly MKWU01 (sample SAMN05860141, study PRJNA318959) | sponge metagenome | host: Aplysina aerophoba | place: Slovenia: Piran, Adriatic Sea, Gulf of Piran | collected 2013-05-07
GTTCCGCGACGCTGCGCGCCGTTCGGTGCATCCAGGCTGGCGCCTGGTGGAGAAACCACCGCGACAGAGTGGGTTACGACCCATTGCGGTCCGTCCCGGGCTGTGCGTATGAGAAGTCCGGGTTAGCCGCTCCGATGCACCTCCTGTACCTCGACGACGCCGGCTCCGTCGGCAACGCCAACGAGCAGTACCTCGTCCTTGGCGGGGTATCCGTGTTCGAGGCCCAATCACACTGGGTCACCCGGGAACTGGACAAGTTGGCGGAAAACATCAGGCCCGAAGACCCCCACGGCGTCGAGTTTCACGCCTCGGAGGTCTTCTCCCGCCGATGTCAGCCGTGGAAAGGGCTGACGCAGCAACAGGCGCGAGGCACGATCAAGGCTGTCCTTGATGTACTGGCAAATGCCTACGACACAGCCCGGGCATTTGCCTGCGTCGTCCACAAGGCCTCGTTTCCTGACCGCGACCCGATGGAAATCGCGTTCGAGGACCTTTGTAGCAGATTCGACCGCTACCTGGAGCGACTGCGGGCCAGCGGTGACTCACAGCGCGGGCTGCTGATACTTGATAACAGCACCTACGAGACGACCCTTCAGAAGATGTCCGTCGAGTTTCGAACTCTGGGCACCCAGTGGCGGGTAATCCGGCATCTGGCGGATACGCCGCTCTTCGTTGATTCGAGGGCGTCTCGCGTGATCCAGCTTGCTGACCACGTCGCTTACGCCGTGTTTCGGCGATATCAGTCTGGCGACACGCAGTATCTCGACCGTATTGCGAGCAAGTTCGATGCGGAAGACGGGATCGTTCACGGCTTGGCCCACAAGGAGGTCGGCAATCCGCGTTGTATGTGCATCGCCTGCCTCAGTAGGCGGGCGGGTGACGCGAGGCAGCCGTAGTAGTTCCAAACCACTGCTGTGCTATCCGTCTCCAGAGCGGCGCGTCTCCTCGGAACGCCGTGGCGGAGGAGCGGCGTTTCCGCAGTTTCGCCCCGCTCCGCGGAGCGGGGCCGGTGTGAACACCAGGTGTGAACACCCAATACTGTTGCTTTAAGCATTTTCCTCTCGTATGATGGTCCGCGCCAACGGCGAGGAGGGGATCTTCGTGGCGCGGAAACAGGCGACCTTTCCGGGCGGCCCGCGGCTGTCGGACTACCTGAGCGTTGGAGTGATCGGCCAGGTGTTTCCGGTATCGGCGCTGCGTTCGGCGTTGGCGGCGACCGGGCGGCGGAGCATTCGGCAGCGGGATCTTCCGGCGGAGGCGATGATGTATTACGTCATCGCGCTGGGCTTGTTTCGATCGGTGTCGGCGCGGGAAGTTCTTCGGTGCCTGGTGGAGGGCTTGCGTTGGGCGACGTTGCCCGTGCCGGGGCGGGTTCCGGGGAAGTCGTCGATATCGCGTGCGCGGGCGCGGCTGGGGGTTAGACCGTTCGAGGTATTGCGGGAAGCCCGGGTGCGACCGGTGGGAGAACCTGGGACGCGGGGGGTTTGGTATCGCGAGTGGCGGCTGATGGGATTCGATGGTTCGACGCTGGAGGTGCCGGACGAGGCGGGGAACCGGGAGGCGTTTGGGCTGCCGGGGGAGCGGCGAGGGCGTTCTGCGTTCCCGCAGGTTCGCCTGACGACGTTGATGGAGTTGGGGACGCGGGCGTGTGTTGCGTGGACCCACGGGCCGATCCGGGAATCGGAAGTCGTCCAGGCGGAGCGGTTGCTGGATCGGTTTGGACCGGAGATGTTGGTGGTGGCGGATCGGAACTATGCTGGGTATCCGCTGTGGGCGCGGGCGCGGGCGACAGGCGCGGCGCTGCTGTGGCGGATTCAGGGGGGTATCCGGCTGCCGGTCCAGCGGCGTCTGGCCGACGGCTCCTATCTGAGCCGACTGCGGGCGAGCGGCCGGGACCGCCGCCGCTCCCGAGGGGTGTGCCCCGTCCGGGTGGTTGCGTACCGTCTGGACGAGGACTCCGAGGTGTATCGGCTGGTAACCACGGTGCTCGATCCCGCCCGGGCGCCGGCGGCGGAATTGGCGGCGCTTTACCACGAACGTTGGGAAATCGAGACCGGATACGACGAAATCAAGAGCCACCTGCTCGGACCCGGCCCGCGCCTGCGCGGCAAGACCCCGGAACTTGTGCGCCAGGAAGTCGAGGGGTTGCTGCTGGCCCACTATGCCGTCCGATACCTCATGCATCAGGCCGCTCGCGAGGCTGACGAGGATCCCGACGACCTGTCCTTTCTGCACTCCGTGAGGGTTCTGCGCCGCCGCTTGCTCGCCGCCGGCGACATTCCCCCCTCAGGTCCAGATCCGTCTCCTCCTCCACGAGCTCCTTGAGGAACGCGTGGTGTCGAGTCGCGGCCAGCGAAAACCCCGCGGCGTCCGCAGCAAGTCCTGTCCGTATCCCCTTAGGCCCCGGGGTCCGGTCTCGTCCCGGCGGCACTCCTGGGAGCCTCGAATTTGGCCCCAAAACTCTTAAAGCAACAGTATTGGGTGTGAACACCGGCGTTCCCTTCCTCGGCCGCGCTTCTGCTTGGTCCGCGTCGCGTCATGCGCTGTTCTCAGGCCAGCCGTGCCGGCCGGAGGCCGGCGCTCCGAGCGTAGCGGTTGGCGGGCCCCGCCGGGAGGTTTGGCCGGTAGGTCGGCGTTTCCGGGCAGCGCTCAGCGCTCAGCGCCGTGCGGATCAAGCGCTGCGCACTTGATCCGCTCGACACTGAGTGCTAGCGTGAGTCAATCCATGAAGCGCGTGGCGGACCACGTTTCCCGCCCCGGCCTTCGCCGTATTCCGTGCTGAGTAGACCTCAAGGTCCGCTTGCAGCCGGATCTGCTCCCGAGAATTCCACCGGTGCGGCGGATCCCTCTGCCCCCACGACCGAGGCGGAGGACGGGGATCTCTCCGCCGTTCCCGCGAGACCGCAGTCCATGACCCGAATTCCCATCCCCGGTGAAGGGGGACTCTCCTTCTTCGGCATTCGCGACCGCAACCTTCGTTCGCTCGAACGGGATCTGGGTCTGACTCTGGCCAGTCGGGGAGACATCCTGCTCGCGGAAGGCCCGGAGGACCGGATCGCCCTGCTCGGCACCGCCCTCGAGGGGCTTGCCGCGCTCCGCCGCGACCTCGGCGAGCGCTGCCGGATCGGGGATCTCCGGGCCGCCATCCGCATCCTGAGTCAGGACCCGGGCGCTTCGCTCCGCGAATACTTCGTGGAGACGGTCGTCACGCCCTCCCCGGGGAAGACCGTGCGGCCGCGCAGCCTTCGCCAACTGGAGTACATCCGGGCGCTTCGCGCCAAGGAACTCGTCCTGAGCGTGGGACCGGCCGGAACGGGCAAGACCTGGCTCGCAATGGCGGTGGCGGTGGAGGCTCTCCGGAACCAGCGGGTGCGCCGCATCGTGCTCACCCGGCCCGCGGTGGAAGCCGGCGAAAAGCTGGGGTTCCTCCCGGGTGACCTCATCGACAAGGTGGATCCGTATCTGAGGCCCCTCTACGACGCTCTCCACGACATGATGGACGCCGAGAAGGCGCAGCGGCTCCGGGAGCGGGGCGTCATCGAGATTGCGCCGATCGCTTTCATGCGCGGGCGGACGCTCAATGACTCCTTCATCATTCTGGACGAGGCCCAGAACACGACTTCGGAGCAGATGAAGATGTTCCTGACCCGCATGGGTAACGGAACCCGTGCCGTCGTGACGGGAGACATCACCCAGAACGACCTGCCGCCGGGCCGGGTCAGCGGGCTCGTCGAATCCCTCGGCGTGATCGGGGACCTCGACGGGGTGGGCCTCGTGCGGCTCGAAGAGAGCGACGTGGTGCGCCATCGGCTCGTGCAGGCGATCGTCCGGGCCTATGCGAGGAGCGAGCAGGCTCGGAAGCGGTCTCGCGGCGGTGAGGAGTTCGAGACGCCGGCAGTCTTCGCCGAGCGGTGACCAGGACCGGGAGATGAAGGGACGCTTCGCGGGGTTCTCGCTGCGCACGTTCGTGCTCCAGCAGCGGGACCGTCTGTTCGCCCGTACCCGCGTCGTGACCGCCATCCTCGCGGTCGCGCTCATGACTCTCATCTGGCCCGGGCTCGGGCTCAGAACCCCTCTCTACGAGGTGGGTCAGATCGCGCCGCGGACCGTGCGGGCGACGGACGACTTCACCTACGAGGATGCCGCCACCACCGAAGCGCGCCGGCGCGAGGCGGTCGAGCAGGTGCCGGAGGTGTACGACTTCGATTCGCAGGCGCGGGACGAGGTCCGCGCCCGGATTGCCCGCGGTTTCGATTTCGGACGGGCGGCCGTCGAGTCCGACATCGTTGGGGAACCCGATTTCGCCGAGACCTTCGCCGGGATGCTCGGCATCGAGGTGACCGCCGCGCAGCTCGGGTTGCTGGTGGAGTCGGAGTTCGCCGTGGAAATCGAGCAGAACCTCGCGGACACCGTAGCCAGCGTGCTGGCGCGCGACATTCTTGCGGAGAAGGGCGCCGTCGCCGCGCTCGGCCGCTCCGTTCTGCGCCGCGATCCGCGAACGGGCGACACGGTGCCGCTGGCCGATTTCACGAACGTGCTCTCGGTGGGCGAGGCCGAGCGGGCGGTCGAGCAGCAGATCCTGGCGCTCTCCGAACTGAATCGGACCCGGCGGCGAACCCTTGCCGGTCTGGGAGCGCGATTCATGCGTCCCACGCTCGAGCCCAACACCGTGGAGACAACCCATCTCCGGACCGAAGCGGAACTCTCGGTGGACCCGGTCGTCATCCAGGTGCGGCGGGGCCGGACGCTGGTACGCGCCGGCGACGAGGTGACCGAACTCGCCCGTTATCAGATGGAGCGGATGCGGACCCCGCGGGTGGGCGCCTCCGGCTGGGCCGGGGTGGGCGCTCTCGGTTTCGCCCTCGCGATCGCCGTCCTGCTCGGAGTGCTGCTCGTTCCGGCCCGGCGGGATGAGAACTGGGGGCGGCAGGCCTTCGCCATGTGCGGCCTCCTGATCGTTCTGGGCCTGACCCTCACCCGCATCCTGGGATTCGTCGGGCGCGGGGCCGCGGTCCAGTTCGCAAGCGAGCCGTTCTCGGATCCCTCGGTCTACCTGTGGGGGGTTCCCTTTGCGGCGTTCGCCCTGCTGGTCGTCATGCTCGAGACGCAGCAATCGGCGGTCGTCACCCAGGGACTCTTTGCGGCGACGCTCGCCCTGATGACCGGGAACCTGCAGCTGGCGCTCTTCGCCCTCCTGACGGGGTTCGGCGCCATCTTCATCTACCGGATCGCCGAGCGCCGCTCGCAACTGCTGCGCGTCGGGACCTACGTCGGCCTTCTGGGCGCCGCTCTGGTCGTGGCAATGGAACTGGTGACCGGAGACTTCGGGGGCGTGAGCCGGCTGGCGCTCGAGGCCGTCAGCGCCTTCGCCGGCGGCTTGCTGTCCGGGCCGCTGGTGATCCTGCTGCTCCCGGTTCTGGAGTGGGTCTTCGAGCGCACCAGCGAGATGCGCCTCATGGAACTCTCGCAGCGCGACAACCCGGTATTGCGCCAGTTGGCGCTCACCGCCCCGGGCACCTACCAGCACAGCGTGACGGTCGGCATGCTCTCCGAGTCCGCCGCCGACGCCATCGGGGCGAACTCCACTTTCTGCGCCACCGCCGCCCTCTACCACGACATCGGCAAGCTGAACCGAGCCGGGTACTTCGTCGAGAACATGCGGGGCGAGACGCCACACGACCTGCTCCCCCCGGAAAAGAGCGCGGACATCATCCGGCGGCACGTCACCGAGGGAATCGAGGCCGCCGAGCGGCTCAACCTCCCCCGGGACATCGTGGACGTGATCCCGCAGCACCACGGAACCCGCCTCATCAAGGTCTTCTACGAGAAGGCGAAGGCGGCTGCGGCCCGGAACGGCTCCGAGGCCGACGAGAGCCTCTTCCGCTATGCCGGCCCCCGCCCGCAGACCCGTGAGGCGGCCATCATCATGATGGCCGACAGCATCGAGGCGGCCGCGCGCAGTCTGAAGGATCCGACTCGCGCCGAATTCGAGCAGGTGATCGACCGCATCATGGGCGCCATCGTCGACGATGGCCAACTGGACGAAAGCGACCTGACGCTCAGCGACATGGCACAGGTCCGCGAGAGCTTCCTCTCCACCCTGCAGGGAATCCACCACGAGCGGCTGCCCTATCCGGGGTTCGACTTCGGGCGGCGTGCGCGTGCGGGAGCCCCCACCGGGAGAACCGGGGCGCCGGTTCTCCCGGTGGGAGCCTCCCGGCAGGCACCCGAGAGCGGGCCATCCGCGTCTGGCCGCTCGCCCTCGTGATGCAGCGTCCGGATCCCGCGCCAGGTTCCGGAACCGGCGCTTCCGCCTCGGAGGGCGCCGGTGATGCAACCCGCCCGGAACCGGCGGAGCCTCCACGAGAACCCGAGGGGGCTCCCGCCCGGTTCACCGTCCAGAATCGACAACGCCGTTTCGCGGTGGACCCGCCGGCGCTGGCTGACTTCCTGGCAAGGGTCGCAGAGGACCTGGCGCCCGGAGACCGCCGGGGGGCCACGCTCCGCATCGTCTCGGACCGGGGGATCCGGGAACTGAATCGGCGTTACCGCGACAAGGACCGCGCGACGGACGTGCTTGCTTTCCCGGCAGACCCCATCCCCGCGGAATTGCTCCGTGAGGAAGAGGCCGACTATCTGGGCGACCTGGTGGTCTCCGCCGAGACCGCCGCGCGCCAGGCGCGGGAAGCAGGCGTCCAACTCGATGACGAAATCCGCACCCTCGCGGTACACGGCTACCTGCATCTCCTCGGCTATGACCACGAGCGGGACCGGGGAGAGATGGTGAGGCTCGAGCGCGTCCTTCGCCTGCGGCACGGGCTCGCGAGAAACTGAATGTTCCTCTGGGCGCTCCTGCTGCTGGTCGCCGGGCTCCTCACCGTGCTCTTCGCGCTGTTCGAGATCGCCTTCTTTGCCTCGAGCCCGATCGCCGTGCGAGCTCTCGGCGAGAGCGTCGAGGAGGCGCGCACCCTCCGCGAGCGCCTCGCGGATCCGCTGGTGGTCCTCATCCCGGCTCGCTCCGGGCTGCTGGTCGCCGGTGCGCTCTTCGGCTTCGCCCTCGACCGGATGGGATTCGGTGCGACGGGTCTGCTGTGGACGTTCGGCGTCTTCGTCCCGGCCTGGTTCATCCTCCGGGAACTGGCGCCAGCCGCCATTCTCCTCCGCGATCCCGAGGACGTGCTGCGCCCGCTGCTCCCCTGGTTCGGGCGCTGGGAACGCCTGGTGCGGCCGGTAGGCGAGCCGCTGCGCCACCTCCTCCGGCGTGGATTCCCGCTCCCGGCGGAGCCGGACGACGAAGCCTCTGACGAAGAGGTGGAGGCGTTTCTCGAGACCGGCGAGGAAGAGGGGATTCTCGAGGAGGAAGAGGCCGCGATGGTGCGCGGAGTACTCGAGCTCGACGAAATGCTGGTGCGCGAGGTCATGACGCCGCGGCCGAGCGTGGTGTCGGTCTCCGATGAGGCGTCCCGCCAGGAAGTCGAGCGACTCGTCGCCGAAAGCAGACACCACCGGATTCCGGTGTTCGGGACCGCGGACCAGGTGGTGGGAGTCGTGGACGCCGTGGACCTCGTCGCCCCGCCGGGAGATGGGGAGGAACTCGCACCCCTGCTGCGGGAAGTGCCCGTCGTCCCGGAAACGAAGCGGGTGGACGACCTGCTGCGGGAATTCAAGCTGACCAAACAGACGTTCGCGGTGGTGGTGGACGAACACGCGAGCGTCTCCGGAATCGTCACGCTGCGGGACATCTCGGAAGAGATCGTGGGGGAGGTTCACGAGGAAGACGAACCCCTCGAGGAGGATCTGGTACGCGAGGCGGACGGCGTCTATCGCGTGCGCGGCGGAGCGGAACTGGACGAGATCGCCCGGCTGACCGGGCTGACGCTCCCCGATTCACTGAACGGCGCCGCGTTCGACACCGTTTCCGGCTTCGCGCTGGCGGCCTTCAGGAAGATCCCGGCGCCCGGCGAAGCGATGGAGCAGGACGGCCTCCGCATCGAGATCCTCGAGGCGGACGAACGGCGGATCCACCGGGTTCGCCTGGCGCGCGTTCGAGGCCGCTGAGTGTCCGCCGCACCGCCGGAACCGGATCCCCCCGAAGGCTCCGGACACCGGGCCGGCTTCGTGGCGCTGGTGGGGCTCCCGGGCGCCGGGAAGTCCACGCTGCTGAACCGTCTGGTCGGCGCCCAGCTTGCGGCGGTTCACCGAAAACCCCAGACCACCCGGCGGCGCATCCTGGGGGTGGCGCGCCGCCCCGGGCTGGAACTGATCCTGCTCGACACCCCGGGAATCCACCGTCCGCGCAGCGGTCTCGGCCGGGCGATGATGCGTGCCGTCTCCCAGAGCCTCGGAGGCGCGGACGCGGCGCTCGCGGTCGTGGACGGGATGCGGCCTCCTTCGGATCGCGATGGGGATCTGCTGCGCCGGCTCGAAGGGTTCTCCGGCCCCCGGGTGATTGGCATCAACAAGACCGACGCCGCGCCGGCGGCCCGGCTCGAAGAACTGGAGGGTTTCTACCGCGAGCGCGACCTCGGGCCGGTGGTGCTGCTGTCGGCCCGGACCGGGGCGAACGTGAACGGTCCGGACGACTCCCTGGATCCGGGCCAGGAGGACTGTGGGCCGGGGAGTGGGAGGAAGAGTTCGTTGATCGGGACGCTGGCGGAGCGTCTTCCGTACAGCCCGCCGCTCTATCCGGACGGCCAGATCACCGACCTCCCGGAGGCGTTCTTCGCTTCGGAAATCGTCCGCGAACGGCTGCTCGAACACCTCCACCAGGAGGTTCCCCACGCTGCCGCCGTACGGATCGAGTCATACGACGATTCCGAGCCCCTGGTGCGCATCGCGGCCTCGCTGCTGCTGGATCGGGATTCCCAGAAGGGGATCGTGATCGGCCGCGGCGGCCGGATGCTGAAACGAATCGGCACCGAAGCCCGCGGCCGCATCGAAAAGCGCCTCGGGCGGCGGGTCTTCCTCGACCTTCAGGTCAAGGTGCGCCAGAAATGGCGGGATAACCCCGGCATCCTGCGCGACCTGGGCCTCTGAACAGGCTGGTGCTGCGGCTGGCCTGACAAGAACTCATGGCAGCGAACCTGGGGGGTTCGCTGCCGGCGATTTCGGTGGAAAGTGTGAAGGGGGTCCGCCACGGTCACGCCCGTAACCCATTGACTCCATTCCATTTACGTGTATCGATCCGCTCCGCTGGCCCCCGCCGCAACCCCCCGCGCGGATGGGGTTCTGCGGGGGTTTTGAGCCTGCGCGGGAACACTGACGCACTCAACGGGTTGGGGACAGGGTCGAGCACTGGCCGGGGCCGACCGCGAGGGAGCTCGGCAAGCACAAGGTGCTGCGACGGCGGACGGGGATCGTCATCAAGTTCTTCGCAACCGAGACGAGTCCGAAGAGCGAGGTCCACTCAGCAGTTCCCCGCGTCTGTACCGAAAGAGCCATCATGGCTCGATCCCGGGAATAACGGAGCGGACCGATAGCAGTCCGCGGTGGGGTCGGGCGAGCGTCGCTACCTCGACCGGAACACGGCGTCTGCGACGATGAAGCCACGGTAGTCTCCGTCGACGCTCCTCAGGTAGTTCCCACCTCCGCCGGTCAGGTTCGATTTCGGTCCAGACGCCGTCACCGACCAGGAGCCGCCGGTGTCCGTCACTGCAAACTCGTTGCTCCGCGTCGCCCCGGCGGGAATCGTCACGCTTGACGGCGACAGGGTGGCATTCGTGGCGCGGAGCTCGATCGGCATCGCGAACGGCGCGCCAGGAGGGAAGTCCACCCGCAGCGTGCTCGTCGTTCCCGAACGGGAAAGCTCCCTGATCTCGAGCGGGAGTTGGAACGGATCTCCCGGGTTCTCCTGCAGCCACAACCGCCTCAAAGAGGCCAACCCGACGAAGATGCCAGCGGGCAGGACGGCCAACTCGTTGCGCTCGAGATAAAGGAACTCCAGGCGGCCAAGGTCGGCGAAGGCGCCGGCGGGCAGACGGGTCAGTTCGTTGCCCTGCAGGTGCAACTGCCGCAGCTTGCCGAGCCCGTGGAACGCGCCCGCGGGCAGATCGCTCAGCAGGTTCTCGCTCAGGTCCAGCACCGACAGGTCGGGTTGGTTGTCGAGGAAACCGGCCGGCACGCTACGAAGGGAGTTTCCGCCCAGATTCAGGCTGGTCACCGCGAGCGGACGAAACAGGTCCGGTGGCAGCGTGCTCAGCGATGCCCGGCTCAGGTCCACTCCCTCCAGCTTGTCCAGTCCGTCGAAAAAGCCCGGCGGGACGCTGCCGAGCGGATTTCCGCCCAGGCTCAGGAACTGCAGGCTGTCGAGGCCATCGAACAAGCCTGCCGGCAACGCTCGCAGCGAGTTGTCGCCGAGGGACACTTGCGCCAACGAGACCAGGCCGGCGAAGACGCCCGCGGGAAGCGAATCGAGGCGGTTGTGTCCGAGATCGAGCCAGAACAGCGCCGCGAGTCCGGTGAAGTCGCCCGCTCGCAACGCCGAGATCCCCCGATTCCGCAGGTTGAGCGGGCCGGCAAGGTCGCGAAGGTCCGCTGGCGTAACGGCGGCGCAATCATTCGCGGGCAGCAACGCCAGGATCCCGTCCCGGACCTCCGGCGTCCGGTCGCAGAGCGGGACCACCATCGGCGCCGGCGCCGGGCCGGTCGGCGGGGGGCTCCCGTCGGTTGGCGGGGGTGTCGTGGGCGACGCGCCGTCGCCGCAACCAAACGCGAGCGCCGCCCAGAGAACGAGCACGCCCGCGCGGGCGGACCGCGCGGCGAGCCGCCGCGAACGCGGGAGGGCGGCGGGTCTCGGGGCGGCGCCGCGTGGCGCCGGAATGGACCCGGGGACCGGCAACGCTGAAGTCGGCACTGCGAACCGGAGAATACCGATTAGGATCAGTGCGGGAATGTTCGACGGACCACGGCGAGGCGGCCGCCGTCCGCGGGGGATGTTGCTGGGGCTGACGGTAGCGTTCCTGCTGCCCCACGACGGCGCCGACGGATACCGTTTCCTCGCGTACCACCGGAACCAGGACGTCCCCACGGCCCGGGACGCCCAGTTGTGGAGTTCGACCCACTGGGGCTTCGACGACTCGCTCGCCTGGGTCGTCGCTGACGATCCCGGGTGGACCGCCGGATGGAAAGGCAGATATGGAGTGCGGATTGACGCCCCCTTCCGGAGCGCGTCGGAAGTGCTGGCGCCGGTTGCCGAGGCGCTCGCCGTCTGGTCCCGGATCGAAGGCGCGGACATTGACTGGCGCGTCACCGGCGTCCACGAGGGCGTGCAGGTTGGCCTGGACGGACGCAACGCGATCACCGTGGATCCGGAATCGGGAGCGGCGGCCTATGCGATCGGCTGGGCCCGGAGCAGACACTACATCACCAACGACTGGCTTCTGGAGGAGTGCGATATCGCGTTGCATCCCGACACGGCATCCGGTCTGGGCCGCTCCCACCTTTCCATTCTGATTCATGAACTCGGCCATTGCGTGGGCCTCGACCACGCCGCGGTGGCCCCCCATTCCTTCTGGACGGCATGGCGCAATGGAGATCGCGGTGGCGAACTCGCCGCGTGGGGCGCCGCGCCCCAGATGTCCTACGGGAAAGTTCCGTTGAACGGCCTCGTGCTGGACGACGTCATCGGCGCTTCCCTGCTGCGCCCGGCGCGCGGCTGGCTGCGGAACCGGGGCGCGATTGCGGGCGCGATCACGGTCGAGGGGGAGCCGGCGTCCTTCGCTTCCGTCTGGGCGATCCGGACCGCGGACGGCAGCAGGGAGGGCGGGATCGGCAGTTTTACCGACGTGGAGGGCCGCTTCCTCATCGAAGGCCTCGCTCCGGGCGTTTACCTGGTCCGGGCGGGACCCAGGATCCTGACGAGCGCCCACTTCTTTGCGGAAGACGGGCGGCGGCACGACACGCGGGACGGGCTTGCGCTGGATCCGGTGACGGTGTCGCCCGGACGCGTGGCGGAGGGGGTCGCGGTGGATCTTCGCCGGGGGCGGGTGGGGCCGAACCGGTCTGGTACCGAAGCCCGCGCAACCCTCCCGCACCGTGGCCCGGTTCCGGGCAGCCGCGCCGCGTGGAGCCGCCATCACCGGGCGGCGGCGCGCAGCGCGGTGGGCGCGCCGTGCCCCGGCTTGACCGTCCACGCCCAGCCGCCGGAGCCCGCCGGCCGGGATCGGGACGGCCGGGATCACCTCGCCACGAGCGTGACCGTCGAACTCGCCCGCGAGGTCGCCGGCGTCACTCTGGATCTGTTGGACCCCTATGCCACGTTGTTCTGGGACGACCCGCCGGTTTCCGCGTCCCGCATCACGGCCTGGCGCACCGAGGTTCTGGGGGGGCGGGTCCGTCACTCGTTCGACATCGAATGGCTCCAGGAGACAGCGAACCCGCCCTTCGATCTGTCGCTCCGGAGCCAGGATCTCAGAATCGGCTTCCACGGAGGCCCCTGCTCGGGATCGCCGCTTCTGATCTGCGCCGCCCCTGGCTGCCAGTTCGTCCCGTAGCCCGCCGTGCCATCAGGTCCGGCCGCTGGGGGCAGCGGGTGGGGCAATCCCAGGTGTGTTTGCCCCAACCGCGACGCAGCGTGCCGTATGGCGGCGCGATCCAGGTGGGAGAAACGTTCCCGAAACGCACCGGCGCCCCTTGGCTTCTACCGACTCTACGGACCGGGCTAGCGTCCAGGGTGCAGTAGCACGCACCCCGGATTGTCTGGCCCGCATCGATAAACTTGATTCGCGTCGAGCCGCAGCCGGGTAACGCATGACCTCGCGCAAGACCCTCTATCTGGCCAACCCGTACGGCTTTTCCGAAGGGCAACGCGAAGGACCGCTGGATGAACTCGTCCGGGCACTGGAGGCGGTCGGGGCCGAGGTCTGGGAACCCTTCGCCCGCAACAATCAAGTGGATCGGGCCGCTCCCGGTTGGGCCTACCGGATCGGCCAGGCCGACCTGCGTGACGTCCGTAACGCCGACGGACTCTTCGCGGTGGTGAACGGGTGCCCTCCTGACGAGGGGGTCATGGTCGAACTCGGGATGGCGATCGCCTGGCGGAAACCGGTGTTCCTGTTCCGCGACGATTTCCGCCGTTCGACCGATAGCGAGGTCTATCCGCTGAACCTGATGCTGTTCACCGGGTTACCGGAGACCGGTTGGGAGAACTTCTGGTACCGGTCTGTGAGAGAGATCGCCGATCCGCACAAGGCGCTTGTCCGCTGGCTGCGGGAGCAACCGGCCTGATGCGCCTCGGGCTCGAACTCGGCTAGGACAAGCGTCAACATTCGGGGCTTCGGCAGTGCTTGGCTGTTGCGAGCAACAAGCTCGAGATGACCGCCAAGAGCACCAGAGCCGGCAGGCCAACTTGAGCGTAGGCCAGCCTACACAGCGTGTCCACACCGTGCTCTGGCGAGGGAGGCTGCGCCCTGGGCGCAGCCCCCGGACCCCCGCACCGGTGCGCTCCTGGCGGAGGGGGGCGCACCGCTGTGGGCGCCGCCCGCGTCCCGCGCGGGCGGTGTAGGTCGCGTGGCGTCGGCGCGGAGCGCTGGCCCGACGCTCGTTCCGGACAACGCTTCGACCCGCGCCGCCAGCGTCCGGACGTGCTCCCGCGCGAGCGACTCCAGCTTCGGCCTGAACGACCTCCCGCACCAGCCCATGCTCGCCCATGGTGACCACCAGGCGGTCGAAGACCTGACGCCGGACGTCCGCGACTGATCAGGCGTCTTCCGGGTCGCTCGCGGGGCCGCTTTCGTACGGGACAAGGACAACACCCCCCTTGTCCCGTTGCTGGTCCCACGCTTTCACCGCAGGGCTTTTCACGAAACCCCATGGCGTCACTACGGTTCGCTCGCAGGCTCCCGAACCGCACTCTCCGCCTCGGGGCGGAGCGTGGGGCGGGGAGCGACCCCCCTCCATCCTCCGGATGGACGGTCCGGAAACGGACGGCTTTGCCGCCCCTTTTGCCGCTTTCGGGGTCGCTCCCGACGCCGCCTCGCGGCGGCCAGTCATCCTTGCGGGAAGGCTCAATTGAACGCGGCAGCGGCCGGGCGGCGGCGCGGACAGCGACCTAGACCACGGAGAGAGCCTAGAGCGATCCGAGCGCGGCCCAAGGATCGCCGCGCAGGGTCCTGAGTCCGGCGATCGCCGAAGCGGCCAACATCAGCAACAACAAAAGGGCCGCCGGCCCCAGGTAGAAGAGCGGATCGCCGGTCTCGATCCACGGCACCCGTGCCGCCACCGCTCGCGACAACATCCAACCAGACAGGGTTCCGGACGCGACACCGACCACCGCGGCGACTGCCGTCGAACGGAACGCGCCCCACACCAGCAGATCTGGATCGGCGCCCAGCGCGGTTCGGACCGCAGTCGCATGGGATTCCCGAACCACGAAATCCGCGATGTGACCGATCCCGCCGACGACGGCGAGCAGCAGACCGGCGACGGCGAAGATGCCGAGCGCCACTCCGGCCAGCAGGGGCGCACCCAACAGCCGGATGCGACGTTCCCGAATCGAAACGACAGCAGTCACACGCATCGAAGCGTCCACCTCGCGCGGCAGCCGGCCGAGCGCCGCTACCTGCTCGGGTGTCGGCCCCTCTCGAAACCGGGCCACCAACTCCACCTTGGGATTGCCGAGGAAGGCCGGAGGAATCGCGAACGGGACGTACGCAGTGGGGAACGTCGACCGGTCCGGAAAGACTCTGAGGTCAGGAACCAACCCGACGACGCGTTGTTCCGAGGGGCCCATTTGGACTATCTCGCCGACCGGGTCCGAAAGCCCGGCAGCGCGAGCATACGATCGGTCAACCACCGCCACGCGCTCGGACTCGGGAGTGTCCTGCTCCGTGATTCCCCGCCCGCTTACGAGCGGAATGCCAAGCACGGAGAGGAGACCAGGACTGACGGACCGGGTCGCGCGTCCCGAGTCCGGATCACGGGGGCCGCCGGGGTCCGTGGCCGTGAACATGACCGAACCACCCATCTCGTCCGGCAGGGCGTCCGCGTAGCCCGCCGACTCAACTTCCGGGATCGCTTCGATGCGTTCAACCAGCCGATTCAGCACCACCACCTTCTCGCTGTGGGGAAGCGATGCGCCCGCGGCCCGGCCTCCGAAGTCCATGGTGAGCTGGGCGAGCCCCGCATCCGAATAGCCGCCCCGGCCGGCGAAGAGCCGCCAGGCGCTTCCGCCCATTACCGCGGTGGCGGTCAGGATCACCGTTGCAGCCGCAACCCCGAGCGCCAGGGTCGGAGACACGGCGCGCACCCGGTGGGCGCCGCTGAAACGCGCCATGCCCGCCACCTGTTGACGAATCCGAAGCGTGTTCAGGAGCGGCGCGGCTTCCGCCGCGGCACACGCCAGCAACGCAACCACAAAGGCCTGCCCGGCCGCGCTCGGACCGGTGGCCCAGTCCGCAGCAAACGGGAGGTCGGCCCCGTATCGGCGGAGGAGCGGCACGACCCAGGCCGCAAGCAGCGCGCTTCCGGCGGTCACCGCCGCCGCCAACAGCGTCACGCGGAAGAGCGCGGCCAGGAACTCGTCGCGAGAGGAACCCCCGAGTGCCCGCCGGATGCCCGCCGCGCGTCGTCCGGCGATGGAACGGGCGAGCCGCAGGCCCGAAACGCTGATCGCAGCTGCCAGCACCAACAGCAGCGCTCCCGCGCGCAGGATCTCGAGCGTCGGGCGTACCGACGCCGTGAGGGATCGCACCAGCGGGACTGCCTCAATGCGCTCGTCCTCGCGCCGGAAGCCCCCGTCGGTGAGCAGGGCCGTGGCTTCGGCCGCCGCGGCCGCCGAGGCTACCCCCGGCCGGAGCCGACCGTAGGCGTCGCCGGCTCGCGAGCTACCGCCGGGGCCGGTAGCGACCTGGCGGCGACGCGCCGGAACCCAAATCTCGGCGGCCAGGGTGGGCGTGAAGAATCCCTCCGGCAGGACTCCGATGACGCGCATCGGTTCGCGATCCAGCACGATCTCCGTTCCGATTGCATCCGCCGTCCCGCCGAGCGCGGTCCTCCAGAAACCGTGGCTCACCAGCACGACGGCCTGGCCCCGGTCCAGGCTCAGCAGCGAGGGCCGACCCGCCGTGGCTCTCGCTTCCCCTTCGTGGTCCTCGGGTCGGAAGGGCCGCCCAAGGGCGGGTGCGACCCCGAGCACTTCCAGAAAGCCCGGCTCCAGCGCCTCCACTGTCACGGATCGCATCGGGGGGTCGCCAAGCATCATGGACGCGCCCCACAGGTGCCCCACCCAAGAGAAAGACTCGGCGCGCTCCCGTAACATGCCCGCCTCGCGGTCGGAGAGGAAGCGGCTGAACACCTGCTCCCCCCCGGCCGCACGCAGGGCGATCAGTTCTTCCGGATCGTCATACGGGAGGGCGCGATCCACCGCCGACTCCCAGACGGCGCCGACCGTATGGAAGGCTCCGACCGCGAACACGAGGGCCAGCACTGCCGCCGCGGTGTTTCCCGGCGCGCCGGTCAGCGAACGCCAGGCACCGACGAACGCGACTCTTGTACGCACGGGCGCCTCAGCGCGGGCGCGGCGGCGGATCGGTTGCGCCGCCCAGGAGCAAGGAGCGGATCTCGCCTCCGATGCTCTCCGCCATCATCGCCGGCGATAGCAGTGCGGGAGCAAGCTGGGGGTCGGCACCCGCGGCGAGGAGCGCGCGGGCCGCCGCCAGCCGTTCTTCCTCGTTCGCCTCGATCCCGGCCGGATTCGGGGACTGGCCGAGCGACCATCCAAAGAGAAGGGCGAGGAGCGGCGTCTGATTGTTCGGCTCCGCATGGGCGTTGGGGTTTGCCCCCGACTCCAACAGGAAGGCGACCGCGGCAGCACGGCCGAACAGGGCGGCGCGGGTGAGCGCCGTGTGCCCTGTACGGTCTACCGCCCCCAGGTGGGCTCCCGCAGCGACAAGCATCTCCAGCACCGCCACCGAATCGGCCTGGGCCGCCCGGTGGATGGCGGGAAACCCGCCGCTCCGCGCGTCGGCAGGTGCCCCCGCGCCCAGAAGCTCCGCGACCCTCGCGGCGTCACCGGCCTGAGCCGCCGCAACCAGTCGGCCCGCGGGAGTCTCGTCCGCGGGTTCCGCGTCCTCGTCGGGGCTGTTTTCCAATGGAACGCGCATCACCGAGACGGTCACGGGACCCGTCTTCGGTTTCGGCGCCGGCTCATCGGACACGCTCACCTCAACCTCAAACGGCGCGATGCGCCCGAACCGGTTCACCGCGAACGCGACAACGACAACCAGCGCCGTCAGGACGGCAAGGAAGATGGCGCGCCGGCGCGTCATGATCGGCCCCGGCCCTCGGGGGGTTTCCCGGCGTCACCCGCACCGTGTACCGCTTCATTCACCATCCTCTTCCACCTCCACTCGATGGGCCGCGAACCGTCGGCGGGCTTCCCGTCGTCGCCCGTCCGCCCAAGTTCGCCGCTCGGCCTAACGCGACCTCGACCATAACGTTCCCGCACACACGGTCAGATCGCTGCGGGCCACAGAGCCCGGGACCGATCCGCCTTGACCGTATGGCGAACTTGGGTTGTTGAACCGCGCAAAGTAACACCGTCGGCCAAGAGGGTGTCCACCACCCCGGTTTGACGGCGGGGAGGTGCTTGCCCGATGCGGAGATCGCGAACTTCCATGAGCGTTCCCCCGCTTACGTAACCGTTCGGTCGAGCCGGTATGAGCGGTCGTCGTGGGGGAGACCGCGAGTGGTGATCGGGCTCACGATGCCGATGCGCGCCCGAGGGGGAACGCAGGAGCACCTGGCGAAGCCGGTGACAAGGGCTTTCGGGCACGACGGTGTGTGCGGGAACGGCAAAAGGAGCGGCAAGAGGGGGGTGTTGTCCTCTTGCCGCAAAATGCCGACCCCGAAAGCTGCGCAACGGGCGACAAAGGCGGTGCCCGCCTCGCCATGCCCGCAGCCCTCATACCGGCACGACCGAACGGTTACCCGCTTACTCCCTTCGACCCAGACCGCCCCGCCCGTCGCGGGTGTGATGCTAGACGTGATATCCGGTTTTCGAGTTCACTCGCAACTCGAAGACAGATCAACGGTTTGGGACACGATCACTGC
>MKWU01004024.1_pt1 | contig 18047 bp, 18 predicted proteins | sample 809101 | NCBI WGS metagenome assembly MKWU01 (sample SAMN05860141, study PRJNA318959) | sponge metagenome | host: Aplysina aerophoba | place: Slovenia: Piran, Adriatic Sea, Gulf of Piran | collected 2013-05-07
GCCTCGGCAGGAGCCGTTGTACGTCCTTGGCGAGGGTCGAGGCGCGGCCATCGTTCTCCGACCACAGCGCGTGGCGACCCTGGAGATGCTCGATCCTGCTCAAGGGCGCTCTCCATGAGCAGGCTGGTGGCGGCACGGGGCGACATGACGTCTCTCGCGCCCGGAACGGACGTTGAATCCGGCGGCGCTCGTCCCCAATGTGGACGATGCCGTGACATGCGGCGAAACCAGGGAGCTCGAATGCTTCATCTGAAGCTCCATTCCCATCGCCCGAAACACCCCACTTGCGGGGATAACCACGGTGTCCGGGCTCACCGTCGGTAGGGACGCACAGTACACATCAGCACCGCAAGGTGGCCGTGGGATCGCGCCAAGGCAAGCCGAGTAGGGCCCAAGGCCCGACCGAGCGACTGTTCGCCTACCAGGACAGTCGCTCATTACCCCAACCGATCCAGGGAATCCCTTTCGGTACTCTGAACAGGTCTTCTGGCGAACGATGGCCGAGTCCGTTCCGCGATCGTGTGCGGGCGGCGCTCGAAGCGCAAACTGTCCTCGGGGCACACGTCCTTCTAGCGCGCCTGCCGAGGAAGCGCTCGACCGCGCGTGTATCGAGCACGAACTCCGCCGCGCGAGCGTCACCACCAACTCGGTGCACACCGCCGGCTACGCCCGGGAGAGCGATCTGCGCGTGCAGCGCTATGAAGTCATCGAGGGAGCGGTGAAGTGGTGCCGCCGGGACGAGACGCAACCCTCAATGTAGTCCGTCGGCCAGCCCACCATCTACCGGGATGGCGGCCTACCTGGCAGCTGGGCTGACTATAGGGGGCGGCTGATGGCCGACTCCGCCGCGGTTGCCAAGGCGCTGAATCGACTGGCGGCCAGGGGTCGCGACATGCGCCCCGTGATGCGCGACATCGGCGAGCACCTCCTCAGAACCACCCGAGAGCGGTTCGAGAAGGAACGTCAGGGGTCCCCGGACGGGACGCCTTGGGAGCGCATCGGCGAGGCATGGAACCAGAGGAAGCGGCGACTGCGCCACGGCGCCGACCGCATCCTGACGTTCTGCGGAGACCTGCGCGGGACGCTTGCCTACGCGAGAGGCTTCGAGCCGGGTTAGCTCGCTCAACGAAGGCCGGAGCCGGAACTCCGGCGACACATGCTCGGCGAACAGCCGGGTGACGTCGATCCCGCCGAACGCTCAACGAAGGCCGGAGCCGGAACTCCGGCGACACCGCTCAGTTCGACAAGTTCGCCGAGGATTACCCGGACCGCTCAACGAAGGCCGGAGCCGGAACTCCGGCGACACACGTCGGTTTCGCTCAAGGCGATCTGCAGGAGCGACGCTCAACGAAGGCCGGAGCCGGAACTCCGGCGACACCCGCGCCCGGCGTGGCGCGCTCGCGCACCATGTCCATGATCGCTCAACGAAGGCCGGAGCCGGAACTCCGGCGACACGCGCTGCTACCCGAGAGCCCCGACGAAGACGAGCTCCGCTCAACGAAGGCCGGAGCCGGAACTCCGGCGACACGCGGCGCGATCATCGAGGCGGGCGACGACGCCGGGCGCGCTCAACGAAGGCCGGAGCCGGAACTCCGGCGACACCCGGCGCCGAGGTCAATATGGCCCGCCCCTGGGGTCGCTCAACGAAGGCCGGAGCCGGAACTCCGGCGACACACCTGCACCACGACACGGAGCGTGCCGTCGAAGCTCATCGCTCAACGAAGGCCGGAGCCGGAACTCCGGCGACACCCGTCGGGCTGCGCCTTCGAGCGGGTCATGCGCGCGGCCGCTCAACGAAGGCCGGAGCCGGAACTCCGGCGACACCGGAGCGGTGGCCGGTCACCCGCTCGAGCACTTGACGCGCTCAACGAAGGCCGGAGCCGGAACTCCGGCGACACTATCCCCGCCGCCCGCGGAACAGCAGGCCCGAGAGTCGCTCAACGAAGGCCGGAGCCGGAACTCCGGCGACACCGCCTCGAACATCGTGAGCCGCCACCTGACCGGGAACGCTCAACGAAGGCCGGAGCCGGAACTCCGGCGACACCCATGTCGGCGTCGGCGCCTCCGCGCATGTTCGTGCGCGCTCAACGAAGGCCGGAGCCGGAACTCCGGCGACACCCCAATTCGTGAAGGTTGGGACACATGTGGATCGCAACGCTCAACGAAGGCCGGAGCCGGAACTCCGGCGACACGCTCCTGACCTCACTCCTTTAGCTAATTCTTCTAACGCTCAACGAAGGCCGGAGCCGGAACTCCGGCGACACCGGTGCGCCCGCGCGGCCCTCCGTCCTTCCCCTCGAACGCTCAACGAAGGCCGGAGCCGGAACTCCGGCGACACCCGAGAACCATCCTATGTGGGTAGTGGATGCTCGACAGGCGCTCAACGAAGGCCGGAGCCGGAACTCCGGCGACACCGTCCAACTGCGACGTGTAGCTCACATACCCGAGCGAGCCCGCTCAACGAAGGCCGGAGCCGGAACTCCGGCGACACGCTCAACTTCCACAACAGCATGGCTTGGTTCGCTGAGCCGCTCAACGAAGGCCGGAGCCGGAACTCCGGCGACACGACGGCAGCGTGGTTGAACGCTACAGTGCCGGATACCTCGCTCAACGAAGGCCGGAGCCGGAACTCCGGCGACACTCGTCCGCGTTCATTGCGCAGCGTTGCGAAGATGCACGCTCAACGAAGGCCGGAGCCGGAACTCCGGCGACACGTCAATGACGTAGCGGCCGTGGTCATTGCGGGTGTAGCCCGCTCAACGAAGGCCGGAGCCGGAACTCCGGCGACACCCCATGTTTCGCTGGAGCCACAGCGTGTAGCCACCTTCGCTCAACGAAGGCCGGAGCCGGAACTCCGGCGACACTCCTAATCGTGATGATCGATGTCGCACCAGTGAAATTGCGTTGTATCCGAGCGTTCAAACCATCGCCTCGGTGGTCGGATTGCCAAATTGTGGTGCATATCGCAGGAGAAGGGGGGATGACTCCAGGTTCCATATTCGCGAAATCCCGCCAACATACCGTCCGTGTCCGGAATCACCGGAGGTTCGCAAGCTCGATCACAGGACCCACGGCTTGCCCAGAGCATGCTCTTCGTGCCGGCCCAGGCGCAGCGTCGCCGCCTCGATTCCACCGGAAAAGCGGTACACGCGCACGGAATCCCGGTTATCGTCGATGATGTCTTCCATTTCCCCGATGAGCCTCGCCAGTCTCGGTTTCGAGAGACGGCACTCGAACACGGAGAACTGCACCCGCTGCCCGTACTTCTCACACACTTGCGCGATCCGCCTGAGCCGCGACGCTCCTCCGGTGTCCGTATCGGCGATGTCGTAGGTGACCAGCACGTCCATGGGTCAGGGAAGAACGAACGGTGGATATGCGGTGAGATCTCCACGCAGATGGCGCGCGAGCAGCGTGGCCTGGACCGAGGGTATCGCCCATCGGCCAACCGCTCGTCCGAGGATTCGATGCGGCAATTCGGTTTCCTTGTGGTCTTCCCACGCCTTGATGAGAGCGGTTCTTCCGTCGTCGCTCAGGTAGACGCCGCCGCCAGGCGTGTACTCGAAGCCCTTGGGTCCGATCTGGCGGCGACGTACGAGTGACACGACAAAGCGGTCTGTCACCGCGCGTAGTTCTTCTGCCAGATCGAGCGCAAGGGAGGGCCTGCCGGCTCGAGGACGATGAAAGAACCCCATCTGGTAGTCGAGTCCTACGCTCTCCAGAGCACCTGTGTACTCGGTGACCAGCAGCCCGTAGCAGAAGCTCAGCATCGCGTTGACGGGATCTCGCGGTGGGCGCCGCGTTCTTGACGAGAACTCGAGCTCGGTGGTTGCCACGACCTGTTCCAGTGCTCGGAAGTGGATCCGGGCGGCATCCCCTTCGATGCCGCGTATGTGATCGCCCGTGACCGCGTCGACGAGCCGTGCGATCCGCTGCCGAATCTGGTCACTACGCTCGGCGAGGCGAGCCCGGGTCGTCGGTTCCTTCTCGTCGCGCGACCAGCGGCCAACGACCCTGCGGCTGTTCTGCAGCTTCGCCGCAACAATCGCCCTCGCCAGATCGAGTGCTCGCGAATCGTCCGTCACCGCTTCGAAGAGTGCCGTGCGCAGGTGGACGTTGCCGCTGCTTGCCCCGTTCACCAGGAAGCGCACGGCGCCACTTCGGCGCAGGGCCGCGATGCGTATGCCCCGGCTCACACATGCATCCAGCGCCTGCATGGTGACCTGCGCCCCGCCCAGAACGACCACCGCATCGATCGCCTCGAGCGGGACGCGTTGGCTCCCCTCGGGTGACGACACCGTGAGCGATCCGCGCCGGTGCTGGATTCGGGCGCGGTGGTTGCGAACGTAAAGCGTGCTCAGGTACCGCATCCGAACACGACGGTGGCCATGTACCGCTCGACCCTTCGGGGCGTGTTGGTCACGCCGGGCAAGCAGTGGTGCAGGAGCTGGCACTGGCTGCATCGCTCGTCGTTCGCGGCTTCGGGCAACGCACCGGATAGCAACTGCGCGCGGATGGTGTCGATGGCGACCAGCGCCTGAGCTCGCAAGGTACGGGTGAATTCGATCTCCACACGCCGTCGCGGTCCTCCGTACCAGACGCTGCCCGACGCGACGTCGGTGCCAAGCATCTCTTCGAGGCAAAGCGCCTGCGCACAGAGCTGGAGGTCCGCGGCCATGCCGTGGCGCACGCCGGACTTGTACTCCACCGGCCGGACCGTGTCGCCGTCGATTTCGACCACGTCTGCGCGCCCGGACAGTCCCAGCGATTCCGACCACAGGGGAATACCGCGCAGGACTCGGCGGCCACGCTCGGTGCGGTGCCGTCCACCATCCACGCGCCGGTGCGCCCGCGTGCCCCTGACAGTGTGTGCGTTGTCGGACCAGACGCCGTCACAGTGAATCAGCGCGCACTGACGTGGACAGTAGACGAAGTGTTCGATCGCGGAGATTGGAATGACGGGTTCCGGTTCGAGCGTCATAGCCTCTGCGCTCCGATGGCCCTGGTGGTGTCCGCCTGCCCCCTGCGCTGATACTGCACGCCCTGCCACGCAGCGTGGATCCCGACGCGCGCCCAGGTGCGCTTGTGTCCGGGGTTCCAGACATCGAGCAACGCGTCGACGCCAGCGGCATCCAGAGGCTGTTGCCATGCGGGCCAGGCGAACCGTCGAGGCTCGTTGCGTCCCGCCACGTTCCGCCAGCCGCGCTGCCTCGTGTCCGGATTCCTGTGGCGTCCGAGCCGGCGGTCCACTCCTCGGCCTCGTACCGGAAGCACCGCCAGGCCGAAGAACGCCAGCAGCTCAACCACCGGTTCAATCCACTGGTCCGATGCGTCCGACAACGACCCGAGCCTGGTGCTGTCGAAACCCAGACCGAAATTCTTGACTCGTTTCGCGCGCCCGGCCAGCGAGTCACACAAACGGTCCACACCCACAGGCCCGATCAGCTCGTGAACTTTCAGCAGTCGGTGGTGCAGCCACTTCGTCGGCCCTGGACCCGCGGGGTCGAACGGGGCGTGAGCGACCTCCCCGTTTTCACCGATGGTCAAATCCGTGATCGTCGAGGAGAGTGTCCAGACCTGCGGATGGCCGCGCGCCTCGCGCACTCGCGCGACGAACTGGTCGACCGACACCTTCCGCTTCAGCTCGCCAACGCCACGCCAGTCCTGCGCTATCGGCAACTCCCGCAGGAATGCCGGGTCCGGCCACGAATCCACCAACGCCTCGACCGGGTCGAGATCGACCGATGAGAGCACCGCCACGGGCGCATCCTCGGCGGTCCAGTGAAGGCGGAGTCGCCGGTCGAGCATCGTCGCGCCGACCCCCGCGAGCCAGGCATTGACCCACGAAGCGGGCAGACCCGGGCAAGTGAACTCGTGCATCAGACGTCCTCGGGCGTCCCGTCGACGCCCGCCGAGACGGCATGGTCGGCCCGAATCACGATGGCCTCCAGAAGCGCCAGTCCCCACGGTCCGAGCTGGTCCTGCAACCTCCGGAAGCGGTCGGGCTGCTCCCAGTCGATCGTTGCGAGATCCGCATCCACCGTGACGGGTGCGCCTTGCACCACTGCGCTCACGGCTCCCGTCGTGCCGTCGTCGGCCGGCGGTACCAGCGGGCGGCCCTTGCCGTGGTGGCTGATCACAAGATGGACCAGGAGATCGCGTTGAAGCGGGCTCCCCCAGTTGGGTGTCTGATCAAGCCACGCGCGTACGAGCCGCGCGGACAGATCCTCGTGCCGTCCTCCTCTGGGCCAGCCTGACGCCAGGCGCATCGCCTCCCAGCGGTGGCGCGGCGCGTCGGACTTCGCGAGGAGTGGACCGGACTGGCGTTGCGGGTCCAGCCACCGCTGAAAGCGTGCATCGGCCTTTCCGATGTCGTGCAGCGTCGCGGCACGCTCGATGACTTCGAGGACGTCGTCGGGCAGGCCAATCCGCTCGGCGAGCTTCCTTGCCCGTGTCCCGACGGCGTGGCCATGCCCGTCCAGATCCACGGCGACACGACCCAGCGACAGTTCGTCGAACTCGTCGTTCAGGGCTTCGTTGTCGGGCTTCTCGACAGGCAGGCGTGGTACTTCGTTGCGCGGCTCGAGAATCCGCGGGCGCAGCCTGCCGATGAATTCGGTCCATTCCGAGTTGTCCCATCCCGCTGGCGCTGGCGTGTCCCCGAGCGTCGCCAGGATGTCCGCGACCGCATCGGAACGCTCCGCCATGTCGATGTCGCGGTCGTCGCCAGCGATCCCGAGTGCCGTGTTGACGAGTCCGCCAAGTTCTGCGCCGCACACGCGCCTGATCGCGACGGCATCGAGCGGCAGGCCCAAGTTCGCGAGCGAGGTGTCCGGGACCGTGTCGGACGCGGCGGGGTGCCATCCAAACCGGTCCATGTGTCCCGCGTCGCTCGCGGCGACGACCCGATCTCCGGGACGCAAATCGTCTGCGGAGACTTCCTCGACCGTCACGCCGTCTGGCGCAAGCCGCCGTATGTCGTCATCCGCGAGAGCTTCGCGCGCCTCGGTCAACCGTACGTCGATGGCCTCGCGATCCGTGGCTCGCGGCCAGAGCCGCCAGCTCGGGGCCGGGAGATGTGCGCGCCACAGCAGCGTGACCGACAACCGCGGGGCAGTGATGCCGCTGAAGTACGGCTCCACCGGCGCCTCACCTTCGGGGGGTGTCGTCGTCTTCGTCCATTCCCACAGGAGGCCCGGCAGGACCTCCGGCGCACGGCCGGGATCGTCGAGCGGCGCCCCGAGCACCGAAGCCACCGACCGCGGGCAGAGATCGACGGTTTCGACATCGCAGCCACCGCGCGACTGCAGCAGCCGGTCCAGCACCGTGCCCGGCTCCGATCCGTACACAGGCCACGTGTCCTCTGCCATGGCGGCACTGTTCCCACGGCGAGATTTCGTGGGTGGCGCATGCACGTACGTCGCGCGCGCATGGGGGAAACGTCCGAGCCGGTTCAGCCGGCCCAGCCGTTGCGTGAGCGCCCTCACGCCGCACCCCTCCGTCACGAGATATTCCGCGTCGATGTCCGCACCCACTTCCAGGGTCTGCGTCGCCACCACGATGAGATGCTGCCGGCGCGGTGTCTGTGCAGGGCGCGTCGTCGCCATCCCGTGCTCGGGGTCCAGGATCCGGGCCCGGATCCTCACCGCTTCGCGTTCGCGCACGAGTCCTGTGAGGAGCAGCACCTCCGCTTCCGGCAGGCTCTTCCCCAAGCGCTCGAACGTCTCTCGCGCCATTGTCGGGGTGTTTGCGAACACGAGGCATGCAGCCGGAGCCGGCGCCTCGCGAATCAACGCAACGGCGGCCTCCGCGAGCCGTCGCGCCGTCTCGCCGGTGACGGCAGTCACTCGCACGGGCTTGGTGGCGTCCAGCCGTTGACGGACGATCGGGTGTGCCTCGTCGTCATCGTCCAGATCGAACCGTTCGCGCTGGGTGGCGTCCCCTGTGGCAGTCAACGAGACGACCGTAGGCCGTGACCGCGTCGCGCCGAGCAGATCTCGTGCGGTCGGATTGCAGGCGGCCAGAGCAGGGACCAACGTTCTCAGGTGCGCCGCAAGGTGCGCTTCGTCGAGCAGAACGAGGCTGTCGGTACCGGCCATGGCGGCGTCGACGGACCGCCGACTGGATCCGTAGCCTCGGAACAGAAGACGGGAGCCATACATCGGCAGCGTGCACAGGATGACAGTGGGTCGCGCCGGATCGGTGGGAGTGCGCGAGGCGATGCCGCCCCGGAGGCTGATCACGTCCAGCGGGGGCGCAGCGGGATCGACCCACAGGGAACGAAGCCGTTGGGCGACGCAATCGATCACGCGACGTTCGGCGCCATCGAGCCCGATGGTACCGGGGTTGTGAAGCGCGCGTGCGAGAGCCCTCGCGTGTTCGGCCGTCGAGTCGACGAGAAGCCGTCGATTGACGACCCACCAGATGCGCGTCGGTGCCGTACGAAGCGCAGGCGTGCGGTCCGCCTGAGCTGCAAGCCACCAAATCGCGATGTCGAGACAGGCCGTCTTGCCAAGTCCCGTTGGCACACCGATCTCGGCCGGCCACTGTTCAGTCCTCGCGACCTCCGCGGCCAGACGCGCCTGCCACGGGAACGGATCGCGCCCATTGATAGCGCCATAGAACTCGGCAAACGTGGGCAATTGTGGACACCGCACGGAGTCGGACGTCGGCGCCGCAGCGCCACGAGCCGATCGTGCGTCAGTCATCGGCGGGGACGCACAGGCCGAATCCACGCTGCCGCCCCGCGCCGACCACGACCGGCCCCTCGACAGGCTCGGCAAAGCGGAACGCGGCATGGGAGTAGGGGAGCGCGGGACGTCCCGGACGATTGACTTCCGCCGGCGCCAGATCGACCGCGCCGGGCACAAGGGGCGTGCGCAGCGACCGGAACGCGACCGGTTCGGGCAGACCGGCATGGCGGCACCATCGGACGGCTTCGGCAAGGCCCGCCACGCCGCGCCTCTCGTGAATCACGGGGAACGCCGTCACCCAGGCCGTCGAGGGTCCTCGCCATCGGCGCGGATTCGCAGTCCAGGGGCGCTCCTCGTCCCCGCGCGGCTCGACCCGTGCCTCGATGCCCCGACCGACGAGCGCGTCGATGGCAACCGCCGCATCCCGGGCGTTTCGGCGTTGCACGCGGTTCGTCTCCGGCGGCAGCCACAATGCCAGGCCGTGGATGCGGCCGCGCGAGTGCGGATAGCCGACATCGGGAAGAGCGAGGTAGCGGGCAAGTTCGTACCCCGTACCCCTGAATCCGTGCCCGTGCAGGATGGCGGGCGGCTCGCCATGCATGCACTGGTGGCGGCTGAGCACCGCCTCCTTGAAGAGCGCGGTGACTGCGGAAATCCGTCTGCCCGAGATGGCCCGGTGCAGACGCAGCCAAGTCACCACTTCGCCGCGGTCCGTCACGTCCGGGTCGCCGGGAGATCGGTACGTCGCCCAGTGGAGGAGCGCCGGAAACTGCGACCGCGTCACCGACGCACCCCGTTCCTTCCACGCGTCGTACATGCGGTCCAGCACAGCAACGTCACCGGGGCGCGGAATACTGATTTGAACGTCACCCGTCGGATCCGGCACGAAGATCTCGTCCGCCGCTCCGCACGGCAACGCGGTTGACACGCGCACCCGCACCGGGGAGTCCGACGCGCCGAGGTAGCCTACCCGCGCCGCGCGACGCCCTATCGAATCGAGGGTTCCCTCACTCGGCGTCTCGATATCCCACCTGTACACCACCATGGGATTCCTTGGGGAGACGCGTACGCCCGGTCGGTGGAGAGCGCCCTCACGGGCTGGATACTCTTGGTGCGTCCTGTTCGTTCTCCCACCGTGCGCAACCACGAATCGCGATTGGAGCACTTGATGCCATGGCTCGAGTTGGGCGTGGATCGCGGGCGCCCGCAGTCCTTCCAGCCAGATGAGCTCGTGACCGTCGGTGACGCGTGAAGCTTGTCGGGTGCCGTCGGCCGCCACGAGGGCGGCGAATAGCCGCGTTGGAGACGGCGGCCACTCGCCGCGGGTCAACCTCCCCGTGACGGCGGTCCCGTCCGGATCACCGCGGAAGGTCCCGTGCAGGAACTCGACGCTGATCGCCAGCATCAATCGAGCTTGGGCCAGGTCGACCGGATTGCTGCGCTGAGGTTCGGCTTCGGAGTCAGTCGTATCGCCGGTGCTCCCCAACCGTCGAGCGGGACCCCCTCGGAGGCTGCATGTTCCCTCGCCGACTGCAGAAGCGAGTTCGTTGTCTCGGCTCCGCCGAGATTGATCGGATCGTCGCCATCCACGCCCAGCCAGGTCACGGTCGTCGATCGGGACCGAAGCTCGGCGCCGGAACGCAGGGCGAATCCTCTGCCGAAGGCAAGCTGGTGGGCGTGCAGGCCGAGCGCCACCAGCAACGCGCGCATCGCCGCATCCGCTTCGTCTGAACCGTCCTCGAGGCTCACTCGTCGAAGCTGGGCAAAGGACACGGTCGCGCGTTGCGTCACCCGCGCAAAGGAGATTGCCGCCGCTGGGGCTTCGTTCCCCATGAACAGCACCTGCCCGTGGCCGATCTCGGAGAGCTTGTCGCTCTTCGCCCCCGCAATCTTCGCGCCTTTTCCGACTTCCCATGTCGTGCGGTCGTTGGGGTTGGAAGTCACCGTGTCGTCGGTGTTGAGGTTGAGCGCATCCCCTTTCAGCCCGAGCACTTTCGTCTGCGTGGAAGCGGGCTGCCAGCCGATGATTTCCGATACCCACGCCCGCGCGTGCTTGGTGTTTTGGCGCTTCCTGCCCAGATGGGACTGCCAGAAACCGTAGAGCAGCGCCTGCGGAAACCACGCGACCAACGGATCGCAGGTCTGCGCCGTGGCGCCGAAAATCGCCTGTCCGAGCTCGGTTCGGAGAAAATCCTTCCCGTCCAGTTGTGCGTCTCGAAGGTAAGCGTCCGCGTTGCGGTGCGGAAACTGAAGACTCGACAGGGTTCGGGGCAGGTGCACGGGAAGATTCGCCAGCTCCGAGAGGTCGAGAACGAACTCGGGTACGGATGTCGACTCGCGGTTTCGTCGCAAGGCTTCCTCGAGGCGGTTCGCCTGTGAGGGCACGTTGTCGATAACGATGACCTCCGTTGGTTCAGCATCGTCGGGAGAGGCCCATCGCCGATCGCGCTGATACGTTCCGCCTTCATACACCGCTGGCTTGACCATGCCGCCGGGGCCCGAGAGCGGCTCGAGATGGCTGTCAATGCGGATACCGTCGTCGAGGGAGTCGTCAGCGCATCCCGCCAGGAGCGCTGCAAGGTCTATCTGGGGGGACATTCCGTATCCTTCTGGTTTCAGGTTGCTTTCGAACGTCAGCATAGCCGTGCCGGACAGACGCCAACAAGCGCCAAGCGCTCAGGGGTCGACTCTCGCTGCGAGCCAGTCGCGGACCTTGGCGAGACGCAGGGAGAAGTCCGCCTGCGGCAGCTTCGCGATCACGTCCCACTTGAAAGCCTGGTAGTGCGCCACCGCGGTCTCGCGGTCGGTTGCCCGGAGCAGGATCGCCAGCGCGAGCTGTGCCGGTCCGGAGCCGCCGTATCCCCAGCCGAACCCGGTCGGGGAGTGCCGGGCGACGGCGAGCGACTCGGTGGGGTTGAGCCGGCCGCCGGCGAGGTAGACCTCGCGCGTTTGCCAATGGCCCTGGATGACGTCAAACATGGAGGTGAGCTCGTCGCGGCGCACGGTGCGCTCTTCCCCGTTGGCGAGCTCGACGAGCACCTCATCGAGGGGGCCGGGCCCGCCGTGGTCGATGAACCCGGCGATGGCCACCGGCTCGCCGGCGAGCATCGCCAGATCTCCGACTCGCCACTTGTGCACGGTCACGGAAGCGTCTCGCCAGTCGCCTACCGCGGCGCCCGGGGCCAGAGCGGGAACCGCCAGCGCGTGGCGGCGAGCTTCTGTCCGAGGAAGCCCTCGACCGCGCGGGCATCGAGCACGAACTCCGCGGCGCGGCTCTCGTGCTCGTGCAGCATGTAGGTGGGCAGGTCCCGCCACTCGAAATCCGGATGCCCGAAGGTGTTGGTGCCGACGCGCACCCAGATCTTCTCTCCCTGCGCGAACCAGCCCTCGGTGTCCGGAGGCGGGCGCGAGGAATGGCGCCGGGCCGCGTCGAGCAGGCTCCGCAGCTGCTCACGGAGCGCGTCGTACCGGGTCGATGCGTACGTCTCCCAGGCAAGGGGCTTCGCCCACTCGCCATCATGACCGCAGCCCGCCAGGAGCTCGGAGAGGATCTGCGAAGACAGCAGCAGCCAGTCGGTCTCGTGGACGTTGGAGTCGAGCCGCTCGAGGATCTCGTGGACGTAGCGTCGGTACAGGTGCGTGGTGGGTTCGATGGAGGAGAGCTGGTTCGACATCACGATGCGGCTGCTCTCGTCGTCGCTCGGAAGGGAGGCGGCGCTGTAGATGAGGAGGCAGCGTTTGGCGATCTCGTCGGGGAAGCTCCCCATCTTCGCGTTCATCGACAGGATGGTGCACGGCGCCTCGTCGTGGGGCGAGAGCGTCTCGTCCTTGATGTACTCGGGGGCATGGTTGCGAAAGCGCGCCCAGCCAACGTCGTCGAAGAACGCGGGCATGCGGCGGTACGAGGCGTCGATGCCGCGCAGGTGCTGGGTGGTGAGCCGGGTGCGGATGGCGCCCGGGAACTCGTCGGCGAACATGAACCGCCCGATGATCTCGACGAGCTGGGTCTTTCCCGAGTTCGACTTGCCGAAGACGATGCCGACGCGGGGGAATCGGATGACGTCGCGGCCCTCAAGCGAGGCCTGGCGGCGCAGGGTGCAGATGAACGGGGAGAAGAACATCCAGCACAGGAAGATGAAATAGTCTCGCTGGAGCTTCTCGATGCGCCCGCGGAACGCCGAGCGGTAGGCGTCCCAGAAGGCGGCGAGCGCGGCGGCGTCGTGGCGCACCTTTGCATCGTCGCTTGCGAGCGGCCATGGCAGCCCGCACACGGCGGCTTCGCGCGAGGCCAGGTCGAGGGAGAAGGGGGGGGGCGCCGGCTCGCGGCCGCGGGGCGGGGCGCCGGGGGGGGGCGCGGGGTCTGGCGCCGGAGGAGTCCTGAGAAGCGCTTTCGCACCGAGTCGTCGAGCTTCACGGTGGGGGAGGGCGATCGTTGCGCCTCCTTCGGCAGCGCGGGCAGCACGACGTCGTAGAGCTTCTCCACCCGCTGGCCGCGATCGACCGAGTCCCCTGATTCGGCGGGCCGCGCAAGCTGGACCACTTGAGCGCCCCGGCCCGGAGAGAGGACCGGCGCGGCATCGGGAGACAGCCCTCCACCCGCATCGAGCTGCTGTTCGGCGAGCTCCGCGATTGGCACCTCGGCCGAGCTGTGATCGCGTACCTCCAGGTACTGGCGCTCGAAGTGCTCCCAGGCGCGACCGTCGCGAAAGCGGATGAGCACCTCGTGCTGATCGCCGAGCAGCGCGGAGGTGGAGAAGTTGGCCGAGCCGGTCAGCACGCACCGCTCGCCGTCGGGTCCGTCGGAGAGGAGGAAAATCTTCGCGTGCGAAACATGACCCTCGACCACCCGGACGTGGAGGCGGCCGTCGCGCACGCGCTCGAGGACGTCGTCGCGGCTCGGTGCGGGGAGGTTCCGGAGCACACCGTGGACCTCCTCCAGCGCGGCGGTCTGGAGCGCGATGATGGACGCGACGTTGCTCACCACGCGCGAGTAGCCGAGTACGCACTCGACGTGGGACTCGGCGAAGCGCTCGAGGATGGTGTGCAGCATCTGGACGCTTGATGAGTAGGTGAGGATCCGGATGCGGCGATACTGCGCGAAGGCATCGAGGTCGAAGTCGCAGGTCTCGATGGCCCGGGCGTCGAGGACCTGCGTTCGAGCCCACGCCGCCTCGGAGGGGAACAGCGCAAGCGTGCCGGCGGGTTCCACGCCCGCGGGATCTGAGTGGGTCATCGACGTCGCATCTCCATGGCGCCGTTACGGGGGCGCCGTCCCGGAGCCGGAGCGTTCGCGCCCGGTCGCGCATGCCCGGCGCAGCTTCATGCGGTGAGCAGCCGCAGGCCCGGACGCTTGAGCGTTCCGTCGCAATAGAGGTAGTGGTAGAGCGTGCTCGAGGGGAGCTCGCCGAGCTCGCGGCAGATGTCGGGGATCGAGCGGGTGCGGTCGGCCATGAGACTCTGGGCGTAGCGCAGCTTCTCCGGGGTCATGATGCGGGGTCGCCCGCCCTTGCGTCCCCGCGCCCGGGCGGCCGTTACCCCCTCGCGCACGCGCTGGCGGATGACGTTGCGCTCCATTTCGGCGAACGCGGCCTGGATCTGCAGAAAGGCGCGGCCCGCCGGCGTGGTGGTGTCCATGGGCGAGTTCAGGGCGCGGAATCCGATGCCGCGCTCGCCGAGCGCGTCGATGAGGGTGATGAGCTCGCCGGCGAGGCGGCCGAGCCGGTCGAGGTCGAGGACGACGAGGACGTCGCCGCGGCGCAGGTAGTCGAGACAGGCGGCGAGGTTCGGGCGATCGGAGGTGGCGCCGGAGGCGTGATCTTCGAACACGCGCTCGCAGCCGGCGGCGTTGAGCGCGTCGAGCTGGCGGTCGAGGACCTGGCGGCCTTCGGTGGTGGAGACGCGGGCGTAGCCGACGAGGCTCATGGAGTCTGCAGTCCCGAAAAACCCCTCACCCCCGCATCTTATCGCAGGGAGATAATTCCGGGGTTGTCGGGACGAAAATCGAGCGAATCGGGGGCTGCGGGGCGGTTTGCGGGTGGGTCCCGACAAACACGTGATATTCGTGGACCGGTTCCCCCGCGCCAGTGTCTCGGTCGGTGGTCGAGCGTGTCGCAGGAACTGGCGGGTCCACGGACACATGCACGAGCGGCTCGACTACCAGCCCGGGGAGCCGCAGTCACCGCATCGGCGCCGCGGCGGAAGTCGCGATAGCGACGCAGGAGCCCCTCATTCTGCTGCTCGATGGCGCATCAGGGCGCCGCGACGACGGTTGGCGATGGTGGTGAGCGCCATGCGCACGTAGTGCTCGTCGATATCGTCGCGGTCAAAGGGCTTCCCATACCAGGTCAGCACCTCTTCGTGCTCGTCGTGGAACGGATTGAGGGCCGCTTCGAGAAACCGCATGAAGCCGGGGACGCCTCCGACATCCTCGGGCGGGCAGCGCCGCTCGCCGGCGACGAACGCCGGATAGTCGACGTCGGCTTCCCCATCTCGAACATCCTCGATGAAGACGTCGTGGCGCCAGTTATCGCCGAAGTCGTAGACGTAGAGGAGCCGTTCGACGCCTCGGCCGATGAGGGTCCTCAGCCGGATCCCCGCCGCGTCGTAGATCTTGCGCCCGACGAGTTCGTCGTCAGGAACGAGCTCGCTGTAGAGGCAATCGCCGACGACGAACTCGAACAGGTGCGAATCGGTCCAGCCAACGGTGACCTGGATGATGTCGTGCAGGGCCAGCAAGGTGGAGGTGAGCGGGACGTCGACACGCCGCCAGAGTGTCGGTTCGATCTCGGCGCGACGGCGCTCGAGCTCCTGCTGTGCCTCGTCGAGAGCACGAAGCTTCGCGTTCCATTCCGCCTCCAGCACGTCGGCCACCATCCGGTGCTCGGGGTGGGTCTGCATGAACCGCTGCCGCGCCAAGTCCGCTTCTTCGCGGGCGCGCTGCACGTCGGACCGGGCGTTGTGACCGAGGCCATGGCATGGCTACAGGACCATCTGGCCCGCGCAGATGCCTGAGCGGCCCCCCGATTCTGCGTGACCACCTCGCGTCGTCGTCGAGTTTGCAACAGAGCCCGGAAATCTGCTGGATGGACTGACCAGGACGGGAGGACCGCGAGTCGGCGGAGAGCGGCACGGTCAGGACTACTGCCTACGCAGATCCTCTGTGCCCGCCCCATCGTCCCACGTCCCCTTGAGGAAGCTTCCGTCGCGTGTGACGCGATAGATCACCGGGTAGTGCACACCCCAGTCCACGGTCAAGATCAGCTCGCCCATCCCGGAAGCCACGGTCAACGGGCCACAGCCGAACTCTTCCTGAGGAGGATCGGGAATGACCCACTTCAGGCAATACTCGGTCCCGACGCCGGCCTTCCTGGAAATGGTCACCGTGCCGCCATAGGTGAAACCCAACGGAGTCCGACCAGCGACGATGCTGTAGACACCGGACAGATCGGGAAGGTCATGCCCGGGCTCCGCCGACGGCAAGGAGAGGGGCAGGCCGCGCGCCTGCAGGGCGCTCCTGAACGTCGATCGAGTGCAGAACGAGGGCGCGCTCAAGCAATCCGCCAGCACGGCATCGAGGACACCGACAGAGGCGCTGCAAGCCGGTTCGCGGAGACACGACTCGTACAGAGCGCTCACCCCAAGCGCGCTGCACTGCATCTCGTTTTCTCCAGCGCAAAGCGAATGCCAAGCGCCTGCTGAAGGAACTCCAAGGGCCGGAGGGGCCTCGGCGCACCCAGCCGGATTCATCCCTGAAGCACCACACGAACTGTCATCCTGGTAGGACTGCGCCTGCGGCGGGAGACGCGGTACAGAGGCCGCAGCCTGACCTTGCGTATCCGGATCGCAGGAGCGCACCACGTAGTTGAGCAGGAGCTTCAGACCAGGCCGCCGCCAGCCATGGATGTGCCATTGCACCGCGTCATAGTCACTGGGAGAGCACCGCAACTGGGCCCGATCCGCGCGACACGCCCCCGCAGCCTCCTCGGGCCATGAAGCGTGGCGATCCCGGCAGAGGTCGAAGGTCTTCCTCTCATTCTTGGCACACCATTGCCAAACCCCCTCGCGGACGGCGATCGCGAAGGCGGTACAGCTGCCCAGGCTGTTATGGGGGTGAGCAGCAGTAGGGTGGGCAAAGCCAGTGAAGGGGGTCAGGACCGTGAACCAACCTGCGAGCAGGGAGGCCGCGAAGGGGCGTCGGAAGTGGGTCACGACCGGCTCCGAACAAAAGAGTTGCGACACAGGACATGCTACCGCGTCCCGACACCGAGAGCAGGCAGGCAATGCGTATGGCAGCCGCCTCGCTTGCACAGCACGTCGGCGTCGCGCCGGCGTGCCGAGCGCTGGGGGTGTCGCGGGCTGTCAGTGACCGCCTCCTATGTTGGGTCAGTTGCGGAAAAGGGCGAAATGACACCCTAATCGGCTTGTCAAGATCGCTTTCGCCACCGGTATTCCCCGGTCAGGAGGATGTGCGCCCATCCGAGAGGCGAGGTGTGTGCGAGCAGCTCGGACGGTACGGATAATCCGGCGCGCCTGCGCCTGCGCCTGCGCCTGCGCCTCGCGACCCCGACCCGATCGATCGCACTCTTGAGGCATTCGAGCTCCACGACGGGCAATGGCTGCTGATCGCGAGCGCGAAGGACGACGAGGCGGTGAACATCCGCCCGTTCGATGCGATCACATTCAGCCTCGGCGATCTCTGGGCCGGAGGAGCGAGCGTACAGCGACCTGCTTGACCATTCGCCCGCGCGAATCGCGAAGCAGGCGCCGTGGGGCACGAGCGGTGTTCGTCTCCGGTCCCGGACACCGGGCCGTTCGGCCGGTACTCAGGGAACGACGGCCGGTGTGAGGCACTATTCACGTACGGTCTCAACAAACGAGTCTGAGTAACGCGGCAATGGAACTGAACTTCTGGAGAGGACTGTTGAGGAAACGTCCACACGACAAGGCCAACAAGGGAGACACTCCCCTGCACGAGGCCGCCCGGGAAGGCTACACCGAGACCGTCGCCGCCCTGCTCAAAGCCGGCGCCGACCACAAGGCGCAGAACGAGTTCGGGGCCACCCCCCTGCACCGGGCCGCCCGGAAAAGCTGCACTGAGACCGTCGCCGCCTTGCTCGCCGACGGCGCCGACGCCAATGCGAAGGACAGCTTGTTGTTTCCCGCTCTGGCTGGATAGAAGCGCAGCGTCTTTTCTCACATTGACCTGCAGCGGGATTTCCGGGAATGGCGGGCGAATGTGGGAAGCTGCCTGGCCGGGACCGGCGGCGTGGCGGCTTTGCGCCGCGCGAGGCAGGGCCGTAGTCTCGGGCTTTCGATAGACAAAAAGGAGGCCCGCGCGGGCAGACCCCCGCCGGG
>MKWU01004025.1_pt1 | contig 18043 bp, 11 predicted proteins | sample 809101 | NCBI WGS metagenome assembly MKWU01 (sample SAMN05860141, study PRJNA318959) | sponge metagenome | host: Aplysina aerophoba | place: Slovenia: Piran, Adriatic Sea, Gulf of Piran | collected 2013-05-07
ACTGGAAGAACCTCCTCGACCGCGCCCTCGAAGGCGGCCGTTTCCTCGAAGAGCGGGTCTCCGCCGACCTGTCGGAGGTGGTGTTCCGCGAGGTGTTCCCGTCGCTCGTCCGCGCCATCGCCGCCCAGGCCGGCGACGTCCCGCTCAGCGAGGTGCGGGACGCGGCGCTGGTACTGCTCTACCGGCTGCTGTTCATCCTCTACGCCGAGGACCGCCGCCTGCTGCCGGTGGACGACGAGAATTACCGGGCGGTCGGCCTCCGCCACCGGGTGCGGAGCGACATCGCGGCGCGGCTCGACCGCGGGGAGGCGTTCTCGGCAAAGGCGACGAGCTACTGGCACGCGGTTATAGACCTCTGCCGCGTCATTGACGAGGGCGATCCGGCGTTCGGGCTGCCGCCCTACAACGGCGGCCTCTTCGATCCGGGGCGGGCGCCGCTGCTGGACCGGATAGCCCTCGGGAACGCGGCACTCGCCCCCGTCGTGGACGCGATGGCGTGTCGCCGGACGGCAGAGGGCCGGCGCTACATCAGCTACCGGGACCTCTCCGTCCAGCAACTCGGCTCGATCTACGAGCGGCTACTGGAGCACGAGGTTGCTCGGGACGGGACGGACGTGGTCGTCCGGCCCAACGCGCTGGCCCGGAAGGACTCCGGCAGCTACTACACCCCGGAAAGTCTCGTCCGGCTCATCATCCGGGAGACCCTCGGCCCGAAGGTCGAGGACGCGCTCACCGGGTTCCGGGGGGCCGCCCGCGAGTTCGCCGACCGCGGCGCGGATGGAGACCCGGCAGCTCTGGCGGAGGCGGACGCCGCCGCGCGCCTGCTCGACCTGCGGGTCTGCGATCCGGCGATGGGTTCCGGGCACTTCCTGGTGAGCCTCGTGGACTACCTGACCGACCGGGTGATCGAGGCGCTGGCGGAGGCACACAAGATCGCGCCCGACTACGAGTCTCCGGTCGCGGCCCGCATCGAACGGATCCGCGAGACGATCCAACGCAACGCGGCGGCCGGCGGCTGGACCGTCGCGCCGTCGCAACTCGACGACCGCCACTTGGTCCGGAGGATGGTGCTGAAGCGGTGCGTGTACGGGGTGGACAAGAACCCGATGGCGGTAGAACTCGCCAAGGTGTCGCTATGGCTCCACTCGTTCACGGTGGGCGCGCCGCTCGGGTTCCTCGACCATCACCTCCGCTGCGGCGACAGTCTCTTCGGGGCGTGGGTGCGCCCAGCGACGGCGCGGGCGATGCGTGAGGGCGGCCCGCTCTTCGTGAGCGGGCCGCTGCGCGCGGCGACCGAGGCCGCGCGGCCGATGGAAGCGATCGAGGCGCTGACCGACGCCGAGATTGCGGAGGCCGCCGAGTCGGAGCGTCTGTTCCGGGGGGTGCAGGAGCAGACCCGGCCGTTCGCGGCGTTCCTGTCGGTGCTCCACGCGCTGGACTGGCGGGACGACCGCTCCGCCGAGGCGCGGGCGGCGTTGCGCGCCTGGCTGGCCGGGAAGTTCGGGGATCCGGTGGCGATCGCCGCCGGCGAGGCGGAGGTTCCGGGGGACCCGGAGCAAGCCGCGAAGTTCGGCGGGCTGCTGGCCGAGGCGCGGGAACGGATCGCCCAGGAGGGCTTCCTCCACTGGGAGCTGGCGTTCCCCGGCGTGTGGCCCGGCTGGGGAGCAGAGGGGGGGCGGCCGGGGGGGGTCGGCGCGGGGGGCGGGGAGCCCGACTGGGAAGCAGAGGGCGAGCGGCAGGGCGGTTTCGACGCGGTGATCGGGAACCCCCCCTGGGACCGGATGAAGCTCCAGCAGGTCGAGTGGTTCGCGTTCCGCCGCCCGGAGATCGCGAACGCCCAGAGAGCTTCGGACCGGAAGGCCATGATCGGGGCGCTCGAGGAGAACGGCGATCCGCTGGCGGAGGATTTCCGGCGGGCCGACGCGCGGGCGAAGCGCGCCGTCGAGGTGGCGCGGAAGGGCGGCGACTACCCGCTGCTGTCGAGCGGGGACATCAACATCTACTCGCTGTTCGTGGAGCGGGCGATGTCGCTGGTGAAGCCGAACGGGGTGACGGGGCTACTGCTTCCATCGGGGATCGCATCCGACAAGACCGCGGCGCCGTTCTTCCGGTCCGTGGCGACCGGTGGGCGGCTGCGCGCTCTCTACGACTTCGAGAACCGACGGACGCGATTCGACGCGCCGCCCTTCTTCCCGGCGGTGGACAGTCGGTTCAAGTTCTGCGCGTTCGTGGCGGGTCGGGCTCCGCACGAGCAGCCCGCGCGCTGCGCGTTCTTCTTGCAGGACTTGTCCGAACTGGACGACACAGATCGGCGACTCGAACTGACGCCCGAGGACTTCCGCCGCGTGAACCCGAACACCGGGACGGCACCGATCTTCCGCAGCCGGTGCGACCAGGAAATCACGACCGCGATCTACCGGCGACTGCCGGTTCTCGTGGACCGGTCCTCGGGAGAACCGGTGAGAGCCTGGCCGGTGCGCTACGAGCGCATGTTCGACATGACGAACGACTCCCACCGGTTCCGCACCCGGACAGAGCTGGAGGAGAAGGAAGGCGCTTGGCACATCGGCGGGAACCTGTACGACAGCCCGGCGGGCCGTTTCGTCCCCCTCTACGAGGGGAAGATGGTCCAGGCGTTCGACCACCGCGCCGCCAGCGTGGTCGTGAACCTCGACAACCTCCACCGCCCGGGCCAGCCCGTCCCGGCCACCTCGGCGCAACACGGAGATCCTGACTGGGTTCCCGATCCCCAGTTCTGGGTCCTGGAGGCCGACTGCGAGTGGCCCCCCGACGCCGGCTGGACGCTGGGTTTCAAGGAGATCACCGCGGCGACCAACGTCCGTACTGTTATCGCCTCGCTGCTTCCCGCGGTCGGGTTCGGAAACAAGGTTCCGGTGCTGCGGGCGCTTGGCCCCGAGCGTCGCGAATGGCTCCTCGCCGCCAACCTGAACTCCATCGTGCTCGACTTCGTGGCCCGGCAGAAGATCCAGGGGCAGACCATCAATCTGTTCATACTCGAACAACTGCCCGTCGTGCCGCCCGAGCGTTACGACGCCGCCTCCTTCGGTCCCAAGACCGCCGCCGAAGTCGTGCGGGAAGCCGTCCTCGAACTGACGTACACCGCCAGCGACATGACCCCGTTCGCCAAGGTCCTCCGTCACATGGACGAATCCGGAAACCCGCTCCGGCCGTTCCCTTGGAACGACGACCCCCGCCTCCGCCTCCGCGCCAAACTCGACGCCCTCTTCTTCCACCTCTACGGCGTCACCGACCGCGACGCCATCCGCCACATCTACTCCACATTCCCCATTCTCCGGCGCCAGGACGAGAAAACCTACGGCACCTACCGCTCCCGCGACCTCGCCCTTGCATATCTGAACGTCCTCACCGCCGGCCACCCCGACGCCGAGCCCACCGTCTGATGCGACGCGTCGTGGTGCGAATCCCTCGCCGCCTCCAAATCACGCGACCTCACGGCCCAGAAACAGCAACGAACGAAATGTCTCCTCTGCACTGGTTGTGGACCATGCGTTGCAGAAGTGCGACAACAGCTAATAAACTACTTTAGATTTGATGGCTTAAGAAGCCTTTATTAGGCGTATTTGGCCGTCTAGATCGACCGGTTTCCGCTACTCCTCAGGAGGCTCTAAGTCGCGACGATGCCGAACACTACGGAAATTGAATGGACTGACGCCACTTGGAATCCGGTGACCGGGTGCACGCCCATCGGCCCGGGGTGCGACAACTGTTATGCGCTCCGCTTCGCCGAACGGTGGCGGGGGGTTGCGGGTCATCCCTATGAGCAGGGTTTTGACCTCCGTCTCTGGCCGTCCCGCCTCACCCATCCTTTCAAGTGGAAGTCCCCGCGGATGGTTTTTGTGAACTCGATGAGCGACCTGTTTCACAAGGACGTGGACAGGACGTTCGTTGACCGCGTGTTCGAAGTCATGGAGGAGGCCGATTCACACATCTATCAGATTCTCACCAAGAGAAGTTCTCTCATGCGAAGCTATCTGTGCGCTCGATACGGGAATCACCCAGTGCCAGCGCACATCTGGCCCGGTGTATCTGTTGAGGATGCGGCGCACAAGGGCCGAATCGAACATTTACGGAGCATCAACTCCAGCAGACGCTTCGTTTCGTTTGAGCCACTCCTCGGTCGTATCGGTAGCGTGGACCTTGCCGGCGTGGCGTGGGCGATCGTAGGTGGTGAGAGCGGACCGAAAGCGCGACGCATGGAACGACTGTGGGCGATTGAGTTGCGAGATTCTTGCCGCGCGGCGGGTGTGTCGTTCTTCTTCAAACAGTGGGGTGGAATCCGACCGAAGTCCGGCGGCCGACTATTGGATGGCGAGGAATGGAACCAGTTTCCGCACTAGACAGAACCGCGTCATTATGAGCCCCACACCCACACCATACGCGGGACGCGAGCAGACATTCGTTAAACACAGCTTCCTGACTCAATACCTCCAAAGAGCAGCATACAAAATCTTGCAAGCCCGCTCTTCCGTCTTCAACTACGTGGACGCGTTCGCGGGTCCGTGGAGATTGTCTGACGACGACGAATTCTCGGATGCCTCCTTCCACCAAGCAGTGAGGACCTTGGATGCGGTGCGAGTGGATCTGGGTAGTCGCGGGCTTGAAGGATTGGAGATCCGTTCTTTCTTTTGTGAGAAACGGCCGGACGCCGCGAGACGGCTTGAAGAATACGCTCAGAGACATAAAGAGCTTCAGATTCATGTATTCGCGGGGCCATTTGAGAATCACATCCAGGACATCGAAGCTCGCTGTTCGAATGGGTTTACTTTCACCTTCATTGATCCTACAGGATGGAAAATTCGATCTGACCCTGTCTTTAGAACGCTGGCTCGATTGAGGGGTGAGGTGCTCCTGAACTTCATGGCAGAACCCATCAATCGGCACGCAGGATACGTGGGAGTCACGGACTCTATTGGTGATTTTCTAGCGGATCCGGACTGGAAGAATGACTTCGATGCGTTCCCGAGCGCGGTTTCGAATGAGCGCCGTATTTTCCATATGCTCATGCGAAGGATGAAGACGATGCTTGTGGCGCGATACTTCCCGTACATTACGATCAAGAGGCCAACACAAGATCGTACAAAAATGCGCCTCATTCTCGGTACGAATTCTGAGAAAGAAGTCGAAGTATTCCGTGATGTTCAGGAGAGCGTAGAGAAGGAAGAAATGAAGATTCGGACGAATCTACTGCTAGGTGCGGATCAGCAACGGCTGCTTTTTCCAGGCGATCATTTAGCAGCGATCCAACAGGAGCGCGAGGGCGTCGGATGTGCGGTGCATCGGAATGCATCGCAACAAATGCTGGCAGGCATCCTTGAGCACGGCGCTGTCGTGAATTTTGGGAACTTGTCCGTGGCGGTGATGGAGAGCATTCCGATTCGGAAGACGCATCTCAAGAAGCTGTTGGTCGACTTGAGGGAGGAAGGGGTCGTGCATTTCGAACTACCCGTGCGTGCGCGAGTGCCGAGGGACGACACTCTCATCTCGCTCGCTTAGCAGTCCGTAGTCCTTACAGACAGCGCTGGGCAATCTGGTCGGGACGGCGGGAAACGTACCCGCGTCGGTAGGTCTTCGCAGCGACGTCTACGTGCATATCCGGGCTGTTGCGCGAACACGCCTCCGGGGGCGCCTTCCCTTTTCCGAGCCCGCGGCGCATCCGCCAAGCGGGTCGCGCCGTAGGATCCATTTCAGAGCCTTATCGGCGGGTTGGGCGGACCGTCGGCCAGTCGTCCCTATGGGTACTGGCGGGCCGGCTGTGGGGCTTAGTTAGAATGCGCCGCTTCTATCAGAGAGGATCGAATCCATGCCTACCCTCTATCGCGACACCTCGTATTCGTTGACCCATTTGATCGAAGACATCAAACACGGTCGTATCGCGCTGCCAGACATACAGAGACCGTTCGTGTGGTCCTCTGCCAAGGTACGGGACCTCTTCGATTCCATGTACCGAGGCTATCCGGTCGGGACACTGATGCTCTGGGAGACAGGTGCGGACGTTGGCATGCACCAAGTTGGCGGTGGAGAGCAAACGAAGGTGGCCCAACGGCTCATTGTGGATGGGCAGCAGCGGCTGACGTCTTTGTTTGCGGTCCTGACCGGGCGGTCGGTGGTGACCAAGTCGTTCCTGCAGAAGCGGATCAGGATTGGGTTTCGCCCATCGGACGAGACATTTGAGGTCACCGACGCGGCTATCGAACGCGATCCCGAGTACATCGCGGATATCACTGTCCTTTGGGCAAAGAGGTTCAAGTCGACGGTCCGCGACTTCATGGCTCGGCAGGGAAACAGCTACGGAGATGTGGAGCAGGACGAACTCGAGGAACGCATCGACCGCGTTCGGGATCTGAGGGACTTCCGGTTTCAGGTCATCGAACTCGGTTCCGGTGCGGACGAGGAAGAGGTGGCGGAGATCTTCGTGCGAACAAACTCGAAGGTCGTGTCACTCAATCAGGCGGATTTCATCCTGACGCTCATGTCCGTGCATTGGGAGGAAGGGCGCCGGCAAATTGAATCATTTTGTAGAAACGCGGTCGATCCGAGCGCGAAAGGACCGTCGCCGAAGAACCCATTTCTGAATCCGACGCCTGACCAAATGCTTCGGGCGGGCGTGGGGTTGGCATTCCGGCGGGGACGCCTGCAGCACGTGTACAGCATCCTACGGGGCAAAGACCTCGACACCGGCGACGTTTCGGAAGAACGGCGGACCGCTCAATTCAAGAAGTTGCGGACGGCTCAGGACGAGGTCGTGGATCTGACGAACTGGCATGAATTTCTGAAGTGCCTGAGCCAGGCGGGATTCCGACAGAGCCGAATGATCACTTCGGAAAGCGCCGTGATCTATACCTACGCTCTGTGGCTGATCGGCAAGCGGGACTTTGGCGTGAATCGGCGTCTGCTGCGTGCCACGATCTCACGATGGTTCTTCATGGCACATACCAGCGGGCGATACACGTCGTCACCAGAGACACAGATCGAGAGTGATCTGTCGCGGTTGTCCGCGTTGTCGCTCGGGGACGCCACCGGCTTCTGCGAAACACTCGACGGAATCGTGCGCTCGACATTCACCGGAGACTACTGGGAGATATCGCTTCCCAACAGGTTGGATACGTCTAGCGCTCGATCGCCAGTACTCTTCGCTTATTGGGCGGCGCTGAACGTCGTGGACGCGGAAGTGCTCTTCGCCCGCCTGAAGGTGCGTGAGTTGCTCGATCCCGTGAGTGGAGCTCCGCGGGGTATCGAGCGGCATCACCTGTTCCCGAAAGCGCACCTAGCGTCGCGAGGGATTACATCGAACCCGAAGGTGAACGCCATTGCGAACATGGCGTTCGTCGACTGGGCGGAAAACGACGAGATCCGGGCCAAGAGTCCTTTGGAGTACTGGCCGGTGATGACGGCGGGGATGCCGTCGCAGGCGGTCAAGCGGCAGGCGGAATGGCACGCGCTGCCGGTCGGGTGGGAGCAACTGGAATATGACGTGTTTCTCGATCGCCGACGCTCGCTGATGGCGCAGGTAATCAGGCAAGGGTTTGAAACACTATGGGGTGCCGGGGCAGAACCGCGCAGCTCGTCCCTGACCGAAATCGTCAATCTGGGCGAGTCACAGGTCGTGGAGTTCAAAGCGACGGCTCGCGTCAATCTGCACACTGGACAGGTTGATCGGAAGATTGAGCACGTCGTCGTGAAGACCGTTTGCGGCTTCCTGAACGGTGAGGGTGGGACGCTGTTCATTGGGATTGCGGACAATGGAGGGGCCGTTGGGCTGGATAAAGACTTGGCGACGCTCAGAGGTCGAGGGGGCCGCGACGGATACGAGCTCTTTCTGCGGCAATGTCTCGATAACGGTTTGTCCTCGCCCACAGCCGCCGTAGTGGGTATCGCCTTCGAGGAGATGGAGGGCCGCGAGATCTGCGTGGTGAAGGTCGCGGCTTCAGGGAAGCCGGTATTCGCAAAGTCGCCGGGAGACGCCATCGCGGCGGAATTCTGGGTCCGAGTTGGCAACGCCACAAAGCAGTTGCACGGAGACGACATGCTTACCTACCAGGCAGAGCGCTGGAGCTAGGTTCCGCCGGTCCAACAGCAGTGCTGGTCTGAAAGCCGGCGGTTCCAGCCGGTAGCGCTACTTGCAGTGGTCGGGCCGGCAGGAATCGGACCCGCAGCCGAGAGCCCGCCACAGCGGCGGCCCGTTGCTCACGACACCAACAATAGTCTTGAGGACTTCGCGTCCAGATAAAGTCCGATGCCTACGGCACTAGGTGTGTAAACCAACGACGTTGTTCAACCCCCGCTCCTTCTCCCTCCTGGAAAACGGTCAAGCCAATATCCTGACCTGCGACGGGACCAACGCGCAGCCCGCGACCCGCGTCCATCTCAAGCCCCACGACCTCCCCCGCGACCGGCCGTACTGGCGCGCGCGGGAAGCCGGTCAGATATGAGCCTCCGCATGCTCACCGCGGTCAAGGCAGCCCCAGCGCTTACGTCCGCTATTCACGCGGTCGTCACCATGCATGGACTAGGGGACACCGAGGTCGGGATCTCGACTCCAACAGGAAGCGCTCACCGGAATCGTGGGTGGCTGTATGGGATCGGTCGAAAGCACGATCTACGTAAACGCGGTAGATTCAACGATATCGAGAGCCCTTCGGACAGACATTCCCTCCCGCGAGCGGACCGGAATGGATTCCTATCCGGTTCGGGTCGTTTTTCCGGCGTACCACCGTCCAATCCGTCTGATGTGTGGCGCTAACGAGCCGAGCGCCGTACGGCGAGGCCTATGCACATATTCCGAATCGAGCGCTCGAAATCCTCGTCGGGCAGAGCTGCCTCCGCCTCTCCGTGCTCGCAGCTCGAATCGATGCAGCCTGAAACGCGCGACACGCGTGGAGTAGACATTGGCGACGTATGATCACTGACCAACCGGCTTCGCATGCCTTATGAGATACTGCTGATCGCATGGCCCATCAACGCCTGCCCACCGTTGCGTTCAACCGCACGTTTACCCATATTCCGGAACATGTGCGGCAGGATCTCGAAACACTTGAGCGCGAACGCGCGATCTATTCGGATCACTGGATAGACGAACTTGGTGACTTCCGGCACGTGCGAATCGATCACACGCCCGAGGAATGTCTCGAGTTTGCACGTCGGAGCTGGGCCTACGAACTCTTCTTAAGAGCCGAAGCTACCTGGGCTGAAGAGGTGACGGAGATAGACGAGGACGTCGCTCACGATGCCGACACTTACTCCGCTGTTCTAAGAGATGGTAGTCGAATCGAACCACCCTATCATTGCTTTGCGGCTTTTCTGGGTCCTCACTTAGCTGCCTTGTCGTGCTCAAGGACTGAACGAGAGACCATCATTGACCTAAAGGGCAAAGAGGCTGCTCTCTTCGAAGTACGGCGAGCACTGCAATCCGTGACCGCTACGATTCGCTCTTTCAACAAACGCGATAAGAATCTGACGCCGTGGCGCATCAGATGTGAGCATGATGTAAGGGACCTCTTGTACGTGATGCTTCGTCCCCGGATCTTCGATATCAAGAAGGAGGAACGCATACCGTCGAAGGCAGGCACGCACAGAGTCGCCGATCTGTGCAGCAATGCCATCCCGTTCCTAGTGGAACTCAAGTGGATTGGACGTCTTGGAACGTGGAAGAAACGAATCGAAGAAGTGTATGTGGACATTCAAACGTATGCCAAGCATCCTTCTGGCGAAACCATCTTTTTCCTTATTGTGGATGATGTCCGCGACATCCAAGATCACCGACAAATCGAGCAGGAGTTGACAACGCGTCAGGCAGTTGACGGGAGAGAAGTCGATGTAGAAGTGTTTGTTTGTGACACATAGCGCCAAGAGTGCCCAACAGACTCACGGATACGGTGGTTTTCTCTCGGGGGCAGCAGCTTCCTCTCGGTTGGCTCGTGTTGGTCGGAACTTGAGGGGATTGGCGGGACCTTCGTACAGGCGGAAGAAACGCCCCGCGGGGCTCCGGAGCACGTGGCCAACCGGAGGGCGGCACCGCCGAGAGCGCGAGGAATCGCGTCTCGCACGGGCCGAACCCGCTACGCCGAAGGTTTCAAAAACGCGGCCCATTCGTCCATGAGCGCCCGTCGCCGCTGTAGTAGATCGCTGCGGAAGTAAGCGCCTTCGACACCGCCGACAGTGTGCGCCAGTGCAGCCTCGGCGACCTCTCGCGGGGCTCCCGCGTCGGCGCACCAGTCGCGGAACGCCGACCGAAACCCGTGAACCGTCGCACGATCGGCCAGCCCCCGGTCCCGCAGCAACTTCGTAAGTGACATGTCCGACAGCGGATGCCCCGCCCGGAGCGGGGACGGGAAGACCAAGCCGCTCCCATCGTCCAGGGCGCGCGCCGCTTCGAGAACAGCGAGCGCAGCGTCTGACAGCGGGACGCGATGCTCTGCCCCGCCCTTCATGCGTTCGCCGGGAATGCGCCACTCCCACGCCTCCGCATCCATCTCGGCCCAACTGCAGCACCGGGATGGAGCAGGGATCGAGCGGAACGTGAGAACCTGTAAGTCCCCATTCTACGGAGCTTTACACGGGAGTTCGTGGGAAAAACCGGGAAGTGGCGGAAATCGTGCCATGGTGGAGGCAGCGGGAATCGAACTTCTGCCGTAAATCGTGGAATCTAGGAAGATTCTAGGCAAGAAACTGGAGCGATACCCAACACTTGATCCCACGCAACTCGGGCCGTCCGTTGCGTTGCGAGCGCCTCCCGTTAGAACGGGGAGTCTTTGAATTGCTCAACTTCCCCCGCTACCTCCGTTGCCAAGACCTCATCGTGATACTGGTCGGCGGCCTGCTCTTGAATGTCAGTTAGGTGGCCCTGAATTTCTCGTACCACTTCCAACACGGTCAACAGCGCCACCCCCGACTTTCGCAGTTTCCGCGCCTCGGCCTGTATCGCACGCGCCGCTGCCTTCACCCTTCGTTCTCTATCCGCCTTCATTCGTCCGACCCTTCCTCTTCGCTCTCACGTTCTCGCCGCTCCTGCTGCCAGCGCTCCCGCGTCTGGGCGACTACTCCCATTGACGAGACGATCTCTCCCGCGTGCCCTTGAATCGCGCCGATGCTCTCCAAGGTCCCTGAATTCGCCGGTCCCTTCGCCGTCATCTTGCCCGCCGTCTTCACTAGCTCGGCCGTCTTGAACAAGATCTCCGAATCGGCCTTTCTATCCTCCGCGATAGTGCCGGCGTCCAACTGAACGCTCCTTGCGTATGCGGCGATGTCTGTATCCGGCTCTGTGTCCGCTATCTGGCTTGCCTTCTTCACAATCTCCGCCGCGTGCGCCTGCACGCCGTGATACATGGTGTCCATTGGTCTGTTCCTCCTTTTCGGATCAGAATTTGGCCCGACGATTCCCGCCAGACTCCGGCCAAGAATCCTAGACGCTCGCAGTACACCCCGGATCCCCGAGCTAGTCCTCCCACCCCAGGAGAATCGCGGCCTCGCCGGTCCCCTCCCACGCCGCCGAGTCGAACCGAAGGGCGTCCGCTTCCCTCTCCCGCACCAGGCGCGCCAGATCAGCCTGCACCCGGGCCTGGCGGGCCCGCCGCTTCGCCGCCGCGAGCACCAGCGCGACACGGGAGCGGCTGCAACCCACCGCGGCCGCCGTGGTTCTTGGCGAATCACTGGAACACAGGGGAACGCTACGGCCCCCCCACAAGTGGAGGCGGCGGGAATCGAACCCGCGTCCGAAAGCCTTCGACAACGACGTCTACATGCGTATCCGGGTTGTGGCGGGAATCCGCGCCCGGAGGCGCCCTTCCCTGTTTCGGTCCCGCGCCGCATCAACCCGGCGAATCGGGGCGTGAAACCTATCCCTGAGGCTCACCGACGGCTCGGGAAGACCGCCGGCCAAGCCCGCCTTGTCGACGTCCTTTCCCGCCCGGCAGGCGTGGTCAGGAAGGACGTGGCTTAAGCAGCCAGTGCCAGATCGTTGTTGGCGTTTGTGTTTGTTTCCACCGTTTACGGAAGGTGGACCCCCGACATGCAGTCGTTGCTTCTTGTACCTTCGTCGAACCCAGTACGCCCCCTCCTCGCGCGAGTCAGGCGGCAACCCGAGGCCGGAAACCAACCCCGAGACACGGCAGGGACACGAGCCCCACACCGTTCTCCGCGTCGCGAATCGGCTACGATTTTAGCAGATGGTGAGCACTGGCCCGGCCCGCCTTCAGGGGAGGTTCCGGGGACGCACCCGCGTCGCCGCCGGGGCCCTTGTCTTCTTCCTCGGAATCCCTCTCGCCCACGCCACCGGCGCCACGCCGCACACCACCGGCGCCCCGCCGCAGGCCGCAGGCACGACCCCGCAGGCCGGCGACACTCCCGAGGCCTTCTCCGGCATCCCCTGGGAGGCGCTCGCAGAGCTCCCCAACGGACTCGCCACCGTCCGCCGCGCCGCCACCATCGAATCCCGGACGGACCGGCAGAAGGCCCTCGCCGCGATCGCCGACGATCCCGCCCTCTCGGCCCGGAGCCGGGCCGCGGCTTCGTACCGGCTGGGCGGGGACGCGCTCCGGCGCGGCCGGTGGACCGAGGCCGAAAAGCGCCTCACCGCTCCCGAACTCGCGGAGAGTGAGCTGACGGCGGACGCGCTCCACCTGCTCGGCAGGAGCCTCCCCGGTGTCCGGCGGCAGGACGGGATCGCGCTCCTCCGCCGGGTGCTCGACGAGTTTCCCGACTACGGGGACCGGCGCCAGCTCCAGTTCCATCTCGGGCGCCGGCTGGCGCGCGCCGGATCGCGCGAAGAGGCCCTCGTTCACCTGGACGCGGCCGCCACGGAGGGATCGTTCACGCTCCGGGGCGAGGCGCTCGCCGCCAAGGCGGCCGCGCTCCAGCGGCTCGGACGGCGCGAGGAGGCCGCCCGGGCGCTCGAGACCCTCTACTACGACATGCCGACGCACGGGGAGTCGCTCGCCGCGGGCCGGGAACTCTCGAAGCTTTACAAGCGGCCGGACGTCAAGACCCCGACCGCCGCCGAAAAGTACCCGCGGGCGATGCGGCGGGCGGCGGGATTCGCGCGGGCCCGGAACCACCGGAAGGCCCACGAGAACTACCGGGAGGTCGCCGGCCGGTTCGCGTCCGCCGGGGACCCGGAATACGTCCGTCTCCAGATCGGGATCCAGGAGTTCCACCGGGGCCGGCTCAGCGCCTCGCTGCGGACGCTCGCCCGCATCGACCGCGAGGACCTCCGGCCCGCGGCCCTCTACTACCGCGGGGAATCGCTGCGGCGCCTCGAACGCCGCACCACCCAGCGCCGGGTGCTCGAAGAGCTGCTGGCCCTGGAGCAGGAGCACGAGTTCGGCGAGCGGGCGCTCTACAGCCTGGCGCGCAGCCAGTTGGCCCGGAACGACCGGGAGGCCGCCCTCCCCTTCCTCGCGCGGCTTGCCGAGGCGTATCCGACCGGACAGCACGGACTCTTCGCGCGCTGGCACGTCCTCTGGGACCGGTACCGCAACGACGATCTCGACGGGGCCGCCGAGGCGTTCGAGCGGGCGGCCCGGGAAAACCCCGGCGAGTTCATGGCCGGCCAGTTCCTCTACTTCGCCGGGCGCTCGCGGGAGCGGACGGGGGATCCGGAAGGCGCGGCGCGGCTCTACCGGGAGGTCTTCGTCGGCTACCAGAACTCGTTCTACGGGCGGATGGCCACCGAACGCCTCGAGGAGATGGGGCTGGAGGAAGCCCTCACCAACCCGCTGAGCGAGCCGCACCAACTCCTCGAGCGGTTCCGGGTCCGGCGCGTGGCCGAGGCGAAGCGGATCGAGGACCTCTACGCCGCCGGGTACGGGGAGCGCGCCCGGGACGCGGCGCTGGCAGCCGCCCGGCGCGGACTCCCCGACGATCCGGCCTTCGAAGCGATCCGAGCCTGGCTGCTGGCCGACGCCAACCGGAACGTCCCCGCGATCCAGGCGCTCCGGCGCGCGGCGCCGTTCCACACCTCCGCGGCCGGGGAGGCGCTGCCCGACGCGTGGTGGCGGATGCTCTATCCGTTGCGCTTCGAGGAGGGGATCCTGGAGCGCTCCGGCCACTGGGAACTCGATCCCTACCTGGTCGCCTCGCTCATTCGCCAGGAGTCGGTGTTCATCCCGCGCACCCGGTCGCCGGTGGGCGCGCGCGGACTCATGCAGGTCATGCCGGCCACCGGGCGGGCGCTCGCCCGGCTCGAAGGGGTGAGCTTCCAGACATCGCGGCTCTACGACCCGGGGGTCAGCATCCGCTTCGGGACGCGCTACCTCCGGCAGCTCCTCGACCGGTTCGCGAGCCGGCCGGAACTGGCGCTCGCCGGCTACAACGCCGGCCCGCACCGGGTGAGGAACTGGACCGACATGAACATGAAGATTCCCGCCGAGGTGTTCATCGAGGAGATCCCCTTCACCGAGACGCGCAACTACGTGAAGCTCATCATGCGCAACGAAAAGATCTACCGCCGTCTCTATCCCGAACTCGGCAAGGGGATAGAGCCGGACGGTCCATGAGCGACACCCCGGCCGCGCGGCGGCGCGGCAGCAAGAAGGCCGCCCGGTTCACCGAGTCGGTCATCCGCGAGATGACCCGGCTCTCGATGCGGTACGGCGGCGTGAACCTCGCGCAGGGGTTTCCGGATTTCGCGGCCCCCGCGGAGATCAAGGAGGCGGCCGTCGAGGCCATTCGCCGGGACATCAACCAGTACGCGATCACCTGGGGCGCGAAGTCGCTGCGGGACGCGCTCGCCGAGCGCTACCGGGCGCTCTACGGCATGGACGTGGATGCGGAGCGCAACTTCACGGTCGCCTGCGGCTCGACCGAGGCCATGATCGCCACGATGCTGGCGGTGGTGGACCCGGGCGAAGAGGTCATCGTTTTCGAGCCGTTTTACGAGAACTACGGGCCGGACACGATCCTCTCGGGAGCGGTGCCCCGCTACGTTCGCCTGCACGAGCCGGACTGGACCTTCGACGAGGACGAGCTCCGGGCCGCCGTCACCGGCCGCACCCGGGCGATCATCGTGAACTCCCCGCAGAACCCGAGCGGCAAGGTGTTCGGCGAGCGGGAACTGTCGCGGATCGCGGCGCTCTGCATCGAGCGCGACCTCATCGCCTTCACCGACGAGATCTACGAGTTCATCACCTACGACGGCGCCCGGCACATTCCGATCGCGACGTTGCCGGGGATGGCGGACCGGACCGTGACCATCAGCGGCCTCTCCAAGTCCTACTCGGTGACCGGGTGGAGGGTCGGCTGGACGGTCGCCAGCGAGGATCTGAGCGCCGCCATCCGCAAGGTCCACGACTTCCTGACGGTGGGGGCGGCAGCCCCCCTGCAGGAGGCGGGGGCGGCGGCCCTGCGGCTGCCCGAGAGCTACTACGAAGAACTCCGCAGCGGCTATGAAGAGCGGCGTGATCTCCTGGTGTCCGGTCTGACCGAGGTCGGTTTCCGATGTTTCGAGCCCGGCGGCGCGTACTACGTGATGACCGACATCTCGGACTTCGGTTTCCCGGACGACGTGGCCTTCGCGGAGCACCTCGTGAAGACGGTGGGCGTGGCCGCGGTGCCGGGGTCGAGCTTCTACGCCGATCCGGCGACCGGCAGCCAGCGGCTCCGGTTCACGTTCTGCAAGAACCGGGAAACGCTCGTGGAGGCGGTCGAGCGGCTCCGGCGACTCCGTTGATCCGCCGGGTTGCCGCGGCTTCGCTGGCCCTGTGGGCCGCGGCGGCAGCCGCCGTCGGGGCGCAGCCGCCGGGTTCCGCCGAACACGCGGAGGCGCGGCGCCTCCTGGAGACCGGCGACGGGGAGGCGGCCGTCCGGAGCGCCTTCGACGCCCTGGTGCGGTCCGACGCGTTCGCGCCGACGGACTGGAGCCAGGAGATCCCGGAGGGCCGGATCGTTCTCGACGAGTTCACCGGGGCCGCCAGCGCCGCCTACCGGCTTCAGCGGGCGGCGTACCGGGTGACGCTGGGCGACGCGCTCGCGGCTACCGGTAACGCGGCGGGAGCGGCAACGGAGTACCGGCGTGCGATCGCGCTGGACCCGCGGGCGGAGACGTGGCGGCGTCTCGCCGATATCCCGGGAACGCCGCTGGCCGAGCGCGTCGATGCGCTCCTGCGTTCCTGGGCGCGTTCCGGGGGGTCCGATCGTGAGGCGCTGGAGTTGTTGCGGGAGACCGGCGCCTTCCGAACCGAAAACGGGCTGGCCGCGGCGCTCGACCGGTTTCGTTTCGCGGCTCCGGAAACGTCCCGCCGGCGTCCGCCGGAGGGGACGACTCCGTACGCGGGGACCTTTCCGAGCCTTTCGCTGGCCGTCGAAGGCGGCGTCTGGTCGAGCGAGCGTTCGTTCGCGGAAGGCCGGCCGCTCGTTCTCTACTTCCCGGCGGACGGCTGTCCCCGCTGCGGCGAGGTGCTGGACGAACTGCAAAACGCCCTCCGGGGTCAACCGGCGGACGTGATCGCCGCCGTGTCCGACGCCGACCTCGCCATCCTGACGCGGATCGCCGAGTTGACGGGCGCCGGGTTCTTCGTGCCGGAACCGCAGTCGGCTTCGGCGAGGTCCCGGATTCGGGAACGTCCCATCGGGCACGTCGTCCGCCGGGAAACCGTGGACTTCCGGCCCGACGCCGACACCGGCGGAACCCTCTGGCTGGCGGCGCGGGCGGGCCTTTCGGTCTGGCGCATTCCGCTGGGCGCCGGCAGTTCGATCCGCCGCGACCTGAGCGCGCTGAACCGGTTTCTGGACGACTCCCCGGTCGAGGGAAGCGACGCGGCGCTGGTGGACATTCCCGACGATCCGGAGGCGATGATCGCGGCCCTCCGCCGGCCCGAGGCCGGCGGCGGGGGGGCCCCTGCCGGGGGGGCGGGGGGGGATGCGCCGGGCCCGCCGGGGGGCGGGGGCCGGGGGGGGAGCCGGTGGGAGACATCGAGGCGCGCCTGCTGAACGCGGTTCGCACCACGCTGCGGGCGGCGAGCGACCCGGCGGCGCGGGGGGTGTCGCTGCTCCGCGCCGCCGCCGGGCTCGAGCCCGGGGACGCGGCCCGGCTCGCGCTGCTGACGCGGATCGTGCCCCGCTTCGGGGAGCGCCTCCTTCGCGAGGCGCAGGCGGTGGATCCGGAGGTGGTGCGGGCCATCCCGAACGGGCGATTGCGCGTGGCGGCCGTCGAGGGGTCTTTCGTCATCCAGCGGGACTACGAGGGGGCCGGCGGGGCGGCCCTGGTGCTGTCCGCCGAGGTTGGGCCGGGGGATCCGGGAGAGCTGCGGGTGTTCGAAATCGTGCCGGGGCGCGCGATGAGCGTGACCCCTCGGGAAGGGGGGTTGGTGTTCGTCCGGGAGGGACCGGATGGGGAAACCTGTCTCGCCTGGGGGCCGGGCGGGGGTCCTTTCACGGAGGACTGCGCTTCCGAGTTCCGTCAGGGCGCGGTCGTCGTTTCCCGGAGCCAGCTCGTCGGCGGGGGCGACGCCGGTGAGCCGAGCTACCTGGTGCGGGTGGACGGCGGGACGGAGGCCGCGGAGGTGAGCGCGCTGACCGAAGGGTTGGCCGCCTTTGCCGCCGGCGAACTGGAAGCGGCGGAGGGGGCCTTCGCGCGCGCGGCGGAGGCCGTCGGGCCCGGGTCCCCGCTCGACATGGCGGCGATCCGCTACAACCGCGCCAGGGTGGCGGAGGCGCGGGGCGAGCGGGAGGAAGCGCTGGCCGCGCTACAGGCGATCGGCGACGCGACGTTCCCGGGGGTGCTGGAGGAGGCGATCCGGCGGCTCTACCGGGCTGGGTGCTGATCCGGGCCGATCCACCTCCACGGCAAGACCGGCTCGGAACGCCACCCTCCGGTACAGGCGGGGGGTGGACCAGTCTTATCTGTCGCCGAGTGGCCCAGTTCTAGCCCGGATTTCTCATACTCACGGCCCGGGACGGACCGCAATGGGTCGTAACCCACTCTGTCGCGGTGGTTTCTCCACCAGGCGCCAACCTGGACGCACCGAACGGCGCGCAGCGTCGCGGAACCGCACCAGGCACATCGCCTTCA
>MKWU01004027.1_pt1 | contig 18043 bp, 12 predicted proteins | sample 809101 | NCBI WGS metagenome assembly MKWU01 (sample SAMN05860141, study PRJNA318959) | sponge metagenome | host: Aplysina aerophoba | place: Slovenia: Piran, Adriatic Sea, Gulf of Piran | collected 2013-05-07
AGCAGGGTGTGCCGGTCATCGGCGAGGCTGACCTGGCCGGCTGGCGGGCCGACGACTCTCGCAGCACGTACGTGTTCGACGTGAGTTCGCCCGCCGGTTACGAGGCCGGGCACCGCCCCCGGGGCGGCTCCGCCCCCGGGGGGCCGGTCCCCCGCCGGTTACGAGGCCGGCCACCGCCCCGGGTTCGCCTCCGCCCCGGGGGGCCAGCTCATCCAGGAGCTCACCGCCCGGACCGCGGTGCCGTCGGCTCGCATCGTGGTGGCCGACTCAGACGGCGTGCAGTCGCTGTTGACGGCCTACTGGCTGCGGCTGATGGGCCGTGAGGCCTACGCGCTGCCCGACGCCAACCGGGGCCGCTGGCTGGAGTCCGGCACCGATGCCGTCGCCGAGCCGGCTCGGCCCACCAAGCCCTACGAACGCTCCGTGGACGCTCTTCAGGCGATGCGCGACTACATCGAGTGGGAACTCGACCTGCTCGACCGCGTGGACGCCGACAACTTCGGGCTGAAGCATGGGACGTGACCGCGCTGTCGCGGCGCCGGGCCGGGACGGTCACAGAATCTCGGTGCGACTTCTCTACCTACAGTCCACACAACCAACCCGAGATTCTGGCGGCGGGACGGTCACAGAATCTTGGTGCGACTTCTACGCGTACAGTCCACACAACCAACCCGAGATTCTGGCGGCGGGATCCAGGGTGGAACCGTGAGTCCGGCGGCGGGCTCCAGGGTGAAGCCGTGAACCCTGCGGTCGGGGTCTACGTCAACAACCGGGCTGCGGTGTTCGGCGGCGACCGCTTCGGGCTCGACGACCTGCTCGACTTGGCCCGGCGGGCCGAGGAGTGCGGGTTCGCGTTCGTGTCGGTGGGCGACAGCGTGCTGGCCAAGCCCCGCTGGTCGCCCGTCGTGACCCTGGCCGCGGTGGCCGAGGCCACCGAGACGATCGGGCTGGCTACCGGGATCCTGCAGCCGCACCTGCGCCATCCGGTGACGGTGGCCCAGGAGTGGGCCACCCTCGACGCGCTCAGCGGAGGGCGCACCGCGCTGGGCGTCGGCCTTGGCACGGGTCCGCCCGAACTGGTGGACGCCGAGTTGGCTCTGGTCGGCTTGGACCGCCGGCGCCGGGCCCGGGCCTTCACCGAGGCCATAGAGGTGATCAAGGCCCTGTGGGCCGGCGACGGGTTGGACTACGACGGCCGCATCTACCAGCTGCGGGACGCGTCCATCGGACTGCGACCTGTGCAGCGGCCGGGTCCCCCGGTGCTGATCGCCGGAGGGGTGTTCGTGGCGCCCGAGCGCGGTTTCGGTCCCAACGACGTGTTCGACGAGGCGCGGGCATCGACGTTCGTGGGCCGCTGGGACCGGGTCGGGCGCCTGGGAGACGGCTGGATCACCGGCATGGCCACCCCCGACGAGCTGCGAGCAGGCCAGGAGTCCATCGCGGCCGCCGCAGAGGCCGCCGGTCGGGCGCTGCCCGAACCGTTCGACGTGCGGGTCAACCTGTTCCTGCTGGTGGGCGACGACCCGGCCGCGGCCCGGTCCGAGGGAGCGGCGTTCATGGCCGACTACCACCGGCGCCCCATGGACGACGCCAGCATCGACCGCTGGCTGGTATGGGGCCCGCCCGAGGCCTGCGCCGAACGCTTCAGCGCCTACGTGGAAGCGGGCGCCACCTCGTTCCAGTGCGTGCTGGCCACAGTCGACCAGCGGCCGCAGATGGAGCGGGTCGCCTCGCAGTTGCTGCCGCTGCTGGGCTGAGTACACGGCCCCTTCCGTAGAGCCGGCGGATGCGCCCTCCTTGACGGGAGCGCCCATAGGAGGCCGCGCGGGCAGGCAAGCGATTCCGATACATACGGGCGCGGCCGTGGCCCGAGCGGCCCTCAGGTCGCAGCGAACAAGAGCGGGAAACACCACCCTGCACCGCGAGGCGGCTTCATCTACCCGCGCACGCTCCGAGTGGTTCCAACTTCGCGACCGTGAGCCTGGGTCGGTAGGTTGCGCGGCGACAGCAGGGCGGCGGGTCAGGCGGCGGTGCGCTGGTCGTACCGTGAGCCTGGGTCGGTAGGTTGCGCGGCGACAGGGGGAGAGCTGTGAGCACTGCGAGAGCGGCGACGCTGCTGGGGCCTGAGCGCCTGGAGATCCGGGAGTACCCGGTTCCGGAGGTGGCCGACGACGGGGCCTTGCTGCGTATCGGGCTGGGCGGGATGTGCGGCACCGACGTGAAGTACTTCCACGGCCGCATCGACATGCCCTACCCGGTGATCCTGGGCCATGAGATCTTCGGCCGGGTCGAGCGGCTGGGTCGGTCGGCGGCCGCCATCCACGGCGTGGCCGAGGGCGACCGGGTGATCCTCAAGGGCTCGCGGGGTTGCGGACACTGCCGGGACTGCCGAGACGGCGCCCCCCGGTTCTGCTCCCAGCGGACGTCCTACGGCAGCAACACCACCGCCGAACACCCACCGCACCTGTTCGGCGGGCTGGCCGACTACCTGTACGTGAATCCCGACGCCGAGCTGTTCAAGGTGGGCGACGCCATGAGCGACGAGGCCGCGGTGCTGTGCGGGTCGGTGATGGCCAACGGCTACGAGTGGGCCGTCCTCCACGGCGGCGTGACCTTCGGCGACACCGTGCTCATCCAGGGACCGGGCCAGCAGGGCCTGGCCTGCACGTGGGCGGCCCGGGCCGCGGGTGCGTCCCGCATCATCGTGACCGGCACCGCCGCTGACGCCGACCGCCTGGCGCTGGCCCGCCGGTGGGGCGCCGACCGCACCGTCGAGGCCGACAGCACCGACGTGGTGGAGGTCGTCGCCGACGAGACGGGCGGGGCCATGGCCGACGTGGTGGTGGACGTGAGCGGCAGCCCGGCCGCTCTGGAGTCGTCAGTCGCCTCGGTGCGCAAGCGGGGAACGCTGGTATTGGCGGGGCTGAGCGGGGGCCGGCGGGTTCCGCTGGATATTGACGCCCTGGTGTGGAAGGAGATCCGGGTGCAGGGGGCGTTCACCGCTAGCAGCCCCGCCTTGACGGCCACCATGGAGCTGATCTCCTCGACCGGCTTCAAGCCCGAGGAGATGATCAGCCACTCGTTCGGCCTGGACGAAACCGAGCTGTGCATCCGGGCCATCGGCAACGAGATCGACGGCATGTACCCCACCAAGGCGGTGATCCGACCGTGAGCCGGTCCAAAGTGCTGCGCGGCATCGTCGATCCCGTCCGACGGCTGTGCGAAGCGGGCATGTCCGAACCCGAGCGCTGGAGCCGCATCAGCGACGTGCTGGAGGCGGCCCTGTCCGACCCGGATCTACAGGCCGCCGCCCGGACCTGGCCCAAGAGCCACGACAAGGAGAACAACCGCTACACCAACCTCCTGTTCTACGAGGACCCCGACTTCGGCTTCGTGGTCAACGGCCTGGTCAAGGACGAGACCGGCCGCACCCCGGTCCACGACCACGGCCACGCCTGGGTGGCCTACGGACTGCTGGAGGGCGCCGAGACCGTCCTGCGCTACCAGGAGCCGCCCGCTGAGGGAGCCCCCTCCGGCCTGAAACCCGACGAACTCATCCCACTGGCAGCCGGCGAGGTCGACCTGGTACCACCGTGGACGTTCCACGCCGAGCAGGCCGACACCGATCGCACGGTGGCGGTGATGGTCCGCAGCGCCCGGGTCGGCCAGTTCGCCCACCGCCGCCTCAACCCCGACACCGGCGAGACCTACGACCACCCCGGCCCCCACCAGATCCCCTACGACCTCTGAGCGCGGGGATCGTCCAGCCGACGGCCCCACAGGTAGCACGCTACGTCGGGGATCGATTCCGGCGCGCGGGTGTCCGTAAAAGACGCGCGTCACGGCGCCCGGTCGCAGCACGCGCATAGGCTTCCTCGACCAGCATCTGTTCGTCGGTCGACCGCGACCGAGCCGCCTTGAGGTAGGTCCGCCTTAGCAGCACTAAAATGAGAGACGCTGACCGCTCGCAGCGCTACGTCGCCCATCGCCGCGCTCTTCAAGCTAGTTCGGTGACAGAATTCAGGCTGTCGCCTCGCCTGGTCGGCTTACCGGAGCGGATAGAGACGACGCACAAAGCGCAGTGGGCGCAGCGACGTTCACGAAGGCAGCGTGCGCCGCGACCGATGGCGCCAGGCCGTCGAACGACACGACGATGCTTCCCGCGCAGCAGTGGCCCCGCCGCTTGCCAGCGGCGAAGGCCTCTGACAGATGAGCGCCGTCGTACCGTTCGTCCGCGGCGCAACTCATCGACATTTGCGTACACATGACATTACGGCGAGGTGCGGAGCACACTGCGTCGACGATCTCTGGCCGCGGGTTGCGATGCTTGGATCGGCCTATGGAGAACACCACTGTCTCAGGCTCTACGGCTTGCAGGAGTAGTTCCGCGAAGTCTCGGTTTCGCTCTGGTTTCGCTCCCATACGGACGTTTCCGCCGTGATGTGGAAACACGAGGATGTCGGCCTTCAAATCTTGGCCCGATTCCAGCAGGTGTGCCAGGCCAACCTCATCAACGTCTCCGGTAAGCAGCACAGATCGGTCATGAAGAGTGGCCTTGAGAACTGCACTCATTGTGTTTGTTGTTATCTCACGACCTTGGGCATCCGCGCTACCAGGGCCCATGGCTGCCAAGGATACCCTCGGTGCAAGTACGTTCAGGCTACAATCGGCATCGAATGATATCCTGATTCCCTCCTTGAGTTCGACACGAAAGTCGCACTGACCCGTTCTGTGACGCTCCTCCAACGCAAACACGATCGCCTTCCATTGGGCAGTGTGTTTGGTTGCGTCACTGTTCAGACGAACACGATCAACCCTTATGGTGTCCTGATCTAGAAGTAACAGCAATCCCTTGAGATGATCAGTGTCAGCGTGAGATATCAGCACCTCGACCACATGCAGGATACCACGCTCAGTCAGAAACTCTAATAACGCTGTACTAGGTCCAGCGTCAATAACAACCGCCCGAGTTCCATCGGATATAACGGCACAGTTTCCATGGCCAACATCCAGAATCGTCAGTTCTGACACTAGCGAATCCACTCCTTGATATAGAGTCTATCTGTCCTGTCAGCTCCTATGTTCGCCGTCGCGTATGCACGAAAGCCGACCTTGATGGCTCCACGCAGATCCGCTGGCACATCGTCTAGCCGGAGGCGTACCACTTGATCTATCTCCCAAGCGGGAAGCGACACACAGAAGGTTCTGTCGGTGTCATCTACCTGTTCCACTACGATCTGTGTTCTCCATGGCTTACGTTCGGGTGGAATGTCACCGGCTAGTTCCGCCAGACAATTGACCAACGCGTCATGCAACTCCTCCGGCTCGCGAAGTTCATTTGGCGGCAGCAAGACAGGAATATAGGGAAGGAGTGGACGTATGATAAGAATGTCCGTTGCGGCGAACCGTGTGCAGAGAACCGCAGGGAATCCATGCCTCGTAACGGACGCAACGAGTTCTGCTCCTGCAAATGTAGCATAGTTGGCACGGGCACTCAGGTTGTGGTCACATATCATGGCGTGAGCCGCTCGCGGCAGATCCGCGCTCTCTTTGTCTACCGTCGACAGAGGACCCGTCAGCTCATGCATCTCCAACCCAGCGTCCGACAGCAACCAGCCGAGTGATTCCCTGCTTCCAGCATCGTCGTCAACGACAGCAACCGTTGTGATGCGGCGCGAACCAATCTTCCACATTGCCCTAGGATCCTATCAACGGAAAGCTAACAGTGAACTCGGCACCGCCCAACTCGCCGTGGGCAGACGCCGCCACGCTGCCTCCGAGATCGATCACGGTGTCCTTTACGATCGTGAGCCCCAGCCCGGACCCACCTGGGCGCGTCGTTACGCCAGGAAGCCAGATCTCCGAGGTCGAGTACACCTCGATTCCAGAGCCGTTGTCGGTTACGGACAGAAGGAGTCGGCTAGTGCTCACCTCCGTCGCGAGCCGCACGACCCGGTCCGCAGCGGTCGACTTCGACACAGCTGTGAGCGCATTGGCCAACAGATTCACCACGACGGACTCGATCGCTGCAACCGAGCCACGTAGGTATGGACTGGCATCACACATCTGCAGCTCAAGCTCTGCGTCCAGCGCGGCCATGAACGGTCGGTAAGTCTCCGTCGCGCTCTTGACCACTTGGTGGATCTCTACCCGACCCGCTCGCCGCTTGTCCTTGTCGACGAGACTGAGGGTGCTGTCACTAAAGGCTTCGAGTGATGCGACACCCGACCCGATTCGATCGATCGGCTTAGCAAGATCGGGCGGCATTGGACTGAATTGTGCTCCTAGCTTTCGCCGAAGCGTACTCACAGCTCTGCCGATCACCTTAAGGGGCCCTCCTGAGGACTCGTGGGCGAAGGTCGCAGCGGTGATTCCCGCGGTGCTTAGGGTCCGGTAGAGCTGAACCTCTTCGCGCATGGCCTGCATCTCGCGCTCTTGGGCCGCGGTGTACTGCCCGAAGGCCTCCTTGAGAGCCGACGCTGCTGGCGCCTCGGGGATGATTCTCTCGATCGCCTGCTCAACGTCGACTCTGGACTTGGAGGTCTCTGCGGGCGCGATATGGCGCTTAGCTTGCCGTCGTTGCTCGGCCGCCCTGAGGCGCTGTCTCGCCATCCACTCGAGACCGTCTTGGGCCATCCTGCGAAGGTCAGCAAAGGCACCGGTCTCGATCATCCCCGACCGGTCTGTCTTCTCGGTTAGTGACTTCATGGAATCGCTCACGCGGATCCGGCCGAGGGAAGTGTTTGTGCTGGGACGCTCCTCGGGGCTCTGGGATCGGCGCAGGTTCATGTCCAGCCAGTCGTTACCAGGATCGCCGTAGGGAGGGACGCGGATCCCGTCCACATACAGCATCACACCACCAAGCTCGCTGAGCCACTCCCGGACATCCCCCACGGAGGACTTGCGAGTCTGGAACGTCTCAGCGTTGAGAATGAACACCCACAGATCGAATTGTGACGGTGGACAGCAGTACGGCTTTCCGTCTTTGCGCAGATCTTGGTGGCTCGCGGTAAACAGAGTCTCACCCTTCCAATCCGTGACTCGTGCCTGGGCCCGGCCGTCGGCGCTGACCTCAACATGCAACGAGTATTCCGCGTCATCAAAGTACTTCTTGCGTACGAGTTCCTCAAGATCTCTGAATTCGGACGAATCGAGGCTCGTACGGAAATCCGATGGGTCGTCATCGAATGGATCGGCCAGCAACAAGAGTGCCCGAGCCAACTTCTTGACCTCTCTCCGACCTACGCGGGATGTCAAGAAGTGAATCCTGATGTCGGTTCCAGGAGTAGCCGATTCCTTGCACGGGCTCGTCTTGATCTCGAGTTCCACATCGTCGACAGCATCAGCGGCGTCGAATGCCGACCAGTTGAGCACGATGCGATGCTGCAGCCCCGGCTCGGATCGGGGCCGAGTCGTAATCGTCGCAGATTCACCGGCTCTGAGCGCAGCGAGCCGACCTAGTCCCTTGCTCCCGGCTAGGACGCGTCCCCGCGGCGTACGCCCCCTCTCCACCTTGGCCGACCGCCCGAGCAGCAGAAAATGGTCGACGATGTCCGAGGCCGTCATGCCCTCACCGTCGTCTCGGACGTGGATCGAGCCCCCTGCTTCGGAGACACGGATCAACCGCACCTTGCAGTTGTGTGCATCAGCGTCATGGGCGTTCTTGACCAGTTCCATGACTCCGTGCTCAAGCGACGGATTCAGCTCCTCACCAAGCCGGCGGAGGATGTCGGGCGCGAAGCGGAACTTAGCCAGCATGATGGGAGACCCCAGCCTCGACCCACGGAATCGAGGCGATCGCCCCGACGGTCAAGTGCCGGCAGCGGATCGCTCGGTTGAGCCATACGTTGGCAGCTTCAGACCGCAGTACTCCCAACAGGCGGTGGCATTCGTCGATACTTCCGGACAACGGCGTGAGGACCAGAAGGTGGTTGTCGACGGCCACCGGACGGTGATCAGCCACAATCGCCCCACGTGCTCTTGCCGGTTCTTCGGGCCGCGACGTGCGAGGTACGGCAACGAACGGACCGTGATGAAGCCTGCCAACGAAACGTCGGTGCCGGGCGACCTTCCTGATGGTGCTCCATGTGGGGAAGTCCTTGGCGGTCAGATACGGCCTCCAAGGTCCACGATCTGGTGCTCGGTAGTGAACGACGGGACCAACCGATACGTGAAACCGGTCTCCCACTGTCGGTCCCGACGCCTCTCCGACCCACGACTTCGGGGGGCTGCCGTCGGGCCGGGAGCGCCGAATAGCACTGAGTAGGAAGACATCGACATCAGCCCATTTGTCGAACCGGCCCAAGATCGTGGTCTCCTCGATATCGAGTCTCGCCTTTATGAGGCGCCGCCATTGCTCGTAGCGCGCTCCGCTGCGCAAGACGTCTGGCAGCAAGGCCAAGATACGGGATCCAGGCGTGAGCCGGGAGACAGTGTGGTCGACGAAGTCTGCCGCTCCGTTGACCCTGCCGCTCGCCCAATCGCAAGTGTCAGTACTCGGCACCGAGGCGAACGGGGGATTCAGCAGCACGTGGGTCGCGCTCCCCGCCTCAGGCGCGAACCGCCCATCGCCGCAGCGAACCCGGACTTCCAAGTCGATGTCCAGAACTCGGCGCTGAAGTTCGAGTCGCCAAGCCGCCACTTCCACGAACTCCGGTACAATGTCCACCCCGCACAGACGCACCGTCGCCGTCGCCCGACGGATCGCGGGCGCCAACACTCGGACCGCTGACAGCAGTAGATCTCCGGCGCCGCAACTCGTGTCCGCGACGACGATGTCCCCTTGGGCTTCCCTGAGCGGTCCAGTGAGTCGATCAGCCAGTTCAGTCCGCGTGAAGAAGGCCCCCAACTCCCGCCGCTCGGTCAGTGAGACCAGCCTACGAAGCTCGGCGCTCGCCCGACCGTCCAGCACTCCCGCCAACTCCTGCTCCGACAGACGATCTAGTGCGAATCGAGCGTGCAGGTCGTGGAATATGTCACGAAACTCATTGAGTGTTTGCGCTGGCGGAAGCCGATGACCCTTCACAAGATCAGACTACCCACGCCATGAGTCAGAGTCCCGGCGAGCAGCGAAGGTCGCGCTTCGCACCGAGGCACCGGTGCTCCGCAGGATGCGTCATTCCCTCTGGCAGCGGGCGAGGTCGACCTGGTACCGCCGTGGACGTTCCACGCCGAGCAGGCCGACACCGAGCGCACGGTGGCGGTGATGGTCCGCAGCGCCCGTGTCGGCAAGTTCGCCCACCGCCGTCTCAACCCCGACACCGGCGAGACCTACGACCACCCCGGCCCCCACCAGATCCCCTACGACCTCTGAGCGCGGGGATCGTCGCAGCGCCGCTGCGCCCGAGGACCGGGATCGGTCAGGCAAAAAACAGTGTGCTAAATTCTGGCGCCACGGAACCTGCGGGCGGCAGCTTGCCCGCTGACTCACATGCATGGGAGGAGACATGGGGGATTCCAGAGCGCATCGCACACGGATCTGGAGGTGGATGGCCGTCGTGTTGGCCTTCGCAATCGTCGCGGCCGCCTGCGGCGACGATGATGAGGAGCCGGCAAGCCAACCGGAAGCGCCTGCCGAGGAGCCCAGCGCGGCACCCGACCCGGAAGCCGAAGCACCAGCCGAAGAGCCCGAAGCGCCGGCCGAGGAACCCGAACCCGAGGCGCCGGCTGAAGAGCCCGAGGCACCCGCCGAGGAGCCCGAGCCCGAACCCGAACCCGAGGAGCCCGCCGAGGAACCCGAGCCCGAACCGGAGCCACAGCCCTTGACGGCCAGCTACCGGGGGGTGACCGAGGACTCGATCAGCGTCGGCGTGCTGTTGATCGACAAGGACCTGCTGTTCGAGGTGGCCGGCGTCCTGCTCAACTGGGGCGACAACGTGGCCCAGTACCAGGAGGCCATCGACGCCGTCAACGAAGCCGGCGGGGTCAACGGCCGCCTCATCGAGCCGGTCTACGAGCTCGTCAACCCGCTGAGCCCGACCGCCTACGACGAGTCGTGCGTGAAGCTCACCCAGGACGAGCAGATCTTCGCCGCCATCGGCTTCGTGCGGCCCTCCGACGCGGCGCTGTGCTACGCAGAGATCAACGACACCCCGTTCATCGGGTACCTGTCCGACGTCACCAGCCAGGTGACCGACCGCTCCGTGCTGCCCATCATCACCAGCAACGCCCTGCCCGAGCGCATGGATGGCGCGCTGGCGACCACGGTCGCGGCCACCGGGGCTCTTGATGGCAAGACCATCGCGGTGCTGGGCAACTCCGACGCCCGCAACGGGTTGGTCGTCTCGGCCCTGGCCGGTCTCGGCTACGACGTCGCCTCGACCACGGTCACAGCCGTGCCGACCGAGGACGAGGCCGCCGACGCGGCCGAGCTGGACATCGTGATCCAGCGCTGGATCGCCGACGGGATCGACTTCGTCTTCGACACCGCCGGCCTCGACCGCCCGCTGGCCGCCGCCAACCGGGCCGGATTCGAGGCCGACTGGGCCACCAACCGGACCACCGTCCTGTCGGCGTCGAGGTTCGACTCGGGCGCCACCGAGGCCGAGATCGCTCGAACCATGGTGGTGGCCGTGCCCTCCGTCGAGTTGATCTACGAGCAGGGCCACGGTCCCACGGTGGCCTGCGTCGACCGCTGGAACCAGAACAATCCCGACGAGCAGGCCGTCTTCTATCCGGGAGAGGACGATCTGGACAACCTCCAGCGCATCGCCCGGTCATGCCAGCAGGTCGGCACCTTCGCCAGGATCGCCGAGCTGGCCGGCCCGGACCTGACCACGGAGAGCTTCGCGGCCGCGCTGGCCGAGGTGGGCTCCTACGAGATCGCCGAGCTGCCCTTCGCGTCGCTGGGCGCCGGCAAGTGGGACGCCAACGACGTGGTGACCCTCTTCCGTTGGGACTCCGGGCTGGGCGACTTCGTAGCGGGCGACTTCGTCGACATTGGCTGATTCGCCGGCATCGCTTGCGGCTGCGGTCCTCGGGGGTGACCGCAGCCGCAAGCAGGCCGCGCCGGCCGAGCCCGTAGCGGACGAGCTCCTCCCCGGCGTGGGGGGAGTCGATGAGACGAGCCTGCGGGAAGGACTGAAGACAGCCGGGCCGTTCACGTTCGTGGTGCTGTTGCTGCTCAACAGCCTCGACGAGCTCGAGAGCGAGATCATCACCGTGCTGGCCCCCGACATCCGCGACACGTTCGGGGTCAGCGACGGGACGATCGTGTTCATCACGTCGGCCTCCGCGGCCTTCTTCGTGCTGGGCGCGGTTCCCATGGGCTACCTCGCCGACCGGTTCAAACGGTCGCGCCTGGTTGGCATCTCCTCGCTCGTCTTCAGCGCAATGGTGTTCCTGTCGGGGCTGGCGGTCAGCGCGTTCATGCTGTTCTGGACACGCTTCGTGGCCGGGATCTCCAAGGCCAACACCCTGCCGGTGCACGGCTCGATCATCGCAGATGCCTACCCGATAGCAGTGCGGGGACGGATCGCGGCCACCAACTCGATGGTGGGCAAGACACTGGCCGCCATCAGCCCCATCGCGGCAGGATGGATCGGCCACGAGTACGGCTGGCGGACGCCGTTCTTCATACTGGGCGTGCCGGTGGCGATCATGGCTCTGCTCGCGTTCAGGATCCCCGAGCCGGCCCGCGGCCAGTGGGAGAAGCGTGACGTGCTCGACGAGGTGTTCGTCGACCCCGAGGCGGTCCCGGTGTCGCTGGAGGCCGCCTTCGCCCGGCTGATGAGGATCCGCACCCTCAAGATGATGGTGGTGGGCTTCGCCGCTCTCGGCTTCAGCCTGTTCACCGTCCCGGCCCTGGCCAGCCTGTTCATGGAGGAGCAGTACGGGGCCAACGCCTTCCAGCGGGGGGTGGTCGTCTCCATCGGCGGCTTCGCCGGCATTGCGGTGCTTCCCTTCCTTGGGCGCTACTACGACCGCGCCTACCGGGCCGACCCCTCGAGCTCGCTGCGCATGATCGGCAGATGCATCGTGCCGATGGCGGTGGTGACCCCGCTCCAGTTCCTGATGCCCGACATGGTCGCCTTCGCCGCAGTGGGCGTCGTCCACAGCCTGCTGGCCGTGGGCGCGTTCAGCATGGTCATCCCCCTGATCCAGGGCGTCGTGCCCTACCGGCTGCGAGGCATGGGGCTGGCGCTGATAACCCTCTACATCTTCCTGATCGGGGCCATCGGCGGCTCGTTGCTGTCGGCCTGGCTCACCAACGACTTCAGCAACCGCACGGCGGTGTTCGTGCTGGCCATCCCGGCCAACATCATCGGCGGGACAGCCCTGTACCGGGGTGGGCGCTTCATCCGGGGCGACCTGGCTCTGGCCGCCTCCGACCTGCGCGAGGAGATGGCCGAGCACCGCCGCCTCACGTCCGACCCGGCCTCGGTTCCGGCCCTGCAGGTGCGGGGAGTGGACTTCAGTTACGGGAACGTGCAGATCCTCTTCGACACGTCCTTCGAGGTGCGCCAGGGCGAGACGCTGGCCCTGCTGGGCACCAACGGCGCGGGCAAGTCCACGATCCTCAAGGTCGTCACCGGGCTGGTGACCCCCGAGCGTGGCGTCGTGCGCCTCGGCGGGCGGACCATCACCTTCGCCACGCCCGAGCACCGGGCCCGGCTCGGCATCGAGATGCTGCCGGGAGGCACGGGCGTGTTCGGGTCCTTGACGGTGCGAGACAACCTGGTCGTGGGCGCCTACCGGTACCGCAAGGACCCGGCCGACGTGGACCGGCGCATCGAGCGGGTCATGGAGCTGTTCCCGCAGCTGGCCGACCGGGCCGGCAGCCGGGCCGGCAGCCTCTCGGGCGGCCAGCAGCAGATGCTGGCCCTCGCTCGGGTGATGCTGCACGAGCCCAAGGTCCTGGCCATCGACGAGCTGTCGCTGGGGCTGGCCCCCGCCGCGGTGCAGTCCCTGCTGGAGACCATCGACGCTCTGCGGGCTGCCGGGCAGACCATGATCATCGTCGAGCAGTCCCTCAACGTCGCCCTGGCGGTGGCCGACCGGGCCGTGTTCCTCGAGAAGGGCCGGGTGCGCTTCGACGGCCCGGCCTCGGAGCTGGCGAACCGGCCCGACCTCGCCCGGGCCGTGTTCCTGGGGTCCGACGAGCCGTAGCGATCCACAATGCTCGCCGCCTGGCTCACATCGCAGCTGGTATTCAACGGCCTCGTCAACGGACTGGTCACCGGGCTGCTGGCCATGGGTCTGGTCCTGGTGTACCGCTCCACCCGGGTGGTGAACCTGGCCGTCGGGAACATGGGGCTGGTCGGCGCATCCCTGCTGGCGCTGCTGGTGCTCAACTACAACTTCCCGTTCTGGCTGGCGCTGGCGCTGAGCCTCGCCACCGGGACGCTGTTCGGCGCCGTCGTGGACTTGGCCGTGGTGCGCCGGCTGTTCGGCTCGCCGCGGGTGATAGTGCTGATGGCCACGGTCGGCGTGGCCCAGCTGGCCTCGGGGATCAGCAGCGCCTACCCCGAGCTCAACATGCGGGGCAACAAGTACCCCACTGCTCTGTCCGGGGTCTTCGACGACGTGCTGGGCCTGCGGATCACCGGTCCGCAGCTCAGCATCCTCATCGCCGTGCCTGCGGCCGCCATCGGTCTGGCGTGGCTTCTGCGGCGCACCACGTTCGGCCGGGCCGTGGAGGCCTCGGCCGACAACCCGTCGCTGTCGCGGCTGTCCACCATCAACCCCAAGACGGTGTCGACCCTCGTGTGGACCATCGCGGGGCTGCTGTCGACCATCTCGATCATGCTCCTGTCGGCTCAGATCGGCAACCCCGCCGGTCTTGACAACCTCGGGATGCAGACCATGGCCCGGGCCATGCTCGTGTTCGTGCTGGCCGGCCAGCGGTCGTTCGCACGGGCAGTGGTATTCGGGGCGCTCGCCGGGGTGGGCGAGGCTGTGCTCAGGTTCAACCTGCTGACCGAGCCCGGACTGTTCGACTTCGCCGGTCTGGTGCTGGTGGTGGCCATCGTCTACCAGCAGAGCCGCTCAAGCCCCGACGACACCACTTTCGCGTTCGCGCCGAAGGCACGGCGCCCTCCCGAGCGGGCCCAGGAGATCTGGTGGATCCGAAGGATGCCTTGTCTGGCGACCATGCTGATCGTTCTGGTCGCGCTGCTTCTGCCCATCGTGGTGACCCGGCCCAGCCGTCACCTTCTCTACGCCTCCATCGCCTGCTACGCGATCTGTGCCCTGTCGCTCACGGTGATCACCGGCTGGGCCGGACAGCTGTCGCTGGCCCAGATGGCCTTCGCCGGCCTCGGCGCCCTGCTGGCCGCCGCGCTCAACCGGGGCTTCGAGATGGACGTGTGGGTGCTCGACTTCCAGGCGCCGGCGGTCCCGTACTTGGCCGCCATCGCCATCGCCGGGGTGGTGATGGCAGGCGTGGCCGCACTGGTCGGCCTGGGCGCGCTGCGTGTGCGCGGGCTGCAGCTGGCCGTCATCACCTTCATGCTCGCAGTGGCAGCCGAGCAGTACATCTATCGCCGGCCCTTGCTCAGCGACGGCAACACGAGTTCGGTGTCGTTCCGCCGGGGCACCGTCTTCGGCCTGGATGTGAGCAGCCAGAGGGCCTACTACTACTTCTGCGTGGCTGTGCTGGTGGTGGTGTTCGTTCTGGTGGCCCGGCTGCGCAACAGCGGGATCGGCCGTTCAACCATCGCGGTGCGCGACAACCCCGAGGCGGCCTCGGCCTACACCATCAGCCCGAGCCGGTCGAAGCTGGCCGCGTTCGCGCTGGCCGGCGGGATCGCGGCCATCGGAGGGGCGATGTTGGGGGGCCTGTTCCAGAACATTCCCTTCGGCGAGCGCTACTACCTGATCGACGACTCCCTGCAGCTGGTGGCCATGGTCGTGATCGGCGGGCTGGGAGCGCTGACGGGACCGCTTGTCGGCGCCCTGTGGGTCGTGGGCCTGCCCGCGTTCTTCGGAGACAACGAGCTGGTGCCGCTGTTCACCTCCAGTGTCGGGCTGCTCATCATCTTGATGTACTTCCCCGGCGGCTTCGCTCAGATCGGCTACGCCACCCGCAGCTTGATCTACGACTGGGCCCTGCGACGGCTCCCGCCCCAGGAGCCGGACACACCCGCGAAGCCGGCGGCGGTGCCGGTGGGCGGCGGAGACCGGGACGACCCGGCGCCCGGGAGCGCCTGCGAGACCGATGTCGTGCTCCGGACCCGGGGAGTCTCGGTGAGCTTCGGGGGGATCCAGGCGGTCTCCGGTGTCGACCTCGACGTCTCGCGAGGCGAGATCGTGGGGCTCATCGGCACCAACGGAGCCGGCAAGACCACGTTCGTCAACGCGGTCGGAGGCCATGTCAACTCGCAGGGCGCCGTCGAACTTCTCGGCCGGGACGTGTCGAGGCTGAGCGTCGAGGCCCGGGCCCGGCACGGCCTGGGCCGCACCTTCCAGACCGCCCGGCTCTTCGGTGAGCTGACGGTTCGGGAGACGGTTCAGGTGGCGCTCGAAGCCCGGGGCCGCACCCCCTTCCTTGCCACCGCGCTGGGTCTGCCGGCGGCCCGGCGGCTGGCCCGGCACCGGCGGACCACCGCGGACGAGCTCATCGGGTTCTTCGGACTGGGCAGCTACGCCGACGAGTTCATCGTCGACCTCTCGACCGGCACCCGCCGCATCGTCGAGCTGACCAACCTCATGGCTCTGGACGCCAGGGTCCTTTGCCTCGACGAGCCGACCGCGGGCCTGGCCCAGCGCGAGAGCGAGGCCTTCGGGGTGCTTCTGGTGGAGGTCCGGCACGAGTTGGAGGTGTCGATGCTGGTGATCGAGCACGACATGCCGCTCATCATGTCCATCAGCGACCGTGTGTACTGCTTCGAGGCCGGCGAGGTCATCGCCGAGGGCGTACCGGCCGACGTGCGATCGGACCCCCGGGTGATCGCCAGCTATCTCGGCACCGACGAGCGAGCCATACTGCGAAGCGATGCCCGGGACCCGGCCCACGGCGGCGCGCCCGGCTCGCCCGCTCCCGAGCTTGGGAAGCCGTGATGCCGAATCATGAGTCCGCGTCCCGGAGCACTACCCAACCTGCATCCGCTCCAACCGCAAGGAGGCCTGCTGCCGGCCGCCGCGCCGGTTGCGCTGGCCGGGCCACCCGACCTGCATCCGCTCCAACCGCAAGGAGACCCTATGGCTGCTCATGACCTAGTCGTCCGCAACGGTACCGTCGTTGACGGCAGCGGAATGCCGGCCCAGCTCGCCGCCGCTGGGGTGGTCCGGCGGCACAACCGCGCGGTCGGTGGTGGGGGGGTCGGGACGCAAGATCGTCGCGGTCGGTGCGGTGGATGGCCGCGGCACCCGCGAGATCGATGCCTCCGACCACATCGTCACGCCGGGCTTCATCGACGGCCACACCCACATGGACGCCCAGTTCTTCTGGGACCCGTTGGGCACGTCCTCGTGCTGGCACGGGGTGACCAGCGTGGTGGTGGGCAACTGCGGTTTCACCCTGGCCCCGTGCCGGGCGGGCCAGGAGCAGCTCGTGATCGACAACCTCGAGAAGGCCGAGGACATCCCGGCCGCGGCACTGGCCGCCGGAGTGCATTTCGAGTGGGAGACCTTCGCCGAGTACCTCGACGAGTTGGACCGGCTGCCCAAGGGGATCAACTTCGGCTCCTACCTGGGGCACTCTGCTCTGCGGACCTACGCCATGGGCGAGCGGGCCTTCGAGTCGGAGGCGACCCAGGACGACCTCGCAGTCATGGAGGGGGAACTGCGGGCCGGGCTGGCCGCGGGCGCGCTCGGTTTCACCACCTCTCGAAGCGACCACCACATGACCCCGTCGGGCCGCCCGGTGGCGTCGCGGGTCGCGCCCTGGGGCGAGGTAGAGCGTCTGGTGGCCACCATGGCCGCCGCCGGAGGGGGAATGTTCGAGCTGGCCAACGAGTCGGCCATGGCCTCCACCGACCCCGGGGCCCGGGCCGAGGCCATGAGCCGGCTGCGCCGCCTCGCGGTCAGCAACCGGGTGCCGGTCAGTTTCGGGATCTCGACCTTCGGCGATCCCAACCGCTGGCTGGAGTTGCTGCGGCTCCTGGACGACGCAGCCCGCGACGGCGCCCAGATGTGGGGCCAGAGCAGCTGCATGCCCTCGGGCGCGCTGTTCAACTTCAAGACCTGGCTGCCCTTCGACAAGGTGCCCGGCTGGTCCGAACTGCGGGCCCGGCCCCTGCACGAGCAGGCTGTGGAACTCCGCGACCCCCAGGTGCGGGCCGGTCTGATCGAGTCGCTCAGCGGCCTCGACTTCTCGCTGGGCAAGGAGGTGGCCCGCAAGCCGCTGTTCGAGCGGATCGTGGTGATGCAACGCGACCGGACCGCGTCACCCACGCTGGCCAGCGTGGCTGCCGGCCGCGGCGTCCATCCGGTGGAGGCCATGATCGATCTGGGCTTGGAGTCCGGCTTCGACGCGTTCTTCCTGCAGATCACCAGCAACGACGATCCTGACGACGTGCTGACGATGCTGCACCACCCCCGCACGGTGATGACGTTCTCCGACGCCGGGGCTCATGTGAGCCAGATCATCAGCGCCTCGCTGCAGACCCACCTGCTCAGCCACTGGGTTCGAGAGGTGGGCGCGTTCTCGATCGAGGAGGCGGTGCGCATGATCACGCTGGTGCCGTCGAGCATCTGGGGACTGGCCGACCGGGGGCTGGTGCGCGAGGGCTTCGAGGCCGACTTGAACATCATCGACCTGGAGCGCCTGGAGCCGTGCGTGCCCGAGGTGGTCCATGACCTCCCCGCGGGCGCCACCCGGCTGATCCAGCGGGCTGAAGGCATCACGGCCACCGTCGTGGGAGGCGAGGTGCTCCTCGAGGACGGCGAGCACACCGGCGCGCTGCCGGGCCGCCTGATCCGCCGTCGCCGCGGCTGACCGGCACCGCGCCAGCGCTGATCAGGCCAGCGACCGGGCTGCGTCGAGGGCCCGTTCCAGCACGTCCCGGTCATATAGTCGCGGACGGTACCGGCCGACCGGTGCCGTGCTCAACTGGACGAGGCGACGGAGCGAGGCGTGCTGCATTGCATCGTGGTAGCCGGC
>MKWU01004028.1_pt1 | contig 18039 bp, 16 predicted proteins | sample 809101 | NCBI WGS metagenome assembly MKWU01 (sample SAMN05860141, study PRJNA318959) | sponge metagenome | host: Aplysina aerophoba | place: Slovenia: Piran, Adriatic Sea, Gulf of Piran | collected 2013-05-07
CTCATGAGGCCGCAAGATTCCCACAGCTCATCATCATCTATGATCAGATACCAGACAGACGACGAGGGCGTGGTTTCGCAACCGGAATACACCTTAACGAAGCCCTCGAATGGTCCAAACGACCGGGACCACCTCACCTCCAGGGGAAGACGTCCTGGTTCCTGCCCTTCAACCGGGGCTGGAACGACGGCACCGGCAATCCGCCCAACCCGAGCGGCATCAAGACCGACTACCTGTGGCGGGAGGTGCTGGCGCGCGCGAGCCTCACCAACATCCTACTCGCGAACGCCAGCTACTTCGCGTTCACCGCCACCCCGAAGAACAAGACGCTCGAGATCTTCGGCGCGCCCGATCCCCAGCCCGACGGCGCCATCCGGCACCGCGCCTTCCACAGCTACACCATGAAGCAGGCGATCCAGGAGGGCTTCATCCTGAACGTGCTGGCGCACTACACGCCGGTGGCCAGCTACTACCGGCTCGCCAAGACGGTGGAGGACGACCCGAAGTTCGACGTCAAGGAGGCGCAGAAGAAGCTGCGGCGCTTCGTCGAGGGCCACGACCACGCGATCCGCCTGAAGGCCGAGATCATGGTCGACCACTTCCACGAGCAGGTCCTCGCCAAGAACAAGATCGGCGGGCAGGCGCGGGCCATGGTGGACACCAACGGCATCGAGCGCGCAATCCAGTGCTTCTACGCCGTGCGCGACTACCTACACAGGCGCAAGACCAGTACCGGTGCATCGCGGCCTTCTCCGGGGAGCCTGAGTTTGGGGGCCAGAAAGTGACGGAGGCGTCGCTGAACAGCTTCCCGTCCGGCCAGATCGCACAGAAGATCCGGGAGGACCCCTACCGCTTCCTTGTCTGCGCCGACAAGTTCCAGACCGGCTACGACGAGCCGCTGCTGCACACGATGTACGTGGACAAGACGCTGTCCGGCATCAGACCGACCCGGACAAGCTGCACGACCTGCAGGCCGATCTCGACGCCGCCCAGGTCTACTCCCCCGAGCAGATCCACGACCTCGTCCAGCGCTACCTCGGGCGGCGCGGACCGCGACGAGCTCGATCCCATCCTCGACGTCTGCGTGGCTCGCTACGTGCACGAGCTGGACGAGCACGCGCAGGTCGACTTCAAGGGCAAGGCCAAGGCCTTCGTGCGGACCTACGGCTTCCTGTCGTGCGTCCTGCCCTACACGAACGCGGAGTGGGAAAAGCGCTCGATCTTCCTCAACTTCCTGATCTCGAAGCTGCCGGCGCCCGAGGAGGAGGACCTGTCCAGGGGCATCCTCGACGCCATCGACATGGACAGCTACCGGGTCGAGAAGCGCGCGGTGCAGCAGATCATGCTGCACGACGAAGACGCCGAGATCGAGCCCGTACCGAACAGCGGCGGCGGCCACGTCCGCGAGCCCGAGCTGGACCGGCTCTCGAACATCCTCCAGGCATTCAACGACCTGTTCGGCGACATCTCCTGGGACGACCGCGACCGCGTCGGGGAGCTGATCACCAAGACGATCCCCGCCAAGGTGGCCGCTGACGCCGCATTCCGGAACGCGCGCGAGAACTCCGACGACGCCAACGCCCGCATCGAACACGACAAGGTGCTGGCACGAATCGTGACCGGCATGGTGAACGACGATGCGGAGCTGTTCAAGCAGTTCATGGACAACCCGGACTTCAAGCGATGGATGACAACGGTAGTGTTCGAGGGAGCCTGCGAAGCCACAAGGCCCCGACTGGAACGCGAACAGCCTACCGGGTCATGAACCAGCGAATCGCCTTGGCCACCGTCCTGGCCGTGACGCCCGTGAACTCAGCGATCAAGGTGTCCGGATGACCGAGCCCACGCAGTGTCAGCGCAGGCAGCTACAGAGGAGAAACGTGGGACTGGACGTGGACCGCGCACCGCGGCGGCCGATAACCCGCTTTTTCTCAACAGCTTAGAAACGTCCACGCAGAATCGGGGACGGGGCGGCGGCGGCGACGACGCTGCGCTGGTGCTACTACAAGTCCCGCAGCGAGGGCTGGGTGGTCGTGGGCTCGGACCACGTGGGCAGTCTCCCAGCGTCCACAAGCGGGCTGCACACGTTCGGGCAGGACGCGGCGGCGGGCGGCGCCGCGCTCGGCGGCCTGTCGACGGTCATGGTGGGCGTGGCCCGCGCCGCGACCCGCGCCAGCACACAGCTGAACGAAGGCATGGCGGACGTCGCCGCCCTGATTCCGGCTCGAGGCCGGGCACCAGACACCCGGGCCGCCGCATAAGACGTGGGGAGCGGCTCGCGGTCCGATTCGTAGTCGTCCTTGCGCGCCTGGTAGCGGGCGGTCGGATCCAGCGCGTGCACGCCACACGACCGGGCGCCCCGGCGCGGTCAGTTGCCTGCGCTCGTCTTGTCGAGGATGCGGGCCATCAGGTCGGCTGCGGTTTCGCTCTCGATGATCCACTCGCCGACCTGCGCGAGGTGTTCCGGGTCGGCGACATCAACGCGTGTTTCGTCCACGCGCTGAACGCCCGCTTCAGCTCGTCGTTGGCCTGACCCGCGAGCAGGCCGACCAGCGTCCGCAGATGCCGGCCGAGAGTACAGTCAGGCCCATGCACGACGAGCACTACAAGCGTCTGTTCGCCTTCCCCCGCATGGTCGAGGACCTGCTGCGGCGCTTCGTGCGCGAAGACTGGCTCGACGCCATCGACTTCGCCACCCTCGCCAAGCTCTCCACCGCCCCTACGTCGGCGACGACCAGCGCTCCCGCCACGGCGACACCGTCTGGCGCGTCCGCCACCGCGACGCCTGGCTCCACGTGCTGATCCTGCTGGAGTTCCAGTCCCGCGACGACCCGGACATGGCGTTGCGCATCCTGGAATACACGACCCTGCTGTACCGGGAGTTGCGCCGCAACCGGGCGCTGGAGTCCGACGGCCGCCGCCCGCCGGTGCTGCCGGTCGTGCTCTACAACGGCGATTCCCCGTGGCGCGCCGCGGTCGAGGTCGGCGACCTGATCACCCCGGTGTCGCCGGCGCTGGCGCGTTACCAGCCGGCACAGCGTTACGTCCTGCTTGACGAACGGCACGTTCGGAGCGACGATGCGTTGGCGAGCAACCTGATGGGGGCCGTGGTGGCGTTGGAGCAGAGTCGGGACCCGCAGGATCTGCGGCGGGTGGTCGCCGCGCTGGAGCAGCGCGCCTGGGACCCGCAGGATGAAGAACTGTCGCGCGTATTCGCCGAGTGGGTGTGGCGGCTGGCCCAACGGCTGGCGCCGGAAGAGACGCCGCCGCCGGCCGCCTACACCTTGGCGGAAGTGAGGATGACACTCGAAGAACGCGTCAGCCGGTGGCCGCGGCAGTGGCGGCAGGATGGCCTCGACCAAGGGTTGCGGCAAGGCCTCGACCAGGGGCTGCGGCAAGGCCTCGACCAGGGGCTGCAGCAGCAGCGTGCACTGTTGCGCCGCCAAGCCGCGTCACGGTTCGGCGCCGACGCCGCCGGCCGCCTGGCCGACGTGCTCGAAGCGGTGACCGAGCCGGAGCGCATCGCGGAGATCGGAGAGCTGATCGTGCGTTGCGAGAGGGCCGACGAACTGCTGGCCGAAATCGCGACCGCCGGAGATACAGGCGAAGAAGACGACTGGAGTTGACGCGCCTATGCGGAGCTACTCCACGAACGCAAAGGCAACTTTCAGTTCGACCGCATGATCGGCGGCTGGCGAGACCGGCCGGTACTTGATCTGCGTCTCAAGAGGTAATATGTTTATGCCTCATGGCGCGGACCACCAAGGCCGAGAAGGCGCGGTTGCTCAACGCCGCGTACCGTCTGCTCGGACAGCGGATGGAGCGCGCCGACGCGGCCCGGCATCTCGGCCGCCAGTTCGCGTTGTCGCGCCGGCAGGCCTACCGCTACCTCCAGGAAGCGGCCGGGCTGAGCGACCCTGTCCCGGCGGTCGAGCCGACCGTCGCGATCACCTTCAAGCTTCCTGTCAGCACGGTACGGGCAATCCGCGCGTACGCTCGACGCAGTGGGCTCTCCCTCGGGCAAGTCGTCACCCAAGCGGTGACGGCGTTGCTGGACAGTATCCGTCAGCGACGTGGGTGAACGACAACCCCGGAAGACTCTCCGGCAGGTGCATCTCGACTACACGTTCGATCGACTTCTCGTCGGCAAGCTCGCCCACGCCTACGCGTTGCTGGTGCCGGCCCGCACGCGTCCGGTTGCCACCCACGGAATGGAGCGTCCACATGCAGATGGCGGCGATTTACACGCGCGTGTCCTCGGAGCGGCAACGCGAAGCGCACACGATCGCGAGTCAGACGGCGGCACTGGTCGAGTGGGCGACGACGCTCGATCTCGAGGTGCCGCGGGACTGGATCTTCGAAGACGACGGGTATAGCGGAGCGACGCTCGAACGGCCGGGATTGGAACGGGTCCGTGACCTGGCCGCCGCCGGCGACATCGAGGTCGTGCTCGTTCACAGTCTGGATCGGCTGAGCCGCAAGTACGCCTACCAGGTGCTGTTGATCGAAGAACTTGGACGTCACGGGGTCGAGACGCGTTTCCTCAATGCTCCGTCGAGCGCCACCGCCGAGGATCAGCTGCTGGTGCAGTTTCAGGGCATGATCGCCGAATACGAGCGCGCTCAGATCCTCGAGCGGTCGCGTCGGGGGAAGCGGCACCGCGCGCGAGCGGGCGAGATCAGCGTCATGGGCGGCGCCCCGTATGGCTATCGTTATCTTCGGAAGCGAGACGATGCACCGGCTTCGTACGTCGTCGTCGAGGCCGAAGCGCGCGTCGTGCGCGACATCTACGAGCACTACACCGTCACGGGCTGGAGCATCGAGGGAATCTGCCGGTGGCTCAACGAGCAAGGCGTGGCCACGCGGAAGGCCGGGGCCCGCTGGGGGCCCTCGACGGTGAGGCAGATGCTGCGCAACCCGGCCTATCGCGGCACGGCCTGCTTCGGGAAGACGCGGATAGTCCGGGGAGTGGCCCGCCAGAAGCGCGTAACGCGGACGCTGCGGATGGGCGGCGCCGTTGCGCGTCGCGACAGTGCGCCCCGCGAACGGCCGCGCGAGGAGTGGATCGAGATCCCGGTACCGGCGATCGTCGACGAGCCGACCTTCGCGCGGGCGCAGGAGCTGTTGCACGAGAACAAGGTGCACGCCCGCCGCCGGACGATCGAGCCGAGCCTGGTGCAGGGACTGGTGAGTTGCCGCAAGTGCGGCTACTCGTTCTCGCGCATCTCGACGCGGTCGACCGCGCGCAGGATTCAGTACTATCGCTGCATGGGGTCCGACCGGTGGCGGCACTTGGCGGGTCCGCGGTGCGATGCGCGTCCGGTCCGGCAGGACCTGCTGGACGAGGTGGTATGGACCGAAGTGCTGCGGTTGCTCGAGGAGCCGGCCCTGATCCAACAGGAACTGGATCGCCGGCTGGCCGCCGCCCAGGCTGCCGACCCCAAGCGGACTCGGACGCAGGCCGTGGAGCGGGACCTTGCACGCGTGGGCAAGACCATCGAGCGGTTGCTCACCGCCTACCAGGAGGACTTGGTGTCGCTCGACCAACTACGCGAGCGGATGCCGTTGCTGCGTCAGCGCGAGCAGACACTGCGACAGGAGCTGAACGCGCTGGTGGAACAGACTCGCGACCGCGCCGCGCATCTGCGTCTCGCCGAAACGCTCTCGGCGTTTCTGACGCGCTTGCGGGCGTCGGCCGAGACGCTCGACATCGTGGAGCGACAACGGATCGTGCGGCTCCTCGTCAAGGAGGTCCTCGTCAGCGACGACGCGCTCGTGATTCGCCACTGTATTCCCGTTCCCGCGGGACCGCCGCCAACGGGTTCCGGCCCCAACGGCCGAGTCGGCGATCTCGCCGACCCCCCAAGTTACCTTTTGCGTTCAGGGGGTAGCTCAGCATAGCTGGGGCAACTTCACCGCCCGCGGGCACGATCAACGATGCAACCATGAGCGCGCGAGCCCGAGGCGCCCGACGTCAACGAGGCTGCCTTCGGGAGCGACTGGAGCGTCATCGGGCGAACCGAGGGGAAGAACCGGGAAGAACACCAGGCCTCGGCGGGGGGCGGTCTTGGTGCAGGCGGCGTTCGGCGTGCCCGTCGACGATCTCGCCAACCACTACGGCTTCGCCCCCCTGTGGGCCTGCGGCGCGGCTGGGCGCTTGGCGGCGCCGGCTGATGAACGACTGGATGTGCTACCTGAACAGGCCTCAGCCCCAAGGCGTCCGTTGCGTGGCTGCGCAACGGCGACTGCTGCCCGGCGGTCGCGCGAGTCGACCGCGCTCACTGGCCGGCCGGCCCCGGCTCCGAAGGAGTCGCCAGCGTGATGGTCCACCCGGCCGCAGTCCCCATATAGAGGCTGATCCCTCTTTCGACCCGCCGCTCGCTCGCTGAGCGCGACGGCGCGGTCACCATCCCCGCCGCCCCATCCCGCCGCGCACGCCGTCGGTCCGGAAGGGGGCATCGCTTGTCAACGCTGCGTGCGAACGTCGCCGTCCTCCGGAATCGCGGCCGTGGCTGGTAACGGCGAGCGTACGGCGACGGATCGCGCGGCGTTGTTGGGCAACGGCTAGTTGTGCACGTGTGTGGTAGTCTGTCGATCATGCCGAGTCGAGATGCCCAGTGGATCCTCGGGACCGTCATCGCTATCGCGATTGCCTTGAGCATGCAGATCAGCGGCGTCCGCGCCGACGTGCGCGAGCTTCGCGCCGACGTGCGCGAGGATCTCCGCGACATGCGGACAGACCTCCGCGGCATCGATGACCGTCTGCGTGCTGTCGAACAGGCCGTGAAGCCCAATCAACCTGCAGAATAGCCTCGATACGGTTTGGTGTCCGGGATCCCGAGTCCGGGATCAGACTCCCTGACGACAGGATACGCCAGTCCACCACTCGTTGGCCTCGTCATCGTCGGGTGCGGCTTCTTGCGCATCAACGCTGCGCTGTCGCTCCTCCAATCGATTGGCTCCGTCAGCGGGGCGCATCGCGAGGCGATTGGCCCCGCTGACGGCGTAGCTGCACGACCTGCCCGCGCTCCTCGTCGAGGTAGGCCGCCCAATCGTCCATCAGCCGCCGCCGCCGCTCGAACAGGTCGGAGCGGGCGTAGGCGGCCTCGACCTTGTTCTGGACGACGTGGGCCAGCGCCGCCTCGACGACCTCGCGCGGGTGATTGGTCCGTTCCGCGGCCCAGTCCCGGAAGGAGGACCGGAAGCCGTGCGGAACCGCCCCGATGCCCTGTTCCCGGACGAGCTTCGAGAGCGCCCTGTCCGCGAGCGGCTTCCCGCGCTGACTCGGGAACACCAGCCCGGCGCCGTCGCCAAGCCAGCGTGCCGCGCGCAGAACCTCCACGGCGCGTCCGCTCAGCGGCACCCGGTGGTCGCGCTTCGCCTTCATGCGGGCGCCGGAGACCGTCCAGATGGCCGCGTCCAGATGGATTTCGTTCCAGGTCGCCAGCCGGACTTCGCCGGAGCGGGCGGCGGTCAGCACCAGGAACTCGAAAGCCAGCTTCGCACCGGCCCACGCCCGCGACCCGCGGACCGCGGCGACGGCTGAGGCGACCTCGCCATGCGGGAGCGCCGCCATGTGGCGCACCACGGCCTGCTGGCGACCGAGAGCCTCCCCGAGCGCGTCGCCGGCCGGGTTGTCGGGCCGATGCTACATCGCCACGGCCCACTTCATGACGGCGCCGATGCGTTGCCGCACCCGCCGCGCTGTCTCGGGCTTGTCGTGCCAGATGGGCGAGAGGACCTGCAGGAGGTCGGCCGAGGTGATGTCGGAAACGAGTTGGTCGCCGATGAGCGGGAACGCGTATGCGGCGCGAGGTCGTCTTCGCCGCTCGGCATTGCGAGGGTCTGGAATGGGGCAGCACCGTCGCGATTGCGCAGTACTGGTATCGCGGCGGCCAGGTGGTGGATGCCGACGTCGCCTTCGACGCCGCCCGGTCGTGGGACGTTTACTACGGGAGGCGAGGCTTCGCGATCGACTTCCGCAGGGTGGCCATGCACGAGTTCGGTCACGTCCTCGGCCTGGACCACCCAGACGATCATGGGCAGGTACGGACCGCCATCATGAACTCCTCCGTCAGCGACACGGACCGGCTGCAGAGCGACGACATCAGCGGCATCCGGGGGATCTACGGTTCCGACCGCCCGCGGGGCGGCGCGCCGGATCTGGTGGTGCAGGCGCTGCGGACGAGTCCCGGCACGCTGACCGCGGGGCAGACGTTCACGCTGTCGGCCACGGTGCGGAACGCCGGGAGCGGGACGGCGGCGGCGACGACGCTGCGCTACTACTACTACTACCGTTCCAGCAGCAAGGAATGGGTGGTGGTCGGCACCGACCCCGTCGGCAGCCTCTCGGGGTCGGCGAGCAGCGCCGAGTCGATTCGCCTGACGGCGCCGTCCGGGGCGGGCACGCACTGCTACAATGCGTGCGTCGCATCGGTTGCCGGGGAGACCGATCGGGAGAACTGCTCGGGCAACCTGCGGGTGACCGTGACGGCGGGCGGGGGCGGCGCGCCGGATCTGGAGGTGGAGTCGTTGCGGACGAGTCCCGGCACGCTGACCGTGGGCGGGACGTTCACGCTGTCGGCCACGGTGCGGAACGCCGGGAGCGGGACGGCGGCGGCGACGCTACGCTACTACTACTACGATTCGGACACCGAGGACTGGGCGGTGGTGGGCACGGACAGCGTCGGCAGTCTCTTGGCCGCGGCGATCAGCGCCGAATCGATTCGCCTGACGGCGCCGTCTGACGCGGGCACGCACTACTACAATGCGTGCGCCGCATCGGTCGCCGGGGAGACCCGACGGGAGAACTGCGCGGGCAGCCTGCGGGTGACGGTGACGGCGGGCGGGGGCGGCGCGCCGGATCTGGAGGTGGAGTCGTTGCGGACGAGTCCCGGCACGCTGACCGTGGGCGAGACGTTCACGTTGTCGGCCACGGTGCGGAACGTGGGGATGGGGACGGCGGCGGCGGCGACGCTACGCTACCACTACTACCGCTCCAGCAGCAAGGAGTGGGTGGTGGTGGGCCAGGACGGCGTCGGCAGTCTCACGCGCCGGGGGCGGGCAGCGCCGAGTCGATTCGCCTGACGGTTCCGGGGCGCGCCGGGACGCACTGGCTCAGCGCCTGCGTCGCGCCGGTTGCGGGAGAGACCGACCGGAAGAACTGCTCGGCGAACCTCCGGGTGACCGTCCGGGGGAGTTGAGGCGCAGCGCGGGGGGGAGTAGCAGGATGGATGGTGCGAACATGCCGAAGCCGGCGCCGGCAGTCGAGCCGGCGATGGAGGCGACCATTGTCGAGCCGGCCGGTCCGGAGCCGGGGGGCGCCGAGGGGAACCGCATGCTGCGCTTCACGCTCGTCACCGGCGCGTGGTTCGTCGGGCTGTTCGGGCTGATGCGGCTGCCGTGGGTGGAGCGGACGCTGCTCACGCCGTTCGCGGAGGTCCAGCAGCGGGTGGCGGACCAGCTCACCGGCGCGCCGTCGGACCTGGTCTACGCGGACGCGAGCTGCAGCGGGGGCGACCCGCTGGCGCTGTGCGCGGGAGCGATCTTCGCGTTCCCGGCCACGTGGGGCGCGCGGCTGCGAGGCGCGGCGGTCGGCTTCACGCTCATCACGGCCGTGAACGTCGTGCGTCTGGGCAACCTGTCGCTGGTGGCGGAGAACAAGGCGCTGCTCGACCTTCTGCACGTCTACGTCTGGCCGGCGGTCCTGATCCTGGTCGCGGCGGGGTTTGTGTATGGCTGGATGGGACGGCAGGGTTTCGGAGCCGTCGGCCCGGGTGCGGCGCAGGGAGACGGGACCGCGGCTGGCGGCGGGGTCGAGGTGGCGTCGTTAGGCGGCCTGGCGCTCGGCGATGCGGCGCGGCGCTTCCTGCTGCTGGCGGCGCTCCTGGTGGCGGGCTACTTCGCCACGGCGCCGTTCTTCTACGAAAGCACGTTCGTCGATGTCGTCGCGGGCTGGATCGCGGTGACGGGCGGGGTGATCCTGGCCGGGGCGGGGACGACGGCGGCGGTCTCGGGGGCGGTCATCCGGACCGCGCACGGCGGGTTCATCGTCACCCAGGAGTGCATCTTCACGCCGCTGATCCCGCTCTACGTGGCGGCGGCGCTCGCGGCGCCGATGGGCTGGGGTCGTCGGACGGCGATGCTCGTGGCGACGCCCGCCGTCTTCTTCGCACTGGGCGTCTCGCGGCTGCTGGTGCTGGCCGTCCCCGCGGCGGTCATCGGGTCTTATTCCGTCGCCATCCATGCGTTCTCGCAGACGCTGGTCGCGGTGCTGCTGGTCGCGCTGGCGGCGGTTTGGACGGCAAGTGACGGGCGTCGGGGCGGGGCGCGGGCGGCGGTGGCGGTGGCGCTGGGGGCGCTGGCCGCGTTCGCGGCGGCCCCGGTCCTGGGCGCCGTCGTCGGCGGGGCGGTGGGCGGGCTGCAGTCGCTGGCCGGCCACGGGGGCCACGCCTTCGCGGACGAGCAGGGCGCGTGGGCGCTCCTGCCGGCGTTCCAGGTGGGGCTGTTCACGGCGCTCTGGATCGCGGTGGCGGGCGGCGGCCGGTCCTCGTCCTGGCGGCGCGCGCTGGCGGGCCTTGCCGGGGTGGTGCTGGCGCAGGCGGCGCTCGGCGTCCCAGTCGACGAGTTGGCCCACCACTACGGCTTCGACCCCCACGTGGGCCTGCTCCGCGGCTGGGCGCTGGCGCTGCCGGCGGCGGCGGTCTGGGGCCTCACCCGGCCGGCGCCGTTCACCGTGCTCGACGCGCCGGCTCGGCGCGCGCTGCCCCAGGCCGGGTGACGGCCGGGCGGGGGGACGCACATGGTCGCAGACAGGGTCGCGCTCCGCGTGACGCCGCCGCAGCACCGGCGGTTGCTTCGGTGGGCGGAGTGTGCCCGGCTGACGTACAACTGGGCGCTGTCGGAATGGCTGCGGCAGCACGCGGACCACCGGGAAGCGCTCGCGGCCTTGAGCGATGCCGCGAGCGCACCGCCGGAGCCGTTTCGGAACGGCCTCGTGCACCTGTTCACGGTCCTGCGCGAGGCGGGCCGGCTGCCGAGCTGGGCACAGGAGCCGCTCGCCCTCATCCGCAACCGGGCCGTTCGCGACGTCGACCACGCTTGGCGCAACTATATTCGCGGGCCGCGCCGGGAGGCCGCGTCGGAAGCGCTTCTCGGACCCCCCATCCTTCTGCCTGCGCGGACGGCGGCCACCGCGGGGGCGACCTCGCCGCTCATGCCGGCCACCGCCGCCTGGGCGCCGAACCTGATCTTCGGCGCCGCGGCCGGCTGCTTCCTCTTCTCCGTCCGGACCTGACGGAGCAGACGTGGTGCCGAGCATCATCAGTCGCTACGTCGTGCGCGAGGTGCTCCCCCCCTTCTGCCTGACCCTGCTCGTCTTCACGTTTCTGATGCTGCTGCCGCCGATTATGAATCAGGCGGAAGAGCTGATCAGGATCGGGGTGGATGCGCGGCAGGTCGCCGAGATGCTGCTGCTGCTCGTGCCGCAGTCGCTCGGCCTCACGATACCGATGGCCCTGCTGGTCGGCGTCCTGATGGCACTCGGTCGATTGTCGGGGGATCGGGAGACGGTGGCGATGCAGGCCTGCGGCCTGAGCGTGTTCCGCATCCTGACTCCTCTGCTGGTCCTGGCCACCGCCACGGCGGCGATGAACTGCTACGTGCTGTTGTCCGTGGTGCCGGACGCCAACCAGCGGTTTCGGGAGATTCTGCTGCGCGTGCAGGCGAACCGCGCCGAAGGCGAGGTGAAGCCGCGCGTGTTTTACGTGGGGGACTTCCCGGACGTCGTGCTGTACGTCCAGGAAGTTCCCGGCACCGGCGAAGGGTGGTCCGATGTCTTTCTCGCGGACGTCCAGCGACCGGAGCAGCCGGACATCTACATCGCGGAACGCGGTCGCGTCGGCGTGGATCGGGACCGCCGGACCGTTGCCATCGTGCTCGAGAACGGCGAGCGCCATCGGGTGGATCCGTCCGTCCCCAGCGCCTACGAGGTGCACTCCTTCCAGGAGCTGCGGATCCAGTTGGACGCCGAGTCCCTGTTTCCCGCGGGAGGGCCGGACCGCGACCTGCGCGAGCTGACCATCCCGGAGCTGCAGGAGCAGGCAGCCGCGATGCGCGCGGCGGGGGTGTCGCCGCACGCGCCGATCATGGAGGCCCACAAGAAGTTCTCCATTCCGGTCGCCTGCTTCGTCTTCGTGCTGCTCGGCGCGGCATTCGGCGTGAGCAGCCGCACGGACGGACGACTGGCCAGCTTCGCGCTCGGAATCGCCGTCATCTTCGCCTACTACGTGCTGATGTACGAATCGGAAGCGCTCGCCAAGGGGCAGTGGGTCCCCCCCCATCTGGCAATGTGGCTGCCGAACATCGTCCTGGGCCTGGCCGGCATGGCGCTGATTCGGCGTCGCGCGGGGGGAGTCGAGCGCGGGGTCTCGCTGCCGTGGGCGCGGCGGCGGTCGCCTGCTTCGTCGGGCGGCCAGGATGTCTCCGGCGGCCAGGATGTCTCCGGCGCGGCCGCCAAGCGGGAATCCGTCGTCACGGTGTCCGCCGGATCGCTTCCGGGCGTCAACATCCTCGACTGGTACGTGACGAAGATGTACCTGCGCTGGGTCGGCCTCGCGTTCGTCGGCCTGCTCGGAATCTTCTACATCGCCACGTTCATCGACCTGTCCGACAAGCTGTTCAAGGAAGAAACGACGGGCGCAATGCTGCTGCGCTACTTCTGGCACGCGACGCCGCAGTTCGTCTACTACGTCCTGCCGATCGCGGGGCTCGTGGCGACGCTGGTGACCATCGGTCTGCTGACCAGGACGAGCGAGCTCACCGTGATGAAGGCGTGCGGGATCAGCCTGTATCGGGCGGCGTTCCCGATTCTCTGCTTCAGCTTCGTCTGGAGCGGCTTGTTGTTCGCGTTGGGAGAGACCGTGCTCGCCCGGGCGAATCGAACCGCCGAGACCTTGAACCGCGAGATTCGAACCGGCCGCACGCAGACGTTCGAGGTGCTGGCCCGCCAGTGGCTCTACGACGAGGGCGTGATCTACCACTACCGCTACTTCGACGTCGATCGGTCGGAGATCGACAGCCTGTCCATCTTCGAGCTGGGCGACGGGCCGTGGTCGCTGGCGCGCCGGACCTACGCCACGCACGCGTCGTACGGCGACGAATGGCAAGGCCGGAACGTCTGGTCGCGGGAGTTCCCCACCGCGCCGGAAGCCCCATCCTCCTATCGGAAAGACGCGGAGCGTGCCCTGCACACGGTGTCGGCGCCCGGCGTCTTCGCCGCCGAGAGACCGGACGCCGAGCTCATGAGCTTCCGCGAGCTCGAGCAGTACATCGTGGAACTGCGCGCGCGGGGCTTCGACGTCGTCGACCTGGTGGTGGCGCTGCACCGCAAGGCGTCCTTTCCCTTCGTCACCGTGATCCTCACGCTCATCGCCGTGCCCTTCGCCGTGACCACGGGGCCGCGCGGCGCTCTCTACGGCATGGGCGTCGGTATCGCGCTCGCGTTCACCTACTGGATCGTGCTGAGCGTGTTCGGCGCGCTCGGCGGCGCCGGTGTGCTCATGCCCGCCACCGCCGCCTGGGCGCCGAATCTGATTTTCGGCACTTCGGCCGGCTACTTCCTGCTCACGGTTCGGACCTGACCGGACTTCCCGCGCCCTGGGGGAAGGGGGGCAAATCGACCGGGCGGGATTCGCGAACGGCGCCGACCGTGAGCACGCCGCTCGTGCCCGGGCGCGTGTTCACGGTATCCACGACCAGCAGCAGGGCGTCGACCGCGGCGAGATCCGGCCGGGCCGACACCTGCCGCCAGACGGGAGCGAAACTCTCGTCGATCCGTGCGTGAACGACTCGTCTCCCGGGGCCGGTGTTCGGCGTCAATTGCTCTATCGGAGCCGCGGAACTGCAGCCGTTCACCCGCGCGCACCTGCCGGGTCGTCGCGCGGGCGGACCGGTGTCCGGCCCGTTACGTAACGGTGCGGCAATCGTCTTGTGGTGTTGATGAACACGGAACGGCAGGCGCGGTGCCGGGAGCGGCGGAAGGCTGGGGAGGGCCCGGAACGCCGGCCCGCGGGCCGGGGGCGCCGGGGCGGTCCCGGGGGGAAGGGGGGGAGGGGCGGAAGGCTGGCGAGTCCGGGTACCGCCGGCCAGCGGACCGGAGACTCGCGAGCGATCACGGCGGAACGGAGGGACGACCTCCGCCGAGAGTCATATCGGTCATGCGGCCACGTGTTCCGTGGCCGGGACGAGTCCGCCCGGCGGTTCACTCCGGAGCGGAGCAGGCTGCGGCACGCGGCGTGCTCCGGGCCCGAAGGTCGGCGTTGGTGTGGGTCCGGGGCGAGCAGCACGGCCGCCCCCCGTCCGTGGTGGGCCACCATCGCCTTCCCGAAGTCCACGCGCACCATGCGCTCCGGCGCGCCATCCGGAATCCCGCGGTCTGCCGCGTCCCGTGGGCGTCGTGGACGGCCGGGACACTCCGTCCAGGCCGGGCCGCAAGGCCCAAGAGTCACCCCGTGCGTCGAGCACCTCCTGCGGACTTGTGCCCCGGCAGCCAGCCATCGGTGGATGCCCCGTGGGGAGTTTGCGCCGCAGAGCGCCAGTACAGGGACCGGTAGGCATCGATGGCGCGCCCGTTCGATTTGCCAGACGAGGAGGTTCACGTTGCAGGCAGCTTGGTTCGTCGGTGCCGACTGAGGTTCTCAGAAGCATCAGGTGCGCATTACCGACGCTGCCGGGAAGGTACTCGGGGAGCGGGCGTTCGAGCATGGCGGTGCGGGGTTGTCGGAGATGGCGGACTGGCTGCTGTCGTTCGCGGCAGGCGTGGCGGAGGGACGGGCGGAGACCGCGGGTGGTGGGGAGCCCGTTGCCTCCACTGCCACCCTGCCGGACGCGTCGGAACCCGCTGGGGCGCCCGCTGCCGAAGGGTACGGCCTCTTCCTCGCGCCGCCCACCGCCGACGACGAGCGCGGCGAGCAGGAGGCCGAAGTCGTGGAGGCCGAAGAGGAAGCGCAGATCGAGGCCATCACCGAGGCCGCCGAGTCGGGTCCGGCGGCCGTTCCCGGCGCGGAAAGGGCGGCGCCGTGGCAGCGAGAACAGCGGTTGCTCGACCGGATGCAGGCGATCGCCGAGCGGGCGCGCCACCTGCCGGACGCGAAGACGCGCCGGCTCCTCGACTGGATCCGGCGAGCGGATGTGCCCGGGCCTGCCGTCCTTCGGCAGCCGGCCCGGCGGTCCGCCGCCGCGCTGGAACGCGCGCCGCGTCCTCATCTTCACCGAGAACCGCGAGGGGACGAAGCGCCATCTGGCGCGCCATCCTGGAGCAGGCCGTCGAGGGGACCGACCGCGCCAGCGAGCGCATCGCGGTAATCGATGGGCTCAAGCGCGGCGCCCGCCGCAAGGAGATCCAGCGGCGTTTCATCACCGACCCGGCCGCCGATCCGCTCCGCATCCTGCTGGCCACCGACGCGGCCCGCGAGGGACTGAACTTCCAGGCGCACTGCGCCGATCTGTTCCACTTCGATCTGCCGTGGAACCCCGGCCGCATCGAACAGCGCAACGGACGCATCGACCGCAAGCTGCAGCCGGCGCCGGAGGTTCGCTGCCACTACTTCGTGCTGCCGCAACGGGTCGAGGACCGGGTGCTGGAGGTGCTCGTCGGCAAGACAGAGACCATCAAGCGCGAGCTGCGCAGCCTGTCGAAGGTGATCGACGACGACGTGGAACGGCGGGCTGCGCGGGGGCATCCGCCACCGGGACGCCGACCGGCTGAAGCGGGAGATCGAGGCCCGCGGACCTGGACGAGGCCCGCCGGCGGAGCACCGAAGAAGAGCTCGAGGCGGCGCGCGACCGGCGGGACGACCTCGTGGCGCAGGCGGAACGGTGCCGCGGTCTGCTCGAGCGGTCCCGGCAGTGGGTCGGATTCGAGGCGGAATCGTTCCGCGATACGTTGTCCTGCGCCCTGGAGCTGCTCGGTGCGGAGCGGCTGGCGCGAAGCGGCGACGGCGACGGGAATGGCCGCTCGGCGACCTGGACCTTCCCGGTTCTCGACCGGCGCGCGGGGGGCCGATCCGAGCTGGGCGGCGACGCTGGACACGCTCCGTCCGCCGCGCCGGAGCGACCAGAAGCTGGCCGACTGGCGCCGCGAGGCGCCGATCCGGGCGGTGGTCTTCGAGGATGCGGGCGTGCTCGGCGACGACACGGTGCACTTGCATGTGGAGCAGCGAGCGTCCAGCGCCTCCTGGCGCGGTTCCGCGCGCAGGGTTTCGTGCACCACGACCTGTCGCGGGCCTGCCTCGCGCAGGCGCAGGACTCGATTCCCCGCGTCGTGCTTCTCGGCCGGCTCTGCCTCTACGGGCGCCGGGCGGAGCGGTTGCACGAGGAGATCGTCCCGCTGGCGGCGCGCTGGGTGGATCCGGCGCGGCGGAGCGGTCCGCTCCGGGCCTACGCACGTGAAGCCGAGACGCGGACGCTGGACCTGCTCGACCAGTCACTGACCGGCGGCGGCCTGGACGGGACGCCCGACGACGTCATTCGCGCGCGGCTGCTGGCCGCGGCGCCGCGCGACGTCGAGGAGCTTCTCCCGCAACTGGAGCCGCGAGCCGCGGAGCTGGCCGCGCTGGCGACCCGCCGGCTGGGAGAGCGGGGCGAGCGGGAGGCGCGCGACCTGGAGGAGACGCTTCGTCGGCAGCGCGAGCGCATCGTCGAGGAGCTCGACCGCCACGAGGGACGGTTCCGGCAGATAACGCTGGGGTTCGACGAGGAAGAGCGGCGCCAACCGCAGTCGAACATGCGCTACTGGCGCACGGCGCACGCGCCTCGACCGGTTCGACCGGGACCTGACGCAGGAGCCGGGACGGATACGGGCGTTCTACCAAGTGCAGGCCCAACGCGTCGAGCCGGTCGGGCTCGTGTACCTCTGGCCGGAGACGAACTGAGGCGACTTCCGTTCGCCCTCGCCCCGACCCTGCCGTGCTGGTGATTGCCGACCCGACGTTTCGTACATTACGGCGTACGCCTCGTTGGCGTGGCCCGTCGACGTGGCGGCCGGTCGCCATCCCTGTCCCGTTGCGCATGCCGGTGTAATCGATGTCGAAACGCGACCCGCACGTCGACGCCCACCTGGAGTGGATCGGCTTCGTCCGGCCGACCGGCCTCGTGGTGTCGGCGCCGGCTCTGGTCCGCGCCGGCGCGATTCTTCCGCACGACCCGGAAGGCCAGCGGCTGCTGCGTGCGTGCGCCGCCGAACGCCGGTTCCATCCCGACCGCGAGCCGGAAGCGTGGCTGCCGGACTTCCGGGCGTTCGCCTCGTCGGTGCTCGGCTGGAACTTCTCGCCGAAAGGGTATGCCGGAACTGGCGACAGCCCGATCCCGCCGGAGCTGGAGACCCCGCTGCACGAAGGCGGAGAGGTGCTGCGTCCGGACTTCGCGGTGCGGGAGCGCGACCCCGGGACGGACGCGTCGCCCTGGCAACTTCTGGTCAGGGTGCTCGATCCCGACGAGGACTTCGACCGCGTCACGGGTGGCGCCGGCCGCCTGGAGGTGTCGGCCCACGGCCGGATGGAGCGGCTGTTGCGGCAGACCGGCGTGCCGGCGGGCTTGTTGTGCAACGGCCGCTCGCTACGTCTGGTCTCGGCGCCGCGCGGCGAGAGCTCCGGCTGGCTGGATCTGCACGTGACCGACATGGTCACCACGGCGGGCCGGCCGATCGTGGGGGCGCTACGACTGCTGCTGAGCGAGACGCGGCTCCTCGGCCTGCCGCGCGACGAACGCTTGACGGCGCTGCTCGCCGACAGCCGGCGGTTCCAGAACGAGGTGAGCGAGCGGCTCGCCGAACAGGTGCTGCATGCCCTCTACGAGCTGCTGCGCGGAATCCTGGCAGCCGACGACGCGGCGCACGGCAGTCTGCGGCTTGACCCCGAAGAGGGCGAGCCAGCGCTGTACCGTGCTCTTGGCAATGCCTTCAGCTCGCCCCAAGGTGCGCGTACTCCAATGCGTGGCGGGGTCGGGCTTCTCCTGCAGGGCACGGTTGATCACCGCCGCCAC
>MKWU01004029.1_pt1 | contig 18039 bp, 18 predicted proteins | sample 809101 | NCBI WGS metagenome assembly MKWU01 (sample SAMN05860141, study PRJNA318959) | sponge metagenome | host: Aplysina aerophoba | place: Slovenia: Piran, Adriatic Sea, Gulf of Piran | collected 2013-05-07
GACGATATGAACCCTGCCACGGTCCGCTCGACGTCGGAAACGAACCGCCGGTGTATACGGCTATCTACCATTGTGCAACGAGTCTGTGACAGATACAGCCTGCTCGTAGCGTTGGTCGGTTCCGGTTCGGCTCATCAAGCCCGGAACGCAAGCGAAACAGAGATACAGGACATCAGGAGGGTCCTGAACACTGACGCTTGTTCGGGCCTGCCGCCCGCCGACCCAGGTATATGCGAGCGGGTGGCAGGCCGCTGGTGGATTGCTCAGCACCCTCCTAGATACTCTCCGAGTAGTCCAATCCGCTCACCAAGAACTAGGCCTGGTAGCTGCCTGAAGTGGCGGAGCCTCCGGTTCCGGTCCAGTCCGTGTGGAAGAACTCGCCGCGGGGACGGCCCACTCGCTCGTAGGTGTGGGCGCCGAAGTAGTCCCGCTGAGCCTGTACGAGGTTGGCCGGGAGCCGCTCCGAGCGGTAGGCGTCGTAGAAGGCCAGCGCCGACGAGTAGGCGGGAACCGGAATCCCTCTGCCCACCGCGGCGGCCACCACCCGGCGCCACCCCGGCTCCGCCTTGCGAAGCGCGTCTGTGAAGAACCTGTCCAGAAGCAGGCTGGGCAGATCCGCCCGGCGCTCGAATGCGGCCGTTATGTCGTCGAGGAAGGCAGCGCGGATGATGCATCCCTCCCTCCACAACTGGGCGATCCGTCCGTAGTCGAGGTCCCATCCGTACTCGGTGGCCGCCGCTTCGAGGAGCATGAATCCCTGGGCGTAGGAGACGATCTTCGATGCATACAGCGCATCGTGTATGTCGTCCACGAAACCATCCCCGAACCTGCCGGCGCCACCACCGTCGGTCGGCGCTCCCTGACCGAGCACGCCGGCCGCTTCGAGACGCTGGTCGACCAGTGCGGATACGACCCGGGCGTAGACGGCTTCAGCCACCAGGGTCATCGGATATCCCAGGTGCAAGGACGAGATCACCGTCCACTTGCCGGTTCCCTTCTGGCCGGCTGCATCCAGGATCGAGCACACCGTCGGCTCACCCTGCTCGTCGACATGGCCGAGAATGTCGGCGGTTATGTCAATGAGGTAGGAGTCGAGCAGTCCCTCCCCCCAGCGGCGGAATACGGATGCCATCTCGGGGTGGGTCATGCCCAGCCCACCGCTCATCAGGTGGTAGGCCTCGGCTATCACCTGCATGTCGCCGTACTCGATACCGTTGTGGACCATCTTCGTGTAGTGGCCGGCGCCCCCGGCGCCGACCCAGTCGCAGCAAGGGGTTCCGTCGGCGACCTTGGCGGCGATGGCCTGCAGGATGCCCTGCACCTCGGGCCAAGCGGCCGGCTCCCCTCCTGGCATGATCGACGGACCGTGGCGGGCTCCTTCCTCTCCCCCGGATATTCCCGTGCCGATGAACAGCAGGCCCAGTTCCCCTAGTTCACTGGTACGCCGCGCGGAATCCTCGAAATGGGAATTGCCCCCGTCGATGACTATGTCGCCCTCGTCGAGAAGCGGGACCAGTTGCTCGATGACGGCGTCCACCGCCCGGCCGGCTTTGACCATCAGCATGACTTTTCGAGGCGGTCGGAGCTTCGCCACGAACTCCTCGACGCTGCGGGTACCGATGACCTTGGTACCGCTGGCCGGACCGGAGAGGAACTCGGTGGTCCGAGCCGTGGTGCGGTTGAACACCGCCACCGTGTAGCCGTGGTCGTCCATGTTCAATACCAGGTTCTGGCCCATGACAGCCAGCCCGATCAATCCGATGTCAGCAGAGGGCAACGTGCCTCCATAGTAAGGGAGAACGGAATCTAGTGGCTGCCGGGTCGGGTTACTCCGGTGTCACCAGGAAACGCACGAGTAGGAGAGCCAGCCCGGCCCCCACCAACTGCATCCCGATGAAGGCCGGAGCCGAGGCGGGAGCGATCCCCGCGAATGTGTCGGAGAACATGCGGGCGATCGTGACCGCCGGATTGGCGAAGCTGGTCGAAGACGTGAAAAAGTAGGCCCCGCCGATGTAGACCCCCACCGCCGGGGCGACGTAGCCCAATCCGAGACCTCCGGGCCGGGCGATCATGAAGATCACCATCATCAGACCGAGCGTGGCGATCACCTCGGCCAGGAGTTGGCCTCCGCCCCCTCGTACCGTACCGGACCACTCGATGGCGTCGAGTTCGAACATGAGGTTGGCGAGCACGGTCCCGAGTATGCCGCCGGCCATCTGCGAACCCACGTAGGCGGTCCCCTCCGCAGGCGACCGATTCCCCAGCACCACGTCGATCAGGGTCACGCACGGGTTGAAATGGGCTCCCGAGACGGGGCCCAGCGACCAGATGAGGATCATCAGGACGAAGGCGGTCACCAGAGCCGCCTCCAGGAGTTGGAGACCCACGTCATCGGGGCTGAGCCGTTGGGCCGCTATCCCGCCACCCACGACGGCCATCAGCAGGAAGGCCGTCCCCACACCCTCGGCTACGAGGCGACGGATCAACGAATAGCTAGTCGTGTTCATCGAACGCAATCGTAGGAGGGCGGATGGAAAACGGGTATTTGGTCGGCCAGCCGTCCGCTGACCAGGTACTTCACCATCGGACAACTGGCTGGCAGGGAGTTTCCCACCACCCTCCTAGAGTCGCTATCAGCGACGGGACGGGATCAACCGGACACCAACATGCAGATTAACCATAGGTTTACCGCCTGTTGGGAAGCCGGCCTTACCATATGGGCATGACCAGTACCGAGACATCCCCTGAAGTCCTGTTCGTATGTGTTCACAACGCGGGCCGTTCCCAGATGGCAGCCGGATTCCTGAGCCACCTCGCCGGGGGTCGGGTCGTGGTCCGCAGCGCCGGATCCGTGCCGGCCGAACAGGTGAATCCAGCTGTCGTCGAGGCCATGGCCGAGCGGGGCATCGATCTGGGCGCCAATGTGCCCACCAAGCTCTCCACCGGTCACGTATCGGCCTCCGACGTGGTGGTGACCATGGGATGCGGCGATGCGTGCCCGGTCCTACCGGGAAAACGGTACCTGGACTGGGAACTCGACGATCCGGCCGGGATGGGAGTCGAAGGCGTACGGCCGGTTCGCGACAGGATCGAGCACCTTGTGAGAGGACTCCTGGCGGACCTCGGCGTGGAGGCCTCATGAACAGTCGAGAACTACGGAAGGGCACCGAGTGGTCACCCGGCTAGGCGTAGACATCGGTGGCAGTGGCATCAAGGGGGCTCCGGTCGACTTGGACTCGGGAACCCTGACCCGCAAGAGAGTGCGGCTGAAGACACCCCAGCCATCTCTCCCGGACCAGGTCTCGCTCACCCTTCGCCGTATCGTGGAATCCTTCCCCGGAGTTACCGGCCCCATCGGTTGCGCCTTCCCGGCCATCGTGATCTCGGGACGAGCACATTCGGCCGCCAACCTGGACGACTCGTGGATAGGAGTCGACGCGGCTGCCCTCTTCTCGGAGGCGTGCAGCCGAGAGGTAACCGTGATCAACGACGCCGACGCCGCCGGGCTTGCGGAAGCTCGGATGGGAGCGGCGGCGGGCAGGGACGGTGTCGTGATAGTCCTCACGCTCGGCACGGGCATAGGCTCCGCGCTGCTCCACGACGGCAAGCTGGTTCCCAACACCGAACTGGGTCACCTCCATCTCGGGGGGCAGGCGATCGAGAAGACCGTATCGAACCGGGCGAGGAAGACCGAGCAACTGTCCTTCAAGGAGTGGGCCGGGCGTCTCAACCACTACCTGGCACATCTCGACCGCCTCTTCTCCCCTGATCTCGTCGTCCTCGGAGGGGGCATCTCGAAGAAGTTCGGAAAGTTCGGTCCTCTCCTGCGAGCCCGGGCGGAGATAGTGCCGGCCGCGCTCCGCAACGATGCGGGGATAGTGGGCGCCGCCCTGTCCGTCGATCCATGGATAGGGTGACCACCGGAGCCTGCGGGGTCAGGTCGGCCTACTCCGGCCCGCTAGCTTGCGGGGAAACCTGGAACTTCCGGTATCGGCTCGCCTGCTCTTGCCGTAGACGGACGTTGATGAGAGTGCCATCGGCACGATGCTGCTCTGTGAGAACCTCGCCCTCGCGGCGGAGCCGCCCCACCACGTCGCCGCTGGTATAAGGAACCAGAAGTTCCACCTGCAGTGAGCCCTCGGCGAGTTGTTCGGAGAGGCGGTCCGACAGTCGGCCGAGTCCGGTTCCCTCGGTCGAGGAAACCGCGACCGCAGCAGGGTACAGGCGCTGCAGGCGGGCGAATGTGACGGGCTCCGCCAGATCGGCCTTGTTCAGAACCACCACTTCAGGAATGCGACCGGCTCCAATCGACTGGAGGACTTCCCGCACCGCCGCGATCCGCTCGGATGCGCAGGGCTCGGAAGCGTCAACGACGTGGACCAGCAGGTCGGCCTCAACGGTCTCCTGCAAAGTGGATCGGAATGCCTCTACGAGCTGGTGGGGCAGTCGGCGAACGAATCCGACCGTGTCGGACAGCAGCAGGAACCGACCGTTCGGCAATTTGTACCGACGGGTCGTCGAGTCGAGGGTCGAGAACAGACGATCCTCTGTCAACACCCCAGCTCCGGTGAGCGCGTTCATGAGGGTGGACTTGCCGGCGTTCGTGTAACCGACCAGCGACGCGAGAGGCACGGCAGCCGCGGTCCGTGACTTCCTCTGGCCCTGCCGAGCCTTGTGGACCTCCGCCAAACGCCGGTCCACGTAGGAGATCCGCCTCATGATCCGCCGCCGGTCGGTCTCGAGCTTGGTCTCTCCCGGACCCCTCGTGCCGATTCCCCCACCCAGACGGCTCAGTTCGGTTCCCTTGCCCCGGAGACGGGGCAGGTGGTATCGGAGCAAGGCCAACTCCACCTGCAACATCCCCTCCCGGCTGGTCGCATGCTGGGCGAAGATGTCCAGGATCACGGCTACCCGGTCCACGACGTCGCACTCGAACAACTCCTGCAGGTTGCGCTGCTGGCCTGGGGTCAGGCTGTTGTCGAAGACCACCACATCGACGTCGAGCCTCCTCACATCATCGGCCAGATCCTCGGCCTGGCCGGAACCGACGAACGTGGCAGGGTCCGGTTGCCGCCGCTTGAGCATGAGCGTGGCGACCGGGGTGGATCCTGCTGTATCGGTTAGTAGCCGGAGTTCGTCCATCGACCGGTCCGCGTCCCCGATCCCGGAGCGATCGGTGTCGACACTGACCAGCAGGGCCTTCTGGCGAGCTACCTCGAGGTCGGTGACGGTGGCGGTGAGGCGGCGGCCCCGCCGTCCGTCGGTCGTCACGAACCGCTCCAGAGACCAGAATCAGCGGTCCGGCTGCTAAGCCGTCCCCGTATCACGAAAGGGATCCGGACCAAGGTACTGTTCTCAAAGGTAGGAACTCTCCCCGGCGGGCGAGTCCTCCTGCTCCTCAGCGATGATCTGGGACTCACGGACAGCAACCGCGAGCCGGTTGTTCTCCGGCCACAGGAACCGCCAAGCACCGGTGGGGACCGCCCAGAACCGCAGGCCGGTACGGATGTCCACCAGGGACAGCGCGTCGCTCGTGGATTCAGTGCCCGAGGGCACGAGCAACCCCGATCGGGTAGCCGATTGTTCCATGAGGTGCCCGACCCGCCAGCCTGGCAGGATGCGGTATCCGTTCGGGTCGTTATGTTCGTCGTTGGTTGAAGCCATACTCACTTGATCCGGTCGCATGAGAGTAGTCGCGTCTGCAGCCGACCCATACTACGAAGTATGCTGCATGGTGGAGGCGACCGAGCGCCTGGTGGGCTCCCTGGTCTTCAAAACCAGTGGGGGTGCGAGAGTGCCCCGGCGGGTTCGATTCCCGTCCGCCTCCGCCAATAATTGTGCCTAGGACGGTGCTGAACAATGACGATTGCTCAGGCCTGCCGCCCGCCAGCCCAGGAATAATGCCAGCGGTTGGCAGGCTGCTGGTGGATTGCTCAGCACCCTCCTAGCGCCCTGGTCGGGGCATTGTGACATCTTCAATCACCACCTCACTCACTTAGGAGGGGTGGAACCGGCTGACTTACCGCCTCGGACTCGGACGGCCGGAGGGATGATGGGAACCAGCAGATACGCTGCCTGATCGCCTCCCACATGGATGGTATGGCGCCCACGCCACCGGTCCGAGTTGTCGTGCGAATAGCGTATGGTCGGGTCGTCTTCCCAAGGTTGTATGTCGAGCCGGAGTCGATGTCCCTTCTTGAATCGGTTGCACATCGGCAAGATCTCGACCTCGACGAGCGTGGGCTCGCCGGGAACCAGGGGCTCGATCTCGTCGTGTGCATGGTACGGACGGTATGGGAGCGACAGAGCTTGGTCCAACTTCCGGTGAGAGGCCCGGAGCCATCCTCGCGATGCGGGACTGGGTTGGGCCCAACCGTTGGGAAAGCACACCTCGCTCCCGTCCGGTGCGATGTTGCGCACAGCCACGAAGATGTCCATATCGTCGGTGGTCGACGACACCCGCACCACCAGGTTCAATGGACCCGTGATCTCGACATCCTCAGAAAAGGGACCTGTCGAGAAGCTCGCCCCCCGGAACTCGTGTGAGCGGGGACCCTCGGCCGAGTAGCTCACCTCGCCCGGCGCCTCGGGCGCGTCCGGAGTCAGCCGCCCACCATCCTCCATGCTCAAGAAGAGCTTGGTCCAGTCTGTCCGGGCCAGGGGCCATTCGTGCTCGAAACGCCACTCTTCCTCGTCCGCCGAAGTGCGGATGGCGAGCTTGACCGGAGGCTCCTCCATGAGCCCGTTGTCGATGCCCTTGAGCCAGAAATCGAAGAAGTGAATCTGGTCCAGGCGCGCCTCGAGCCGGTAGAACGGTCCGACGTGGGTCCCCGTGTGCATCCGGAGACGCTTGTGGTCCGACGGAGATCGGAAGAACGCCTCGGTGTTGCCCCGCAGGTGGAGACCGGCCCCTCCCCAGTTGCCGGCGCTGAGGAACGGCACGGTGATCTCGTCGAAGCGGGCTGACCGCTCCCGGTAGTAGGGGCCGTCCAACTCGTGGTCGCGGATATCGTCGAAGAACGGTGCGAACTGGTCGCGCCAGAGCTCGGTATTCTCGCCGAGCGTCCGCTTGACCACACCGTTCCAGTACCAGAACGAGAAAAACCCGTCGCCGAAGATCCCCCCTTGATGGGTGGAGTCTCGATACAGGTCCGACCAACCTTCCCACGGGATCATGGCTTTCAGGGCCGGTGGGTGGAGCGCAGCCACGTTCCACTGGTTCAGGGCGAAGTACGAGATCCCCATAAGACCAACACTGCCACTGCACCACGGCTGCGCCGCCGCCCACTCGATAGCGTCGTAGTAGTCCAGCGTCTCCTGGGTTGACACGATGTCGCAGAACCCGGGGGAACGGCCCGAGCCCCTCATATCCATCCGAACCTGAACGTAGCCCCGTGGGATCCACCACTCCGGGTTGGCCGACTCCCAATGCATGTAGGGGCCACTCTCCTCGGCGGCGTCGCCGTAGTCCATGTGCTCGTCCTTGGGATACGGCCCGAGAGTTATGATGGCAGGGAACACGCCTTCATCATCGGGTCGGAAGACATCGCACTTCAAAGCCAGCCCATCGCGCAAGGGAACGTCCACATCCTTCTCGACGATCAGCCCGTAACGGGGTTGCGAGACGGTTGCCGGATTCACCGTGGCCTGGATCATGGTCTCCTTACCTGGGTTGCCTGCATCTACCGAACTCGACCATCCGGTCCGTCAAGCCAACCTAGCGGAGGAGACTCCGGCACAGAGATCCCATTGCGAGCTCTTGGCGGTGTGGCTGTGAACCGCTGTGACTGCTGCCCTCGCAAGGCCCGGGTCACTGGGCGTCACCGCGGAACATCGCGCCAAGGTAGGAACTCACTGTTGAGCTCCTGAACCATCAGTTGGGCTTGGTGACATCAATCACGATCACTGCGATCTTGCGTACCTCGTCGGTTGTTAGCTCCTCCTGGAGTTGCCGGGCCGACTCTTCCGGGATAACGGGTCGTTTCCCGTTGGGTGGTTTTGTGGTTTCGCCGGCTCCGAACCGGAGGACGAGGCATATCCCGTAACCGGATGTGGCCGGATCGGTCGTGTACTGGTCGATGAGTTGGCGGCGCAGAGAACTCCACAGCTTCGGGTGACCGTTCTTCCTGATCTCGATCGGGATGTTGAATCCTGCGAAGGACGCTCGGATGTCGGCTCGCCTGTCTGCTGCGTGCGAGAGAATACGCCTATTGAGTAAACTTACTCAGGATATGCCTCCCTACTCACCCAGCACTTGTGTGTGACTGGGGTTGACCCGCTTCGAGGGATACTCCGTGTCCAAAGAGCGGGGCAACTCCACACCCGAGCCGAGTGATGCGGATGTGATCGCCACCTTCGGCAGCCCGTACCCCGGGTCGTCGATGCCCAGCACACAAGCCTCTGCATTGGTAGGTAGATGCCGCCAGCCATCCCCCTCTCTCTGGAACCTTCCGGCAAACTAGGAGGGTGCTGAGCAATCCACCGGCGGCCTGCCAACCGCCGGCAAAATGCCTGGGCCGGCGGGCGGCAGGCCCGAGCAATCGTCATTTTCTTGGCACCCTCCTACGTCACGCATCAGCCAGAATCAGGTCGGATACCGCTTGCGGGTCGGTAAGAGCGCCAACCCTCTTTCCCTACGGAGGGCCGAGCTAGGGTCGGCAAGCCCCCGACTTCATGATGTCCGATCGGGGCCGGTCATCGGTGCCGGCCGGCAAGGTCGATGCAGCCAGGGTGGGGCGACATGTTTTCTTTGTTGGGGATCACGGGGTGTGTCGCTGATCGTGCACGGTTGCGGTGGGCTGGTGCTCGCCGCAGTCAACCCGTAGGTCGGTGTCGTGCAGTGTCGTCTCGAGCAGCAGGCAGCGGGCAGGAGATCCGTTATGCGGCTGGTAGTGGTGGCAGGTGAGGCAGCAGCGGTTGATGCTGATTGCACCGGCTGCCTGCAGCCGGGTGATCCCTGTGAGCAGGAGCCGCAGCGCCGGGCCTCGGGCTTCGGCTGAGTCGGCGCCGGTCGTGAGTAGGGGCGAGAACGCAGCGCTGATGTCTGCTGCGATGTCCGCTCCGGTGGGACTGAGGGAGGTCAGAGTCCTGCGCCGGTCGGCTGGGTCGCGTCGGCGTACAACGTGACCCTGACGCTCGAGCGTGGCAAGGGCGTCGCTCGCCGTGGGCTGGGAGATATGGAGTTCCACTGCGAGGTCACCGACGCGACGTTGCCGGCGGTCGGCCAGGGTTTCGAGGATGCTGGCGCCCAGAGTGGAGAGGTGGTGGCGGGTGGCCAGAGACTGGCGAGCAGCGCGCAGGGCACGACCCAGCCGCTCCACAGCGGAGAACAGGCGACGGTCCAGGTCACCGTCGCCGGCTTCCGATTGGACTACGGAGCCGGAGCTGGACAACCTATGTCGGGTTCACACCCGGCCACTGTGCGGGGCCGGGGCTCATCGATGAGACGGGCGAGGGTCGCACCGACGATGAGGTCGTCGACTTGGCCGAACGCGTTGAGACGGATAAGTCCGATCCGGTCGACGGCAACCAGGCTCGGGGTTCCGCGCAGCTGGAACCGGCCCATCGTTATGGGCAGAGACACCCCTGCGCTGTGGGCGTCGACACCGACCGGGAAGGTGAGGCGGTATTCATAGAGGAACGCCTCTAGCGAGACCGGCTTCATAGCTTCGTGATGTTCGAACACGCAGTGCAGCCCGAGCAGGGTGACATCGTCGCCGAATACGTGCTGGATACGCTTGGCCTGCGGCAGTCCGTGGGAGACACAACCCGGGCAGAGCATCTGGAACGCTTCGATGACCACAACCTCGCCCCGCAGGTCGGCCAGGGTCGGATTGCCGTCGGTGTTGAACCAGCGGGTGATCGCCAACTCAGGTGCGGCAGGAAAAGGCGATCGTGGGCTCACCTTAGGAGGGTCCTGAAAAACGGGGGTAGAGGTTGACCCGCCGTTCGCTGACCTGGGCGTGTTCCACCGAACGTCGGGCCAACAGGGGGTTTCTCAGCGCCCTCCTAGATGCCTACAGGTCGGGTGATGATGGTGAGGACCTCCACTCGACCTACTATATAGGATCCCTATGTATCCATCCAGGAGATACTGCTCTCCTGCCTGCGAGACACAGGATCAGTGACTTGGCACATGTGTCTTTCGGTGATCGGTCAGTTACGCAGGACTGATTAGAATCGGAGGGGTTCCGATCCGGTAGCTCCCGGGAGCCCTCTGCAACCGGAGTTCGGGATCGCGCGGAGGGGATTCCTTGTTCGTTATTTCGGAGCGGGTCAGCTATGCCACAAGTCGCCCCGGGTACACAATCGGGCCGGGCAAGATACAGAACGATGACGCTGCTAAGCCTGGTGGCGGCGATCGCGCAGGTAGCTCTGGGAGGGGTCGTCCGGGTGACCGGTTCCGGAGATGCCTGCCCGGATTGGCCGCTCTGCCACGGACAGATAATCCCACCCCTCGACTACCACATCTGGCTCGAGTTCTCCCATCGCCTAGCGGCGACCGCCGTGGGGTTCCTGGTCGTGGCTTCGCTCGTGCTGGCTTGGCGACACTTGCGGACCTCGAAACCTGCGATCGTCGCCACGGGCGCGAGCACGATACTGGTTGTCGCGGCGGCGATCCTCGGTGGTCTCACCGTACTGAGCGAACTTTCGTGGTGGACGCGCCTGATCCACTTGGGCCTGGCCGAGTTGACGGTGGCGGGCCTCGCCGTAGCCTGGCTGGCCGGTTCGCCTGAAGATCGATCGGGTGGTCCACAGAACCTCGATCCCGGGGTTTCCAGGCAGGATCGGAGGCTGGCGTGGGCTGGTTTGGCCGGTCTGCTCGTGACCATCCTCTTCGGTTCCTACATGGTGGGGATGAACTTCGGGGCCGCCTGTCCGAGCTGGCCGCTCTGCATCGGTACCAGCCTCCCCGGAGGTACGCCGTTCGCCGTCAACATGGCCCATCGATACATGGTCGCCATCGTGGCCGTGCTCGTGCTACGTACGTGCGTCGTGGCTTGGAAACAGGGAGCGGCACGGGGACAACTACGTTGGCTGGTGGCGCTGACGGCCGGGTTCTTGTTGATCGAGATCGGGGTAGGTGCACTGACGGCATGGATGGGTTCGACCCCTCTCATCGCGTCCCTGCATCTGATCTTCGCCACGATGTCCTGGGTCTCGATGGTGTTGATGGTCGCGATGCAACTCGATCCCGGAAGCTTCCGGGTGAGGACCGGGCAGCCTAGGTCTGCCGGTTGATGCCGGCTCGAGGAACTCTCGCATCCGGGGTCGTGAGCGACTACGTAGCTCTTACCAAACCCCGGATCACGATCCTTCTGCTGATCACGGCGGTGGGGAGCATGTTCCTGGCCGCCGAGGGCTGGCCGGATCCCCTGCTGGCCGCCCTCGTCGTTGCCTCCGGCTACCTGGCAGCCGGTGGAGCCAACGCTCTGAATCACGGCGCCGAACGCGACATCGACCAGAAGATGGTCCGTACCCGCACCCGCCCCGTAGCCGGTGGGAGGGTCTCGAAATGGCAGGCCTACGGTTTCGGAATCCTTCTCAACCTGGGCGCCTTCGTGATCCTGGCTACCTTCGTGAACGTCCTCAGCGGCCTGCTCGCCCTGGTGGGCACCCTCATCTACCTGTTCGTATACACCAAGGGTCTCAAGCGGACGACGCCCCAGAACATCGTCATCGGCGGCGCCGCCGGCGCGGTTCCACCCCTGGTCGGCTGGGCGGCGGTGACCGGGACGGTCGAGCTACCGGCCGTCTACCTGTTCGCCATCATCTTCCTGTGGACGCCGCCGCACTTCTGGGCTCTCGCATTGCTGATCAAGGAGGACTACGCCCGCGCCGGGATCCCGATGCTTCCGGTCGTTGCCACCCTGGCTGCGACCAAGCGCCAGATCCTCGTCTACACGGTGGTGCTGGTCGTGCTCTCCGTAACGTTCGTCGCCACCGGCGCCGTCGGATGGACCTACCTGGTCGGCGCCATCGCACTTGGTACAGGTTTCATCATCCGGGCAGTGCGGCTCGCACGGGGTGAGGGAACCGACGGCGCCAAGGCGTTGTACCTGTTCTCGCTCCTGTACCTGGCCCTGCTCTTCGGGGCCGTGATAGCCGACTCGTTGGTGAACCGGTACCTCATCGGCTGATCAGCGCATACGGAGGGGAGACCCCTAGGAGGGTGCTGAGCAATCCACCAGTGGCCTGCCAATCGCCGACAAAATGCCTGGGTAGGCGGGCGGCAGGCCCGAGCAATCGTCATTGTTCAGCACCCTCCTAGGCCTCTATGAGTTCCAGCCAGTTACCCTCGGGGTCCTGGAAGTAGACGACGCCCCACTCCGATCCGTCGTCGGTCCTCGAGAACACCGGGTCGGTCACGAATGGGACGCCATCGGCACTGAGGCGCTCGTGGACGGCCCGGAGGTCGTCAACCAGCCAGCAGATGTGGCCCGCCCCGAGTTGGTGTTTGTCGAGGTGGCCGTCGGATGCCGCTGGCTCCAGGTAGTGGACGAGTTCGAGCATGTGACCGCCGTCACCGAGTTGGAGGAAGACCAGCACCCGCCTTGCCCCGGAGATGCCGGTGTGGTCGCGGCGATCCCCTGCGTCGGTCTCGTAGCGGTCGGTGACCCTCAGCCCGAGCTTGCCGGTATAGAACTCCACCATGGCGTCGATGTCTTGAACCACGATCCCGGTGTGGTTGAAGCTCGTCAGCATGGCTCTCCCTCGACGTGGCGCGGATCGAGCCTACCGCCGGGCCAAGGATCCCGGCCTGAAGGCGGCCCGCGGGACCAGGACGTATTCTCGGTCCGTCACACAGGGAGGTGTCACCTGTTCCTCGATCCGGCCGTCTTCGATCCCGAAGCCATCGACACGGAAACGCTCGAGTTCAACGCCGACCTTGAGCGCCGTCTCATCGCTCAGGCTTCCCTCACCGACGTCGCTCCGGCCGCCACCCGGGCCGCGAGGGAAGAGGGCGAGGGCGTGTTCGCCCCTCCTCCCGCTTCACCGCGGGCCCGCGACATCTTCATCCCAGGCCCCGGCAGGGACCTCCCCCTGCGCGTGGTCGAGCCCGCCAACCAAGCCGTGGCGGCCTACCTCCACTTCCACGGCGGCGGCTGGGTGTTCGGCAGCAGTCGGCACCAGGACCCGCTGCTCGTAGAGATGGCCGACGCCGCAAGGGTCGCCGTCCTGAGCGTCGACTACCGGCTGGCACCCCAACACCCCTACCCCGCGGCACCCGACGACGCCGAGGCGGCCGCACAGTGGCTGGCCCAGCACGCCTTAGCCGAGTTCGGCACCGAGCGGCTTGTCATCGGAGGCGAGTCGGCGGGCGCCAACCTCTCGGTCACGACCCTGGTTCGCCTGCGCGACCGGCACGGATTCACCGGCTTCGAGGCGGCCAACCTCGTCAGCGGCGTCTTCGATCTCACGATGACGCCGAGCATGGCGCTGTGGGGCGACGACAACCTGGTGATCAACACGCCCCGGCTTGAATGGCTCATGGACCAGTACGTCGAACGTGCGATGCGCCGAACTCCGGACGTCTCACCGATCTACGCCGCCCTCGATGGGCTGCCACCGGCGCTCTTCACCATCGGGACACTCGACCCGCTGCTCGACGACAGCGTCCTGATGGCGGCGCGCTGGCTGTCGGCCGGCAGCGCCGCCAATCTCGCCGTGAACGCGGGCGGGGTCCACACCTTCTGGTATTTCGAAACCGCTCTGGCCCGATCAGCGCGCCGCGAAATAGCCCGGTTCTTCACCGAAACGCTGGAAGCCAAGCCGTCCTGACACCAACCTCCGTCCCGGCCCATCCGGCCGCGATCGCTACCTTACGGTCCCCATATAGGCGCTACCCGATGGCACCAGTCAGAGTGCGTGGTGCCATCGGGTCCGTATAGCGGTGCCCTACATACGAGATGACAGGTTGGCGACACCAGGCTCCGGCCCGTTCGGAACGTTCGGATCCAGTCCCTCGGCGTTTATGGTTGTTTCCGGATGAGGGAACGGCAGACGATTGATCATGTGCTCAGCGGACGGGCTGCTGTAGCGAGACAACGGTTCGAAGCCCCGGTTCTGGGAGCGGCTCTGCTGGTGATACCTGTGGTGTTCATCGAGGAGTACAACACGACCGGATGGCTGCTTACCGCAGCCGGGATTGCTAACTGGCTCATCTGGGCAGCGTTCGCAGCCGAGTTCGCCGTGGTGATATCCCTCGCTCAGAACCGGGCCGCCTACGCACGGAAGGCCTGGTTAGACCTGTTGATCATTGTCGTCTCGTTCCCCCTCTTGCCGGGACTGCTCGCATTGAGCCGGCTCGCGCGCCTCGCCCGGCTTAGCCGCCTGCTCCGTACGCTGCGCCTGGTCCCCATCCTGGCGCGGGGTTTCGCTGCTCTTGGTCGGCTGTTCAAGAAGCGCGGATTCGGGTACGTAACTCTCGCGTTCCTTCTGGTCGCTCTAACATCTGGCGCACTGTTCGCCCTGTTCGAGGGCGACTCGTTGGTCGACGGCCTGTGGTGGACGGTCGTGACACTCACCACCGTCGGCTATGGCGACCTGTCTCCGGCCACCGTAGGAGGGAGAGCAGTCGCAGTGGTGCTGATGGTGACGAGCATCGGGGTTGTGTCCTTCATCACCGCAAACATCGCCGCTTTCTTCATCGAGGAAGACGAGCAGGCCAACCTCACCGAAGAAGTCCGTTCGCTCCACCAGCGTCTAGACCGCATCGAAACACTCCTGACCGACCAGGAGGCCCAGCACTCAGACAAACCATCAGCCTGATCGCTGGCCGCGGCTCAGAACCGCAGTACCCGCCGACTTATCGCCCTCCAGACCATCAGCGCGATCACGCATCGCCCCCTATGACACCTCGCGCCGGCACCATTACCATCTGGCCCGCCTGATCTCGCAGACGTGAAACGTCAAGGGGGTTTCTGTGTCCGACGACATGTTGCTGGCCTATCTGGTCTCAAGCTTCCCCGGCAAAACAGAGGACATCGCGACCGAAGCTCTCTGCCATGTCTTCGATCAATCAGATGCCTGCGTGGATGCGTTGAATGGCGTCGTCCAGTCCGGCGTGCACGACATTGACCCCATCCATACGGTGCAGACACAGGTCATCGGTGTCGATGGGACACGCCCGGACCTGGTCTGCTTCGACCAGGCAGACCAGGAAAATGAGACAGGTCAGGAGCGGGTGCTCATCGAGGTCAAGTTCTGGGCCCCTCTCACTGCGCATCAGCCCAATGGCTACATCAAGCGGCTGCCTGAGGACGGTCCTGCGGTCCTGATGTTCCTGGTGCCTGATGACCGAGTCCGGTATCTGTGGCCCCAGTTAAGGAAGCGCCTGAAACGCGAGTTCGGTCATCTTGAGGAGATCGAATCCGAGCGCCGCTGCGTGCGCATCAGAGACACTGGGCGGCACTTGATGGTGGTCAGCTGGGAAAGCCTGCTAGACGCCATGGCGGCCCGGACCAGCGACAGTGGCGAACCAGGAGCCGTGACACAGATCCGCCAGCTGCGCAGCCTCGCTAAATACGCCGACGAGGGAGCCTTCAAACCCATCCCCAGGGGCAACGAGCCCGGCACCGATTCGGAGAAGCGGCTACGCGATTACCGCCGTCTCGTCGACGACGCAACCGAAAAAGGCATCAGCCAAGGTTGGGCGGACCGCAAGGGATTGCAAGCGACCCGCAAGCCCTACGGATACGGCAGATACATTCGTCTGCATGACAACGTGGTGTGGTTCGGCATCAACCTAGAACTGTTCGAGAACACCGGCAAGACCCCTCTTTGGGCCTCTCGCCACCAAAGCCACGCCGACGAACCTGACGTGAGCCGAGAACTCGGCAAGGAGGACTACGACTGGTTCAGCACTCATGGTCGGCATTGGTTCCCGATCAACCTCAGAAGAGACGCGGAGTACCCCCAGATACTCGCCGGCGTCGTCGAAAGCCTCAAATGTTACGGCGACGCCCTCCAAGTAGCCCAGAAGGCCGTCGAACTTCGTGCCAGTGATTCCACCGTTCGTGCCTCAGCGTCCGCAGAAGCGACGGAGGCAAGCTAATTCACGGCCTTGGTCGTGATCCCAGCCGGCTGGAGAGCGGCCTTTCTGAGTCCTATCGAGTTCGGACCCGACCTGCTGGCATCCATATGGCGGCCGGCTAAGGACGTATGGCTCAACCCGAAAGTCCAGGCGGGCGCACCATGCATCGATGGCACCCGGGTGCCCACCAGTGTGGTAGCTGGCCTCAAGGCTGTGAGCGACCACATCGAAGACATCGCCGACGACCTGAGTCATGACATCACACAGGTACGCGCTGCCCTGCAGTATGAATGCGCCGCCTGAGGGTCGAATCGAGCGGCGTAGGCCTCCCCGAACTCATCTCCTATTCGATGAGAACCTTCCGTGGAGAGTGGCCCGCGCGCTTCGGGAACTCGAATACAACGCCAGCTATGTAGGGAACGAGCAAGACGGTGCTCCTCCCCGGGGGCTCTTCCGACCAGGAGATCATCAGCCATGCCCGAGCCACCAACCAGGTAGTGGTTACCTCGAATCACGACATGATTCTGCTCTGCCTCGAACAGCAGCAGTCGGTGATCTGGCTGGATCCCCACGGGCGCAAAGTCACCAGGGATGAGATGGTCGTTCTCGTGTTCCAAGGGGCCCGTCAATGGAAAGACCTGTTCCAGAGCGCGACAGAGCCGGTATGCATACGAGCCCTACGAACCAAGAATGAGAGGCTACCGGCCGAGGGCGCTGTCCAAATGGTCAAGCAGCGCATGAAACGGATAGCCGCGAAGAAACTGAGGTTGACCCGGTTTGATGGACACTTACAGACTTGTGATTATTGGTCACGGGAAGGAAGTGTCAGATGCCGAAGACGAGAGCGCCGTATCCGGCGGAGTTCCGCCAGGAGATGGTTCGCCTGGTGCGGGCTGGTCGGACGGCTGGTGAGTTGAGCCGGGAGTTCGAACCGTCTGATCAGACGATCCGCAACTGGGTGAGCCAAGCCGATATCGACGACGGCCGCAAAGAAGGGCTGGCGACTGTCGAGCGGGAGGAGCTGCGCCTGCTGCGTAGGGAGAACCGGGTTCTCCGAGAGGAGAAAGAGATCCTGGCAAGAGCAGCGGCCTGGTTCGCCGAGGAGACCGGATCGATGCCTAGGCGGCGTTTGGGTTCGTGAAAGCTAACCAGGCCGACTACTCGGTGCGGCGCATGTGCGGGCTGTTGGGTGTTTCCCCCAGCGGCTACTACGCGTGGCTCAGCCGTGGCCCGTCAGCCCGGGAACGGGCTGACCGTCGGCTGCGGGACCGGATCACAGGTTTCCATGCCCGGTCACGGGGCACCTATGGGGCGCCCCGCATACACGCCGAGCTGACCTTCGAGGGTGTATGCGGGGGCCGCAAGCGGGTGGCACGGCTCATGCGCCAAGCCCCGTATCCAGGGTGTTCACCGCCGCCAGCGGGTCACAACCACCAGCCAGAACCCTGAGAGGGTGGCGGCGCCTGACCTGGTGCGCCGGGAGTTCACCGCTGATCGCCCTGACCAACTGTGGGTTGCGGACATCGAGCGCCACGAGGCGTTTTCTAACCGTGCGGTGGTGAAAGGCCATCGCCTCGTGTCCGTCGCAGCGGGCACGTGAAGCTGGGGGCAGCCTGAACCTTCTGGAACGGGGGGTTCGGGTGGGAAGCAGCCCTGAGGGCGACGGGACGGACCAGTACCGCCAGATGGTCCGGGTCCGGCTAGCAAGACAGAAAGGCGTACGTGAGGAACCAGCGTCCGAAAGCTCCTCAAGAGAGCCAGCGGCTCGAACCTGGCGGATCGGGGCCGCGTAGCAACGCACACCCATACACGACGACGTGTGTGGGGAACTCCTTGGTCGGTCGATGTCGCCGACTCGGGAGGCCACGGTGAATGGCTGCGGCGTAGCCGTGGCGATGTTGCAGGGGCATAGCTGGGCGCCGACCCTGTCAAACGGTTGGGAAGTGAACGTGGGAACCATTCTGCCGGTTCCCTCACCGGCCAGCATTGCGCCGGTCGGGGGG
>MKWU01004033.1_pt1 | contig 18019 bp, 15 predicted proteins | sample 809101 | NCBI WGS metagenome assembly MKWU01 (sample SAMN05860141, study PRJNA318959) | sponge metagenome | host: Aplysina aerophoba | place: Slovenia: Piran, Adriatic Sea, Gulf of Piran | collected 2013-05-07
TGTCCTCCTTTGGTGGCGACACCACCGTAGGACATCACATAACTATGTTGAGTTGAATCGGCCTCATCACCAGCTGTGAAGCGGCTTACCGCCAGCGACTCTACATATGGACCGGGTCGACATAAGTAACTCTATGTTGAGCTCAACATAGCGTGACGACCGCCGCGTTCCGGGCATGCAGCTTGCGGACGGCCGGCGAGCACCGGTCCCACGCGGGATGCAGGCGGGCAGCGACCGTCATGCACGCCGCCGTTGCCACGGCAGACAGCACCCGGCAGTCCGGCCCGCGATGCCCCTTGTAGCCCCGCCACGGCCGCCCGACCGGCCGCTGCCCCGGCGACAGCAGCCCCCGGCCGGCCGGCCCGGGGCTCCCGGTGGCACCCCCCCCACGCCACCAAGCCCGCCCGCTGCCCGGCCGGCGCCCCCGCCGCGAATGCACTGTCGGCGCCGGCTGCCCCGCCGCTCGACAGAGCCCATCCGGTCCGCGCCAGCCACCCTGCCATTACGGTCATATCGGACAGCACTCTGGCAGGTGTCGCCCGCGCGCCTACTCCCGCGTAAATCAGCGTCGTCATGTCCCGGCCTCCCCGGTTGCGATTGCCGCCGCTCCCTCTACGTCAGCGGCTTCGCTCCCGGCGGGCTCCCCTTCGCCTCTGCGTCTGCGTTCGGTGCGCCGCCACCTGAATTGTCGCGGGCGCCGGCGCATCGCTGCGCCAGGGACGGACGGAAGGGGACCGGGCGGCGGGGCTCCTGGCGGCGGGCAGCGGGTTCGATGCCCTCAGGCGGAGGCGCCGCAACGGTCCCGGACGGCGTCGGCCAGGGCCGCCACGCCCCGGCGATGCACGTTCAGGACCTTGGCGCCGCGAAGCACCGCCGTCGCCTTGTGGGCGATCTCGGTCGACACCCAGATGACGGTAATGTCGGACCAGGCCAGCAGCGAGCCGACCGTCTTCCTGTTGGGGGTGGTGTCTTCGGTGACGAAGCGGAGCTCGATGCGGCCGCGGCAGAGCCGTTCGAGGTCGCCGCGCGTGCCGGGCGAGCCGCCCGCGACCAGCAGCCTGGTCCAGCCGGCCCGGCGCATGGCGGCCAGCATGTCCTCGACCGCCCGGCGGTTGTCGCTGCCGCCGCAGGTCTCGCAATGTTCGGGGGCGACGGGAACCGGTGTGCGGGCGTCGCCGGGCGCCGGCCGGCAGGCGGCCTTCCGGCAGTGGCGCGCGAAGGCCGCGGCGAACACGCGGTCGACCGCCTCGATCTTCGCCTCGGCGATGCGGGTCTTGCCGGCCCGGGTCAGGCCGGCCTGCCGGAGGCGGTCGAGCGCCGGTTCCACGCCGGGGCCACGGAAGCCGCGCGACGCCAGGAGCTCCGACAGGGCGATGTCGTTCATGCGGCGGTCCTCCTCCGGGCGGTTTCGAAGGGATCGGGCGCGGCTGCGCGCCGGATGGCCCTCGGCAGAGGACGGCGGGCCGGCTGCGCAGCAGTGCCGCCGGCGCAACCGGCGGCGCGGAGACGCGGTCAGGCCGCCTCGGTCGCGGCGACGCGCAGCTTGCCGCCGGCCGGCGAGCGCGGCTGGCGGATGACGATGTCGATGTCGCGCCCGAGCATGGTCAGAAGGCGCAGCAGGCGCTCCAGCGAGTATTCGCGGAAATCGCCGCGGAGCAGCCGCGACACGTCGGGCTGGGAGAGGCCGAGCATCCGCCCGGCCTCGGCCTGGGTGATGCCGCGCTGGCGGACGATGTCGTCGATGCGGCTGACCAGTTCGGCCTTGACGATATGCGCATCGGCCTCCGGGTGGCCGAGGTCGGCGAAGACGTTGGCGCTGCCGCGTTCGACGGCGGTGTCGGCGATGCTCATGGTTCCGTCCTCATTCCCGGGTGTCCCTGCAGTGTCGTTTTGCGGACTTCAGCATGTCGCCGTCCGCCCGGCAATATAGGGGTTTCACCATAGAGAGGCAAGCCGGCCAGCGGCGCAGCCCGGGCGGCGGGACGGCTCAGTGCCAGGCGCCGCCATCGGTATCGTCATCCTCGGCGTGCATGGAGGCGGCCGCCATGGCGGTCCAGGCCTCCCTGTCGTAACCGAGCCTTCGATTGAGCTTGTCGCAAATGCTGAGAGCATCCTCCAGATCGAGCGCGATCAGCGCGGTCGGGACATGGCCGGCGAGGCCTTCGATGACGATGCGGATTTGTTGGACATCGGCCTCGACGTCGTAGGCGGGCACGAAAACAAAATTGGGTTCGTCCGGCAGGGTTTGCGCGGTCATGGGCGATCTCCTTGTTCGTGGAACGGGGTTTGCGGGCGGCGGGCCGGCGGTACGTACCTCCGGCGGGTGGCAACAGAGAGGGCGGCGGGCCGGCCATACGTATCACGCGGGCCGTTCAGGCGGCGAGCGGCCGGCGGTCGAGGAGGCGCTCCATCGTCTCCGCATTGGGCGCGAATACGCGGGTGCGCCAGTTGACGATCTCGGTCTGGCAGCCCATGCGCTTCAGCGCGTCCATGTCGGTGTCCGCCGGCCCCTCGATCTCGATGCGGTCGGCGCCCATGAGGCGGCGGCGCGTGAGCCGCCAGCCGTTGGCGAGGGGGAGCGCGTTGCCCCTCCCCATGACCGCCTCGAAGGCCTCCGCGCCGGTCATGGCGGGGCCGCCGTCGAGCCCGAAGCCGGCGCGGACGGCACGCACCTGCTCCGCGTCGAGCACGCGCCCGATGAGGGCGATACCGTCATCCGAGGTGAGCCGCCGGACCCGCATGTTCTCGGCCGGCAGCCGGTCCCAGACGGGCAGCAGAAGGCCGGTGGCGAGCCAGAAGCGGGACTCCCGGTGCGACGGCAGGCCGGCGATCTCGGCGGCCCAGACGCGCCGCCACTGCGCTTCGTCGGCGCGGCGCCAGTTGGAGGCGTCGAGCTCGGCCCTCGCCATGGTCTCGCCGGTGGCGGGCCGGATCAGCCGGACCCGCTCCTGCACCCCGCCATCGTCCAGCATGCGCGACGCCGCCGGCAGGATGACGGCGGCGCGTTTCGAGCGGGCGTTGACCGCGAAGCGCGGCTTGCCGTCTGGACCCGGCTCCCGTTCTCCGATCTCCAGCGCCGATTCCGCGGTGAGCGGCGCCAGCTTGTCGCGCCGCACGATCTCGACCAGCTCGGTGGCGGCTCCGGTGCCGGGATGCTCGTAGAGCGTCTCCCGTCCGGCGATCGCGAGCGAGTCGGCGGTGACCGTCTCGACGCCGACCTCGTAGCTGCCGGCCTCGATCGCCTGCTCGATATTGGACGCGATGCGCATTTCCAGCTCGGCGAAGAGCTGGTTCTGCTCGGCGATGGGCAACGCCAATAGCCGGTTGAGGAACCGGGGCATGGGCGGCAGGTTCTCCTTGAGAGATCCCTCCCAGGTGAGCTTCAGCCCGGTGGCCTTCTCGAAGCGCTCCAGGGTCCAGCCCTCGATGCTGCCGCGCCAGAGCGCGCCGTAGAACTGGCGCAATGCCGCTCTGGCGTAGATGCTCTCCAGATTGTCGCTCTCGCGAAAGAGAGCCGCGTCGCTGCCGCCCATGGCGGTCTGGGAATCCCGCTGGCCGCGGGTGATGGCGCCCAGGCTGTCCAACCGCCGCGCAATGGTGGCGATGAAGCGGCGCTCGCCCTTCACGTCCGTGGTGACGGGCCGGAACATCGGCGCGGAGGCCTGGTGCGTCCGGTGGGTGCGTCCGAGGCCCTGGATCGCTTGGTCCGCGCGCCAGCCGGGCTCCAGCAGATAGTGGATGCGGCGCTCGGTGTTCCCGCAGGAAAGGTCCGCGTGGTAGCTCCTGCCGGTGCCGCCGGCCATGGAGAACACGAGGATGCGCTTCTCGCCGTCCATGAAGGCGGCGGTCTCGGCGAGGTTGGCGGAGGCCGGCCGGCTGCGCAGCGCGAGTCGTTCGCCCGGAGCCTGCCCTGAGCCTGTCGAACGGGCGTCCGTAATCCTGAGCACGCGGCGCGACCGGCCCGTCACCTCGGCGACGGCCTCGTGCCCGAAATGCTGCACGATCTGGTCGAGTGCGGTCGGCACCGGCGGCAGGGCGGCGAGCTTCTCGATCAGCGCGTCGCGCCGGTCCTCGGCCTCGCGGCAGATGACGGGATTGCCGTCCGGGTCCCTGGCGGGCCGGCTCAGCAGATTGCCGCCGTCGTCGGTGAAGGGCTCCTGCAACTGCACCGGGAAGGCGTGCATCAGGTAAGAGAGGATGGCGTCCCTCGGCGTGAGGTCGATGTTTAGATCGTCCCACTCCGAGGCCGGGACGTCGGCGATGCGCCGCTCCATCAGCGCCTCGCCGGTGGACACGAGTTGCACCACGGCCGACCGGCCGGCGGCGAGATCGGCGTCGATCGCGCGGATCGTCGAGGGGCACTTCATGCCGGTCAGGAGATGGCCGAAGAAGCGCTGCTTGGTGCCCTCGAAGGCCGAGAGCGCGGCGGCCTTGGCGTTCCTGTTCAGGGTGTCTTCGCCCTGGACGATGCCGGTCGCCTTCAGCGCCTCCTCGATGTTGGCGTGGATCACCTTGAAGGCGCCGGCATAGGCGTCGTAGATGCGCCGCTGCTCCGGCGTGAGCGGGTGTTCGAGGATGTCGACCTCGATCCCGTCATAGGCGAGCGCGCGGGCCTGGTAGAGGCCGAGCGCCTTCAGATCGCGGGCGACCACTTCCATCGCGGCGACGCCGCCGGCCTCCATCGCGGAGACGAATTCGGTGCGCTTCTCGAAGGGCGTCTCGCCGGCTGCCCACAAGCCGAGCCGACCGGCATAGGCGAGGCCCGGCACCGTCGTCGCCCCTGTCGCGGAGACATACGCAATGCGCGCGTCCGGCAGCGCGTTCTGGAGCCTCAGGCCGGCGCGGCCCTGCTGGGACGGCCTGGTCTCGCCGCGCTCGGACTTCGATCCCGCCGCGTTGGCCATGGCGTGGGCCTCGTCGAACACGATCGGGCCGTCGAAGGCGTGGCGGTCCTCCTCGTCGAGCGATCCGGCGAGCCACTCGACGATCTGCTCCAGCCGCGAGGGCTTCCCTTGCCGGGACGGCGAGCGCAGCGTGGCGTAAGTTGCGAACAGGATGCCCTCGTCGAGAGGGATCTCCATCCCCTGGCGGAAATTGCCGAGGGGAATGACGTCGCTCTCCAGCCCGCCCAGTGCGGTCCAGTCGCGGCGGGCGTCCTCCAGCAGCTTGTCCGACTGCGACAGCCAGAGCGCGCGCTTCCGGCCGCGCAGCCGGTTGTCGAGGATGATCGCCGCGACCTGCCTGCCCTTGCCGCAGCCGGTGCCGTCGCCCAGCATCCAGCCCCGGCGGAAGCGCACCGGCTCCGACAGCGTCTCGCCGTCCTGGGTGACGAAGGACGTGTCTACTTCCTCCCCGGATCGGGTCCGGGGCAGGCTCCCTTCGTCATCGTCGTCGTTGCAGCGGTGGACGGTCTCCCACTGGGAGCCGATGCGGTACTGCGCCGCGAGATGGCGGGAATGGGCCTCCCCCGCCAGGACGACGCTCTCCAGCTGCGCGTCCGACAGCAGGCCGTCCGTAACCACGCGATCCGGCAGCATCGGCCGCCAGGCCGGGACCGGATGCGGCACGGCGGCCATGGCGGCGGACTGGACCAGCGGCGTGGGATGCTTGACCGCGCCGGGCACCCGTACCACGCCCGGCCGCCACGGGGCGTAGGGTCCGGTGTCGGCCGCGCCGGTGTCGATATCGGCGGCGGTCTCGACCGGCCCGGTCTCGACGATCATCTCCGAAACCGGCCCCCAGTCATGGTCCCGCCGCGACTCGGGGGTCGATGCGGATTTGGGACCCCGCTTCGCCGGCTTCGGCGCGAGCGTCTTGCCGAACAGGTCGCGGGCAGGGCTGGCGGGAACAGGGGCGGGTGCGATCGGGCGCCGCTTCGGCACTTGCGCGATTACGGCGTCGAGCAGTTCGGCGGCTTTTGCGGCGCGGGCAGTCCCGTCCAGTTCGACAGCGGGTCCGGCGCCGCGCTCCAGCACGGAAAGGCGGGTGTCGAACCCGGTGCCCCGCCTTGCGTAGGCGCGCCCGTCGATGGCCATGGTGAAGATGCAGCGCGCCGGCGGGTCGAGACGGCCGACGGTGTCGCCCAGGACGCAATGGGCCGAGGTGATCGTCACCAGCCGGCCGCCCGGCGGCAGCATCGAGGCGGCGGAGCGGACATGGCGGAGGTCGGCGTCGTGCCGGGTGCGGTCGACACCGGGCGATGCCGAAAAGGGCGGGTTCATCAGCACCACGGTCGGCCGGACGTCGTGAAGCCGGTCCGCGATCGACTCGGCGTTGAACGCGGTCACGACCGCGTGTGGAAACAGCCGGGTCAGCAGCCGGGCGCGGGTCTGCGCGTATTCGTTGAGATGGAGCGCACCCGCCGCCCGGTCTGCCAGCGCGCACTGCGCCATCACCGCCAACATGCCGGTGCCGGCCGAGGGCTCCAGCACGGTATCGCCGGGTCGGATCGCTGCAGCCTGCAACGCCGCATAGGCGAGGGGCAGCGGCGTCGAGAACTGCTGGAGCCGGACTTGTTCCTCGGAGCGCCTGGTGTGGGAGGGCTCCAGCGCGGCGACGGCCTCCAGCATCGCCAGCATGCGGCGCGGCCCGTCCGATCCAACGCCACAGGTGCGCCGCATGCCGCGTCCGTAGCGCTGGAGGAACAGCACGCACGCCGCCTCGGCGGCCTCGTAGGCGTCCTTCCAGAGCCAGGCGCCGGAGACATCGGAACCGCCGAAGGCCCCGGTCATGGCGTCCCGGAGGGCCGCGGCATCGAGCGGCTTGCCGGCCTCCAGCACGGGGAGCAGGGCATGGGCCGCGGCGAACAGGGCGTCGCCCGCGACCGGACGGGCCGGTTCGGCGGGCGGGTCGATGGCGGTGGCTGGAAGGGGCGGACGCGCGAGGGCGTCCGGCGCCGGGCGGGCGTCGAGCATGGGCGATCTCCGTGCTGGAAGGGCGGCGGCGGGTGGACGGCGCGAGTCCTCCCGCGCCGGCCCCGCCGGACTGCCCCCGGACGGTTGACCGGACTCTCGCCGGCGCAGGGCGCGCTCGGGGGGACCCGGCGCGAGCGCGGCCGGTGGATGCGATCAGGAAGGTGTGGGGGCGACCGGGGAGCCGGCGCCGCTCAGGGCCGGTGCGGGACGTGCGGCGGTATCAGACGAAGTATTCGCCCGAGACCGTAAACGACCACTCATTCGCGGCGAGAGTTTCGTTGATCGCTTGGTCTGAGGTCAGATGCTCGTACTCGGCACGGAGCTGGCGGTAGAGCCAGCGCGCGAGATCGCGCATGGCCTCGGTCACGGTGTCCTCGGCATCGTCGGTCGGTGGCTGCCAGGTCGGGCTGTCGCGCTCGATCTCGATCGCCATCGTGTATTCGTGGTAGTAGCGCCCGCGGTGGCGAATGGACCCGTGGAGTTGCCAGATATTCCGCCGTTGAACCGCCTGCAGGGCGTCCGCGATCCGGTGCAGCTCGGTGTCCTGCGGGGCGTGGGCGCGGATCGCCCTGGCCGCCCCCTTGGCGTGCGCATACGAGCCTTCGAAACACGCGCCGTCGCCCTGGCTCCAAAATCCGGTCCAGTACAAGTGCGGCTTGTCCCGCGTGCCGCCGCCATAGAGGCGCACGGGGCTGGTGGCGAGCGTCACGCCGAGGGTTCCGCAGATGGTCTCGAAATCCTCGTAGACGAAGTCGTACCACTCGTCGTGCAGCCCCTGGTCGCGATACCAGATGCGCGCGTTCTCCTTCGCGGCGTCGGAGAGCTCGTCGATCGTGTAGACCGTGGTCTCGACAATCCTCGGCATGGCTCAGCACTCCCATCGGATCGATTCGCCCCGGGCGGCCGCCGAGGAGACAGGCACGAACCGGACGGCCTCGCGGACGCGCCGCAGGGCGACGCGGTCGTGGTCGGGAATGGCGCGGAACCAGAAAGCGGGTTTGCGGGAAAACCAGGCTCCAGAATCCGCGACGAAGCCGTCCGCGTAGGCGATGAAGTGATTGCTCGCCGAAATCGCCCACGTTCCCGACGGCACAGGGTCCAGAAACGTCCCCAGCGTGACGGTGCGCACGTCGAACGGCACGTCCGCAAAGATGCGGTCCCAGACCTCTTCCCGGCGCGCATGGCGGCGCTCGCGGTACTTGGGATGGCGGAGCGCGTAGTCGGGCGTCCAGCCGAACTCTTCGAGGGCGGCCGCGAGCTCGTCCGTATGGACGCCGTTGACCGAGGGCCGGTCGAACAGGCGGCGGATGACGGCGGCGGCCTCGTGGGTCGGCACGCCGGCGATCGCGGAGATTGCGGAGGGGCCGCACTTGGTGGCGCGGCCGGTGATCCGGTGGAGCATGTCGGTCTCCGGGCTGGAGGGGCATGGGCGTCGGGCACGGCGGGACTCCCGCGCCGCGCCGCCGGCCCGCCCGGCGCCGGCTGGCCGGACTCCGGGCGGGGCGGCGCACGCGGGCGCGGCACTCAAGGACGAAGCGGACGGGGTGCGGCCCCCGGAGCCGAGATCACCACCGCTGCGCGTCGAGGTGGCGCAGCACGGCGGCGGTGAGATCGCGGATGTCCTGGTAGGAACGCTCGTCCGAGTCGTTCCATTCGATGAGGCCGTTCAGATGCGGCTCGGAAAGCGGCGCGTCTTGTTCCCTAGCGCCGGTGTCGATGCCGGCGAGCCTGGTGTAGACGGCGCACATGGTCTCGGTGGCCTCCCCGGTATGGGACGGGTCGCGCCAGAGGACCGAACCGGTGTGGATCCGGATGGCGGCGCCGAGGCAGAAGCAGCGCGGGCTCTCCGGCGTGGCGAGGCGGAAGGCGGGCGGATGGCGGACCTCGTCGTTGTCGACGACGTGGAAGCCGCCGTCGAACTCGATGACGTCGCCGTCGTCGTCGCGCCCCCATCCCCCCTGGTGCCAGCGCTTCGGGCGGTCGAAGGTCTCGTGGACGCGGCGGGCGATCTCGAGCTCCTGCTCGGGGCTGAGAATCTGCATGGGCGTTGCTCCCTTGTCTGGGGGCCGTGGCCGGAGAGTCGTGGCGGGGCGTTCAGTCGTCCTCCGGGAACATCACGGTCACCACAGGCTCACCGGCATCGCCGGACCCGATCGCCACGATGGGGAAGTGCTTGCGGGGCGGCCGGTTGCTGTCGCGGAGATCCTTGCGGATGTCGCGCACCAGCACGCACATCCTCACGCGGTCGCTGTCGGAGGCGCGCAGTGCGTAGTGGCGCGCCATCCAGAGGACGTCCCACAAACGCCCGCGCTCGTCCTGGAAGCCGAGATAGCCTTCGGGGAGGGCGATAATGCGATCCCAGACCGAGCGAGTGACCGCGACGGGAATCCTGAAACCCGCCTCGCGCGCGGTTTCGGAGACGTCCACGAGGATGCCGTCCTCGATCGCCTGGGCGCGGGTGTAGGCGAAAATCACGGGACCGAATGCGGCGGTGTTGCCGGGATCGGGCATGGTCGGATTCCTCTTGATGGAAGGGGCGGAGAAGATCGCTCCGCCCCGGGAGTTTCTTGCCGGGAGAAGTGCGGCCGAGCGATCCGGCTGTCAGAGCAGGCCGCGCGCCTGGAAGCTGAAGGAGCCGGTCGGCGTGACGATCACATGGTCGAGCAGCGTGACGTCGATCGTCTTGAGCGCGTCGCGGAGGCGGTTCGTCATGTCGATATCGGCGCGGGACGGATCGGGGCTGCCCGACGGGTGCGGATGCAGGGCGACGATCGCGCTGGCCTGGAGCTCCAGGCAGCGGATGCAGACCTCCCGGGGATAGACCGGCGTGTGGCAGACGGAGCCTTTCTGGTGGCACTCGTCGGCTATCAACCGATTCTTGCGGTCCAGGTAGAGCACTCTGAATTCCTCGACCTCGCGGTGCCCGGCGAGCGTGCGGCAATACTCGATGACCTTGGTGTAGCTGCCGAACGACGGGCGTACGGCGTCCGGCACATACGCCCGCGCCATGCGGATGCCGAGCGCCTCGGCCGCCTTGAGGACGGCGATGGCGTCGTCGGAGAGGCCGGGCACGGTGCGCAGCCGGTCCGGCCGGGCGGCGAGCGCGCGCGGCGCGGTGCCGAACGTGTCGAGCAGACTCCCGGCAAGCGCCCCGGCGTCGTCCACTTCCCGAAGTCCTGAGAGCAGCAGCTCAAGCAGATCGCGGTCGTCGACCGCCTCGCGCCCGGCGCGCAGGAAGCGGGTCCGGAGACGGCGGCGGCTCGCGGCCTGCCGGATCGACGCCTGCCCCGGACCACGATCCGGGGCCGGCGCCGTGGGCATGTCGTATAGCGGCATCTCGTCGAAACCCGGTGCGGATTCGGGCATGGCGACGTCCTCCATGGGGTCGAACGGAAGCGCCCCGCCCCCGGATCGATGTCCCAGGCAGGCCCCGGCGAGCGGGACGGGGCGCGCTGGCAAAATTGAGAGGGGACCGGCGGGTGCCGAACCCGTCCGGGTCAGTGGGCCGGAACCTCCGGCGGCGGCTCCGGCGGGCCGAGCTCGACCGCGACCCTGCCGTCGCGGACGGTGACCGTGACGGTGCGGCCGGTCGGCATCAGCCAGAGCAGGTCGGTCCAGACGGCGTCGGCGATGGCGCGCTTCTGCGCCTCGTCGCCGGGCGGAGGCGGTGCCGCCGCGACGGCGGGGTGATCGGGGATTGCGGCATGCTTCATGAGCTGGACCTCCTGTTGCTGAACGCCGGACATGCGGAACCGGGACGCTCCCGCGCCCCTGACCGCCTCGTCCGGACGCATGCCGACCCCCGCTCCGGGCGGAGCGGGGACGGGTATCGGTGTGGAAGGATCGGCGGCGGCGAACGGCAGGCGGCCGGATCAGCCGTCGAGGATGCGGACCCGGGCGCTGCCGCCGGTGACTTCGACACGAGGCTTGCCGTCGGGTCCGACGGAAACCGTCACCAGGGGCTTGTTTCGGGGCGGATGCGGCGGGTCGCGCATTTCCGCAGCGATCGTGCCGGCGCCGGTCTCGAAGCGGACCGTCACCCGGCCGCCGGAGACCTGCACGGCGCCCGGCGGGACGGGTCCGGACAGGGTCACGATGGGCGGCTCGCCATGCTCGGAGAAGCGGCCCGGCACGGGCAGCGAGCCTTCGCCCCACGGGTCCGCGTCGGCGCCCTCGCAGACTGCATCGACGTATGAGTCGCTGACATGGCCGGTGGATTTCCAGCCGGCCGGATCGTCGTTGGCGACCTCGATGGCCTTCTCCAGCGCTTCTTCCAGGCTGTCCGCCTCGACGGCAACGGTGTTCGCGACATGGCTCATGTACGCACACTGCACGCTCCAGGGCCGGCTCATGGCGCGGCCTCCCCAAGGGCGGCGAGCGTCACCGTCACGTCGGGCCGGCACACGCTGATCTCGACCGTGCGGCCCTGGGGGCAGAACCACATCAGTTCGCGCCGGACGGCCTCGGCGATGGACTGCCGGCAGGCCTCGTCGTCGGACAGCAGCAACCGCGTCGCCATGTGCAGCGCGTCCTCCTCGAAGCGGTCGCGCTGGGTCTCGTAGCTGTCGGCGTCGGCATCGTCGCTGGGGGAAAAGAACCCGGCCCGAAGCAGGTCCGCGAGCTGGTGCGGTTGCAGCGCGCTCTCGGCGGTGACCAACGGCACGGCGTCGTCGAGCCAGGACCAGGCCTCGCCCGCGAAGACGAGATCGGCCGGCAGCTCGAACCTGCGGACCGGACCGCGCAGTGGCCGGACGGCGAGGTCCATCCGGATCGTCTCGGGCCGGGGCGGCAAGGCGACGGCGGCGTGTCCCGTCCTCTCCGGCAGCGGGAACTCCTCGAGTGGATACCCCTGGCCGCCGATGGCGATGTGGGCAGCAATGCCGGCGACCCTGTCGAGACCGTCATACCAGTCGTAGCCCGCAAGCCGGCGATCGGTCTCGAAGAGGCTGGTCGCCATGCCGGCCCGCTCCGCGGCGCGAAAGAAGGCCTGGGCCTCGGGCGGCTCCGGGTCGGCGTCCATGACCAGGGCGCCATGGCCGGGCACGGCGAGCTTCGACGGTTCGCGCCAGTCGTCGACATGCGCGGTGGCGGGACGCCAGGGACGCAGCAGGGCCGGCGGCGGCGCGATGTCGATGCCGGCCTCCCGTGCCCGTTTCCAGTCCTCGAAGGCGGGACGCGGGTCCGGGCTCGCGGCCATGGCGCGGTAGATGGCCAGGCGCGCGGCGTAACGCATCGCCTTCAGGAATTCGTTCTCGACGGCTTCCTTCCTTGCCGGCAGCACGAGTTCCAGTTCGGGGCAGTCGTCGATGTCGGCGAGGACGGTCCAGGCCGCGCCGTGGACGGTCTCGACCGTGGGCAGGCCGACCGTCAGGGTGAGGCCGAAGAAATTGAGGTCGGGATCCCTGTAGCCGCTACGGCGGTTGCGGAAGACCCCGAAGGCGAGGCCGTGCCAGGGCTCGGCATGGACCGCGCCGTCGAGGAAAGCGCGGCGGTCGAGCTGCTCTCCGCCCGGTTGGGAGGACGGACTCTCCTCGTAGAACACCGGCAACGGGTAATGCCGGGCGGCATTCTCCGCCGCGTTGCGGATCGCGGCGGCGGATTCGGTGGCCTCGAACGATATCGCCGTCCCGTGCGGGAACGGCGCGCCGTCGTCGGGATGGACTTCGGCCTCGGCCTCGGCCAGGAAATGTTCCGGGGCGAGGTCGACGCGCCAGCCTGGCATGGTGCTGCCATCTGGCGAGCGCGGCCTGGACGATACGGCGCAGTTGCGGCGCGCGAGGCTGGCGAAGCCGAAGCCGGCGGCGTCCTCGCGCTGGACGAGCTCCCCGTCCCAGCCGTTCTCGCCGAAGCTCAGCAGAACGGCCGGATCGGCAATCCCCCCGCCGTCGTCGGAGATGGTGACGGTGAGCGGCGTATCGCCCGTCGCAGGGGCGATTTCGTCCGGCCGGCCGGCGGGGGCGGCAACCGCAATGCGCACGCGCGTGGCGCCGGCGCGGCGTGAGTTTTGCAGAATTTCTGCGAGTATCTCCGCCGCGGTGGCGGCGTAGATTCTGGTCACCCGCTTCACGGCGCTCTCGTGAATGCGGGCGCGGATCGTGCGGTTCATGGGCGGACCTCCATGACGGATGCGGAAACGGAAACGCCCCGCCGGCGGCTGCGGGCGCCTACTGGACGCGGCGGAGAAACTCCGGGATTTCCATCGGGACCGGGTGGGCACCGCGGCCGTTGACCGGACCGGTCCCGGCGATGGCGTCCGGCCCGCCCGCGACGGCCGGGTCGGGACCGACCTCCCCGGTGTCGCGGCGATCGGCGTCCATATCGGGTTCGACCGTGCCCGCGGCGTCGTTGCCGGCATCCGCCGTCACGCCGTCCGACGGTTCCGGTTCGGGAGCGGCTTCCGTCGCATGGCCGTTGCCGACCGGTGCGGGCTCTGACGATTCGGTCCCGGGGTCGGCGGCGGGTTCCGCGGACTCCGGCTCGCCGGCCGGTGCGGTGCCGGAGGCGGCGGTCTCCCCGTTCCCGGTGTCGTCGACCGTCCGCCCGGTATCGAATGCCGCGAACCCCGGCGGGATCCAAGCGAGCGCCGCCGCGTGCATCGAAGCGCTCACCCCGACCGGCGGATCTCCGGCGGCGAACGCGGCCTCCATCGCTTCGGCGAGCGCGGGCTTCTTGTACTTGGACCGCGCCGACGCCCAGTTCAGGCCGAACACCGTGCGGGCGATGTCGAGGACGCGCGCCTTGGGAATCCGCGACCACAGCATCGCCGCCGTCGGGCGCACATGATCCGCGAAGTCGATGTCGAGCCGGGCCACCGTGGCTTCGAGCTCGGGCCGCGCCTGGGGCTCGAAGGCGAGCTGGCCCTTCACCGTGCGCGCGACGCAGGCCGCGAACAGCGCCTCCTTGTCGGCCTGCGGCAAGGCCCTGAGCGCCGCGAAGGATTCGCCGTCGTCCTCGATCTCCAGCCAGTCGAACGACAGATGCGAGCGGTCCTCCAGCATCGCCTCGCCCGGCGACCAACCGGCGAAGTCGGCGTCGTTCATCCGGGTGTTGGGCCGGTCCGGGGTCTCCATGACCGCGATATCCAGGGCGTGGTCGTGGTAGCCCGGCGTGAACACGGCACGGCCCATCTGGAACAGCGCGAGGTCGAAGGCGGCCTCGAAGTCGCCGGCGAGCTTGGCCTTGATCAGCGCGGTGCGGACCGAGCGCAAATCGTCGGCGAGCCCGATGCCGACGCCGGCCTCCTTGCGCGCCTCGGCCTCGCGGTCGGGCGGCGGCGCCATGGGCGTGGAAACGGCGGTGCCGGGGACGGTGACGCGATGGGTGACGGCCTCGGGATCGTGGCCGTTGCCGGCGACCGCACCGGCATCCTCCGATTCGGTCTGCTTCGGCATGTCCTCGGGCTTCACCAGCCCCTGGATGAGCTGCATCGAGCCATCCTGGCCGACGGTGACGATGCAGCCCGCCATGGCGAGGTCCTCGCGGCGGAAGACAGCGCGGGCCTCGACGGCGCCCTCGATCTCGTCGAGGCGCGTCTCGATGGACTCGGCTTCGGCGACGGTCTCCTGGGTCCAGTCGTCATCGTCGAGCTCGGCGAGTTCGGCCTGGCGGGCTTCGAGCTTCGCGATCTCGGCCTGCTCCTCGTCGGTCGGCGTACCGGGCTGGGGTTCGATGCGGCCGTAGCGGGCGGTGTCGCTCCACTCCACCTCGACCATGGCGGTGGCCCACTTCCAGCGGGTCGCCAATTCGTCGGCGGCCGCCTGGAGCTTGCCCGTAGCGAGCTTCGCCAGCAGCACCGGGTCCTCGAACCAGACGCCGCTCTCGTCGTCGTGGGCGAACAGGTCGCGCAGCACGGCGCCGCCGGCGGCCTCGTAGGCCTCGACCCCGACGAAGCGGGCGACAGCCGTCGCGCCCGGCACCCGCTCCTCGGTCAGCAGGCGTTTCACCTGCCAGGCAGACGGGCGGTAGCCCTGGGCCGCGACCTGTTCCCAGACCGCCATCTGGCGTTCGCGGTCGGTGGTGACGGCGAAGGCCTTCAGCACTTCGAGGTCGATCTCGTCGGCCCGGTAGGCGTCCAGCAGCTCCGGCGCGGCGTTGCCGAGGCGGAGGCGCTGCTCGACGATGCGCTCCGACGCGCCGAACCGCGCCGCGATGGCGGAAACCGACTGCCCGGCGTCGGCCAGCTTGGTGAACGCGGCGACCTGGTCCGCCGGGTGCATCGGCACGCGGATGACGTTCTCGGCGAGCGAGAGTTCGGCGGCGTCGTCACCGTCGGCCCGAACCAGACAGGGCACCGGATGATCGATATCGAGCACCTTGTCCTCGACCAGCGCCTGCATGGCCTTGAGGCGGCGGCCGCCGGCGACCACGGCGTAGCGGTCGCTGCCATCCGAATCCGGAGCCTGTCCCGGACTTGTTCCGGGAACGGGCCGGACGACCAGGTTCTCCAGCAGGCCGAGGGCAGCGATCGAGGCCTTGAGCTCGGCGTCGGCCCGGGGATCGGGCGGGGTCTTGCGGACGTTCTCGGGCGCGAGCGCGAGCCGGGAGAGCGGAATCTCCCGGATGAGCGGCTTGGCCCCGGGGGCGATGAAGTTCATGCGAACCTCCCTCGATGGTGTGTGGGAATGAGCGAAGGCGGCGTCGGGGACCGGCTCCCGCCGGCCCGCCCGCGCCGCCCGGAACCCAGCCCTCCTCCCCTCCGGTCGGGGTTGCCGGCGGGACGGGGTACGGCGGCGGACCGTCGGCGCAATGTGGGATCGGCAGGGGGACGTGGTGAGGGGCGGACATGCCGTCCGCCGCGGGGAAGGGGCGGAAGGTGGCGCGACGCGCGGTCGGGTCACCTGCCTCACGCAGGCTCGATGCGCAGATAGTCGTCCGGGACCATCTGCGAGTACGGGTTCGGGCGGTAGACCGCCACGCGGAAGCCCGAGTTGTTCATATCCTGCACGCGGTAGCTGTACGTGTTGCGGGCCATGGACATGACGTTGGCGAGTGACTGTGCCGTGGAGCGGACCCCGAAATGCGTCGCGCGCCCGGGAACCGGCACGGTGACGATCTCGATGCACGGCTCGGGCCTTGCCGGATCGAGCGTGGCGGATGCGCCGCACTCCGGACATTCGCCGGCTGGCATGACGTCGCCCGCGGGAACGCGCTCGGGCAGATAGCGGGGCGCGATCGGCTCGCAGTGGGCGACGGTCCCCTTCCACCCGCAGTCCTGGCAGGTCACGGGCCGCGTGTCGGACATCGGCGTTGCTCCTTTCATGGTCTTGCGCCGGGACGAGGGGGCGCGCGCCGCTCTGGGGAGATCAGGCGGCGATGTCGATACGCTCGCCCCAGGGCTCGCGGTTCCAGTCCTCCGGCGGGTGGCTCCAGTTGACCCAGACGACATCGAATGGGGGCTCGGCCTCGGGGTAGTCCGAGCACTCCATGTCGGTGAAATAGAGGCACACCGCCGGCTGGATCCCCTGCTCGTCGAGCCATTCGAACCCTGGCCGGAAGTCGGTGCCGCCCCGCCCCTTCAGCGCGATCTCCTCGGGAAGCTCGTCGGGTGCGTACTCCGCCGCGTCCTGCAGGGCGGCGTCGACCTGGAGCACGACGACGCTTTCGGGCCCGATCTCGGCCGCGATCTCGCGCAGCTCGGCCCAGAACGCCGCCAGCGTCGCCGCCGGCAGCGAGCCCGAGGTGTCGACGATGACGGCGATGGTCTCGATGCCCTCCGAGCGGATCGAGGGCAGGTAGAGGCCGGAGTCGATGAAGCGCCGGTTGGGGAGGCTCCAGCTGTAATCACTCTTCGCAGCGTCCGTCATGTAGCGGCGCAGCAGCGCGCGCCAATCGAGCGTGCTGGCATGGGCGCCCTTCACCGTCTCCTCGACCTGGCCGGGCACCTTGCCTTCCGCGCGGGCGATGTTGAGCGCCTGGTGCATCGCTTCGTCCCAGGCCTGCTCCTCGGCGGCGACGTCCACCGGCGTCTGCCCAGATTCATCGTTTCCGTCGCTGCTGCGGGCGCCCGCATCCATGACCTCGCCGGTGCCGGACGGATCGTGGCTCGGCGGCGCGTCGGATGGGCCGTCGTCTTCTTGGCCATCCCCGCCCTGGCCATTGCCGTCCCGGGTCTGGCTGTCTCCGTGCTCTTCGTCCGGATCGCCATCGCTGCCGTCCTGGTCCTGATCTTTGCCGCCATCGTTGGAATTGGCGGCGTCGGCTGAATCGGACGGGTCGCCCGTGTCATCGTCACCGCCGTCCGGCGAGGATTGGTCGGCGGCGCCAGCGCCGGCACCGGCGGTGCCGGAGGATGCATCGCCGTCGTCTCCGGAATCGTCGTCCTCGGGCGTCGGCAGGCGGTCGTAGGCCTGCTCGACGCTGAGGTCGTCCCAGGCTTCGGCGTCGGGCGGCAGCGTGAACCCGGCGTCGCGGATCAGCGCATGGGTGACGAGCTGCGACGCCATCTGCCAGCGCTCGGGATCGCGCTCGCCCCGCCGCGTGTGGTGCTTCAACGCGCAGGCCATCACCACCCGCGCCATCGCGGTCTCGATCAGGTGGGCTTCGGTCTCCGCCACCCAGCGGGGCGAATAGCGGATCTCGTGGCCGTCCGTCGCCAGTGTCTCGCGGGTCGGATCGGGCCGGAGAGGCAGCCGCAGCACGAGGCTCCCGAAGAAGGGCTGCTTGCGCAGCAGCTCGGTCACGCAGTCGCTGACCCGGAGCGCGGACTCGCTGAGCACGCGGGCGGCCATCACGCGGCCTCCCGCACCGGCTCGGCGGCAGGCTCTTCGGCGCGCGTCCCGAAATAGCCCGCGAACTTCTCCGCGAGATCGTCGGCGTCGCGTTTGACCTGGGCGCGGGCCGCAGGGTCGAAGGTCCTGGACGGCCGGAGCGCGTCCGGCTCGACGCTCGCGATCTTCTCCTTCACCTGCTCGCAGAGCTGCGCCAGGGTCTCGTCGCCGAAGATGTTGAGGCGCGGCACCACGTCCACCAGGTCGCGGATGTTCGAGATCATCGTGTCGCGGAACACCAGCGGCTTGCCGTCGCCGTCCTCCTGAAGCCGCTCGGAGACGCGTTCGACCGCCTCGGCCATGCGCCGGTAGAGGTCGCCCACCGCACCGTGGAGCTGT
>MKWU01004034.1_pt1 | contig 18013 bp, 17 predicted proteins | sample 809101 | NCBI WGS metagenome assembly MKWU01 (sample SAMN05860141, study PRJNA318959) | sponge metagenome | host: Aplysina aerophoba | place: Slovenia: Piran, Adriatic Sea, Gulf of Piran | collected 2013-05-07
CCTGGAACGAATTGACGAGCAGGCCATTCCTCGTCGCATCAAAAGCCGGTCCTCGGGACACCGGAATCCCCTTATCAACCAGAATGGAGACATCCCCTGAGTTCATTGACATCCTCCTCGCCGTAAACAAGGGGGATTTTCTTTCTTCAGGTTGCCCGTATTACTCCCTGATCAAGACGGGTTCCTGCTTCATAGCCAGGTATTAGCAAGCTGGACTTACCCTCGGCTCCACAAGCGTTTAGCCTCTCCGCCTGTCCGACGGCGAGGATATTTTTTGCGGCATTGATATCACGGTCGTGCTCGGCGCCGCAAGCCGAGCAGGTCCAGGTTCGGACGGAGAGAGATTTTTTGCCATCGAGATGTCGGCAACTGGAGCACCTTTGGGAAGTTGGTTCCCATCTGGAGATCACCTTGACCTCACGTCCATAGCAATTCGCTTTGTACTCCAGGAGAGTCCTGAACATCCGCCATCCGGAGTCGGAGATACTCTTGGCCAGACGGCGGTTCCTGGACAGTCCTGCCACATTCAGATCCTCAAGTACGACCGTTTGGTTTTTGCGGATGTACTGGGTACTGAGTTTGTGCAAGAGATCCAGCCTTTGATGAGCTACCTTCTCCTGGGCTCTCGCCACCAGAAGACGGGCCTTCTGTCGGTTACTGGAACCCTTCGCCTTTCGGCTCAGGCTCCGTTGAACCTCCCGATTGTCCTTAACGCAGAGCGCAGAAACTTGGGAGGAGCTATCTCTTCGCCGTCGCTTCCGGCGGCGAGGGATTCCAAGCCCAGGTCGAGGCCGACCTCCCTGGCAGTCCAGGGGAGTTTGATCTCCTCTGCCTCTACAACGAAGCTGGCATAATAGCGGCCCGAGCACTCCTTGACAAGGGTGATATTCGTTGGGGGAGAGAGCAAGGGGCGTGACCATTTCAGCTTGAGTTCTCCAATCTTCGGAAAGCGGACTCCCCTATCCGTCGGATGAAACTCCCTACCGCAAACACGCATACTCTGCCGGCTTCTCCGACTCTTGAAACGAGGGGAACGGACCCTGTCCTTGCTCTTCCACCAGTTCTTGAACGCTTGGTTCAGGTCTCTGACGGATTGTTGAAGCATGTTATGCGACGCTTCATCAGCTCCCCGGCGTCAAAAGGCTTGTTCTTTTTCTCATAAAGTTGCCTGTTCAGAGCCAACACATCGTTCCACACCACACGAGCACAATCAAAAGCCTTGGCTAGAAGGGTTTTCTGTTCTGGCTCGGGGTAACAACGATAACGGTAGCATACTAGCATGAAGCTAGCATGGCAGTTTTCCTGTCATGTGCGAGTCCGCCCTGGGAAAAGGTCGTCACAGCCTGTCACGACTGGTTGGTCTTCGCGACCAGGTACCGCAAGAGATTCCTGGAGAGCAACCACTTGGCACGGATGCACTCCGTCTGCATCCGTGTCGCCGAGAAGAGCGGCTCTCAGTTGCTGGAGTTCAACGGAGAGCCGGACCACGCCCACCTCCTGATTGAGCACTCACCCGCCACATCCGTGTCTCAGCTCGTTAGCCAAATCAAGGGTGTCACCAGTCGAGTGCTCAGGAAGGAATTCGGATTTCAAGGGGAGCGCCTTTGGAGTCCCGGTTACTTTGCCTCCAGCACAGGTGGCGCGAGTATTGAGACCGTAAGGGAGTACATTAAGAGCCAGGACGAGCCTGATTAGAGGACAGGCTGCGCACGGCTATGTTGGTCCCTATCCCCCTCCCCTAAAGGACGGAGCACCTCCCTCCATTTAGGTGGTTTCACCGCTGCGAACCCTGCCCAACCTCTTCCCCACTGTTGTGGACGCCAGTCCGGATGCCGGCCCGAGGGTTGATCCCACCGATGACCACCCACAGGAAGCCTGTGGCGTCTACGGGGTGCTGGCGCCAGACCTGGATGTGGCCAATCTCACCTACTTCGGCCTCTACGCCCTGCAGCACCGGGGACAGGAATCGGCAGGGATTGCGGTGTTTCAAGGGGAGCAGGTGCGCCTCCATAAGGAGATGGGCCTGGTGAGTCAGGTGTTCGACCACGGCATCCTGGCCCGACTTCCAGGGAGTCTGGCCATTGGCCATACCCGCTACTCCACCACTGGAAGCAGTCAGGTTTGCAATGCCCAACCGGTGGTGCTGATGACGCGGTTGGGACCCATGGCCATGGCCCACAACGGCAATCTGGTGAACACCACGGCGCTGAGCCGGGCCATGGTCGAACGGGGCATGGAGTCTGTCTCCAGCACGGATTCCGAGCTCATTGCCTTGTTGATCCAGGAGGCCGTTAATAGTGGCGCAGACTGGTGTGAAGCCTTGATCAGGGCAGCCTCCTGCTGCCGTGGCGCCTACAGCCTCAGTATTGGAACCCCGGCGGGCCTGTTCGCCTTGCGGGATCCCCATGGCATCCGTCCGCTGGTGTTTGGCCGCCTTGCGGACATGGAGCAGGAGCAGGACGGTTGGATTGTCAGCAGTGAAACCTGTGGACTCGACATTGTTGGGGCCAGGTTCCACGACGCCGTGGCTCCGGGTGAACTGATCTGGTTTCGTCCTGGAGCCACGGAACCGGACCGCCGCCGCTGGTGTAAGGCCACACCTCGGCTCTGTGTCTTCGAGATGATCTACTTCGCACGGCCGGACAGCACCTTTTTCGACGAATCCCTCTACAGCTACCGGCGACGGCTGGGGAAGCTGCTGGCCGAGGAGTCACCAGTGGAAGCGGACCTGGTGATTGGTGTGCCGGATTCCGGTATTCCTGCGGCTATCGGCTTTTCCGATAGCAGTGGCGTGCCTTATGCCGAAGGTCTGGTGAAAAATCGCTATGTGGGCCGCACCTTTATCCAACCCGGTCAGGGTGTCCGGGAAGCGGGCATCCGCCTCAAGCTCAATCCCCTACCGGATGTGCTGGCCAATCGGCGCATTGTGGTGGTGGACGACTCCATTGTGCGGGGGAGCACCAGCCGCAAAATCGTGAAGGCGTTACGGGAAGCCGGGGCCTGCCAGGTGCATATGCGCATCAGCTCCCCACCCGTAACCCACCCCTGTTACTACGGCATTGACACCGACACCCAGGACCAGTTGGTGGCCGCCAGTCTTTCCCTGGAAGAAATCCGTCAGCACCTGGGGGTTGATTCCCTGGCCTACCTGAGTCGGGAGGGAATGTTGCGGGCCACCCGTCAACAGGAGCATCCGTTTTGTACCGCCTGTTTTGACGGCCAGTACCCCATCCCCCTGGATGAGGAGACGGGCGCCAGCAAGCTGATGCTGGAGTCCATGGAATCGGACTGAAGGCTCAAGGTGAAAGACCGGATTTAACCGGAGGAGTTGGAGGGTGTTGCCTCCAGGGGACCGTTGTCGGCATCGTCTGATGACGAATCATGGGACGATGGATCGGGCGAGGCAGTGTTGGCGGTGCTGACTCCTTTCTCCTTCTCTTCCCGCTGACGTTGGCGGCGCCGTTGCTCTGCCGCAACAGCCTCTTCCATTGCTTCCAGGCCCTGGGCCATCTTCTCCAGATTGGTGCGGTAAAGGTCCACGTCCTTGCCAAAGCGCTCCTGGGCCAAGCCCACGTCCGCCGCCAACTGCTTAGCCGCCCTGGCTGCGGCAGTGGCGTCGTCGGGATCAATGCCCACCGCCACCTCAACCAGGGTCATGAGGCCAACAGCTTGCAGGCGATTGTAATGAAAGCCGGGCTGCTGCACCCGTTCCAGAAACTGGCGAACCGCCACCGGGGTCTGCTGATTGCTGCTGGACCACTGACGCACCCCATGCCGCATCTGGCCGGCCACGGATTCCCGCGCCCGGGCCACTTCAGCGCGAATGGCTTCGGCGTCCAGCCCCAACGCGGAACAAATGGCCTGGAAGATCTCCTCCTTCCGGGTTTCCGGGCGATACCCCTGCATGAAGCTGTCGAACGTCTGGCACAAGCCTGTGGCAAAGACGGCGTCTTGATGAAAGCGTTTCTGGAAGAGCAGAAGATTGAGTTCCACCAGGAGTTCATCAACCACCTGGCGATAGGCGGGGGCGATCACCCTGTCACAGCAGGCGTGGAAAGATCGCTTGGTGTCCGAGATGGTGGGGCGCTCGCTCACCCTGGTTCAGCTTGTTAAGCACCGACCCTAGCGCCGCTGCGGGCTCTTTAGGGTTCCCGCGTTCCACTGTTCAAGACTCTGGCGCGAGCGCATTGCGTCCGGGCTCAACCCAACAGGTCACGCTTGCTGCGCTTGAGTTCTTTCCAGAGGTCATGGATGCAGCCGAAGGCTTGCTCCTGGTTGATCTTGCCGCTGCCCTGCAGGGCCACCAGCAGCAGCACCTTATCGGCAAAGGCTTCCAGGTTCTGATGAAAAACCAAACGCTTGGGCGTCCAGTCCAGACCCTGATAGGAACTGAAGGCCTCCAGCGGGTTGGTGGGACCGGAGTACCCTTGGCGATCAAGGGGTTGTCCTGATCCGCAGGAACGGTCTGCCATATCAAATACCCGGAACGACGCTCGATTGTCTATCCACTGTGGCGCAGAGCGACTCCTAGCTGGCCAACAGGGGGGTAAAACGCCCTTTCTCCGGCAAGGTGGCGTACTCGGCCACGATACTGGTGAACTCTTCACCGCTGAGGGTTTCCCGCTCGATCAGGACCTCCACCACCCTGTCCATGCACTCGCGATGCCGATCGAGCAGGGCAACCGTGTCGTCGTAAAGCTGGCGAACCAACTTGAACACCTGTTCATCCACGTTGCGGGCACTGGCGTTGGACATTTCACTGCGGATCATCAAGTCTCGGCCCAGGAACACCTCCCGATCCTGACCGGTCAAGGCAATGGGACCGATCTCACTCATGCCGAACCGGGTCACCATTTGCCGGGCAATGGAGGACACCTGTTGAAAATCACCCCCTGCTCCCGTGGTGATCTCTGCCTGACCAAAGACAATCTGCTCTGCGGCTCGTCCCCCCAAAGCGCCCATAATGCGGGCCTTGAGTTGGGCGCGGGAGACCAACTCCTGCTCCTCGTCAGGGGAAAACCAGGTAAGACCTTGTGCCTGACCACGAGGAATGAGGGTGACTTTCTGCACGGGGTCGTGGGCCGGGAGCAGGCTACCGACCAGTGCGTGACCCACTTCGTGATAGGCGATCAGCCTTTTGCTGCGACCGTCGGTGAGGGGCTGTCGTTCCATGCCGGCAACAACCCGATCCACGGCATCGTCCACCTCTGTCAACCTGATGACCGACTTGCGGCGCCGGGCGGTAAGGATGGCGGCTTCGTTGAGCAGATTGGCCAGATCCGCGCCGGTGAATCCCGGCGTCCGCCGAGCGATGGATGCAAGGGAGAGATCCTCCGCCAGCTTCTTGTTGCGGGCATGAATCTGCAGGATCGCCAACCGCCCCTTGATATCCGGAGCTTCCACCGTCACCTGGCGGTCAAAACGACCCGGACGCAGAAGAGCTGAATCCAGCACATCGGGGCGATTGGTGGCAGCCAGCACAATGATGCCGGAATTGCCCTCGAAACCGTCCATCTCCGTGAGGATCTGGTTGAGGGTTTGCTCCCGTTCGTCATTGCCGCCCCCCATGCCGGCGCCGCGTTGACGGCCAACAGCGTCAATCTCGTCAATGAAGATCAAGCAGGGGGAGTTGTCTTTGGCTTTCTTGAAGAGGTCCCGCACCCGGCTTGCTCCTACACCCACGAACATCTCCACGAACTCGGAGCCGGAGAGGGAAAAAAACGGCACCTCGGCTTCCCCGGCAATGGCCTTGGCCAACAGGGTTTTGCCGGTGCCCGGTGGACCCACCAGCAGGGCGCCTTTGGGAATACGGGCTCCCACTGCGGTGAAGCGCTCCGGTGTTTTCAGAAAGGTGACGATTTCCTTGAGGTCCTGCTTGGCCTCTTCCACACCGGCGACATCGTCGAAGGTGACGCCGGTTTCCGCCTCCATCATGAAGCGGGCCTTGGACTTGCTGAATTGCATGGCCTGCCCCGGTCCACCGGGGAGGCCGCTGGAGCGCCGGGCCAGGAAAATCAGGGAACCGATGAGCAACAGGGGCAACAGCAGATTCCCGAGCACTCCCCACACCGGCGAGGACGGCCGTTGTGGATGAACGTCAAAGCTGATGTGTTTCTCCTTCAGTTGATCCAGCAGATTCGGCGCGAGGCCCGGTAGCTCTACCCGGAGACGCTGTACGTGATCAAAATCGGGGTCCGTGGTTTCCACGATGGCCGTACGGCCACCGTTAAACACGTCCACCGCATTCACCCGGTCCTCTTGCAGGCTTTTCAGGAAGCGGCCGTAGGTCATGCGCCCATTGGCCACGTTGCGGGACTCCACAGGGGAATCCACGACTACGTCCATGGCGCCTTTGTTGCTGGCGGCCTGCCAGAGCAGCCCCAGACCGACCACCACGGGAATCAACCAAAGGGCGATGATCCGCCACCGCTTGTTCATGGCTGCATCAGAGAGTTTACACAACGTAAACGGCTGGTCACCGTGACTGCGGTGGCGCCCATGAATTGGCAACACTTCATTTTCTTCATGCTCGTCCATGGCAATCGCCATGGCGTCCGGTAGTTGTCCTATAGACGACGCAACGCCACAATGGGATCAAGCCGGGCAGCGCGGCGGGCCGGAACCACACCGAAGAAGACCCCGATTCCTCCGGAAAGGCCCACGGTCAACAAGACTGTTCCGGGTCCTACGAAGGCGGGCAAGGGGGTAAAGGCTGCCGCCAAGGCAACGGCGCTCAGGCCAAGACCGCTGCCGATGATTCCCCCCATGCTGGCCAACACGGCGGCTTCAATCAGGAACTGGAGCAGCACGTCCTGGCGACGGGCGCCCAGTGCCTTGCGTAAACCCACCTCCGCGGTCCGCTCGCTCACGGCCACCAGCATGATGTTCATGATGCCCACACCCCCCACCAGCAGGGAAATGCCACCAATGGATCCCAGCAGAACGGTGAGTCCCCCGGTGATCGTGGTGACGATAGCTGTAGCCTCCTTCTGGGTGCGCACAATGAAGTCGTCTTCCCCGGAATTGGGAATTTTGTGACGCTGACGCAGGAGATTGGCGATTTGGAAGCTGGCGGCGTTAATTGTGTCGTCATCCCTGGCTTCCACGCTGATGACGGTCAAGGAGATGCCATAGGTGGGGTCTCGACCCGTGATGCGATTCACCATGGTGGTCAGAGGGATATAAGCCACTTCGTCCTGGTTTTCCCCAAAGAACGACCCTTTTTCTTCCATCACGCCAATCACCGTAAATCTGTTGTTGCCAATGCGGATGCGTTGGCCCAGAAGGTTGATGTTGGGAGAAAGGTTGGTTGCCAGTGCAGATCCGAGCACAACAACCGACCGATTGCCCTCCAGATCAGCATGGGTCATGAAGTGTCCTTGCTCCACATCAAACTGGCGCACCGCTAGAAACTCGGGCGTGATGCCATAGACGGGGACGTTGACGCTACGCCCACCCGCCTGGATGATCCGGGTGGCGGAAATCTGGGGCGCCACGCGCCGCACGCTGGGCACCTGGCTGGCAATGGCTTCTGCGTCCTCCAGCACCAACGTGCGCGGCCTGGCGGTGCCTCCTCGCCGTTGACGGTCATTTCCCGGCACCACAAACAGCACGTTGGTTCCGAGACTTTCCAACTGCTCACTGGCCAGCTTCTGGGTTCCCTGGCCGATGCCCACCAGGGTAATCACGGAGGCATTGCCAATGACGATGCCCAGGACGGTCAGCAAGCTACGGAGGCGACTGGCCCGTAGAGCGCTCCAGGCCATGGACCAGGTTTCTTGCCAGGGAAGAGCCATGGCGCAATTTTAGGGCAGTCCCAGGGCAAACGGAAGATCAAGCCCATGACCGACGACGCCCCTCGTCTTTAGTTACGGCAACGTGTTCGGGCATGATCCACGTCTGGCTTTCCATGCCGAGGCTTTCAGGTTGTCAGGATTCATGCACGCGGGCCGTCGTGCCGGGTCAGGTGTGGGGCCACAGGAGGGATCAGCAGTTGTGGTAGGCCCGGTACCAGGTCACAAAGTGCTTCAGCCCGTCCTGAAGCCTGGTGCCGGGTTGAAAGCCAACGGCTTGTTGCAGAGCAGAGACATCGGCATGGGTCCGATGCACGTCCCCGGCTTGCATGGGCATGAACTCTACACAGGCCTTTCGTCCTGAGACCTCCTCCAGAAGCCGGATGAACTCCAGCAGGGGGACCGGTGTTCGATTACCGACGTTGAACACGCGCCATGGGGCGGCGCCGCTAGCCGCCGTGGGCTGCACGTCCATGGGCTGAGGCCGGGGTGGCTTGGGCAACAGGCGCATCAGGCTATCCACCACGTCGTCCACATAGGTGAAGTCCCTTCCCATCCGTCCGTGGTTAAACACTTGCAACGGCTCCCCCGCCAGGATTTTGCGGGTGAAGGTCCAGTAGGCCATGTCGGGGCGGCCCCATGGGCCGTAGACCGTGAAGAAGCGCAGGCCGGTGCAAGGCAGGCCAAAAAGGTGGCTGTAGGCGTGGGCCATGAGTTCGTTGGCCCTTTTCGTGGCGCCGTAGAGGCTCACAGGGTGGTCCACGGGATCCGCCTCGGCGAAGGGCAGCTTGCGGTTGGCGCCGTAGACCGAACTGCTGCTGGCATAGATCAGGTGGGGCGTCTGCTGATGACGACACCCCTCCAGCACGTGACCAAAGGCCACCAGGTTGCTGTTGACGTAGGCGGCGGGATTGTCCAGGGAGTAGCGCACTCCGGCTTGGGCCGCCAGATGGACCACGGCGCTGAAGCGAGTCTGCGCAAAGAGCGCTGCACAATCCCCGGCCCGGGCCAGATCCATCTCCACAAACCGGAACCGGGGCCAGGGCTGCAGTTGGGCCAGGCGGTCCCGTTTCAGTTGGGGGGAGTAGTAGTCGTTGCAGTTGTCCAGGCCCACCACGGGCATGTTGGCCTGCAACAAGGCGCGGCTCAGGTGAAAGCCGATGAAACCGGCCGCTCCCGTCACCAACACCGGGTCAGGATGACGTGTGTCGTCCATAGTGATCCTCGAAACGGACAATGTCGTCTTCCCCCAGGTAAGATCCGCTCTGCACTTCGATAAGCTCCAGGGGAATGCGACCGGGGTTGCTGAGCCGGTGACGGCAGCCCAGGGGGATGTAGGCACTCTGATTTTCGCTGAGCAGCAGGGTATCCCCATCCCTCTCCACACAGGCTGTGCCCTCCACCACCACCCAGTGTTCAGCACGGTGGTGATGCATCTGTAACGACAAGGAGCAACCGGGCTTCACGTGGATTTTCTTCACTTGCCAGCGCTCTCCATCCACCCCCGTGTCGTAGTACCCCCATGGTCGATGGGTGCGCTGGTTGGCTTGGGTTTCCCGCGCTCCGGCAGCCTGAAGACGCTCCACCACCTGCTTTACCGACCGGGTCTGATCCCGTCGGGCTACCAGAACCGCGTCGTTGGTTTCCACCACCACCAGATCCTCAAGGCCCAGGCCCACTACCAGGCGGTGTTCACTACGGAGGTAGGAGTTGCGCACGTCCTCATGGAGGACACGGCCACACACGGTGTTGCCCTGCTCATCGTGATCCCCTTGCTGCCAGAGGGTGCTCCAGTTGCCCACGTCACTCCAGCCTGCCGTCATGGGGGCCACGCTGCCCAAGCGGGTGTGTTCCATCACAGCCACGTCGATGGATATGGCAGGGCAGCGGCGGAATGCCTCCGGCTCCAGGCGGAGGAAGTCCAGATCCGTGTGGGCCTGCTGGAGGGACAGGCGGACGGCGTGCAGCACATCAGGTGCGCAGCGCTCCAGTTCCTTCGCCATCACACTGGCGCGAAACAGGAAAATGCCACTATTCCAACGAAAGCCCCCATGGGTCAGAAAGGCCTGGGCCTTCTCACGGCTGGGCTTTTCCACAAAGCGGCGAACGGGATGAAGGCCAAACCCATCCGACCGGGGATCAGCTTCGATGTAGCCATAGCCGGTTTCAGGGGCTGTGGGTGTCACGCCAAAGGTCACCAGGCGACCCCCAAGAGCAGCAGGAATAGCCTGGTTAATGGTGGCACGGAAGGCAGCGGCATCGGCAATGACGTGGTCAGCGGCCAACACCAGCAGCAGGGCATCGTCCTGACCCGCTGCCATGGCCTGGAGGCTGGCGACGGCCACCGCCGGTGCCGTGTTGCGGCCCACAGGCTCCAGCAGCACGGCGGCGGGCTCCACATTAACGGCCCGCATCTGCTCGGCGGCAATGAAGCGATGGGCATTGTTGCAGACCAGCAGAGGCGGCTGCAATCCCGCCAGCCCCGCCAACCGCAGAACGGTCTGCTGGAGCATGGTGCGGTTCCCCACAAGGGACAGAAACTGCTTGGGGTAGGCGGACCGGGACAGGGGCCAGAGGCGGGTGCCAACACCCCCGCAGAGGACCACCGGAATCACCACTGTGGGTGACGCCATCAGGATTCGGGCTGATGAGGCGAGCCTATGGCATCCGCCGGTGTGGGCTGTGCCGTGATCGGCAGCAGGCCCGTGGGCGGGCACAGCAGGATCCAACCCTCCGCAACGTGAACCTGGGGAACAATTGCCTCCACAAAGGGAACCAGCACGGATTGCCCCCCATGGCGCAGACGAATCTCCAGTAGGTCGTTCCCCCCGTGGAGCAGGTCCACCACGGTGCCCAGGGCCGGACCCGCTGGATCCAGGCGCACCTCCAGGCCCTCCAGATCCAGGAGATGAAATTCCCCTGCCGCCAGGGCTGGACGGGTGCTGCCGTCCGCCAACAACCGGTACCGCACCAGCGCTTCAGCCTGGTTCCGTGTCGCAACGCCCTTGAGCCGAATCCCGTAGAGCCCCTTGCGGGACAGGCAACGACCCCGCAGCAACTCGACCGCCCGGGGCGGCTCATCCGCCGTCTGTAACCACCGGGGACCAGGCTTCAGAAAACGCTCGGCAAAATCACTGGAGGGCAGAACGCGCAGTTCCCCCCTGAGTCCTTGCGCAGCAACCACAAGACCGACCTCAATCAGAGGAGGAGTGACACCCATGGAATTGTCACTCACCAAGGCTTGCATGAGACCAGATCTACGCCGTACACTAGAAGAAAGGCCCTGTCCCAGGGAAAAGAATGGAAAGCGGATCAAGAAAGTTGCGCCTGCCTTTACTCTTCGGCCTCGCGAGTTTGGGGATTGTGGCCGCCTTGGCGACTGGGCCGAGGCTATTGCGTCCCACCCAGGCCAGTGCCTCCGGTCTTCTCGATGCCGTCAAGAACAACCCTGGCGAGGCTGAGGCGCTGTGCCAGGAATTCAACGCCATCAACGCTACTGGCGACAGCGTCTACTCCGCCACGGGCCTGGAGCAGGTGTCCTCGGGTCAGGGGCTCACCACCAGCGACGCCGAGATTCTCATCACCTACGTGGTGGGACTGTATTGCCCTGACGTGACCTGAAGGATAGTAACCCCGGTGGGATGGCGATAATACTTGAACCATCCCATGAATGCTGCTGGGGCACTGCATGACGTGATCCATGAGCAGCGCCGGATGGTGTTGCCGGATGGTGTTGCCCTGCAGGCCGGTTGCTGGAGACCCCGACACGGCGGACCCTGGCCAGCGCTACTCATGCGCCAGCCCTATGGGCGGGCACTGGCCTCCACCATGGTTTATGCTCACCCCGCCTGGTATGCCGCCCAGGGCTACCTGGTGGTTGTGCAAGACGTGCGGGGCTGTGGTGATTCCGGCGGCAAATTCCGTCTGTTTGCCAGCGAGGCCAGCGATGGGAGTTGCACCATGGCCTGGCTGCGATCACAGCCGGATTGCAATGGCCGCATTGGCTGCTACGGCTTTTCCTACCAGGGCCTCACACAATTGCTCTGGAACGGTCCGGACGTGCCGGATTGCACAGCTCCGGCCATGGCGGGTCTCAGCCTGCAACGTCACTGGTGTCGAGACGGCCAGGCGGATTGGTGGATTCTGGGATTGGCCTGGGCACTGCAGTTGGCGGCAGCAACCTGCCAACGGCGAGGGGATGGTGTGACCTATGGCCGAATCCGCAAGGCCCTTCACAGTCGAGACTTTGTTGAGGAGGGCTGGTGCCTTCTCCAGCAGGTGGACCCCGAGAGTCACCTGTTGCGCTGGTGGTCGGGCGACTGGGAATCACCCGTGGCGGATGCAGGCCTGGACGCTGTCTTGCGGCGACCCATGCTCCTGATCGGGGGTTGGTACGACCCCTATCTGCGCGGCACCATGGCGCTCTATGACCAAAGCCTGAAGGCTGGTGGTTGCCCCCGGTTGCTGGTGGGTCCCTGGACCCATGGAAACTGGCACGGTGGTCAACTGGACCAGCGACACCTGGCCTTCTTTAACCACCACTTGAAGGATGGCCCTCCTGAACAGCCCCAGGACGCTGTTCAGTTGTTTGATATGGGGTGTGGCCGCTGGTGGCGCGGTTCCCGTTGGCCCCAGCAAGCACTGGGGCGGTTTTGGCTGAGGGGTACAGGCCTCAGTGGGGTGGATCCCCACGCCGGCGTGCTGCTGTTGGAATCGGAGAAGGCCATGGCGGGGGGCCGGGATCAACTGGTGCTGGATCCATGGCGGCCTACCCCGGCGCGCGGTGGGCACCTGGACGTGCAGGCCGGACCAACGGACCGCCATGACCTGGATTGCCGCAGCGATGTGCTCACGTTCACCACCACGCCTCTACCTCGTGCCCTCACCCTCGGCGGCACAGTCCGACTGCGGCTGAAGGCCGCCAGTGAGGGGCAGGGCTTCGATCTCTGCTGTGCCCTGTCCCAGGTGGGGGAGACTGCCGCCCGGCCGCGGGTGGAGCAACTTTCCATGGGAGTGGAGCGCTGGCTGGGATCCCAGGCTCAAGCTCTCGTCTGGCGGCAGGTTCACTTTCAACCCCTGCTGCGAACGGTGCCGGAGGGGCTGCGGCTGCGCCTGTCCATTGCCTTGGCGGGCTGGCCCCTGATCGGGATCACTCCGGGGAACGGACGCGCACCCCACGCCGTAGCGGCCCACGAACGGCAAGTTGTGGTGGTGCGGTTTTGCTGGGAGGGAGCCTGCCTGCGGTTGCCGTTGCAGCAACGGGATCAGGCCGCAGCGTAGGCTCTAGCCAGCACTCTGCATTCTCCCCTGTGGTTGAACACCAAGGGCTTGTTCAAGCGGCCGAGCAGTTGGCCAACTGCCGTCAGCACGACCCCTACGCTACTCTCGGCCCCCAGGCGCTCACCAGCGGTGGCCATGTGGTGCGCGCCTGGCTTCCGGAGGCGGAGCGTGTGGAGTTGGTGGTTCAAGACCAGGTGCTGCCCATGGAGGCGGTCCACCATCCCTGGTTGTTTGAGCGGGAGCTACCGACAGATCCCGGCAGTACCTACCAACTGCAGTTGCTGCGGGGTGGCATTAACAGCCGCCAATACGACCCCTACGGCTTTCGCCAGGAGTGGATGGGTGAGCTGGACCGCCACCTCTTTGCCGAGGGCAACCATCACCACATCTGGACCCGCATGGGCGCCCATCGGGTGGAACAGTCCGGGGTGAGCGGTGTGCAGTTCTGTCTCTGGGCGCCCAATGCGGTGAGTGTGTCCGTCATTGGCGCCTTCAACGGCTGGGATGGGCGGATGCACCCGGCGCAGAAGCGCACCGGTGGCATCTGGGAACTCTTTATCCCCGGCCTTGGGGAAGGGGAACTTTACAAATACGAGATCCACACCCGCCATGGTCATCCCTATGCCAAGGCTGATCCCTACGGGTTTCACCATGAGGTGCGCCCGGCCACGGCCTCCATCGTGGCGGAGAACCGCTTTGCCTGGGGCGACGAGGCCTGGGTGCGGCAGCGGGATCACCGGAATCCCCTGGAACAGCCCATTGCCATCTATGAGATGCATCTGGGCAGTTGGCTCCATGCCAACGCGGCAGAGCCCTACGTGGAACCGGACGGCACGGTGCGCACACCCGTTCCCGCCAATGACATGAAGCCGGGAACACGGCTGCTCACCTACATGGAACTGGCGGACAAGGTAATCCCCTATGTCAAGGCACGGGGCTTCACCCATATTGAACTGATGCCCATCACGGAGCATCCCTTTGAGGGCTCCTGGGGGTATCAGGTGACAGGTTGGTATGCCCCCACAAGTCGTTATGGCAAGCCCGATGAGTTCCGGGCCTTTGTGGATCGCTGTCATCAAAACGGGATTGGCGTCATTCTGGACTGGGTGCCAGGGCATTTTCCAAAAGACAATCACGGCCTGGCATACTTTGATGGTGATTTCTTGTATGAACATGCCGATCCACGCATTGGTGAGCATAAAGAATGGGGCACGCTGATTTTTAACTACAGTCGCAATGAGGTGCGCAATTTCCTTGTATCCAGTGCCCTGTTCTGGATCAGTGAATTCCATATTGACGGAATTCGTGTAGATGCGGTTGCCTCCATGCTTTACCTGGATTATCTTCGCCCGGAAGGGGAATGGTTACCCAACAAAAATGGTGGTCGCGAGAATCTGGAGGCAGTGAATTTTCTCCAACAGCTCAATGGAACTCTCTTCCACTACTTCCCCGGTGTTCTTTCGATTGCGGAAGAGTCAACAGAGTGGCCAGGTGTTACCCAGCCATCCAGTGACCAGAATCGTGATGCCTTGGGCTTTAACTTAAAATGGAATATGGGTTGGATGCATGATATGTTGGATTATTTTGCCATGGATCCATGGTTCCGACAATTTCATCAAAATTTGATCACTTTTTCCATGATGTATTATTATAGTGAAAATTTTGTGTTGGCTCTTTCTCATGATGAGGTTGTGCATGAGAAAAGTCATCTACTGCATAAGATGCCAGGGGATGATTGGCGTAAGTTTGCCAATACCCGCGCCCTACTCTCCTACATGTGGACCCACCCTGGCAAGAAAACTATTTTTATGGGCATGGAATTTGGTCAACGTGGCGAATGGAATGTCTGGGATGATCTGGAATGGGATAAGCTACAATATCCCGAGCATCAGAAACTGATGAAGATGATTGACGACATCAATGTTCTCTATCAATCAGAGCCGGCCCTCTGGGGCGAAGATTTCAACACTAATGGTTTTCAATGGATTCACTGTGACGATAATCGTAACAGTGTCATCAGCTTCATGCGGAGAGATGAGAAAAGCCGAAGCTGGCTGGTTATTATCTGTAACTTTACCCCAAATCCCCACAAGAATTATCGAATTGGTGTGCCACTAGAAGGTTGGTATGGAGAAATCTTCAACAGCGATGCAGCAATCTATGGAGGCAGTAACCTTGGCAACCTGGGGGGTCGCTTTACCGATCCCTGGCCAATGCACAGCTATGCCCACTCCCTGGATCTATGCTTGCCCCCCTTAAGCACCGTGATCTTTCGCCACAACCACCATGGTCCTGACGGTGGAGAAGGAGAAGCGGTGGCGGCTGTGGAGACAACTCCAGGGATGGATCAGGAACGATAATGCATGCAAACAGCGTGGGCCTGATCTCCTGATCTTGGGATCTTGTCCTCACCGTTTGCCCTGAACTGCTGTCCCCGAAGTTCGTTCCAGCCATGTCCCTTGTCTGTCATGCTTGACCCGATGGCCGATTCCCTTCCCCTGCTCCTGCGTGCCGCTCACGGCGAACCCGTTGAGCGCACTCCCGTCTGGATGATGCGTCAGGCGGGTCGTTACATGAAGACCTATCGGGATCTGAGGGACCGTTATCCCGGCTTTCGGGAGCGCTCTGAAAACCCTGATCTCTCCTACGAGATCTCCATGCAGCCCTTCAAGGCCTTTCGCCCTGATGGGGTGATCCTGTTTTCAGACATCCTCACGCCCCTGCCGGGGATGGGCATCGAGTTTGACATTGTTGAGCGTCATGGTCCCCTGATTCATGAGCCCATCCGCAACCAGGATCAGATTGATTCCTTGCGTCCCCTCGAGCCGGCCGCGTCCATGTCCTTTGTCGGCTCCGTATTGACGCGGCTACGTCAGGCGGTGGGTACATCCGCGGCAGTGCTGGGATTTGTAGGCGCCCCGTGGACCTTGGCAGCCTATGCCGTGGAGGGAAAAAGCAGCAAGACCTACAGTGTAATCAAGGCCATGGCCTTCCGTGAGCCGGCTCTGTTGCATCAGCTCCTGGCACATCTGGCAGACGGGATCGCCGCCTATGTGCGCTATCAGATTGATTCGGGCGCCCAAGTAGTGCAGATCTTCGACTCCTGGGCCGGTCAACTGAGCCCCCAGGATTACGATGTCTTTGCGGGTCCCTATCAGCAGCGCCTCATCCGCCAAGTGAAGCAGACCCACCCGGACACACCTCTGATTCTCTACATCTCGGGCAGTGCAGGGGTGTTGGAGCGGATGGGAGCCAGCGGCGTGGACATTGTCAGCCTGGACTGGACCGTGGACATGGCGGACGGCCTGGCCCGACTCCCCGCACACCTGGGAGTCCAGGGCAATGTGGATCCCGGTCTTCTGTATGGCAGCCCTGAAATGATTTGTGCCCGTATTGAGGATACACTCCGCAAGGCCCAGGGACGACACCACATTCTCAACCTGGGCCATGGCATTTTGCCGGGCACTCCCGAGGAGAATGCCCGCCTGTTCTTTGATGCCGGCAAGCGCTTGGGAGCAAAACCGTCTGCTTGACGCCTCCCTGCGCGGACTTGATTCCTTGTCTCATCCCAGTCGAATTCTGATCACGGGCGCCAGCGGCTGCATTGGCCAGGCGGTGACGGCATGGCTGCTGGAGCATAGCAACGCCCGGTTGTTGCTTTGGCTGCGGCAGCCCCGGAAGCTCACGGCCATTGATCGGCGGCATCCCCGCCTGGAGTTGCTGGTGGGTGATCTGCGCCAACCCCAGCGTTTCCGCCAGCAGTTGGCCCACGTGGACCGGGTCGTCCATACTGCCACGGCCTGGGGAGATCCGGACCGTGCCTGGGCAGTCAACGTGCAAGCTGTGAAGGATCTGCTTGCCTGTCTTGACCACCGGCGTCTTCAGCAAGTGCTCTATTTCTCTACCGCCAGCATTCTGGATCGTGATCTGGAGTTGCTGCCGGAGGCGGAACAGTGGGGAACAGAGTATATCCGGACCAAAGTCACTTGTCTGCGCCAGTTGATGGCTCATTCCCTCCGGGAAAAGATCGTGGCTATTTTCCCCACCCTTGTTTTTTCCGGCAGAATCGATGACGGTGGTTCGTGTCCCACCAGCTACCTCACTGCAGGCCTGAGACCACTTCTGCACTGGCTTTGGCTAGCGCGCTTCTTGCGGTTGGACGCCAGCTACCACTTCATCCATGGGACAGACGTGGCCAGCGTCTGCGGTCATCTGCTCACAACACCCCATCAGCCTGGACCACAGCATTGGGGAGGCATCCACCGCCATGTGCTGGGCCAGTGTCCCCTTACCGTCAATCGCACCATGGCCCAACTCTGCCGCTACCGCCATATGGCCTATCCTCCCGGTGTAGGGCTTCACCACTGGCTTATGCAGGCTTTAGTGTTTTTGTTCCGCATCCAGTTGAGCCCGTGGGACCGCTTTACCCTCCAGCGACGTCACTTCGTTCATCATCCCGTCACCCGACCGGAAAGCTTCGGTTTGACATCGCGCTTCCCTGATCTGGAGACAGTGTTGTCCGCAGCTGGTGTCCCTCAGCGAGGCCGCCTACCGGCTGCGGACCATGGTTTACGGTCCTGTACGTAGGCTCGGTTTAAAGGGAAAACGTCGAAATTCCTGGTTTTTCCCAGCCGCAGGAGAGGTCCGGAATCGAATCCGAGCCGGTTCTCCTTACGGATAAGACCTGAACATAGGGTGGACCTGCTCACCGCAGTGAACAAGGCGGATCGGGAACGCATACGGTTTTGTCAACGGAGCCAATTCGTAACAATCCTCAGTCCCCATGACGCCGTTGGACCTGGTGAACATGTACAATCCCTAGCAGTGAGCGAAGCTACGCCATGTCTCGTTTTCTGGGAATCTGCCTTGCTGCCGTCCTGAGCCTTGCCGGCCTTTTGGGATGGGGATCCCCAGCCACCGCAGCCACCGTTGAGGTGAAA
>MKWU01004035.1_pt1 | contig 18012 bp, 18 predicted proteins | sample 809101 | NCBI WGS metagenome assembly MKWU01 (sample SAMN05860141, study PRJNA318959) | sponge metagenome | host: Aplysina aerophoba | place: Slovenia: Piran, Adriatic Sea, Gulf of Piran | collected 2013-05-07
GTAGCCAAAGCCAAGGTCATTCTATCGCTGGACGCGGACTTTACTTACAGCGGTGCCGGTAATGTCCGCCACGCTCGGGATTTCGCGGCCGGTCGCAGGATCCGCAACGGCTCCAAGGCTAGCAACCGGCTCTATGCGGTCGAAAGCAGTCCAACGGCCACCGGTAGCATCGCCGATCATCGTTTGGCCTTAGGCACGGCGCACATCGAAGCCTTGGCCTTAAAGGTGGCCCAAGGGCTTGGTATCGACTGGAAGGGGCCGAGCGTTCCCGCCGACTTCTCCGCTCACGATACTTGGATTGCGGCTCTGGTCGACGACCTAAAGTCCAATCCCGCCCAAAGCCTCGTGCTCGCTGGTGACCAACAGTCCCCCGCGGTACACGCCGTGGCCCATGCGATCAACCACGCCCTAGGCAATGCGGGCACAACCGTACACTACACCGAGCCTCTCGAAGTCGAGTCGGTTGACCAGCGCGAGTCGCTAGCCGCTTTAGTCGCCGACATGAACGCCGGTCGAGTCGAGTCGCTGTTCATTTTCGGCGGCAATCCGGTGTACGACGCGCCCGTGGATCTCGATTTTGCCTCGGCACTCGGCAAGGTCGGCTACCGCGTCCACCTCGGCCTGTACGACAACGAAACGTCGGAACTCTGCCACTGGCACATCCCGGAATCGCATTTTCTTGAAGCGTGGAGTGACACCCGAGCCCACGACGGCCTCGCCGCGATCGTCCAGCCGCTGATTCGCCCGCTCTACAAGAGCAAATCAGCCCACGACCTCTTGGCGGTGCTCACCGGCCAGCCCGGGGTCCCCGATCTCGACATCGTGCGCCAGTACTGGGAGAGCCAAGGCTTGGATGCGATTGCTTGGCGCCGCGCACTGCACGACGGCTTCGTCGAGGGCACGCGCCCCGAAGCCCAATCCGTGGAGCTAGGCACTTTGCAGTTGCCGGCAACGACTGGGAGCCTTCCCGAGGAAGAAGATCTCGAAATCCACTTTCGGCCCGACCCCATGGTGTGGGACGGTCGCTTTGCCAACAACGCTTGGCTACAGGAAACTCCGAAGCCCATCACGAAGCTCACTTGGGACAACGCCGCCCTCGTCAGCCCAGCCACGGCCGAGCGCCTGCGGCTCGAGAACGAATTCCTCGCCGAGTTGCGCTTCGATGGGCGCACGATCAATGCTGCGGTTTGGATCGTACCCGGCCAAGCCGACGGCGTCGTCACCCTGCACTTGGGCTACGGCCAACAGCGCAGCGGCCGTGTCGTGCGCATGGGGCAGGGCTTTAATGCCTATGCCCTGCGTCCTACGGCGGCCTTGTGGAGCGGCACCGGCCTACAGGTCAGCGGCTCCTACGACAACTATCGCCTCGCCTGCACCCAAGATCACTACAGAATGGAAGGCCGCAACCTCTTACGCCAAGCCTCCCTAGACTACTATCAAGCACATCCGCACTTTGCCCACGAGGGAGCCCACGATCCGCCCGATGACCTGACGCTGCACAATCGCACGGATCACCAGTACACGGGCTACGCTTGGGGCATGGTGATTGATTTGGGTGCCTGCATCGGCTGCAATGCTTGTGCAACGGCCTGCCAAGCCGGAAACAACATCCCCATCGTCGGCAAAGACGAAGTCCTCAACGGCCGCGAAATGCCTTGGATTCGCGTCGATCGCTACTACCAAGGCTCGCTCGACAACCCCCAGATTGTGCACCAGCCCGTGCCTTGCATGCAGTGTGAAAACGCTCCTTGCGAGTTGGTCTGTCCAGTCGCAGCGACGACGCACAGCGACGAGGGGCTCAACGACATGACCTACAATCGCTGCGTCGGCACCCGCTACTGCGCCAACAATTGCCCCTACAAGGTCCGGCGCTTCAATTTCCTCCAATACGCCGACCGCGATACCGAGAGCTTAAAATTGCAGCGCAACCCAGATGTCACCACGCGCTCCCGCGGTGTAATGGAAAAATGCACGTACTGCGTCCAGCGTATCAATCAAGCACGCATTGAAGCCAAAAAGGCCAAGCGCACCATCGGCGATGGCGAGATTGTCACCGCCTGCGAACAGGCCTGTCCCACCGAAGCCATCGTCTTCGGGGACATCAACGATCCCAATAGTCAGGTCTCTGCCCTCAAGGCATCGCCGCTCAACTACGGCATCCTCACCGAGTTGAACACACGGCCCCGCACTACGTACTTAGCAAGTATCAAAAACCCGAATCCCAAGATTGCCGAGGCTTAGCATGTCCGAAGCTGCGAAAACGCCTTATCGCCCCCCAGTATCGGAACTCGGCCCGAGCCAGACCTCGTACACCTCGATCACCGACAAGATCAGCGGGATCGTCCTAACCAAAAACACCCCACTGGCGTGGTTCATCTGCTTTGCTTTGGGCTTTCTGCTGCTGCACGGGTTTATGATAGGCGTTCCCTACCTAGTCTTTGAGGGCGTGGGCATCTGGGGCATCAACAACCCTATAGGCTGGGGTTGGGCCATCATCAATTTTGTCTGGTGGATCGGTATCGGCCACGCCGGCACTCTGATCTCGGCGATTCTACTGCTTTTCCGGCAGCGGTGGCGCACCTCGATCAACCGCGCGGCAGAGGCCATGACTATCTTTGCCGTGCTCTGCGCCGCGCAGTTCCCGCTCTTTCACACCGGGCGGCCCTGGCTGGCCTGCTACTGGCTGTTGCCCTATCCCAACTCCATGGACATCTGGCCGCAGTTTCGTAGCCCGCTGATCTGGGACGTCTTCGCGGTCTCGACGTATTTGACAGTGTCGCTGGTCTTTTGGTATGTCGGCTTGGTCCCAGACTTAGCCAGCCTGCGCGACCGCGCCAAAAACCGCATCGCCCAAGTCCTCTACGGCGTGTTCGCGCTCGGCTGGCGTGGCTCGGCCATCCACTGGGAGCGCTACGAAATGGCGTCCCTCCTGCTGGCCGGCCTCTCCACGCCCCTCGTGCTCTCTGTCCATAGCGTCGTCAGTCTCGACTTCGCCGTCGGGCTTATACCCGGGTGGCACACGACCATATTCCCACCCTATTTCGTCGCCGGGGCGATCTATGCGGGCTTTGCCATGGTGCTGACCTTGATGATCCCCATGCGCCTCATCTATGGCTTGGACGACTTCATAACCGAGCGCCATCTAAACAACATGGCCAAGGTCATGTTGGCTTCCGGGCTGATTGTAGGCTATGGCTACTTCATGGAGCAACTCATCGCCTGGTACAGTGCCAGTGTCTTTGAGGGCTATATGATGCAAAATCGCATGCACGGCCCGTACGGCCCCTTCTACTGGGCTTTGATTGTCTGCAATATAATCGTGCCGCAGCTCCTCTGGTTTAGGCACTTCCGCACGAGCATGTTCTGGCTATTTTTCATTTCCCAGTTCATCAATGTCGGCATGTGGCTGGAGCGCTTTATCATCGTCGTCACGAGCCTACACCGGGATTTTATGCCCTCTTCTTGGGACATGTTTCATCCGACGATTTGGGACATCGCCATTTACGTGGGTACCATCGGCCTGTTCATCGTCCTGTTTTTCCTGTTCATCCGCGGCCTACCGATGATTTCCATCCACGAGATCCGCAATCTGCTGGTCTCCGGAGACCACAAGTGAGCCATTGAACTTATGCAGCAGCACGAAGAATCAACGCACTACGGCCTGCTGGCCGAATTTGAATCCCCCGACGACTTGCTGGCCGCGGCCAAGGCGACCTTTGCCGCTGGCTATCGCAAGATCGACGCCTATTCTCCCATGCCCGTCCACGGCTTGGGCGAGGCCATCGGCTTTCCTCGCACTAGGTTGCCTTGGCTGGTTTTCGCCTTTGGCCTGCTCGGTGCCATCACGGGCTACTCCCTGTGCTATTGGGTCTCGGCCATCGACTATCCGCTCAATATCGCCGGCAAGCCCTTGCACAGCGGGCCGATGTTCATCCCAGTGACCTTTGAGCTGACCATTCTCTTTGCCGCGCTCAGTTCGGCCTTTGGCATGTTCATCGCCAACGGTTTGCCCCAGCCTTATCACCCGGTTTTCAACGCGCCCAGTTTCGCCCGCGCCAGCCAAGACCGCTTCTTTCTCAGCATCGAGGCCGAAGACCCCCAGTTCGATCGCGAAAAAACCGAGGAATTTCTGCGCGGCCTGAATCCGCATGAGGTTGTCGAAGTTGAAAAGTGAAATGACCATCGCCAAGCGACGGCTAACTACCCTGTTGGGAGCGGCGCTGTTGCTGATTGGTGCCGCCGGTTGCGAGCTGCGGCAGGCCATGTACGACCAAGAAAAATACGAGCCGCTAGAAGCCTCGGCGTTCTTCGCTGACGGTATGTCCTTCCGCGCACAGGTTGACGGCACCGTGGCGCGGGGCCAATTGATGCTCGACGAGCACTTCTACCAGGGCAAAATACAAGGCCAACTCGCGGAGACCTTGCCGGTGGCCGTGGACCGCCAGTTGCTAGAGCGCGGCCAAGAGCGCTACAACATTTTCTGCGCCCCTTGCCACGACCAGACCGGTGCGGGCAACGGCATGATCGTCCAGCGCGGGCTCAAACAGCCGCTGACCTTTCATCAACAGCGGTTGCGCGAGGTGCCCGTTGGCCACTTTTACGATGTCATTACCAATGGCTTTGGCGTCATGTACAGCTACGCCTCCCGCATCTCCGTGGCCGACCGCTGGGCCATCGTCGCCTACATCAAGGTGTTACAGTTAAGCCAGAACCTCGAATTCGACCAATTGCCGGCCGAGGACCAAAGGCAACTTCAATGAACGAGTCGATTACCCAACAGTCCGCTGCCCTGCATCCCTATTTAGATAACCTCCAGCGCTACGCGCTAGTCGTGGGCTTGGCCGGCTTGGCCGCCACTGCGGTCGGCTACTTTACGGCCGAGGAGCAGTTTTTCCGCTCTTATTTGCTGGCCTTTACCTTCTGGATCGGCCTGCCCTTGGGCAGCTTGGGTATCCTAATGATCCACCACGTCGGCGGTGGCACTTGGGGATTTTCGATCCGACGGCTACTCGAAGCCGGAACTCGCACCTTGCCGTTGCTGTTCCTGCTGTCGCTACCGATCCTCTTCTTCGGCCTGCACGATCTCTACGAGTGGACTCATCAAAACGTCGTACAAAAAGACAACATCCTCCAGCAAAAGGTCCCTTTTCTCAATGAGCCGTTCTTTATAGCGCGCACCGTGCTCTACTTCGCCATCTGGGGACTGTTCGTCTTCCTGCTCAACCGCTGGTCGCTGCAGCAGGATCAGACGACGGAAACGCACCCGACCCATCGCATGCAGGTCCTGAGCGGTCCGGGCATCGTCATCTTCTTTCTTACCGCGACGCTAGCTTCTATTGATTGGCTAATGTCGCTTGAGCCGCACTGGTTCTCGACGATCTTCGGCATCATCTACATTATAGGCATGGGACTGATGGCTTGGGGGTTCACGTACCTCATCGCCGTCCCCCTCTCGCGGAAGGAACCACTACAGGGCGTTATTACCGAGCAGCACCTGCGCGACCTAGGTACCTTTATGCTAGCCTGCGTCATGCTCTGGGCATATACTTCGTTTTCCCAGTTGATCATCATCTGGTCGGCTAATTTGCCAGAGGAGATCACCTGGTACATGACCCGTTTGGAGGGCGGCTGGGAATACGTCGGCTACGGGCTGCTGGTGTTTCACTTTGCCGTCCCCTTCCTGTTCCTCATATCCAGCACCATGAAGTCCAAAACCAAGCTGCTCGCCACCATTGCCGCCGGCTTGATTTTGATGCGCCTAGTCGATTTGTACTGGATCACGGCACCGGCCTTCACCAAAGTCCACGCCGAAAAGGGGCCGAGCTTCCACAGCACCGGAATCACCCTGCACTGGCTCGACCTAGCCATTCCAATAGGCATCGGTGGCATCGTCTTGGCGCTTTTCTTCGCGCAACTGAAAAAACGCGCCCTGATCGCGCAAAACGACCCCCGCTTTGCAGACCTTTACAGCGGCGAAAGCAATCATGGCTGAACAAGCACACGACCAAAACAACTCCGGCTACGAGACGACCGATGCGCGGGTAACGCCGCTGGCACAGACCGGCCTTTTTATCACCGCGTTAGTCATAGCTTCCTTTGTCGGCATGATCGTCTTATTCAGGGTTTTCGCCTATTACCAGCCGCTCTTCGACGATCCGGTTCCACCGCTGGTCGAGACCCGCGTTGCCAGCGACGCGCCGAGGCTACAGGTGGACCCGCCAAAGCAAAAGTTCGAGTTGGCCCAAAGCGAGGCCGCGATCCTCAACTCCTATGGCTGGATCGACGAACAAGTGAAGGTAGTACACATTCCCATTGAGCGAGCAATTGATCTGGTGAGCGAGGGCAAAATGCCGCTCATCGCTCCGCCAGCGACACCATGAGCAGACCTACAACTACATTCGCTCGCAGCGCGATCTTTTCGGCATTAACTCTGCCGTTTTTGCTAGCCAGCCAGACTGGGGCGCAGAACTATACCCAGCAGTTGCAAAAGAGCATCGGCATCGACCAAAAATTGGGCGACCAGATCCCTTTGGATCTCGAATTCACCGATTCCAGCGGCGAGCGCGTCTCCCTGAGCCAATACTTCGGCAAGAAGCCCATCGTTCTCACCTTGGTGTACTACGAGTGCCCTATGCTCTGCACCCAAGTGCTGAATAGCCTCTTGCGGGCAATGAACGTGCTGAGTTTCGGCATTGGCACAGATTTCGACGTCTTGACCATCAGCGTCGATCCCGGGGAAACTTCGGAATTGGCCGAGGCCAAAAAAGCCGAGTACAGCAAAAACTACCGTGGCCGCGATAGTTCTACAGGCTGGCATTTCCTCACCGGCGAGCAAGACCAGATCAAACAGCTAGCCGCGGCCGTCGGCTTTCGCTACGAATACGACGAAGACACCGACCAGTACATCCACGCCAGCGGCTTGATGGTGCTGACGCCGGAAGGCAAATTAGCGCGCTATTACTACGGCATCGACTACCCCCCGCGCGACTTGCGCTGGGGCCTCGTCGAAGCAGCCGACGGCGCCATCGGCAATCCGGTCGATCAGCTACTGCTGCTCTGCTATAGCTACGACCCAATGACTGGCAAATACGGTCTCTACATCCGCAATTCCCTGCGCATCGGGGGGCTGATTACCGTGCTCGCTATCGTTGTCTTTATCGTCGCTATGCTCAAGCGGGAGCGCCGCAACAACCTGCACCAGCCTCAGCTCAACTAGTTCGGAGCCTTGAACCGCATGTCCGACTTTCCACTTTTTCCCGCCCAAGCCTCTACCATCGCCTGGCAAGTAGATGCTCTGTACGCCTTCTTGCTGGTCTTGACTGTGGTCTTCTGCCTGCTTGTCTTCGGCATGGTAATCATCTTTGCCATCAAGTACCGCCGTCGCTCTGAAGACGAACAGCCCGAGCAAACTCACGGCAATCTCGTCCTCGAATTATCTTGGACCATCATCCCACTCTTTTTGGCGCTTTTTGTCTTTTTGCTCGGGGCCGATGTCTTCTTCCGGCTCCAGCGGCCGCCATCCGACCCCTTGGAGATCTACGCGGTCGGCAAACAGTGGATGTGGAAAATCCAGCACGAATCGGGCAAGCGAGAAATCAATACCCTGCACGTGCCCAAGGGCCAGCCCGTCCGCCTAACCATGACCTCGGAGGACGTAATCCACGACTTTTTTATTCCGGCCTTCCGCGTCAAAAACGACGTGTTGCCCGGTCGCTACACGACCCTGTGGTTCGAGGCCACGCAGACGGGCGAGTTCCACTTGTTTTGCGCCGAGTATTGCGGCACCCAGCACTCGGGGATGATCGGCAAAGTGATCGTCTTAGAGCCAGCGGATTACCACGACTGGCTAATGGGGGCGTCCAGCGGCGAATCCATGGTGGAGGGGGGCGAGCGCCAGTTCCAGCAACTCGGCTGCGAGACCTGCCACAAATCCACGGCCACAGGACGCGGCCCCTCTTTGGTCGGGATTTACGACAAGCCGGTAACGCTCAGCAACGGGCAAGAAGTCGTCGTCGATAGCGACTACATCCGCGAGTCCATACTCCAGCCCACGGCCAAGATCGTCGCTGGGTACGAGCCGATTATGCCTGTCTTCGAAGGGCAGGTTAGCGAACAGTCGCTGCTGCAAATCGCGTCCTATATCAAATCTCTGAGTGAGTCCGCAGAATGAACATCTCAACGAGGTCATTCAAGCCATGAGCCACGCAATCAGCGCCAACGGCGAGCCGAGAAACTACCTCAACGAAACGTACGGGATCAAATCTTGGCTCCTGACCCTAGACCACAAGCGCATAGGTATCCTCTATCTAATAACGCTGGCGGTCTTCTTCTTGGTCGGTAGCCTTTTCGCCAGTCTGATCCGCTTTGAGCTGATGACGCCCAAAGGCGATTTGGTCGAGGCCGAGACCTACAACAAGCTCTTCACCATGCACGGCGTGGTGATGATCTTCTTCTTTCTGATCCCCTCGATCCCGGCGGTGTTGGGCAACTTTCTCATTCCCCTACAGATCGGCGCGCGGGACGTGGCCTTCCCCCGCCTGAATCTCCTCAGCTACTATCTCTACGCGGCTGGGGGGCTGTTCGCCGTGCTGGCCATTATCATGGGGGGCATTGATACGGGTTGGACCTTTTACACGCCTTATAGCAGTACATACTCCACTTCGTTCGTTTCCTTAGCCTTAGTCGGCGTTTTTGTCAACGGCTTCTCTTCGATCCTCACCGGGGTCAACTTCATGGTCACCATCCACAAGATGCGGGCCCCGGGTATGACGTGGTTCCGCTTGCCGCTTTTTATTTGGGGGCACTACGCGACCAGCCTGATTCAGGTCTTAGGCACCCCGGTGGTGGCCATCACCTTGTTGCTGGTCTGCTTCGAGCGCCTCTTCAAGATCGGCATTTTCGATCCCAATTACGGCGGCGACCCCGTGCTCTTTCAGCACATGTTCTGGTTTTACTCGCATCCAGCCGTGTATATCATGATCCTGCCGGGCTTTGCCGTCGTCAGCGAAGTCATAGCTTGCTTCTCGCGCAAACGCGTCTTCGGCTATTCTTTTGTGGCTTTTTCCTCGCTGGCCATCGCCGTCCTCGGCTTTCTCGTCTGGGGCCACCATTTGTTCGTATCGGGCCAATCCACCTATGCCAGCATGGTCTTTTCCTTCATCACCTTCTTCATCGCCGTACCCACGGCCATCAAAATTTTCAACTGGTCTTTCACTCTCCATAAAGCCTCGGTTAAGCTAGACTCACCGATGCTCTACGTGATGGGCTTTATCGGCCTTTTCACTATCGGCGGCCTGACGGGCCTGTTCCTTTCCACCTTGGGCCTAGACATCCATCTCCACGATACCTACTTCGTGGTCGCCCACTTTCACTATGTCATGGTGGGCGGCATGGTCATGGGGTTCCTCTGCGGCCTGCATTTTTGGTGGCCTAAAATGACTGGGCGCATGTACTCGGAAGGGGCGGCCAAGCTCGGCGTTATGTTTGTCTTCGCCGGCTTCAACTTGACCTTCTTTCCACAATTCATCTTGGGTTACCTAGGGATGCCTCGGCGCTATCACGCCTATCCCGAGGAATGGCAAGCCCTCAACATCATGTCCACCGCGGGTGCCACTGTCCTCGGGCTGGGCTTCTCGCTGACCATCATCTATCTCCTCTGGTCCCTGTTCAAGGGCGAGAAGGCCCCCGCCAATCCGTTCCAAGCCAAGGGGCTAGAAGGGGACACCCCCTCGCCGCCCATAGCCCACAACTTTGAAGCCATCCCGATAGTTACGTGGGAAGCCTATCCCTACGGTGAGGAGGAACCAGCGGAACCGAGCACTGAGGCCGTACCTGAACGCGCTAAGGAGGATGAAGTTGTCTGATCACGCACATAGCGCCCATCACCTACACCAGTTCGAGACGTCGCAGCAGCAATACGAAGCTGCCAGTCTCGGCATGTGGGCGTTCATCATCCAAGAAATCCTGTTCTTCGGGGGACTGTTCGGTGCCTACACCGTGTATCGCAACGAATATATTGAAGCCTTCACCGCTGGCTCGCACCTCCTCAGTATTGGCTGGGGCACCTTCAACACCATCGTGCTGATCGCCAGCAGTCTGACTATGGCGCTGGCTGTCCGCGCCGCGCAGACCAATGCTGGTCGCAACGCGATTACAGGGTGGCTCGTCGCCACGATCATTCTCGGCTGCCCCTTCTTAGGCGTCAAGTACATCGAGTACAGCCACAAGTGGCACGAGTACCTCATCCCCGGAAGCATGTTCCAGTGGAACGACCCCACAGTCTCGCTCGGCAACGCCAAAATTTTCTTCTCTTTTTACTTCGTGATGACCGGGATGCACGCGCTGCACATGATCGTCGGCGTCGGCATCATGTTGTGGATGATCGCCAAGGTCCGGCGCAACGAGATTTCGGCTCAGTACTTCACGCCGATTGAAATCAGCGGCCTTTATTGGCACTTCGTCGATATCGTGTGGATTTTCCTCTTCCCGCTGCTCTATCTGATTGGACGCCACTAATGTCTGAACATCACTCGGAACATCACGTCGTCCCGCTCAAGATCTACTTTCTGATCTTCTTCGCCTTGATGATCGGCACCATCCTCACGGTGGCTGCCGCCTTCGTCAACATGGGCTTTATGAATACCCCGGTCGCCCTGATCATCGCTCTAGTAAAAGCATCGCTGGTCATCTTGTTCTTCATGCACGTGAAATACAGCCCCAAGCTGGTCGGGCTCTTCGCAGTCGCCGGATTCTTCTGGCTGTGCATCCTACTGGCCTTGACCATGCAGGACTACTACACGCGCGGCTGGGGCGAGGAAGCGCCAGTGGAGTTTCTCAAGCAAGGATCGTTTTTCTAACTCCTAAATCCATCACAGTATTCCACGAAAATAGCCCGGGCCGCTTGAGCGATCCGGGCTATTGTATTGCCGCAAGTTTTTACGTTGCCGATCGTCCTCTCATCGTCCTCTCTCTGGGCCGACCACCATGGTTTCGGCCAGCGCAAAGCAGCAGGAACTGCGGGCTTGACCCAAGCTTTTGCTCCAAGCGTCGCGGGGATAAGGGCGACCAGGTACGGCCATGCCGTTAAGTTGCATCTGTCCAGCGGCGGCGAAAATCAGCACCGTGAAGACGATGTGGGGATTGGCCGTAGGTGGGCCGACTAGGGGGCTTTCTAATTGCTCCCAAGTGGCGGTCAGGGTGTGGTGCTCGCTTTGGATAGTCCAAGAAGGATTGCGGTCGATGCGGCCAGCGCGACAGAAGGTTGCGGGAAATTGGGGCAGATCGCGGTCGAATGGATTATTGCTGCCGCGAATCATGGTGGCAGTAATAAAATCGGCCAAGTCGGGGTTGTCAGTGCAGACAGCGGTCAGGCCCTCGGAGCCGGGAATGTCGATATAGGCCACCGTTCCCTAGCCTGCGGGGCTGTAGGCAGCGCAGTATAGACTGAGCTGTCCGCTATCGACTTGGCTCCCGGTCGGGCGCAGATAGAGAATCCAGTGTTCGCCAGACCAGAGGAGCGGACCTTGACTGAGGTCAGCTTGGGCCATGGATGATTTCCGGCTCCTTGCTCTACTATAAATGATCCTCGTAAAGTCCTTCGCGGCTAACCGCGTAATCGGATAATGGCCGGTAATCGGGGCCAACATAATCCATAAAATCGTCGGCCAACTGATCGGCTAGGGCCTCGAATTTATCATCAGATAGCGGCTCTACCTTAGCCAGTTCCCATCGGACGATCATAGACCTTCCTTTATCAAGCAATATCGCGAACGAGCACCAAAATCGCCGCTTGTGGCACGACGATGAACTTCTCGTCGTCGAACTTGATTTCCACCGCGTCTTTGCGCAGAAAAATGGCGTGGTCGTCTTTCTTGGCCTGGAGGCCGATATAGCGCATCTGCTCGCCCCCCTCTTCCCAAGGCACGTCGTCATCAGCTTTCGGCGGCAAGGGAACGCCCGGCCCCACTTCTTCGATGCGCCCGCTTTGCACATCCTCCTTTTCCAAGGCAGTCGGCGGCAAATAGAGCCCCACGGCCGTGCGCTCCTCCATGTCGTCAACCCGGATTAGCACGCGGTCGCCGACTACGTATAGCTCCTTGTCGCCCCTAATCATCTGCCCCTCCTAGGTTAAGACGCCAGTCGCAAACACTCGCTGTAGCGCTCAAAGCACTCCCCTTCCCCTTCTTCTGGATCGACGTACTTGAGCCAAAGGGCGCTGTCCTTCCTGTCGCCGCTGAGTTTGCGGCGGCTGCCGAGGTTACTCGGATCGGCCCCATTCCACACTACTTGACCGTCCTGCATATAGATGAACTCCCCTCGGTAGCGGTCGATTAGCTTCCGCTGTTCGTCTTGGTAGATTAGCCCTTGCTCGCAGGTGGTGCGTCGCCAGTTGGCCACCGTGGCATCTGAGTCCGTAGATACGGAGTCGAATTCAGCCAGCGGAGCCTCGACCTCACTCGCAAAATCGATCTCGTTCAAATCCACTGTGCCAAAGCCGTGCTTGGCAGCTATCAACAGGTGATTGCGGTCGCGGCGGAAAGGCGGGGTCGGCCAATCGGAGTGAGGATCGTGGCCCATCAAGGTCATGCCACAGGCATCGGTCGCCACCGGATGATCGCCGGCCATCAAAGCGTTACAGATCCGGCCCTCGCCGCCCCATTCGCGGCCCCATTGGCCAGTGAGGGCCTCGACGATGTTGAGGCAGGGTTTGGTAATCATGCCCAAGTCCGGCAGGACGTAAGAAAGCCGGATTAGATGGTGGTAATACGACCGCGTCCGCCCTTCCGGCGGAATCATCGGCGGCAGGCCAAAGAGGTTTTTCAGGGTCAAGGTAATGCCCATAAAGGCGTGATTCTTCATTTTGGCGATGGAGACTACCTCGTCGGCCTCGGCAAAGATGGCATTGAGCAGATAGCGGTCGAACATGCAGCCGCCACCGGGCACGTCGTACGTGGCAAAGGGAGGCAAATTCGAGTCCACATAGCGGACGCCGAAATCGTCCAAAATATAGCGGTAGTTAAAGTCGTCGGGCGTTACATGGCCATTGCCGTAGGGGTAGGTGTCGGTGGCGACTAGCTCGGCTGTAGTCCGCTCTCGCAGCAGGCGCAGCACCGCGCGGGCCACGGCATCATCTACCAACTCCCTGCGACGACCAGCGAAGTACTCGATGCGCTCCGGCGGCTTGATCATGTTGAATTTTAATACGATCCGCCGCGCCTTTTCTAGCTTCTTCCAAGAGCGCTCCAGCGGATCGGTAGTCCGCTTGAGGACTTCGTAGATTTCTTCCTCGCTCGCTCGATGATCGCAGTGCGAGGCCCTAACTGTGTACTGTCTATCGCCCATGATGCCTTTCCCTTTCTGTTAAATGTTGTGTGGCTATTCGCCGAGGACGCCCACGGTCTGTTCGAGCCGCATCAGGGCAAGTGCCTTATCGCGGCGCGCGACAGCGCTTTGAGTACGCGCCTCCACTAGAGCCAATTGCGCGTCCAGATTTTCCAATTGCGTGCCGACCCCGCTCTTGTAGCGCACCTCGGCGACTTCTAGCCCCTTCTCGGCCTGTAATACCGCATCGCGGTGAGCCTCAATGCGCTGGCTGGCTTCCTCTACAGCGTAATAAGCCTGCTGGATCTGCAACTGCACTTCTCTCGCGATTCGCTGATGGTCATACTCTATCCGGCGCAGATCCTGCCGCGCTTGCGCTACGCGCGCGCCGGTGAGCTGCCCGTCGAAAAGCGGTATTTGCAATACCAGCCCCGTGTTCCAACTCTTGCGCCACTCCCGATCGGCTAGGTCGAACTCGTCGCTCTGGAACTGGGTTTGCCCAGCGGCTACCAATTCCACGCTAGGCCGAGTGGACGCTTGATCGGCGACGATCTTCCGCTCGTGCCATCCTATTTCCTGCTCGACGTGCGCCAGCTCTGGCCGCTTAGCTAACCCCAAGGCGACGAGCCCGTCCAGATCATCGAGATCGAGTGTCGTCTCAGTGCGGAACGTTCCCCGCACTTCTATGGCTTGGTCTAAGTTTAAACCAACGACATCCTTGAGGGCCATTGTGGCCAGCCGCAGGTTATTTTCTGCACTGATGGAGTCGGCGCGCATGTTTGAGACTTGTACCTGAGCGCGCAACTGGTCCAACTCAGCGGCCCGACCAGCCTGCGCCTGTGCCTCCACCTGAGACAGATTACGTCTGGCCCATGCCAGCGCCAAGTGCGATACGGTGCGCAATTCCTCGGCTAGGAGCAGGTCGTAAAACCGCTCCTCAACCTCGGCTAGCACGAGTTGTGTTGTCTGCCTTTCGGTCTCGCCAAGCATGGCAAATTGGCGGCGAGCCATGTCCTCGGTGGCGCGAATGCGACCTCCGGCATAGAGCGGCTGGCGCACGTTCACGGTGCCCGTGAGGTTGTTTTCCGTGCCGATCCTGACGGCATTGCCAGCAAAAACAAAAGAAGGCAGCAGCCAGTTGCGACTATACGTAAAGGAGGCATCGACCTGCGGCAAACCTGCCGCCCGCGCCACGCGGATTTCCTCGCGCCCGCGCAGCAGGTCAATGCGGGCTTGCAACAGGCGCTCGTTGTTTTCTTGCACCAAAGCCAACCCGGTTTGCAAGTCGAGAATCAACGGCTCGGCCTCTGCTCGGGCCGGGCGACTGGAGACTGCACACAAGACCATCAAGCAGAACGCCCCCACCCCGGTCTTGCTCAACATAGCAAACCGCGCTGCCGCAACCACGCCTCGACCTCTGCTCCTCCCACATCGGCCAGCATAACACCGTCGATTTCGACGCAGGGCGAGGCGTATTGCCGGCTCTTGGCGACCATTTCCTCAAAGGCTTTGTGGTCGCTGGTAATATCTAATTCCTCGTATTGCAACCCGGCTCTATCGAGTATTGTCCGCACGCCTGGGCTCCAAGGGCAATACGGATTGAGATAGGCTTTGATTACAGGAGCTGTCTCTTCCACTTTGGCCTTTCCGATGTACAGGGGACGCGATATATTGACAAAAACATATCGCCCGCCTCTCATCCCTGTCAAGGAAGGGGCTTCTAATTCATGAAACCGCTGGTCCTGTTCCACGGCGGCTGTAACGACGGCTTCTGTGCCGCGTGGATCTACCGTCGCTACGTCAATCCGCAATCCGAGTTTAAGCCAGTTCAATACAACACCGATCCGCCGGCTACGGCCGACCGCGACGTCGTTATCCTCGACTTCAGCTACGAGCGGGTGCAACTCATGGAGATGCACGACCACGCCCGCTCGCTCTTGGTTTTAGACCATCACGAGACGGCCGCACACGCCTTAGCCGGACTCGACTACTGCGTATTCGCCGAGGACAAGTCTGGGGCGCGCATGACTTGGGAACACTTTTTCGACCCTCGCTCTCAGGTCAGTGCCGACGACGTCCCCTGGCTGGTGGCCTATACCGAAGACCGCGACCTATGGCGGTGGACCTTGCCCGATTCCAAGGCCGTCAACGCCGCTCTCACCTCGTACCCGCGCGACTTTGCCGTGTGGGACGAAATCGCCGAACGAGGGCCGCAAGCCCTTGCCGTGGAAGGGCAAGCCATTCTCCGCTTCCAACATCGGCTCATTCGGCCTCGCGTCCGCTACCACGGTTGGACCACTATTAGCGGGTTTCGCGTCCCCATTACCAATGCCACGTTTCTAACCTCTGAAATCGGCAATGCCCTCGCCGAAGGGCATCCTTTTTCCGCGGTGTTCTTCATCCGCCCCGACAGCAAGGTCGTGTACAATCTGCGCTCCAAGGGAGATGGGGCCGCGGATGTGGGCCGCATAGCGCGCGATTACGGCGGGGGGGGGCACAAGCACGCGGCGGCTTTTACCCTAGAGACCATGTTGCCGATGGAAGCTGATATGTAGCTGATGGCCCCAGCCCACTACACCCATGTCAAGGAGGTCGTCAAAGAGGACGTGGTACGGCTCACTTAAACAAAATCAAAACCAACCAAAACGGGCACCTGCAATGAGTCGCAAGTGCCCGTTTTTTTGGTGAGCCCACTGGGAGTCGAACCCAGGACCTACGGATTAAAAGTCCGGTGCTCTACCAGCTGAGCTATAGGCTCTAGTCGGCGCTGTATCTAATTAAAAATATGCGGTTTGCGTATCCATCGCAAGGCTTCCCACCCCACGCGGCGGCTTTTGCCCTAAGCCAGCAGTACCTGCTAATAAATTCAGTAAGCCAAAGCGATGATTTTGGTCGTTTTCTGCGTCTGCGCGTCCCCTTGCACTTCCATCCGCAAAATGTAGTTTCCCGGCGCAGCCATCTGTCCGAATTCGTCCTGGCCATCCCAACTCAATGTTATCGGCCCGGCTGTTTGCTGCTGGTCGTGCAGCACCCGGACTTTTCGTCCGCTCAGATCGTAAAGTGCCACGTGTAGCAAGCGGGGTTGGAGGACGTTCAACAGGGCGAATTCTATCTGCAGCAAATCGCCGATGCCATCGCCGTTGGGGGTCACGAGCGCAGCCGACAACGCGAGTCCGTCAATTAACGCAGAGCCGACCGGCAGCGATACGGCGATCGCTTCGCTAGCAACCGCGTCGCTGGCATCGCCCACATCCACCCGTTGCCTTATCTGTTGCTCTCCTCGACCGCTGGCCAAGAACGCCTCAAAAGGCATCTGTTGGCGGTATATCGTGCTGGCGAAGTCAAGCTCGATCAACCCGGACCGGACGAACGGGTCGGTAAAGGCGATGTCCAATCCGCCGTCTACTCGGGTGACCTCCGCGTCCAATACCCGCCCCGCAAAGCGGATCTCACCAAGCTCAATATCTGCTCCTGAACGCATGAGCAACTGATCGAAACCCGTGCTGCCAGCACCCATGTTCCAACCAAGATAATAGGTAAACTCCGTGCGCTGCCCTGGTTGGGCCTGGATCGGGTAGATTTCCGCTCGCGTTGCCGCGGCCAAAGGCTCGGCGTAGCTGAGGATCAGCTCGTCGAGGACCGCCCCCTGCATCGGATCTTCACTGACCAAATAAGCCTGCAATTGAACGAAACGCCTCGGCGTTGGCGAGAGAAAACCCCGATCCGACCGCTCGTACGCCTGACTCCAGATACTCCAGTCGTCGCCGGGCGAACGGACGGTATCAATCCGGCCTTTGAAACTGGGGATTAGCTTGTCGTATCTCCTTTCGGTTACTTCCTTGCCGTTTTTGTCGTGGAAGACATAGGACTCCTGCAACAGATTGCCCGTCCGCGAGCGAATTTCTACGCGAGTCCCCTCCGGTGCCTCGACCTGCCAACTCAACGCCGTGGCATTGCGCACCGCCCCCAGATCGTAGATCGGGGATTGCATGACGGTGCCAGCGGGATAGCCTTCGCCAAAAACCTGGAATTCGGCCGTCGTGCCGGTGATGCAACACTGCCTGTTTGGATAGCGCATCCGCAGATAGCGCAACGGTCGGAGGGAGAACTGCTCTTCAAAGTGGACGATATCGCGCAAATTGCGAGGATGTTCGGGCAACTCCCCTAGGACCTGCCAGCGTAGCGATCCGTCCGGCGCCAGTGAGCCGTCCGACCCCCAGATGATATACCAAGGGAAGTGGATGGCGTTGCGCCGAGTCCAGCGCCAGTCAACGCTGCTGGGCGCGATGCCGGCCAGATCGCCCAAAATCCGCACTCGATCCACCCAGTACAGGGCACCCAAATCAAAGGTAAATTCAGTGTCGCCCGGTTGGGAAAACCCATAGTAGCGCCAACTCGACACGATATCGCCGTCGATCAGCGCATTGCTATTGCCCGTTGACTCGTAGCCTTCGGCCCGCGTGCCGATTTCGTTGAGGATATCGACCTGACCGCCGCGTTCTCGCATCCCCAGCGAGATATTGTCCCCCACGGCCTCCACCGCAATCGAGCTAATCCCCGCTCCCTCAGTGGGCAAATCCACTTCGATGCGAATGAATTGCAGCGGTTTAAGGCCGTATTCGATGACCAACTCGCGCTGCTGGTTGAAGCTGTAGCGGAAGCGATCGCTATAGCGCACAATGCTCGGCAGGG
>MKWU01004036.1_pt1 | contig 18007 bp, 12 predicted proteins | sample 809101 | NCBI WGS metagenome assembly MKWU01 (sample SAMN05860141, study PRJNA318959) | sponge metagenome | host: Aplysina aerophoba | place: Slovenia: Piran, Adriatic Sea, Gulf of Piran | collected 2013-05-07
CTCCGCGAGCGACGCCACCGCCACCACTGCGTCGGGCATCGCGTGCGCCCGCTCCTCGGGGACCAGCGCGAACACCTGCATGCCGGCGGCCACGCCGGCTGCGATGCCGTAGTCGCTGTCCTCGACCACCGCGCACCGCTCGGGCGGGATCCCGAGCATGCGCGCCGCGTGCAGGAAGAGCCCGGGGTCCGGCTTCCACACGCCGACCTCGTAGGCGCTCACGATGCGACCGGCGAAATGCTCCAGCAACCCGGCGATGCGCAGCGTGGCCTCCATCTTCGCGCGCGGGCCGTTCGACACCACGCAGTACGGCAGGTCGAGGCGCTCGACCAGGGCCGCCGCGCCGTCGATCGGCTCGAGCCGGGACTCGAACTCCGCCGCCATGTGGGACCGAAGGCTGGCCTCGAAGTCGTCGGGCAGAGTGCACTTCCCGCGCTCTTCGATGTCGCGCAGGTTGTCGGCCATGCGCGCCCCGGTGAACCGCTCCAGCGCCTCCTCGATCCCGAAGCGGGCGCCGAACCGGGCGGCGAACTCGACGATGCACTCGGCCGCGACCCGCTCGCTGTCGACGAGCACCCCGTCGCAGTCGAACAGCACCGCTTCGATGCGGCGCTCGCCGCCGTTGCGTGGCGCCGTCCCGTGCTCCTCCGCTAGCATGTATTCACCTGTTCCCTTTCGATTCGGAAGCGTCCCCATGGAGTTCGGACTCGGCATCCCCACCCGCGGCCCCCTGGCCAACCGCGCCAGCATCGAGGCCATCGCCACCCGCGCCGAGGCGCTCGGCTTCACCTGGCTCGCGGTCCCCGACCACCTGATCGTGCCGCGCGCGATCGATTCCCGCTATCCCTACAGCGACACCGGCGCGTTCCCCGGCGCGGAGTCCGGCGAGTGCCTGGAGCAGTTCACCCTCCTCGCCTTCCTGGCCGCCATCACCACCCGGGCGCGGCTGCTGACCTCGGTCACCGTGGTCCCGCACCGGGGCGCCATCGAGACCGCGAAGCTCGTCTCCACCGTCGACAACCTCTCCGGCGGCCGCTTCACCTTCGGGGTCGGCGCGGGCTGGATGGAAGAGGAGTTCAAGGCCATCCAGGCGCCGCCGTTCGCCGCCCGCGGCCGCGTCACCGACGAGATCATCGAGGCGTGCCGCGTGCTGTGGAGAGACGACGCCCCGGAGCACGACGGCGAGTTCTTCCGGTTCTCGAACGTCACCTTCCTGCCCAAGCCCGCGCAGCGCTCCGGGGTGCCGGTATGGGTCGGGGGCGAGAGCAACGCGGCGCTGCGGCGCGCGGTCCGGCTCGGCGACACCTGGTTCCCGATCCACACGAACCCGCGCCACCCGTTGAACACCGCCACCCGGTTCCGCGACGGCGTGCGACGCCTCCATGCGCTGGCCGAGCAGCACGGCCGCGACCCGGGCGGCATCGGCATCGCGGTGTGGTCGAACTCCTTCGACGAGACCCGCCCGGAGCAGCGAGTCGACGGCGAGCACCACCTGCTCACCGGCGGCGCGGATGCCCTCGTCGAAGACATCGGCACGCTTGCGGAGATTGGCGTCGCCCAGGTGCTGCTCAACTTCCAGCGCGCCGACCTGGAGCGCTCGCTGGAAAGCATGCAGCGATTCGCCGGCGACGTCATGGCGAAGGTGGCGTGATCTTCGCCGACGACTTCCGCGCCGAGCCCTGGTGGTGGCACGCGGCGCCTCGCCCCGAAGAAGCACCCGCGCCGCTGCCCGCCGAGACCGACGTCGCCGTCGTCGGCTCCGGCTACACGGGGCTGTCGTGCGCGCTCACGCTGGCGCGCGGCGGCCGCGACGTGGCGGTGCTCGAAGCGGACACTCCGGGGTTCGGCGCGAGCTCGCGCAACGCGGGTTTCGTCGGCAAGGTGTGCAAGCACGGGCTCGGGGAGCTCGTCGACACCCTGGGCGAGTCGCAGGCGGTCGCCATCTACCGCGAGCTGGGCGCGGCCTGGGACTACGTGGCGGAGCTGGTCGAGCACGAGCAGATCGCCTGCCACTTCACCCGCTGCGGGAGGTTCGTCGCCACCGCGACCGCGAAGCAGTACGAGTCGCTCGCCCGCGACCTGGAGCTCAGGGAGCGGCTCCTCGGCGAGCCCTTCGAGATGGTCCCCCACGCCGAGCAGCGCCGCGAGATCGGCTCCGATCGGTTCCGGGGCGGCGCGATCATGCCCTCGCTCGGCAGCATCCATCCGGGTCTGTACCACCTGGGGCTGCTGGAGCGGGCGCGCAACGCCGGCGCGGCGGTGTTCGGCTCGACCCCGGTCACCGGCATCCGTCGCGAGCGTGGCCGCTTCGAGGTGCGGACCGGGCGCGGCACGGTCCGGGCGCGCGAGGTGGTCGTCGCGACCAACGGCTACACGGGACGGGCGACGCCGTGGCACTACCGCCGGGTCGTTCCGTTCCGGGGATTCATGATCGCGACCGAGCCCCTGTCCACGGAGCAACTCGAACGCGCCCTGCCCTCGCACCGCACCTACCACGACTACGTGAACAACATCGACTTTCTGCGGCGCGCGCCGGACGAGCCCCGTATCCTCTTCGGCGGCCTCACCGGCACCATGACCGGCGATCTCGCGCTGATGGGCAGGCGGCTGCACGCCCGGCTGGTGGCGACGTTTCCCGAGCTCGAAGGCGTGCGCCTGAGCCGGGCCTGGAGCGGGTACTGCGCGGGGACGCTCGATCTGTGGCCCCACATCGGCGTCGACGACGGTGTCCACTACGCGATGGGGTACTGCTACGCGGGGCTGCCGATGGGCACGTGGCTCGGCCACAAGGTCGCGGCGCGCATCCTGGAGCGTGAGGATCGCCACACGGCGTTCGCGGAACGTCCCTTCCCCACGCGGTTCGGGTTCCGCGGCGGCTCGTGGCCGGTGCCGCTCGTGATGGCGTGGTACAACTTCCAGGACCGGCGGAGCATGAGGGAGTGACGTTGAGATGAGCGAGCGGCCGAGGATCGACCTCTACAGCGACACCCAGACCCGTCCCTCGCGGGCGATGCGCGAAGCCATGGCGAACGCCGAGGTGGGCGACGAGCAGCGCAACGAGGACCCGACGGTGCGCGAGCTCTGCTCCATGGTCGCGGAGTTGCTCGGCAAGGACGCGGCGCTGTTCCTGCCCTCGGGCACCATGTGCAACGAGATCGCCTACCGGACCCACACGCAGCCGGGCGACGAGATCATCCTGCACGAGACGAGCCACGCCCTGCACTTCGAGGGCGGTGCCCCGGCCGCGCTCTCGGGCGTGATGCTGCGCACCCTGCCCGGCGACCGGGGGATGTTCACCGCCGACCAGGTGCGCGGAGCGGTCCGCGGCAACGGCCCGCACTTCCAGCGCTCGCGCCTGGTCTCGGTCGAGAACACCACCAATCTCGGCGGCGGGGCGGTGTGGCGCGTCGATGACCTCGACGAGATTGCCGATGTCGCCCACGAGCGGGGGCTCTCGACCCACATGGACGGCGCGCGGCTGATGAACGCGGTGGTGGCTTCCGGAGTGCCGGCGGCGGCGTTCGCGCGCGGCTGGGACTCGGTGTGGATCGACATGAGCAAGGGGCTCGGGGCGCCGGTCGGGGGGGTTCTGGCGGGCTCCCACGAGTTCATCGCCCGGGCGCTCCGGCACAAGCACCAGTTCGGCGGCGCGATGCGCCAGGCCGGCATCATCGCCGCGGCGGGGGTGTACGCGCTGAAGCACAACGTCGAGCGGCTCGCCGAGGACCACGACAACGCGAAGCGATTCGCGCGGCTCGTCGCCCAGATCGACGGCATCGGGATCGACCCCGACGCCATCGAGACCAACATGATCTACTTCGACGTGGCGGGCACCGGCCTCACCGCGCCACAGGTCTCGCAGCGGCTGCTGGAGCACGACGTGCGCATCGGTCCTTTCGACGAGCGCCTGATGCGCGCCGTCACCCACCTCGATGTCGACGCCGCGGGGGTCGAGGAAGCGGCGCAGGCGCTGCGGGCGGTGGTCGGCCGGGGTTGAGCCGAGTCACCGACAGCGCTCACCCTGCTCCGACCTCAGTCCCGACGACGAGGCCGACGAGGGATGCGCCGGTAACGCGGACGAGCTTCCCCGCCCTCACCCCCCGAGCGCCGCGAGCTGGTCCGCCTGGTCCTCGCGCACCAGCGCCTCCACCACCTCCCCGAGACCGCCGGCCATGATGTCGCCCAGCTTGTAGAGGGTGAGGTTGATGCGGTGATCCGTCACCCGCCCCTGCGGGAAGTTGTAGGTGCGGATGCGTTGCGAGCGGTCGCCGCTGCCGACGAGGAGCCGTCGCGTCTGCGCCCGTTCGGTATCCCGGCGCTCGCGCTCCGCCGCGAGCAGGCGGGCCTTCAGCAGCGACATCGCCCGCGCCCGGTTCTTGTGCTGCGAGCGCTCCTCCTGGCACTCCACCACGGTGTTGGTGGGCAGGTGCGTGATCCGGATCGCGGAGTCGGTCTTGTTCACGTGCTGCCCGCCCGCTCCCGACGCGCGGAACGTGTCGATCCTGAGATCGGAGGCGTCGATCTCGATCTCGGCGATCTCGTCGACCTCCGGCAGCACCGCGACGGTGCACGCCGAGGTGTGGATCCGCCCCTGCGACTCCGTCTCCGGCACCCTCTGCACGCGGTGCCCGCCGGACTCGAACTTGAGCCGCGAGTAGACCCCGCGCCCGGCGATGCGCACGACGACCTCCCTGTACCCGCCGTGCTCGCCCGGACTCTCGCTCACGATCTCGCAGCGCCAGCCACGCAGCTCCCCGTAGCGCAGGTACATCCGGAGCAGGTCGCCGGCGAAGAGCGCCGCCTCGTCGCCGCCGGTGCCGGCCCGTATCTCCAGGTAGACGTTGGCCGCATCGGCGGGATCGGTGGGCAAGAGCAGGACCTTGAGCTCGCTCTCGAGACTCGTTCGACGGTCCTCCGCCGTCTCGATTTCCTCCTGCGCGAGCTCGCGCAGGTCCGGGTCCGCGCCGGCAAGTATCTCCCGCGCATCCTCGATTGAGCCGACCGTCGCGTTGTAGCTGACGAAGCACTCGACGATGGGCCCGAGCTCCGCGTGCTCCTTCGCGAGCGAACGGAGCCGGGACGGATCGGAGGCGACCTCGGGCTCCGCGAGCAGGGCGCCGACCTCGGCGTAGCGCTCGCGCAGCCCCTCGAGCTTGTCGATCAGGGAAGGGTTCATCGCGCGCGATCGGGGTCCGGCCCGGGCGCCGGGACCTCGTCCTCCCCGGTGACGCCGAAGAGCGTCCTCGCCGCCTCCACGATGTCCCGGCGGTCGCGCTCCCCCGCCTCGCGGATGGCGGCGCTCGGCGCATGGAGCAGCTTGTTGGTGAGCGTGCGAGCGACGTATTCGACGACCTCTTCCGGCGGCTCGCCGCCCTGCAGCCGGCTGCGGGCCTTCGCGAGCACCTCCTCCCTCGCGGCGACGGCGGACTCCCGTACCTGGACGATGACCGAGGACACGCGCCGCCCCCGCATCCAGGCCATGAACTCCGCGACCTGCTGGTCGATGATGCCTTCGGCCACGCCCGCCGCCGCCATGCGCCGCTGCCGCCCTTCCTCGATCACGTCCGCGAGGTCGTCGACGCCGTACAGGTACACGTCGGGGAGCGTGCCGACGTCGCGGTCGATGTCGTGCGGGACCGCGAGGTCGGCCATGAACATCGGCCGCCGCCGGCGCCGGCGGAGCGCGTCGCGCGTGTGCTGGAAGGAGATGACCGTCTCGCGGCTGGCGGTGGACGAGATGACGATGTCCGCCTCGGCAAGATGGAGCGGCACTTCATCGAGGGAGATGGCGTAGGCGCCCAGCGCCGTCGCGATACGCCGGGCATGATCGACGGTGCGGTTCGCGATCACCATGCGCCCGATGCGGCTCGACGCGAGGTGGCGCGCGCAGAGCTCGACCGTCTCGCCGGCGCCCACGAGCAGGGCGGTGCGCGCGTCGAGATCCCCGAAGATCCGGTGGGCGAGGGTCACCGCGGCGTAGGCCACCGAGACCGGGCTCGCGCCGATGTCGGTGTCGGTGCGCACGCGCTTCGCCACCGAGAACGAGCGCTGGAAGAGCTTCTCGAGCACGACTCCGAGCGAGCCCTCGCGCCTGGCCGTTCCGTATGCCTGCTTGAGCTGGCCCAGGATCTGGGGCTCGCCGAGCACCATGGAGTCGAGCCCGCTCGCGACCCGCATGAGGTGGCGCACCGCGGCATCCTCGCGATGCACGTAGAGGTGTCCGGCGAGGTCGCGGCCGTCGATGCCGAGGAACTCGCCGAACCAGCGGGTCGGCGCGTCCTCTCCGGTGCCGATGCCGCAGTACAGATCGGTGCGATTGCAGGTCGAGAGAATCGCCGCCTCACTGATCCCCCGGCAGCTCGACAGCGACCTGAGCGCCGACGGCATGCCGGCGTCGTCGACCACCGCCCGTTCGCGAAGCTCGAGCGGGGCCGTGGTGTGGTTCAATCCGAGGGCGACGATCGACATGGCGGTTCGCGGGATGTGTCGGGCGAATCGCCGCGCCCCCGCTCGCAACCTGGGTGGAGAAATGCGGGCTCGGCCGACGTCGCGCCGATTGCTTGACTCTTGACATGAAGTATAGTGATAAACGCATTGTACCGACGATGATTGGCGGTTCGCAGAAACCGTCCCGAGAGCCTCCGATGCCCCTGGCCACTTTTTCTCGCCGAATCACGGCCGCGGACGCGGATCCCTCGACCTCGGCCGCACGGTGGCGCACTGCCCCTGGCGTGCCCCCATCGGGCGCCCTGCAGGCGACCCAGTCCGCCTCTGGAAGATCCGTGAACGCGGCGCGGGAGTCGCTCATTTCCGTCGGTCGGCGGCTCGGCGGGTCCGCGCTGGCGGCCCTGGTCACCGCAGGCGCCCTCTCCGGCTGCGCCGTCACCGAGCCCGCGGTGCTCGGGGTGGTCGCAGTCTCCCTGAACCAGGCGGACAAGGCCCCGCCTTCCGACGACGAACTGAACGCGGAGGTGCTCTACAAGCTCCTGGTCGGGGAGCTTGCCAGCCATCGCGGCGACATGCTCGTCGCGCTCGAGAACTACCTGGATGTTGCCCGGGAGACGCGCGACGCGGGCGTCGCGGCGCGGGCGACGAAGCTCGCGATGTTCGCGCACGCCGAGGAACGCGGTCTCGAGGCGGCTCGCCTGTGGACCGACGCCGATCCGTCGAGCGTCGAGGGCCGGCAGGTGCTTGCGTCCCTGCTCATTCAGGCCGGTGACATCGACGAGGCGGTCGAACACCTCGCCAGCATCATGAAGATGGTGTCCGAGCCGCCGGGTGCCGGATTTCACCGTGTCGCCGAGATTCTGGGCGCCGAGAAGGACGCGGAGGCCGCGGTCGCCGTGATGCGGCAGCTTCTCCGCGGAAACGACGACAGTGCCGAGGCCCAGCTCGCGCTGGCCCGACTCCTGGTTCGGAAGGGGAACGTGGACGAGGCGGCGGTCGCGGTCGATCGCGCTCGCGAGCTCGAACCCGGCAATGCGCGGGCCGCGGTTCTCAAGGCGCGCCTGCGCCAGCGCGCGGACGACACCGAGGGTGCGCTGCGCGTGCTGGAAGAGTTCATCGAGCGCATCCCCGCGTCGGGAACGGTTCGCATGGTCTACGCCCGCATGCTGGTGGACGCACGGCGCTACGAGCAGGCTCGCACGGAGTTCGAACACCTGGTGGCGGAAGAGCCCGGGAACGACGACGCCCGCTACGCGCTCGCGCTGCTGCTGGTGCAGACGAGCCGGCTCGACGAGGCGAAGGAGCAGTTCGAGAGACTCGCGAACCACGAGTCGCGACGAGACGCGGCGTACTACTACCTCGCCCGGATTGCGGAGTCGCAGGAGCGGTACGCCGACGCCATGACCTCCTATCGGCGAGTCCGGCGCGGGGAGCACCGGCTGAACGCGCAAATCAGGGTCGGCGTGCTGCTGGCGGATGGCGGCGACGTGGACGCGGCCCGGCGCCATCTGCACGGGGTGCGCAGCGAGAGCACCCAGGACGCGGTGCGCATCTACAGCGCCGAGGCGGGCCTGCTCGCTCGCGTCGCGCGCTACGAGGAAGCGATGGAGGTCTACGATGCCTCGCTCGAGGAGTTCCCCGGAAATTCGGACCTCCTCTACTCGCGCGGGATGCTCGCCGCGAAGATGGATCGGCTGGACATCATCGAGCGGGACATGCGCGCCATCATCGAGCGCGAACCGGACCACGCCGAAGCCCTCAACGCACTGGGATATACCCTGGCGGACCGGACAGATCGATTCGAAGAAGCCTACTCGCTCATCAAGCGGGCCATCGAGCTCAGGCCCGACGACCACTACATCGTCGACTCCCTGGGATGGGTGCTCCATCGCATGGGGCGGCATCGGGAAGCGCTGGTGCAGCTCCGGCGGGCGATGTCCCTCAACCCGGACCCGGAGATCGCGGCCCATCTCGGCGAAGTGCTCTGGGTGCTGGGCAACAAGGTCGAGGCGCGGGCGGTCTGGAGCACCGCGCTCGAGGCGGCGCCGGACGACGAGCACCTGCTCGACGTCATCGAGCGCTTCGGGCTTTGAGGTCCGCCGCCGCCGCGGCGGCGGCGCCACACACCGGCATCCCCGGACTGCACTCCATGCGGGCTTCGCGCACGTCGAAGCGCGCGGCGGGCGTCGTGCTGGCGATCGGTGCGGCGCTGCTCGCCGGATGCGGGACGCTGCTCGAGCTCTTCCCGCGCGAGCCCGAACCCGCCGCTCCCGAACCGGCCTGGCAGACCCACGCCGAGGAGCTGTCCCGCCTTCGGAGTTGGTCCCTGCTCGGCACTCTGGCCGTGCGCCCCGCCGGCGACGACGCAGCCCGGGTGACCATGCGATGGCGCCAGTCGCCCGACTCCTATCTCGTGCGGTTCATGGGGCCGCTGGGCGTCGGGCTGTTCGAGGTCGAGGGATCGGCGACCGGGGTGGAGGCGAGGTTCCCCGATGGCCGCCGGACGAGCGCCCCTTCGCCCGAGGCGCTCCTGGAGCGGGAGCTCGGCTGGTCCGTGCCGCTGCGGGGGCTTCGCTACTGGATGGTCGGGGCCCCCGTGCCCGACGGCGCCCCGTCGAAGATGGAGCTCGACGACCGCGGGCGCCTTGCCCTGCTGGAGCAGGCGGGATGGACGGTGGTCTACGAACGGTACGGCACCGTCGGCGGCCTCTCTCTTCCCGAACGCATCCGGTTCTCGAACGCATCGGTCGACGCGACGGTCATCGTCCGGCGGTGGAAGGTGGAGCGTGGGGCGTGATCCGGGGTGAAGGGAAAGCGGTAGCGGAACGGGCGTCGCGCCGATGACGGCTGTCCCCGAGTGATTGAGTCGGGGGTGATCGAGCTTCCCGCACCGGCGAAGCTCAACCTGTTCCTGCACGTCGTCGGGCGGCGTTCCGACGGCTACCACGAGCTTCAGACCGTCTTCCAGTTCCTCGATCTCGCCGACAGCGTGCGCATTGCGCCCCGCGACGACACGCTCCTGCGCCGCACCGCGGCGATTCCCGGCGTGGAGGAGGCGGACGATCTGGTCATGCGGGCCGCGCGGCTCCTGCGCGACACTTCGGGGATCGAAGCGGGCGCAGACATCGCGGTCGACAAGCGCATACCGCTCGGCGGGGGCCTGGGCGGCGGGAGCAGCGACGCGGCGTCGGTGCTGATCGGTCTCGATCGGCTCTGGGGTCTCGGGATGGGTACGGGCCGGCTGGCGACGCTCGGCGCAAGGCTGGGAGCGGACGTGCCGGTGTTCGTGCGAGGACTGGCGGCGTGGGGAGAGGGTGTAGGCGAGCGTCTGGTTCCGGTTTCTCTGGAGGAGCCCTGGTACGTGCTCGTCGCGCTCCCCTTCGCGGTCTCCACCGCAGGCGTGTTCCGGGCGCCCGCGTTGACACGAAATACCCCCAGAATCAGAATGAAAGACCTGCTTCGGGGTGAATCCGGAACGCCGGAAACGCCGGTGCGCATCGAGCGCCTGCTCATCTCCGCCCGCAACGACTGCGAGCCGGTGGTGAGGGCGATGCACCCGGAAGTGGGCGAAGCGCTCAACTGGCTCTCGCAGCATGCCTGCGCACGAATGACCGGCACGGGGGCGACGGTGTTCGCCCCGTTCGGGTCCCGCGAGCGTGCCGTCGAGGTTGCGGGCGCGGTACCACCGCCCTGGCGCGGGATGGTGGCGCGGGGACTGAATCGATCGCCACTGCACGATGTCGCGGACCGGGCCGCGGTGCCGTGAGCGCGTGCGGCCCCTTCAGTCAACTTGGGGTGTAGCCAAGTGGTAAGGCACGGGACTTTGACTCCCGCATTCCCAGGTTCGAATCCTGGCACCCCAGCCAATCAGATCAGCGATCTTGACGCCAGTAAGTCACTATTAATCAATGGGTTATTGGACGACCACTCTTCTCATGTCGTCCATCCGCGTCTTGCTGCGTCTCGTCCAGACTCATACAGTCGCTGCCAAAATGGCGGGTGAATTGGCGGGTGTCCGCCAATCTCACCTAACACGAACAATGAGACATGGGCACCTATGACTTGAGAGCCGACGTGTGGCCCGATTGTGAGGCGCCCCCAACAGACAACGCGGCAGGCAGCGACCTGAATCACGTGCTCTCATCGGATCTCGACCTCGATCCAGCTCTCGTAGCAATGATTCCCGGCCAGCGACTGCACGCCGATGGTGGCACGGGCCCCGATGCCCCGCGCAGGCCCCAGCACTTCCACCAGCCGGTCGGCCATCGCGGTGGAGATCACGTGCACGTCGGTGAAGGTCGGCGCACAAGCGACGAAGTTGAGGGACTTGATCAGGCTCACCACACGCTCCAGATCACCGAGCGCCTGCTTCATTCCGGCCAGAGCGTTCATTGCGGTCCACTGCGCCGCCTCCATCCCCTGCTCGATGGACACCGTCTCACCGAGACGCCCCGGGTGCAGGGGCACGCCGTTGCGCACCGGCACATGCCCCGAGAGATGGAGAACCGCACCGGTGATGTGGAAGGGCTTCATGGTGCCGTAGGCAGCGCCGTAGTAGCTCTCCCCTTCGGTGGCGGGGAGCGCAAGCCCGAGCGTCTTGAGACGGGCTTCGATCGAATCGTTCATGCTCGGCATCCTCCAGTAACGATATGCTCACGATAGCGCGGCAGCGAACGGAAACAGTGATGACTGGGTGCGTTGAGATTCCCACTCACGATCGACGGCATGATGGAGCTGCCGGCCACGCGCATACGCTCCATTCCGTGGACCCGGCACTGCGGATCGACGACGGACATCGGTCGCCTCCCATCCGGCAGGTGCCGCAGGGGTGGCAGGCGCTCCCGGCCGATTCCCGGATCACCGCGTCGATCTCGGCATCGTCGCGGGCGGCGGCCCAGGCCGGGACGGCATCGCCGCGGAAGGGGTCGAAGTCGCGCTGAGACACGATCTCCCGCGCCTGGTGAACGCAGGTTCGCAAAACGCCCCGACTGCGGGGAACACTGGACGACGGTGCGCTCGCCGCCGCGGACGTCCGACTACGGAAAGCCCCGCACGAGGTGGGGCTTTCAGTCGCGCGGCAGTCGGTGCTTGAGGATCTTCCCGGTCGCATTGTGAGGCAGCTCGTCGACGAATCGCACCTCTCGTGGAACCTTGTAACCGGCGAGATTCTTGCGGCAGTGCGCGACGATGCCGTGCTCGTCCAGCACGCCTCCAGGCTTGGCAACAACAAATGCGCGACCGACCTCGCCCCACGTCTCGTGCGCTATCGCGACCACCGCGGTCTCGAGAACGCCGTCGAGCTGGTAGATCACGTTCTCCACCTCGACCGGGTAGACGTTCTCGCCTCCGGAAATGAACATGTCCTTCCAGCGATCGACGATGTAGTAGAAGCCGTCTTCGTCCTGACGCGCCGCGTCGCCGGTGCGAAACCAGCCGCCGTCGGTGAACGCTTCTGTGTTGGTCTGCGTCCGGTTCCAGTACCCCGGCGTCACGGCCGGCCCCTTGATCAGGAGCTCTCCGGTGGTGCCCTGCTCGACCTCGACGCCATTCTCGTCGCAGACCTTGAGCCGTGCGTACTGCACCGGCAGGCCGGAGGAGCCGACCTTTCGAAGCGCCTCGTCACCCGGCAGCACGAGACCGAGCGGTCCGGTTTCGGTCATCCCCCAGAGCTGCTGCAGCGCCACGCCCTTGGCCGCGTAGGTTTCCAGCAGCGCGAGGGGAGCGGCAGCGCCGCCGACGCCGATCGACACGATGTGCGAAAGGTCCGCCTCGGCGAAGCCCGGCTGCTGGGCCATCATCAGGAAGTTCGTCGGAACGCCGAGCAAATGGGTGATGCGCATGCCCTTGCTCGCGAGCAGCGCCAGGAAGCGCCCGGGGTCGAAGGTGCGCAGCACCACGTTGGTGGCGCCGAGCTGGAATATCGGATTCGCATACAGGTGGAGTCCGGCGGCGTGGAACGTCGGCAGGAACACGAGATTCGTCGAGTCCACACCGAGTGCGACGGAACTGGTTGCATGCACCGCGTTGAACAGTGCCATCCCGTAGGTGATCCGGGCGCCCTTCGGGCGACCGGTGGTACCGGAGGTGTACAGGATCATCCAGGTGTCGGTGATGTCGAGCGCCGCGGTCTCGAACGCATCCTCCGCCCGGGCGAGTCCCGTCTCGTAGTCGCTCGCTGCGCCGTTGTTCAGGCTGACGAGGTGCTCGATGCCGCAGCGGCGCGCGACGTCCGCGGCGACCTGCGCAAACTCCGTCCCGTGGGCGAGCACCCTCGGCGTCGCGTCGTTGCCGATGAACTCGAGCTCGGGGAGTGCGAGACGCCAATTGACGGGCAGGAAAATCGCGCCGATGCGCTGGCAGGCAAACTGAATCTCGAACACGTCGGAATCGTTGTGGCAGAGCACTGCGATGCGCTCCCCGGCGCGCACGCCAAGAACGTTGCGGAAAAAGCACGCGGCGCGCGAGACCCGCTCGTCGAGGGTCCGGTAGGTGCTTCGACGGCCGGAAGCCAGATCGTGAATCGCATCGCGATGTGGCGAGAACCGGGCGTGGTGTGCGATCCAGTCTTCGGCGGCGACTTGCATGCCCATGATGGAGGTCCTCGGTGCTCGTCACGCAAGAGGGCCGTCACGAGCTTCGATGGCTTGCGTGCAGCGGCTCGATGTCATCGGGACACGAGCGCGAGATGGTCGCCGTATTCGGCTCACATCGGCTGTGACTGCGAGAAACCGCGTCGGCTCGGAACGGGTGCGACCGGGCTCGGATTGCCGCGTGGCTGAAAGATGCGCCGGCCTGCGAGATGCCTCTGCGGCACCGAGTAGTAGCACCAGTGCCACGGGCGCCTTCGAAGTTCGAAGCCTAGGCTGCCGCCATCGGAGCCGGCGCCCACGATGATGTAGTCGAACTCGGGCATGGCGCGACGGGTTGGCCAGTGGTCGTGAGGATTCTACGCGCCATCTGATCGCGTGGTCTCTGATCGATGTCGGGTCGCCGCTGCCGGTCGCCGCGAGCATGCCTCCAATGGTTGGCCATGTCGGACCCATTGGCAGCGTCTCGCCAATTCGAGCCCCCGTTCCACCGTACTGTGGAGGTCACCGCCACTGTCTGCTCGCTCGCAATTCAACTGTCTCTGTTCGCGCCGTTCCGCCTCCTGGATCTTCATGCGCGTCGCCCCCGGGTTGGCCCCGACGAATGCGGCGGCGCGAAGACGAAAGACGGATACGAGTTCAAGCAGCCACCCGCAATCGCTTGTCCATGAACTGCCGCCCGGGACCTTCGAGCCCCCGTCGAGCTGAAGTCAAGGTGGGGCGCCCGCACCGCTTGCGGTGTTGTCGTCGGGGTAGTCCGCTGTGGGAGGAGAAGGAGAATGGTTCGCCTGGGCGGGCACGGGCCGGAGAAATACACAACCGGGATTCTGCGCGGATCCAGCGCGGACCGAGGCTGGAGAGGGTTGCTGGCGGAACGCTGGAGTCACGCGGAAGGCGCACTCGGCGAGGTCAAGGTCCGCGACACCGAAGTCATTGTCATGCTTCTGGGCAATCTTCGGGTCAGGCGTCGCGGGGACGGCAAATTGGAGGATTGCCACGCAGTCCCCGGCACGGTCTGGCTATGTCCCCATGGTGTTCGCGAGGACATGATCCGACTTTATGGTGAGGTTCACGAAAGCCTTCATCTGTTCCTTCCCGCTCGGCCGCTCTCGGAAACGGCGCTCAGGGAAATCGACGTCGATCCCGACAGGGTCCGGCTGAAATACCGGGGCGGTTTCCGCGATCCGCTGATCGAGCAGATTGCGCAGGGGATTCGTGCCGAAATGATCGATCCCGCACCCGCGGGAAAGATGCTGGCCGAGGCGATGGCCTTGACGCTCAGCGTTCACCTGATACGGCATCATTCCAATCTGGAATCCGCATCGGTATCGCTGCCGGCTGCCCGCGGTGCGCTCGATACACGCCGTCTTCGGCGAGTGAAGGATTTTGTCGAGGCCCATCTCGGCGAAGACCTGACCATCGAGGCGCTGGCGAATGTGGCCTGCCTGAGCCCGTTCCATTTTGCGCGCGCCTTCAAGGCGGCGACCGGAATGTCGCCGCACCGCCATGTCACGGACCGTCGGATCGAAAATGCGAAGTCCTTGATTTTCGAAGGACGGCTCCCGCTCGCCGAAATTGCCCATGTGTGCGGGTTTTCCTCCCAAGCCTACTTCACGAGATGGTTCAAGCGATGCGTTGGCACTACACCCGGGAACTATCGAAAGGATGGTCCCTTGCCCCGACTTCGTGCCGGTGACACGGACTGCGTCGTAGTGCGGCATCCCCGAGCCGGAACTCCAGGCCCCGGGTAACCCACGTTGTTCAGCACCATCTGCAAGCTCCGCGGCGTCCGGCCCAGAGAGGGCAAGAAAAGACAACGAGACAGCAAGGCCGCCGAATGCGGGCTTGTCCGGGCGCGCCCTAACCTCCGATTGCATTCACGGCTGGAGGTGCAGGGCGATGAAAGCGGAGAAACGCCAACTCGAATATTTGAACGGCACAGCACCATGCGGGTCCGTCAACCGACGCTTCGTGATCGCCGCTCGTCGACGCGTGTTGCGATTCTTGTATCTTGCGGTCGGGGGATTCTCGGATGCACTGCAGTGACGTCCGCCTGGTCGCAGGAGCCGATCCTGCTCGTTTCCAACCTGGCGCAGACGAGTGACGCACCGCAGTTCGCGGGCGACATACTCGAGGCCTGGGACAATCGCATTGTCGGCAACGTATTCAGGACAGGTCCTTCCCAGTCCGGCTGGCTGCTGAGTGCCGTTACCCTGGATATCAACCGATGGCCGCGCGGAACCACACCGATCGTCTCGATATACAGGGCCGAACTCCATGGCGAGCCCGGCCTGCCGGTGCCCACGACGAGGATTGCGACTCTTGAGAATCCGTGGGCGGGCATGGGATGGCGGACTTTCACCGTGTCGAGCCGGGTGCAGCTCAAGGCAAACAGGTTCTACGCCATCGTCGTGGACAGCACCGCGACGACGGCGGAAGGTGCGATTGAACTCAGAAGCACGCGGTCCTTCGATGAAGACGCTGGCAGTCAGACCGGCTGGGACATCGATCGCATATCGCATTCCGCCGCGGACGACACGGAATGGAGTGGGACGTCAGCAAGTGCTTCCAGTCACAAGGTCAGGTTTGCCGTCCATGGATATGACGCAGGCGAAGCGTGGCGAGAGCGCGCGAAGCTCGAGAGCCTCACGGTAACGCCCGTCACCGGGAGCCTGGTTCGGTTCGGCCCGTCCTTCCGTCCGCGCGAGCGAGGTCCCTACACCGCTTGGGTGACCAATGACACCAGGCAGTTGACGCTCGAGGCAGTGGCCGAATCACCGAGCGCCCGGGTGGACATGCCGGCCGACGTGGACCCGAACGCCGACGGCACGCAGATCGACATCCCTGCGGGTGCGGTGACGAGACATCAGATCAGGGTGTTCGACGGTCCCAGCGGCATCTTCCGGACCTACTATCAGTTGGTCGTCAGGCATCCCGGCAGCACGCTGACGGGGAACCTCAGGAAACTGGAGCCGCAATCGAGCGGCGGGTCGCTCCGCTACCGCTTTGCCTTCGAGCTGAGCGCTCCCGTAGAACTCTCGCTCGCGGACTTGAGGAGTGATGTATTCACGGTCACGAACGGGGCTATCGTGGAGGCCAGGCGCCCGGTGGGCCGGGCGGTCGGCCCGGGCGGCGATCCGCTGAGCCGCACCTGGCATCTGACGGTGGCCCCGGTCGATGCGGCCGTCGACACGGTAATCGGGTTTCGGATCAAGGCATCCTGCACCGCGACCGGGGCGGTATGCACGGTGGGCGGGCTCAAGCTCGACAGCCTCGAATCGCTCACCTTCGGGTCGTCGGACCTGCCGACCGTCTCGGTCGAGGACACAAGCGCGAACGAGGGCGACGGGTGGATGCTCTTCCCGGTCAAGCTCTCCCGGGCGTTGAGAAACTTCCACGTCACCTACGACTTCGAGACCATCGATTCGGGGGCCGACAAGGGCACGGCGACCCCGGGGGAGGACTATCTGATCCGTCCGAAATACTCGATGTATATCCAGACAGGGCAGAAGAAGACGAAGCAGACCGTCCGGATCGTCGACGACTCGATCGACGACGACGGGGAGACTGTGAAGGTCCGGATCGGCAGCGCCAGGCTGGTCGATAGCGACGGCAACGCGGTCGCGGCGCTCGCGATCGCGAAGGCGGTGGCGACGGGCACGATCCGCAATGCCGACGCGATCCCGAAGGCGTGGATCGCGCGCTTCGGGCGCACGGTGGCCGCGCAGGCAGTGGACGCGATCGGCGCAAGGGTCGGCGGGGCGCAAGGGACGCGGATCGTCATCGCGGGGACAACGACCGCCGAGGATGCGGGGAGCGTCGTCGTCGACCCGGGGGTGCGAGGACGCCCGCGCCATTCTCCCGGCTTCAGGAACGATTCTTCCGACTTCGAGAATTGGAACGAGAGCCGGGCTTCCGGCGGGGGGCCGGGCATGACCCTCCGCCAGCTCGCGCTGACGAGCGAGTTCCGGATCGACTCCGGGACCGCTGAGGACGGGCCGGTCTGGACGACCTGGGGCCAGTTCGCCGCAACCCATTTCGAGGCTTCGCCGGACGGCCTCGCACTGGACGGCGACGTGACCACCGGCTTCCTCGGGTTCGACGTCGCGCGCGAGCGCTGGCTGGCCGGAGCCGCAGTGAGCCTCAGCCGTGGTGATGGCTCGTTCGAACTCCAGGAGACACATGGCGACGGCGGCATCGACGGCGGCACGGTCGAGAGCCGGCTCACGAGCCTCTATCCGTACGCCCGATATCGCCTCGGCGAGGGCACCGACATCTGGGCGATGGCCGGCCACGGTACGGGCCAGCTCACGCTCACCAAACCCGCCGACGGCAATTCTGCTCGCGACGTCGTCACCACGACCGGCATGTCGATGCGCATGGGGGCGCTCGGAGCGAGAGGCCGAGTCGTGTCACCCGAGGACCCGGGAGACCTGGAGGTTGCGGTGAGGACGGATGCGTTCTGGGTGCGTACGCAGTCCGACGCCGTTGCGTCGGCGAACTCCGGGCGCCTGGAGGCGTCGACGGGTGACGCAAGCCGTGTGCGCCTCCTCCTGGAGGGGTCTCGAACGATTGAATTGGGCGACTCGGGAACGACGTTCACACCGTCGGCCGAGGTCGGCATTCGCCATGACGGCGGGGACGCGGAGACCGGGACGGGCGTCGTGGCCGGAATCGGGGCGCGCCTCGCCGCACAGGGGGTCGCGGTCGACGTCGCGGTCAGGTCGCTCGTCGCGCACGACGAGCGAGATTACGAGGGCTGGGGCGTGAGCGGCTCGATCCGAATCGATCCCGGCCCCTCGGGGCGCGGCCTTTCGCTTGGCGTCGCTCCGCAGTGGGGAACGACCGGGTACGGTGCCGAGCGATTGTGGTCGCTCCATCATCCGGCGCGAAACCGGAGCCGGCGGGGCGCCGGGTCCGAGCGGCGACTCACCGCCGAGCTCGGCTACGGGTTGCAGGCACCGGCGGGTTGT
>MKWU01004037.1_pt1 | contig 18007 bp, 17 predicted proteins | sample 809101 | NCBI WGS metagenome assembly MKWU01 (sample SAMN05860141, study PRJNA318959) | sponge metagenome | host: Aplysina aerophoba | place: Slovenia: Piran, Adriatic Sea, Gulf of Piran | collected 2013-05-07
CATTGTACACTGACCTGAGTACAAGCTTCGTACACTTCAGCCCAAACTACAAAATTGCGGATTAAGATATATCATTCCCTAAATTAGCTTTGTTTCCGGCATCCCAAGCAACTTCTAACTATAACTGCATCAAAACATCTGGTTACACCTATGGACAAGAAAGAAACTTACCGAATAAGCACTTTTTGCAAAATTGAAGATTCAGTAAAGCAGGCATTTTCCAGATCCTATAATAGTCGTGAAGAAGCTGAAAATGCGATACCTTCACATATACAGCTCTTGAAAGAAGGAAAAGATAACGTAGAAATACTAGATGTTTCAGTAATTAAAAATTCAGATGACAATTCTTAATTCACTAGCTCCTCATATTTCACTTGGCTAGAGGCACAACTATAATCAAAAAATCGTTTTCATTAGCCTGCTGGCTGTATCTTCAAACGCCTTAGCTCATCTGCATGCAGGACATGTTGCATACTGCCAGTATGTGAGTGACAGACTTGACTGTGGTGTGGAAAATACTCGTAAGGAACTTGTCCTGCCCCTCTAAACTTGGTCCAGACTTAGGTGTAATACTCTCATAACAGATCAGTGTCGAGGGGTATCATGTGCAGATATAGGTAGTTAAGGTTATCGGGCATATGACCTGATGGTCAGGCTTGGCCGGTGATGCTCGGACTGCATTGATGATTTGTGGGTACTGAAGATAAATATAATTACCTGTGCATGTGAGAAATAGTATGCTTTATGCTTGTTAGCGTGCAGGGGGTACCCCCTCTGTTCATAGTGCACCCCGATACCAAATCAAGATCTGTGGCTATGGCATATCTCGAGCACCGGTTCACGGCCCAGGACGGTCTCAGCCTCTATTTTCGAGACTACGGCGATCCGGCCTCGCCCGCAACGCCAGTACTCTGCCTGGGTGGGCTGTTCAGAAATTCGCGCGATTTCGACCTGCTTGCGCGCAGGCTCGCGGGAGAGCGGCGGGTACTGTGTCCGGATCTGCGCGGCCGGGGACGGTCGGACTACGATCCGGACTGGCGCAACTACAAGCCTGCAACCTATCTCAACGACATCGCCCATTTGCTTGCCCACACCAATATCCATCAGGTCGTCGTGGTCGGAACCTCGTTTGGCGGCTTGCTGGCCTTGTTCCTCGGGGCGTTCATGCCGTTGGCTTTTGCAGGCGTAGTGCTCAACGATGTGGGCCCGGAGATTGAACAGGACAGGCTTGAAGACGTCCTGTCCTATATCTGTGTTGATCGCCCACAGCCCGATTGGGAGAGTGCAGTGAAGGCGATCAAAGCACAGATGCCCGCTGCCGTATATCAAACCGAGGCGATGTTCGAGGTGATGGTCCGCAACACTTATCGCGAGGGTGAAGACGGTTTACTGCACTTCGATTGGGATGTAAATATCGTCAAGCCGATCATCGGAACTCAAGGTGCGCCCCCCGACCTTTGGACCAGTTTTCTAGGGTTGCGACCGATTCCACTGCTCGCATTTCGGGGCGAAGTCTCGGATGTGCTTTCCGAGGAATGCTTCATGCGGATGGGTCAAGAGTATCCTGGCGCCCGCCTGGTGACCGTGCCAGGGACGGGACACGCCCCAACCCTAGCCGAGCCCGAGTGCGCCGCTGCGCTGGACGTGTTCCTGCGCGATCTCTGAACAGGGCGCGTCTGATGGAAGCCGCGCGGTTTGCCTTGTTGCATCTCATAAATCTTGCAAGGCTATTCCCGAATAGACTGTAAAGACTCGTTTAGCAGCTTCTCCCCATTCCAAGGATTTCTCATGCCATGTTCGTAAACGCTTTGGGCTAGATTATGGGGTGACCACCAATTAATGGCTTAGTCAAAATATGTTCCAGAGTATTTGAAGGTATGCTGTAACTGCGATCTACCTGCAAGTTATGAGAACGGAAAGCCGGTCGGATTGTGCTCCAAGCATTTACGGCAATCCAAGCGGGTTACTTCCGTGCGCTATCCAACTCCACGGGTTTACAAGAATGTCTAGGCTTGTTGAAGCACTGAAAAGCACGATTACCAGTGCAACGGGAATAGAGCCGAGCCAAGTGCGTTTTAACAGCCTGGCCGATGCAGCGCCGCCAAGTATTCTCTACAGGGAAATAGACAGCGGCGGGCCTGATTTTCTGGACCCGGGACTAAAACTTTTTACACTGAATTTTGAATTGAGGCGCGGGCCGTCAGTCCGGAGGGTGCGGGCAATCTGATAGATGACATTCTGGGTGAACTCGAACGTCGTGGTCTGCTGGGTCGCATGATCGATCGATATGATCGTGCAGACTCCGCAAGTCAGAAGCGCGGCAAGTACCATGCACACATTGTTGAAGTGCAGTTAAGCTAAATTTCCCAAGTATCTCGAAATCACAACGTAGCTAATCCAGTGATACCCATCCAGACGAGCGAACCGATCAGGAACGCCACGACAATTCCGAGCGCGACCAAGACCAGACCCGCGACCCCGCCCGCAGCCATGACTACGCAATTCGTGATGATCCGCAAAGGTAGCCTGACAAGGCCCAGCATGGCCAAACCCAACCAAAACTCCCGGCACTTTTGCACTTTCATATTCCTACCCTGGCTGCTGAAGTAGACATTTACCCTTATCAAACAGAACGTCATTCAATAGTCTATGCGTCCATCGAATCATTTCTATGCAATTTGCTTAAGTCTAAGTTAACTTTACTGCCCTGATCATTTTTTGGTTCAACAAATCCTGTAGGTACATTTTCAAATAGAGAATTACTGGTAATATAGTGGTAACACGTATTTAAATTCGATATTGTGAATATCTATAAGTTATTGATATTAATGGAGCTGGCGATAGGATTTGAACCTACGACCTGCTGATTACAAATCAGCTGCTCTGCCAACTGAGCTACGCCAGCAACATCTTGACGTGAAGAGTTTAATAAGTTCGTCAGTTCAAGGCAACGGACAGGCGAGCCCCATGATTGCAGACCGTTGCATGTGGTGACCTGAACTTCCCATGAACAACTTAACCGCACTTTCCCTGCAGAGTTCTCATGTTTTTTTTACTGAACTTACTCTATACAGCCTTGGAGACATGCTTTAAACCATCCAATACCAGGTAAGGTTCATGGACCGTCTTACAAGTGAGTAAAGGCTCCAGCAGTTTTGCATCCCCTCCTGTCAGGATCACTTGATCAAATGAACCGTAACGATCCTGCATGGTGCGCACAACACGTTCTATACCACCCGCTACGGCACTCAGACACCCTGTATAGATTGCCCCCCGGGTAGAATCTGGGGCAACTTCAAAACTGTCCGTTTCCTCATCAAAATCAATGCTCGTATCAGCAGCCAAAGCGGTTCGCATGCTCATCAACCCGGGAAATATCACACCACCGTGATGAATCCCTCCCGTACCCAGTGCATCAACCGTTACAGCCGTTCCACAATCCACAATGCATGTATTACCATGGTATTTCGCATTGGCTGCAATCATTGCAGCCAGGCGGTCCGCACCCAGCTCACCTGGGTTTCGATAACCAAGCCTGATACCAAATCTGTCGGCAGAAGAACAGTCCAAAAACAAACAGTCCTCAACCTGGTGGCTCATGAACAGTTGCACCAACTGCTCCCTCAGGTTGTGACCCAGTACGGAACACACAAGGATCCTGTCGGGACCACTGTACTGCCGCAAGACAGATTCAACTACCACAAGCCTTTTGCTTTCACTGTACGGCAAGGCTCCATACACTTCAGGAACACTCCCACCAAGAACTGCAAACTTGCAGCGGCTGTTACCAAGATCTAACAATACATTCATAACCTGATTTCACGCACGTGTGCACTGTGCAAATGCAACTCTTCCCCATTCACACGCATTATAATACGGCCTTGGACGTCAACTCCCTGCACTACTCCGGTCATGCCCCGGTCCCGGCAGATGAACCTGACGTTTCGATGGCGTATCAGGTCATATTTGCTCCATGCACAAGACAGGTCACCAAGCCTGTCACTCTCAAATCCGATGAGGATATCAGACAGGGACCTGACTACATGTGCTGCCAGTTCATTCCTGCAGATTTTCCAGTCCGGATGGGCTGAAATCAGGTCTGTCCACCCGGATTCCTTCTGTGGCCCCCCAACCAGTGACATGGCAACATCCAGCCCCACCCCGATGATCAGGCAGCCCGGCGGTGGACTTGATTTCCGTTCAATTAATACCCCTCCCAATTTTCCATGCCCGGTGCAAATGTCATTTGGCCATTTCAGCCTGATGCCCGCAACTCCCAGGCTTTCGAGAAGCCGTGCAATTGCAATCAGCAGCCACAGGCCCAGAGTTTCGTATTGCCTGCCCCCAGGCTGCAAGGGCCAGCGCATCGACAAATACAGGTTGACCCCCGGCGGCGACCACCATTGGTGACCAAAACGCCCTTTCCCCCGGGTCTGCTGTTCTGCTGCACAAATTACAATTTCACCGGGATCCTTGTATTCGCGCTCCGACAGATAGTCATTGGTGGATGTAACGCTGGAAAGGATATCGACCCTGCATCCCTGATCCACCCCCTGCTCCACCAGAAAACCGCGTATGATATCCGCATTCAGAGGTGCCAGAATGCCCGCCCTGCCTGAAGTCTTATTGCTTGATGCACTCAATGTACCCAGCCGAGCCCATTGGATAAACAGCACACAAAACCTGGAACAGGACACATACAACGGAGTGCCAATTCTTTACAATCCCCGTCGATTGCGTTTTCATAGTGCCAACAGAAACCTGTCTGCCCAAGAAACACACAAGGCTTCCCGAACCGGTCAACCACCCAAACTGCAGTTTCTTCCAGAATGAGCGAATCGGCTACAGCACAATCCGGTAATTTCATCCGCCAGATTATAGAGCAGGACCTGGCGGAAGGGAAAAATGGCCGTAGCGTGGTCACGCGCTTCCCGCCCGAACCCAACGGCTACCTGCATATCGGACATGCCAAGTCCATCTGCCTGAACTTCGGTATAGCGCAAGACTATCAGGGTCATTGCAACTTGCGCTTTGATGACACGAACCCCGAAAAGGAAAGCCAGGAATTTATTGATGGAATTCAACAGGATATACGATGGATGGGCTTCGAATGGTCCAACCCGAAATTCGCATCGGATTATTTCGAGCAGCTCTACCAATACGCGGTGCAGCTGATCAAGAGCGGGAATGCATTCGTATGCAGCCTTGGCCCGGATGACATTCGACAACAGCGCGGTACCCTGACAGAACCCGGGGTCGAAAGCCTGTACCGCAATCGTTCCGTGGAAGAAAATCTGGACCTGTTTCAACGGATGCGGGAAGGCGAGTTCAAGGAAGGCGAGCATGTGCTGCGTGCAAAAATTGATATGACATCAGCCAATATCAATCTGCGTGACCCCGTGCTGTACCGGATCAAGTACGCCACGCACCCAAGAACGCAAAACCAATGGTGTATCTATCCCCTGTATGACTATACCCATTGCATCTCGGATGCCCTGGAGGGCGTGACACACTCCTTGTGCACCCTTGAGTTCGAAGACCACCGCCCCCTCTATGACTGGGTGCTGGATGCACTGGAGACCCCCCACCACCCTCAGCAAATCGAATTTGCAAGGCTTGCACTCGAATACACAGTCACCAGCAAACGCAAACTGAACCTCCTGGTAGAGGCCGGGCACGTGGAAAGCTGGGATGATCCGCGTATGCCCACCCTCTCCGGCATGCGCCGGCGCGGCATTCCCCCGGAGGCTATCCGGGATTTTTGTGAACGCATCGGCATCACCAAAAAAGATGCCTTCATTGAAATGACCGTTCTTGAAAACTGCATTCGTGAAACCCTGGATCCGCAGGCGATGCGGGTCATGTGTGTTCTGAGACCGTTGAAAGTTGTCATCGAAAACTACCCGGATGGCAAGGAGGAAATATTCAGTGCCAGCAATCATCCAAAAAATGCAGACACAGGAAAACGGGCCATCCCTTTCTCCAACACGATTTACATCGAGCAGGATGATTTCATGGAAGCCCCCCCAGACAAATACTTCCGCCTAGCGCCCGGGAAAGAAGTGCGCCTGCGCTACGGGTACAACATCACCTGTACGGGCGTAGTCAAGGATGAGGCTGGCAGGGTTGCGGAGTTGCGTTGCAACTATGACCCTGAAAGCAGGGGACCCGGTAGACGCAAGAAAAAAGTCAAAGGGATCATTCACTGGGTCTCGGCCAAACATGCAATTGACACGGAAGTCCGCCTTTATGACCGTCTTTTCCGCATACCGAATCCCGGTGCAAGTGAAGACCTGGCAGCATCGATCAACCCGAACTCTCTCGAGGTCATGCACCATTGCAAGCTTGAGCCCAGTGCACAGAATCTGGCCGAGGGAGACCATGTGCAGTTTGAAAGACAGGGCTACTTTTGCCTGGACCGCAAACCTGCCAGCGGGATGCGCCCGGTTTTCAATCGCATCGTGACGCTGCGGGACAGCTGGGGGAAACTGGAAGGCAAAAAATAGCGCATGCAGAAAGCTGTCTGCACGCGATTAATAACCATATCGCCTGGATATCCAGTATACCCTGCGGACAGGGCAAACCGCGCACCCGAACCGTTCAGACCATACCCGGAACTCCCGAGTTCGAACGGATCAGGATGCCGTCACTCCTTTTTGAAGGCTGTCATGAATTTGGACATCAACAGCAATGCCTGCTGTACCTCAGGGTCTTTCATTGTGTTGACCAGGCTCATGAGGCTGCCTGATGGCATGGCCGTTGAACTTGCCTTTTTCACTTCGGTCACAGCATTGCACAAGTCGGCCAACGTATCGGCCATGTCATCCTGTTCCAGCAAACCCAGCAATTTGCTGAGATTTTCATTGCGGGCGACACGGTCCGCCAGGCACAACAGTTCATTTACGATTTCACCCAGACGTCCAATGATGTCATCCGACAGGGCGTCTCCGGCCGCACCGAGCACGCGCATGAGGCTGGCAGCTTTCTCCAGGTCCCCGCTTTCAACCAGCTGGTTGATCACGGGAATGGCTTTATCCAGGTTGCTGCGGCTGACCTGGTCAAGGAGCATGAGCCCCTCGCCTACGGTGGTCCCCAGCCTGCCGACGATGTCATCCGACAGGGCATCTGCAGCACCCTCGATGACGCGTTCAATTTCGGTTTGCACCGGTGCCTGACTCATAATCCTACCCTCTTAAAGCAGGCCACGCGCACTGGCCCAGTACATTTTGTTGTAAGCGGTCTTGAACCAGTGCATGCCTTTCGTAGGCGGCTTCGGATCCGGCGGATTCTGGTAATTGAACATTGCATAGGTGGCCCTGCCTTCACCTGCCTCAATGAAGCAGAACACCTTGCCGTCGTAATCACGCACAGGCGTGCCAATTTTTATGGTCGCTGCGATATTCTCGGCCAAGGCCTCGGCTTCAAAATGGGCAGTAGACCCGGCCTTGCTTATAGGCAGGTTGGTCGTGTCCCCGATCACAAACGCATTTTCATGGCCTTCGATGTTCAACCGCGCCCGGTCCGTTGGAATAAATCCACCCGCACCCAGTTCATTTTCCTCAATTACCTGCATGCCCTTGTGCGAAGGAATGGTCACAAGCATGTCATAGCTTTCTTCCGTGCCCTCTTCGCTGATCACTTTGTCTGCAGTGACTTCTTTCATGTTGAACAGGGTTTCGTGGGTAACACCGAGACGTTCAAACTCCGGCACCGCCCAGTTGGCCACGGGCTCCAGACTGTGTACCCGGCCAATCGGATAGGTATAGTGCATCTGCACCTTGTCCCAGATACCACGTTCCTTGAAAAAATCTATAAGCATGAACGTGATTTCCAGAGGCGCCATGGGGCATTTGTGCGGTACTCCAACCGCCACGACAACCTTGCCACCTTCAAATTCACGCAAGGACTTGTACATATTCAGCGCATCGGCCTCAGTGTAAAACTGCAGGGAATGTTCAGCCAGTCCCGGAGTTCCTTCTGCATGGGGGCGGGACCCAGTCGATATGACAATGATGTCATAGTCATGCTGCTTTCCGCTTTTCGTAATTACATGGTTACCGGCAAGATCAAACTTGGTTACCGGGTCTACATGAAATCTGATACTGGGTTCCAGCAGATCAACCTGGTCGCGATACAATTCGTCCGGCGACATCTTCCCAACTGCCACATATAGCAGCCCCGGCTGATACATATGCTGGTCGGAAGCTGACAGCATCGTGATACTTGCCTTGCCCGACTTTAATTCATTTCTCAAGCGCCTGGCTAAGTTATTGGCCAAGATCGTGCCACCCATTCCACCACCAACAATCAGTATCCTCATAGCCACCTCACTTTCATTTTTATGTATGTATCCTTGCCCCTGGCATACGTTACTTAGCCTTTTTCACGATCAGGTGCCAGACACCGTCTTCTTCAAAGCTGTCCAGCAATTCGTGACCGACTTTATGAATCCATTCCGGAATATCATTAGCAGAGCCTTTGTCTGTAGACAATATTTCCAGTTCATCCCCTACCGCAGCCAACTTCATTTGTCCGATGAGCTCCATCAGCGGGCCCGGGCAAAATGTGTTTTTTGCATCAACCAGTTTTCTTTCCACGGTATTTTTCCTTGAGTTAGAAATGCCAGACTTGACCTTCTGATGCATCACTTAAAAATGAAGTCAGCCCCAGAGGCTCAGAGATATATTCCTCCAGGTCATCCTGGCCAAGGCCGAGTATATCAACTGCCATTGAGCAAGGGAAAATTTTCGCATCCCCGTATTCCACAGCCTGCTGAAACAGTTCCTTGAAATCAGGTGCATTCTTTTCCTCTATCAGTGTTCCCATGGGGCCTTCAGCGGTTGCCGGTTTGTCGGCACCCTTGACAAAAAAACTCAATGAATTCATGGACAGGAATACCGTGACGTCATTGCCACTTACGGCACCCACCGATGCAACCATGGCAGCCATTTGCAGCTGCTCACGCTTGTCCGAAGTAACCATTACACTTATTTTCTCAGATCCCATACCTACCTCTCTAGTCAGAACTCTTATTGAATCAAATACAGTCCCTGTGCCTGTGATTTCAGGTGTGATATTGCAGGGTTCTATGCAGCATGCGCGACTGTATACAAAAACTGTCCCTTTTTACCTGGTTATTATATTGGAATGCTTATGAACTGGCCTCGGACGACCTTCTCTGGAAACGCTTGCCACAGTAGTAGCAGACTATACTATTTTTTTTGCCAAATGGCAGGTACACCAATGGATGTCCCATGACGCCTCCGCCATCACATGCCACTTCCTTTTCCTCGGCATCGACCTGCACAATCGTTGTAACCGATGCATGCTTTGTAGACATGGTTAAAGTCAATATGAGCTTGTTTGCATGAGCACAAGGGTGCAGGTTAAGTCACCTGCGTCTTGTCCATCATGTATATTTCAAATCACAATTTGGTAGGGTTTGGCGCATCACCATACACCTCTTTCGGATCAAATATTTTCTTATATTCCTTGAATTCCAGCTCTATCGGCACGTTGTCCGGCTTGTCACCCGTCTTTATCGCGCGATAAAAACAGGACCGATAGCCCACATGGCAACTCGCGCCACCCACGACACTTACCCGCAGCCATACCGCATCCTGGTCATCGTCAATGCGCAACTCAACGATTTTCTGAATGAGTCCGCTGGTTGCCCCCTTGTGCCACAGGCACTTCCGGCTGCGGCTCCAGTAATAGGCTTCACCTGTCTCGATGGTTTTTTCCAATGCTTCCGCATTCATATAGCCAAGCATCAGCAATTCGCCCGAAACGGCATCTGTAGTCACAGCAGGGACCAACCCCCGCTCATCAAATCTCGGTGCGAGGATCTTTCCCTCTTCCACTTCACCTACCGAATCCCGTTTACCGAACCATTTAAGATGTGCAGACATAACAACAAGCAATTCTGCTGATCCTCAGCTACGAAATCAACCGGAATATACAGAATCCTCCAGCTCAAAATACATTCGACCGTACATTGAGAAATCTGTTCCGTCATCAACAGGGCATCCCCATGTTCCTGATCCGCCAATGGCACGGGAAAGCACTTTTTGGCAAAATGAGCCCCTGGACAGGGTCATGCCGGCAAATGCAGACATCATCTGCCTTGGCGATGGCACGCTATAGGGACACCGATTCACTTTTCAGCACACGGCAATGCGCCAAGATACACACACCTACACTGATATATTTGTAAAGAATATTCCATTGATTGACGTACGTGCACCAGTGGAATTTGAGCGTGGGGCTTTTCCGGCTGCGAAAAACCTGCCGATCATGGATAACCAGCAGCGTGAAACGGTAGGCATCTGCTACAAACAGCACGGCAAGCAAGATGCCATCAGAAAAGGGCATGAGCTGGTCCAAAACACTGTACGCGAAACGCGCATTGCGGCATGGATCGAGTTTGCCAACCGGAATCCTGATGGTGCGCTGTATTGCTTCCGTGGTGGTCTGCGCTCGCAAATTGCCCAGCAATGGATGCATGAAGCAGGCACTGATTTTCCTGTCGTATCGGGTGGCTACAAGGCTTTGCGGACGTTTCTTCTGACCGAACTGGACACCCTGGTCAAGCAATGCGAATTCACACTGGTTGGCGGTAAGACCGGCAACGGAAAAACCACTCTGGTGAGCGGCCTGAAACATGGCGTCGACCTGGAAGCTGCCGCATACCACAGGGGGTCTAGCTTTGGACGCCATGCGAAAAGCCAGAACTCCCAGGTCAATTTTGAAAACATCCTGGCAATTGACTTCCTGAAGCTGAAATACAGGCAGATTCAGTCGATCGTGCTGGAAGATGAAGCACGCACCATCGGAAAAGCGGGAATCCCCAAATCGCTGTTTGAAAAGATGCGCCAGTCTGCAATTGTCGTCATTGAGGAACCCTTTGACGCGAGGCTGGAACGGCTGATCAAGGAATACGTGCAAGACATGCACCTGGAATTCAGAAATTTGGGCGACGGGAGTGATGGGTATGACGCATTTTCTGCCTACCTCTTGGACAGTTTGGACAGAATCAGAAAAAGATTGGGCCCGGCCCGGTACCCGGGGATCCGCAACACCATGCAGCAGGCGCTAGACTTGCAGGCAAGAACCGGAGATATCCGGAAACATTATGACTGGCTGGTTTCAGTACTGAACTACTACTATGACCCAATGTATGAAGATCAATTGCGGCAACGCAAAGACTTTATCTGCTTTCGCGGCGACTACAGTGCCTGCCATGACTACCTGGTACATGCCTGCGGTACTGCCTAGCCGTTCAGCCTGACTGGGATGGCTCGTGTGAAATACACGAGACCAGACAAAAAAGCCCCGCTCTCTGTGAGAACGGGGCTTTGAATTGATGCCTGACAGTGACCTACTCTCACACGGGGAGACCCCGCACTACCATCGGCGATGCGCCGTTTCACTGCCGAGTTCGGGATGGTATCGGGTGGTATCCAGCGCTCTGTTGCCGCCAGGCAAACCTTATTATTTGGAATCCAACTAGGCAACTGGGACGTTTTGTCTACATCACTCAGTTTGCTTGAGTGTTATATGGTCAAGCCTCACGGGCAATTAGTACTGGTTAGCTTCATCCATTACTGGACTTCCACACCCAGCCTATCAACCTGGTCGTCTTCCAGGGCCCTTCAGGGGAATTGAATTCCCGGTGAGACCTCATTTCAGGAGGGGCTTCCCGCTTAGATGCTTTCAGCAGTTATCCCTTCCGTACATAGCTACCCGGCAATGCTACTGGCGTAACAACCGGAACACCAGAGGTACGTCCACTCCGGTCCTCTCGTACTAGGAGCAGCTTCCTTCAAGTCTCAAACACCCACGGTAGATAGGGACCGAACTGTCTCACGACGTTCTAAACCCAGCTCGCGTACCACTTTAAATGGCGAACAGCCATACCCTTGGGACCTGCTTCAGCCCCAGGATGTGATGAGCCGACATCGAGGTGCCAAACACTACCGTCGATATGAACTCTTGGGTAGTATCAGCCTGTTATCCCCGGAGTACCTTTTATCCGTTGAGCGATGGCCCTTCCATTCAGAACCACCGGATCACTAAGACCTACTTTCGTACCTGCTCGACATGTCTGTCTCGCAGTTAAGCACCCTTATGCCTTTGCACTAAACGCACGATTTCCGACCGTGCTTAGGGTACCATCGCGCTCCTCCGTTACTCTTTGGGAGGAGACCGCCCCAGTCAAACTACCCACCATACACTGTTCCTGGCCCGGATTCACGGGCCTAGGTTAGAACCCCAAACATGTCAGGGTGGTATTTCAAGGTTGACTCCACGACCGCTAGCGCGGTCGCTTCAAAGTCTCCCACCTATCCTACACAAACAGGTTCAAAGTTCAGTGCAAAGCTGTAGTAAAGGTTCACGGGGTCTTTCCGTCTAGCCGCGGGTACACTGCATCTTCACAGCGATTTCAATTTCACTGAGTCTCGGGTGGAGACAGTGTGGCCATCGTTACGCCATTCGTGCAGGTCGGAACTTACCCGACAAGGAATTTCGCTACCTTAGGACCGTTATAGTTACGGCCGCCTTTTACCAGGGCTTCGATCAGAAGCTTCGCCGAAGCTAACCTCATCAATTAACCTTCTGGCACTGGGCAGGCGTCACACCCTATACGTCCTCTTACGAGTTTGCAGAGTGCTGTGTTTTTAGTAAACAGTCGCAGCCACCTGGTCACTGCGGCCTCCAGCCGCTCGGGGAGCAAGTCCCGTCACAGCCAAAGGCGCACCTTCTCCCGAAGTTACGGTGCCATTTTGCCTAGTTCCTTCACCCGAGTTCTCTCAAGCGCCTTGGGATTCTCACCCCGCCCACGTGTGTCCGTTTAGGGTACGGTTCTGCGTAACCTGAAGCTTAGAGGTTTTTCCTGGAAGCATGGCATCAGTGGCTTCGCCCCAAAAGAGGAGCTCGACATCACGTCTCGGAATTGCCGCACCGGATTTACCTGGCACGACTTCCTACACGCTTGAACCGGGATATCCAACACCCGGCCCACCTGGCCTTCTCCGTCACCCCATCGCAGTTACGCAAAGTACAGGAATATTGACCTGTTTTCCATCGACTACGCCTTTCGGCCTCGCCTTAGGAGCCGACTAACCCTGAGCCGATTAACGTTGCTCAGGAAACCTTGGGCTTACGGCGTGCGGGTTTTTCACCCGCATTATCGTTACTCATGTCAGCATTCTCACTTCTGATACCTCCAGCGAACCTCCCGGTTCACCTTCAACGGCTTACAGAACGCTCCTCTACCATGCGTCCGAAGACGCATCCGCAGTTTCGGTATGTAGCTTAGCCCCGGTAAATCTTCCGCGCGGACTGACTCGACCAGTGAGCTGTTACGCTATCTTTAAAGGATGGCTGCTTCTAAGCCAACCTCCTGGCTGTCTGAGCCTTTCCACATCGTTTCCCACTGAGCTACAATTTTGGGACCTTAACTGGCGGTCTGGGTTGTTTCCCTTTCCACGACGGACGTTAGCACCCGCCGTGTGTCTGCCATGATTGCACTTTCCGGTATTCGGAGTTTGCCATGGGTTGGTAAGTCGGGATGACCCCCTAGCCATAACAGTGCTCTACCCCCGGAAGTGACACATGACGCTCTACCTAAATAGATTTCGAGGAGAACCAGCTATCTCCGAGCTTGATTAGCCTTTCACTCCTATACACAGCTCATCCCCCCATTTTTCAACATAGGTGGGTTCGGGCCTCCAGCCGGTATTACCCAGCCTTCACCCTGGCCATGCATAGATCGCTCGGTTTCGGGTCTGCTCCCAACGACTAAACGCCCTATTAAGACTCGGTTTCCCTACGCCTTCCCTATACGGTTAAGCTTGCCACTGAAAGCAAGTCGCTGACCCATTATACAAAAGGTACGCGGTCACCCCGAAGGGCTCCCACTGCTTGTATGCATACGGTTTCAGGTTCTATTTCACTCCCCTCCCGGGGTTCTTTTCGCCTTTCCCTCACGGTACTAGTTCACTATCGGTCGGCAGAGAGTATTTAGCCTTGGAGGATGGTCCCCCCATGTTCAGACAGGATTTCACGTGTCCCGTCCTACTCGAATAACGTAGCTTGTCTTTCGCGTACCGGGCTATCACCGTCTATGGCCGGCCTTTCCAGGCCGTTCCGCTAGAGTCCACAACGCTTTAGGGCTAGTCCCCGTTCGCTCGCCGCTACTTAGGGAATCTCGGTTGATTTCTTTTCCTCCGGCTACTTAGATGTTTCAGTTCGCCGGGTTCGCTTTTAGATCCTATGTATTCAGATCTAAATGGCCCCGAAGGGCCGGGTTTCCCCATTCGGAAATCCCCGGATCAGAGCTTGTTTGCCAGCTCCCCGAGGCTTATCGCAGGCTACTACGTCCTTCATCGCCTTCTGCCGCCTAGGCATCCACCATATGCACTTGGTCACTTGACCATGCAACTCCAGACGATCCGGAGCCGCATTATTTTCTTATCATAACGATCGACTTGATTGAGATTGAAACCAAATCTCCCGAGGAGGGAAATATGGTCTCGCATGTGAATCATCCAAACTGTAAAACAACCACGCCGGCTTCAGAGACGACGCGAAAATCTTGTGTGACGGAAGGCGGGTTGGTGGAGCCAGGGAGGATCGAACTCCCGACCTCCTGCGTGCAAGGCAGGCGCTCTCCCAGCTGAGCTATGGCCCCGGCTCTTACCCGGTTGGTGGGTCTGGGTGGATTCGAACCACCGACCTCACCCTTATCAGGGGTGCGCTCTAACCGACTGAGCTACAGACCCGTATCGGGCGGCGCTGCCTGTCGGCACACCCTGCCAGTTCCGTCTGGTTTTCAGATCAAAGCTTGTGTGGTCGTCCGCCGAGCTGTGTTCTTGCTCTTAAAGGAGGTGATCCAGCCGCAGATTCCCCTACGGCTACCTTGTTACGACTTCACCCCAGTCATTGACCACACCGTGGTGATCGCCCTCCCTAAGGTCAGGCAAACCACTTCTGGTGCCGCCAACTTCCATGGTGTGACGGGCGGTGTGTACAAGGCCCGGGAACGTATTCACCGCGACATTGCTGATTCGCGATTACTAGCGATTCCGACTTCACGGAGTCGAGTTGCAGACTCCGATCCGGACTGAGACCGGCTTTGAGGATTAGCTCCCCCTCGCGGGTTGGCAACCTACTGTACCGGCCATTGTAGCACGTGTGTAGCCCAGGCCGTAAGGGCCATGATGACTTGACGTCGTCCCCACCTTCCTCCGATTTGTCACCGGCAGTCTCCCTAGAGTCCCCACCATTACGTGCTGGCAACTAAGGATAAGGGTTGCGCTCGTTGCGGGACTTAACCCAACATCTCACGACACGAGCTGACGACAGCCATGCAACACCTGTCTCCGCGCTCCTTGCGGCACCCCACCATCTCTGGTAGGTTCGCGGGATGTCAAGGCCTGGTAAGGTTCTTCGCGTTGCATCGAATTAAACCACATGCTCCACCGCTTGTGCGGGCCCCCGTCAATTCCTTTGAGTTTCAACCTTGCGGCCGTACTCCCCAGGCGGTCAACTTATCGCGTTAGCTTCACCACTTGACCCTCAAACGGGTCCAACGGCTAGTTGACATCGTTTACGGCGTGGACTACCAGGGTATCTAATCCTGTTCGCTCCCCACGCTTTCGCACCTCAGAGTCAGTTTTGGCCCAGTAAGCCGCCTTCGCCACTGGTGTTCTTCCGGATATCTACGCATTCCACCGCTACACCCGGAATTCCGCTTACCTCTGCCAAACTCTAGCCGAACAGTATCAAATGCAATTCCCAGGTTGAGCCCAGGGATTTCACATCTGACTGATTCAGCCTCCTACGTGCGCTTTACGCCCAGTAATTCCGATTAACGCTCGCACCCTCCGTATTACCGCGGCTGCTGGCACGGAGTTAGCCGGTGCTTCTTGTTCAGGTTAAGTCAAGGCCCGGAGGTATTCGCTCCGGGATTTTCTTCTCTGATGAAAGTGCTTTACAACCCGCAGGCCTTCTTCACACACGCGGCATTGCTGGATCAGGCTTTCGCCCATTGTCCAATATTCCCCACTGCTGCCTCCCGTAGGAGTCTGGGCCGTGTCTCAGTCCCAGTGTGGCTGATCGTCCTCTCAGACCAGCTACAGATCGTCGCCTTGGTAGGCCATTACCCCACCAACAAGCTAATCTGACATGGGCTCATCCAGTAGCGCAAGGTCCGAAGATCCCCTGCTTTCTCCCGTAGGACGTATGCGGTATTAGCCCGAGTTTCCCCGGGTTATTCCCCACTACTGGGCAGATTCCCATGCATTACTCACCCGTCCGCCACTGTCCAGTTCCCGAAGGAACCTTCTCGTTCGACTTGCATGTGTTAGGCATGCCGCCAGCGTTCAATCTGAGCCAGGATCAAACTCTTCAATTAAGACGTACACAGATCCGAAGATCCGTGATTGTCAGATATGCAGAGTCCGCCCTGTCCGTTGAAAATCACAAAATTTTCTCAGGCGTGGCGTTCTGCCAGGTTTACGTTGAACACGCGACCCGACGAACGACCACACAAGCTTTGTATCTGATAACCGAATTGTCAAAAATCTTGCCCCGTACCATGCGAGGCGGCGGACAAGTTTAGCATAGGCAAGATTGACTATACATCTAATCCTCTAAAACCTTGACTGTATCGCCTACGTCTATACGGTATTCATCGATAAAGCTACGTAGATTCTCACGAATAGCATCGTGCACATCTTCCATGTCTACGCTACTAGTAATCATTATGCGAAAACTCCGTTCAACCGTGTAAGTCTCTGGAGGAAACGGAGGCGGAAGCGGTTCCAAAGTTTTCAACTGAATTTTCAATTTCCTCATCATGTTAGCCTCATTTCTCCTCTCTTTTTGTTGAGGTTCACAATATAACAAAAACATATATTCGCCTATTACATCTCATAATCGAGCGGTCCAATTTGGTGGCCGAACATCAGCCTCCACGGAACTTTCACGGTATACTAAACCTCCGAGTCCCATGCCTAATCTGGCTTGAGCATCTCATCGCAGAAAGAACGCTGACTCGCGTAGAAGGGCTTCGAAATTGCCTCCGCAGTAGAAACAACGACCTTCATCTGTCGCTTGAGCCCACTGAACTCCTCGTCAGGTACGTCTAGGTGTTTGCCGATTCGGATAGCGCAGAAAGTACCAAGACTCACCACATCAGAGATAACGCGTGCGACGTGGCTATCTCGAAGCAGCTGAAGTTCGTCCGAAGGCCGCATGGCACGGTCGCGCATCAAATCCATAGCGTTGCAGTCGGCATGAGTTAGATGACTCGCCATGCCATAAATATGCAAAAGTGATCGAATTGGAACGAGTTTCTGGTTGTCCAGCTCCAAGCGGCTCAGCGTTTCGATAAGTTCAGAAAACGACCATTTATGCTCTAGGCGTTGTCGGTCAGCTTTTTTAAGTTTGAGGGTGTCTCGAATCATCTGTGGATGCTGGAGCAAACGAAAAATGTCTCGGTTGTTCCGGTCTGTTTTAGGGAAAACTTTTTCAGCATAACCCGCTTTCCGCGCAGTTTTACGGTCTGCCGCCTCACCGAGTGGTGTCCAGAATTCCCATACAACGGCAGCCTGTTCGCTCGGTGGGCTCAGGGTAATAAAAAGTATTTTGACAGCGCACTCGTAGTAGGTGCGTAAAACTATTTCAGAATCCCAATAGAGGCCGTTCATTACGAGAACAAGAACGGCATGTCCACGGTCGCATAGATAGCCAAACAACATGCGAAGCGTGCTACTGACGTCGTCCATATCTGTTTCGTGATCCATATCGGCAAGACGTTGCTGCATCACAAGTGAGTTTTGCGCCTCTCGTACTAGTGTCATGTCATACATATAATGTCGTACATTAGATGCTAAAATCCCCCGATGTTATTCTGCATGGGAGGATTGGCAGCCATGAAACGATATACGGTGACCCTGGATCAGTCGGAACGAGAAGGCTTGGGCGCGATGACCCGCAA